>Ga0335075_10011100_pt1 | contig 13633 bp, 11 predicted proteins | sample Lox_Sample_24_FD_206723 | JGI IMG/M metagenome (GOLD analysis project Ga0335075, IMG submission 206723) | Soil microbial communities from Loxahatchee National Wildlife Refuge, Florida, United States - Lox_Sample_2.4 | ecosystem: Environmental > Terrestrial > Soil > Wetlands | place: USA...
TGAATTCCGCAAGCGGTGCCTGCAGACTGGCGACCTGCGCGGGAAAGCCGGCGATGGCGGTACGGCGGTCGGGGCTGCGCTCGGCCTGCAGGCGATCCACCAGGCGTTCGTTCAGGCGCTGCACCAGCACGCCGAACTCAGCGGCGAAGCCGCCCGATGCGCCGGCTTCCGACTTGTTCAGCGGGAACGTCATGCCCCAGACCTGGCCGCGCCTCTCGCGGTCCAGGTCGTCGTAGAATTCCATGAAGCCGGAGATCAGGTCCGCCTTGGTGAACAAGGCATAGACCGGGACTTTGACGCCGAGCTGGTCCGACAGTTCCTTGATGCGGCGGCGGATGGCGCGGGCATGCGCCAGGCGTTCGGCCGGCGGCGCGGCGGCGATGTCGGACAGCGCGATGGCGACCAGCACGCCATTCAGCGGCTGTCGCGCACGGGTGCGCTTCAACAGGCCCAGGAACGCATCCCAACCCGCCTTGTCCACCGCGGCATCGGAGTCCTGCGTGGTGTAGCGGCCGGCGGTGTCGATCAGCACCGCATCTTCGGTGAACCACCAGTCGCACATGCGCGTGCCGCCGACACCGGCGACGGCGCTCTGGCCCATTTCGGCGGCGAGCGGGAATTTCAGGCCCGCATTCAGCAGTGCCGTCGTCTTGCCTGCCCCGGGGGGACCGATGATCGCATACCACGGTTGTTCATAAAGATAACCGCGGCTGCCGGAGGCTTTCTTCAGCAGCGTCAGCGCGGTGGTGAGTTTCTCGCGCATGGCCGCGACTTCCTCGGCGGAAGCCGCGGCGGTGGGATCGACGGTGGGCGCGGCGGCGACGCCTTGCACCAGCGCGTCGTCGTTCTTCTTGCGGCGGCGGTCGAGCCAGAAATTAGCCCCGGCCCAGATCAGTACCATCACCACGATGACGGCGGCGCGCACGATCCAGGATGCGAGGAAGCTTAGGAACGGCCCGAACCACCACAGCAGCAGCGACAGCAGTGCGACGCCGATGAAGGAAAGCAACCAGCGGGAGAGAAGGAAGCGCATGGTTCAGTGACTCCCTCCCGCTCCCGTTGCGGGCCTGGGCCGCGAAGCGGACCAAGAAACGGGGGAGGGGTCCGTCCAAACGACAGCCATCGACGCTCGCGCTCCTCCCCCTTTTCCTGGTCCGCTTCGCGGCCCAGGCCCGCACGAGGAGGGGGAATTCTTCGGCTCGCAGCGCGTCATCCCTGCCTCCGCAGCGTCACTTCGATCCGCCGGTTCTGCTCGCGTCCTGCCGCCGTGGCGTTCGACGCGATCGGATCGGCATCGGCCCTGCCTTCGGCGCTGACGCGGCCCGGATCGCCGAGCTCCTCCACGATGATCGCACGCGCCGCCTCGGCACGGGACTTCGACAATTGGTAATTCGACGGGAACTGCACCGTGTGGATCGGTTGGTTATCGGTGTAGCCGATCACGTCCACCGGTCCCTTCTCGCGCTTCAGCGCCTCGCCGATGCGCTTCAGCAGGCCCACGTATTTCGGCGACACCACGGCGCTGCCGGAGGCGAACAAGCCGGTGTTGCGAATCCGCACGATCGGCATGGCGTGCGTGCCGAGCACTGTGACCAGGCCCTGGTCGATCTCCGGCTTCAGGAACACATAGAGCGGGTCCGGCTCCACCACGGGCGGCGGAGGCGGCGGCCGCACCGGCGCAGCGCGTTGGATGTTCGGCATGTGCGACAGCGGCGCATCGATCATCGCGGCGAACGCGTTATCCGACGCGGCATTCAGTCCCGACGAGAACCACACGAACAGGATGCCGATCAGGGCGATCGCGGCGACGCCCATCACCCAGCTCGGTACCACCGCCCGCGCCGGCTTGTACGGCGCGTTCACCCCTTGCCAGTGCGGCGCCAGGGCCGGATCGGGCGCCTGGCCGCGCTGGCGGGCGATGACGGTGTAAAGGTCCTCTCGAATGCGTTCCAGTTCGCCGGGTCCGCGTGGCGACAGCCGGTATTGGCCCTGGAAGCCGAGGCTCAGGCAGAGGTACATCAGCTCCAGCACGGCCAGGAAAGTGCCGGGTTGCTCGCGCATCTGTCCGAGCAAGACGAAGAAGCGTTCGCCCGCGCGGACTTCCTGGTGGAAGGTCGCGACCAGCGAGCGCGAACCCCAGGCGCCCGTACTGCCCCAGGGCGTGTTCAGCACCACGTCGTCGATGCTGGCGCACAGCGCATAGTGCGACGGACGCAATTGTTCCATCGGCACGCCGGCGTCGCGCGCCTCGCGTTCGAAGCTGCGTATCTGCTGGATGGTGCGCTCGCGCAGATCATCGACGTTCGGCTGCGAAAAGGTGGTGCGCAGCCGGCCCAGCAGTTGCAGCAGCGGTGCCGCGGCAACGGTGAGCGGATTGAGGCCGAAGCTGATTGTCTCCGCGCCTTCCGCTGGCATGGCCATGGCCGGCTGCACCGGGCGATTGGCGAAGGGCGACGCGGCCTGCTGGGACGGCGCGGCGGGCTGGAAGGGCGGCGGAGCGGCCGGTTGGTAGGACGCAGGCCCGGCAGGCTGGTAGGGCGGGGGCGCCGCTGGTTGCCCGAAAGGCGGCGAAGCAGGCTGGCCGAAGGGCGGCGGTGCGGGCGTCTGCGGCGCCGCGGGACCGGCAGGCCGGCGGCCTCCGGGTGCCGGACGGATGACGGTGCGCTCGGAATCGTCGGGTTCGGAGAACGGATTGTCGCTCATGGGCGTGCTCCTGTGCCCGAACCGGGGCGGAGGGAGGGAGAAGGAATTTTGAATATGCGGAGGCTGGGTGCGGGAAAGTTGGGAACCGGGTGGTCACCCGGCGGCGGGCGGCATTCAAATTCTTTTATCACGGCGTTGGCCAGCGGCCCCGGCCAAACCACCAAGGCAGCAAATGCGCAAGTACCACCTGCCGGAAAGCGGCTTGTGCTATTTTCACGATGGGAAGAACGCAGAACCACGGACGCCACGGAGCGTCTTTCCGGCTGGGGAATGTTGCAGCGAACCCTCGGCCCGGGTACGCACACAGCGACATACCGGCACGCGCGTTCCGTGTTCGCCGTGGCCCTCCGTTCTTCCTCCGTGATAAAAAGTCTGTTGAATTGCGAACAAGCACCGGCGGCATGGTGTTCCCGCCGGCGCATCGGCGGCCCGCCGTCGCGCGTCCCGGCGTTGACGGCGCGGCCCATGCCGATCTCCGACGACCGGCTGCCGCCGCTCCCCGACCCCGCCGTGCACGCCGCCCTCATCCCCGGATCGCCCAAAGTTCCAGCCGCAGATTGGGAAAATCGCCCGACACGTGAATCGCGAAGCCGCCGGAGTTCTGCATCTGCTGCCAGTGCGGGCTGCCGCGGTCCAATTCGAAATACGTCGCCCCCGCGTAGAACGGCAGTTGCCGCGGCGCCACCGGCAGCGGACGCACCGCAATGCCCGGCAGCGCCACGTTCACCAGCTCGCGGATATGCTCCACCGCGCCGATCTTTACCTGTGCCGGGAACACGCGCCGCAGCGTCTCCGCCGGCACGTCGCACTGCACCGTCAGCACGAAATTCGCCGCCCGCAGCACGGACCGGTCCGTGATCGGCCCCACCCGCACGCCATGCCGCGCCTCGCGCAGCGGGATCGGGATTGCCGTCGCCTCCAGCACCGCCGACAGCGAGCGCCGCAGGTCCGCCACGACAGGCGCGAAGCTGCGTTGCAGATCGTCGTGGCGATACGCGGGATACGACGTGGGCCGGCGCGTATCCAGGAATGTGGCGAACTCGCCGGCCATCTGCACCAGCGTTGTGTACAAAGTCTCCGGGTGCACGTTCGCCGCGTCCGCCCAGTGCGCCAGCACGTTCTGCCAGCCGTTGATCGATTGCAGCAGCAGGAAATCCGCAACCTGCGCCACGCCCGCCTGGCCCGGCGCGGTCATGCGCGCCGCCAGAGCCTCGCCGCGCTGGTTCAGCATCCCCGACAGCTCCGCCACCAGGCCCGACAGCGGCGACACCGCAGAGCACACCAGCGCCGGCGGAATCCATCGGTCATCCAGGACCACGCGCTTGTCGGCGGTCACTTCGCTGATGCGTGCCAACGCCAGGCACAGATAGCCGGCACGTTCCTCCGTCTCCAGCAGGTAGCGCATCTTCAATCGCCCCACCTGCAGTTCCGCCGGTGTCGGTGACGCGGAATGCGTGTCGTAGGCTTCGAACGGATGCGAAACGTAACGGCCTTCGGTGGCGGCGTCCGCCACTTCCACCGCGCCCGCCTGGCGAATTGGCAGCGCCAGGTACACCAGGATGTTGCGCGCATTGTCCGGCACGTCGAGCGGCGGCGGATGGTTCGCCTCGCCGGGAATGACGAACGGGGTTCCATCCTCGAACACGCCCGACGCGGATGCGACGGCGAAACGTCCTGTCGTGAGCAAGTCGCGATCCAGGGCATAATCGACCAGGCCCCAGGGATGCGGACGCATCGCCTGCACCCGCGCCCGAACCAATTGCTCGGTCCAGCGGTCCTGCTGCTGGAAATGCTGCGTGCGCAGGAACATGCCTTCCTGCCAGACCACGCGGTTGGTCCAGCTCATCGCCTGAATTCCCCCCAGTCCGACCCCATCATCGCGCAACCGCGCGGCCGATGCACCGATTACTTGCTGGGCTGCAGCGTCGCCGCTGCCTTGGCGATAGTCAGCGTCAGCTTGGTGGGACCACTGCTCGCCGCCGGCGCCAGGGCACGCCATTGCGCATGATCGATGTCGCGGTACAGCACGATGACCCCGATATCCTGTACGCCGGGTTTCAGTTCGAACGACTGGATCAGCGTCTGGCCGGGTGCCACCACGAATTGCTGCGACGGCGCCGCTTCATCCTGCCCCAGCGTCGCCGCCTCGTTCTGAGTCAGAGACGTCCAATCGCTGCTTTCGAATTTCGCCGTCGCCGTGAGCTCGTACACCTTCACCGCCGCCGGCGCGGCATTGCCGCTGGGATCCGGATTCTGATCCGCGCTGCCCACCATGGTCAGCGTCAGCACGGGCGGCGGCTTCGGCGCCGGAGCACAGCGTGCCAGCAGCAGTGCGGCCGGCAGCAGCAAAATCGAACGTCGGTTGATCATCTTTCCCTCGCCGCAACTTCATCCAGCGCGCGCTCATACGCCCGCGCGAAGGCCTTGCCGAACACGCTGTCGAAATCGTCGGCCAGGGCCTGCACGGTGCGCGTATACAGAGTCTCGTACGCATCCCAGGCGCGCGCCTTGCGCTGGGCGGGCAGCAGCGAAAGACCGCCGCCTTGCTCGGCCTGGGCCCGCAGCTTCGTCGGGTCCAGCCCGTCCAGCACCGAACGCATGGCCGCCTGCATCGCCGCCATGGTGGCGAGTTCGTGCAGCCGGATGTCCTTCAACGCGTCCGCAACGGCGGCGGCGGCAGTCATGTCGGTGCGCCGGCCCGCCCCAAGCAAGGCTGCCAGCGCATCGTCGTCGCCGGCCGAAAATTTCAGCGGGTTGTTGCCGCGCGCCCGGATCATCGTCTGCTCGATGCGGAACTCGCTCTTGATCGAGGCACGCGCGATCAGAACCGCGCGCAACCCGGAGACCAGCGTCCGGAACGCGTCTCCCAGATTGCGCATCATCCCGGCGGGATCGGCCGGCGTCACGTCTGCCATGCCGACGCCTTGCAGGAAGGCCGCCAGCAACGCATCGCCGCCAGGCGCTGGCTGTGCCGGCGTTGATGCGGCGGGCTGTGCCCGCGTTGGTGCGGCGGCCGGCGCCGCGGGCACGGGTGCGGCAACGGAAGACCGGGAGGCCGGCGACGCAGGTTCAAGCTCGAACGGTTCGTCGAACGGCGTCGGGGTACGGGCGGCCGGCGATGCGGCGGGCTGCACCTCGCTCACGCGCGCCCGCTGCGGCGCCGCCGGTTCCGCGAAAGGGTTCTGCTCTTCGCGTGCCAGAGGCTCCACCACCGGCTGCACGGCCGGTTGCACAACCGGCTGAACGGCGGGTTGTACGACCGGCTGGACCACGGGTTGCACGACCGGCTGCGCGATCGGCTGGGCCGCCGGTTGCGCCACCGGCTGGGCGAACGGGTCCCCCGCCGGTGCCGTGTGTCTCGCCACCGGCTGCCCGGCCGGTTCCGCGAACGGGTCCAGACCCTGCGGCGCGCCGGCCTGGCCAAACGGATCCGCCATCGGCTGCGGCTGCGGCGAGGCGTTCGCAAACGGCGGAGCCGCCTGCGCAGGCACGTGCTGCCCCAACGGCGGAGCGATCGCGGGCGGCACCGGCTGCATCAAAGGCTGCGCCGCCGCAGGCGCCGCCGGACTGCCCGAAAGCGGCGTCGGCGAAGGCGCGGACGGCGGATTGATGCCCTCCAGCAGGTCGTTGTCCCAGTCATCCGGCAGCAGGTCGTCATCCGGCAGCTTGCCGCCGGTCTGGAATGCCATGTGGCCGCCGATCGCCGGCGGCTGGAACGCGTCCTCCAGCACCGGCCGGTGGTCGGCCTGGGTAGGGCCGAGGAAGCCTGCCTCGCCGGGTTCCGGGGCCAGCGGATCGAAATCATGCGGCAACTGCACGCCGGTGGGCACGGCGCCGAAGCCGGCCGAGGGCGCCTCGTCGAACGGCCGGCGCGGGGCCGGCGGCGGCGCAAACGGGTCCTGTGCGAAGGGATCGGCAAACGGGCTGGCCCCGCGCGACGCCGGCGGGGCGCCGAACCCCATGCCGCCGCCAAGACCCGCCTGCGGCATGGCGTCCTCGGCCAGCCGCACTTCGATTTCGTAGGCGCCCAGCGTGATCCGATCGCCGTCACGCAGGTTCCGCACCGTCTCATGCCCGATCGGCGCCGGATCGCGGTTCAGCGTCGTGCCGTTGGTGGAGGTGTCGGCGATCTGCCAGTTGCCGCCGCGATACGCCACCGCAAAATGGTGCTTGGACAGCAGGCGCTCCGGGTCCGGCAGGATCCAGTCGACGCCCGGGCCGCGGCCCACGCTGAACTCGCCGCCCGTGACGGTACGCGTCTCGGGAGGGACCGAATCAGGGCAGCGAAGGACGGTCAAGGTCAGAGGCATGGCACGATCCTATCGCACAACAACCTCGCCCGCGAAGCAGAAGAGGTCACGCTTCATGCGGCAGCCTCCCCGCGCCGCCGGCGGCGATATCGCGCCCGCTTTCCAGGAACCGCCGCAGCCGCTGCTGCTGCCGTTTCGGATCCGTGCGCACCGCCGACACCGCCACGGCACCGTCGAGCGTACTGCCGGCGATCGACGGCTTGGGCGGCACCTTCGGCTGGCCCTCCGGCACGATCGACTCGCCGCAAAAGAACACCGCCATCGCCACCCAGGATTCCGGCGTCGAAAGCCCTGTCGCATCCGATAGCTGCTTGGCCGCGATGCGGTTCTGGTCGCTCGGCTGACGCACCCATTGCTCTGCTGCCGCGCGTGCCTTGCGGTCCGCCTCCGGCAGGTCGGGCGGTTCGGTGTGCCCGGCGCACATGCAGGCCCACCATACGGCTTCGCGCCGCGGCAGTGCGTGCGCGAGCAAACGGGCCGCCTCGAGCAGGAAACCGCCGGCCTCCAGCCGATCCAGCGCCTCGGTTGCCAGTTGGCAGCCCTGCACGGCCGCCGCCGCTTCCGCCGGCAGCTTCAGCATGGGCTGCAATGGCGCCAGGCTCTTGCCGGCGAGTTTTGTCAGTGCCTGCGACATGTCACGAGTTGATGCTGACCGTGCCGCCGATCAACGACAACGCGCCGCCGCCATTGAACGAACCCGTTGCCGTGGCCGAGAGGCTGATCTGCGGCCCGCTGATCGTGATGCCGGACGGGCTGATCTGGATGGAGCATGGCCCGCAGGTCAGCTCGATGCCCTGCATCGCATTCACGCTCATCTTGCCGGCATTGATGTTGATCGAATAGTTGCCGGTGCTGACCGTCAGCGAGTCATTGCCCGTGCTGACCGTCATCGAATTGTTGCCCTGGCTGACCGTGACCGAGTTGTTGCCCTGTTGCACCGTCAGCGAATTGTCGCCCTTGATCGTTTCCGTGTGCGTGCCCTTGCTGACCGTGAAGGTGCTGTTGCCATCCGTCACTGTCACGTCGCGGTTCTGCGTCACCGTGATGGTCTGGTTGTTCTCGACGGTGATGGTCTGGTTCTGCTTGATGTCAACCGTTTCGTTCTGCCATACCGTGACGAAGCGGTTCCCCTGCGCCGGGTTTTGCATGCCCACGGTCAGCGTCTGGTTGTTCTCGACCTCGGTGAACAGATCCTTCTCGGCGTGCATGAAGATCAGCTCGCTGCCTTTGGTGTCGTCAAAGGTCAGTTCGCTGAAATTCGACGTGCCGCCCTGCATCGTGCTGCGCGTGCGCAGGCCGGACTTGTTCTTGTCGGTGGTCAGGTAGATCGGCGCCTGCGCGCCGTTGTACAGGCCGCCGATGACGATGGGCCGGTCGGGATCGCCGTCGACGAAGGAAACCGCCACTTCGGTGCCGACGCGGGGAAGGAACTGAACGCCCCATCCCTTGCCGGCCCAGGGCTGGATGACGCGCGCCCAGACGGCGCCGCTGCCGGTGGAGCCCTGGCGCCAGTCCCAATAGAACCGCACCTTCACCCGCGCCATGTCGTCGGTATAGATCTCGGCGCCGTCCGCGGCACTCTGCACCTGGGGGGCGCTGCCGGATTGGGTTGCCGGCCCCATCACCAGCGCGGTATAGACGCCGTTCATGCGCGGACGCGGGGTGACGATCGGCTGGCGCCAGGTGGTGGCGGCCGGAAACGCGACGAAGCGATTTGAATAGGACGCCGAGCCGCCCTGCGTCAGCCAGGTATCGTCCGACACGTGATGCGTTACGCTGCGCACGACATAGCTGCCGTCGTACGGGCTGGCCAGCTGGCTGGAGATCGTGAACTTGCCGCCCGGCACCAATCCGCCGAATCGGCACGCGCCATCGTACAGCGTCGCCACTGCCTCGGCCGCCTGCATCTCCCAGGTCGCGCGCTTCTGGACCACGCCCGACTGCGCCGTCGTGTTATCGCTGGCATTGGCCGAGGGCGCGGTGCCCGACTGGTTCGTGTAGCTCACCGAGGCGGGCCAGCGGAAATCGTCGCGCGCCGACGCGCCGCCGGTCGTCAGTACCGTGGGCTGCGAGCTTTGCAACTGCGTGGCCGGGCTGACCGGTTCATAGTCCTGCAGCGTCATCTTGCCGCGCACCGTCGCGGCGGCGAGATTGAAATCCGCCAGCCGCATAGCATCGTCGCTGCCGCCTACGATGTACAGAGTGGCGCCGCTGATGTCGGTGAACGACGAGTTCTGGTTCGCGATGACCAGCGTATGGTCACTGCTCGCGTGCTGGAAGAAATAGTACCAGCCTTCCTCCTCCATCAATCGCGTGGCGAAGTGCAGGTCGGTTTCGTTATACTGGATGGTGTACTGCCGGGTGTTGCTGGATGGCGGGCCGGACAGCGCGGTGAGCCCCGCATCGGAAAACATCGACTGGATGATATCGCCGGCGGATTTCAATTCATACACCCGGCAATCGGTGGTCTGGCCGAGGAACCACAGCCGGGGCACCAGGCGCAAATGATAGAGCTGGAATGTGTCGGCCGCCGTGTCGCTGCGGATCGATCCCTCCGCGCTCAGGCTCTGGACGATGCCGTGAAAATAGCGAATCGCAGTTCCCGCGACCTGCAGCGTGACGCAAGCCGGGTTGTTGAGCAATTGGTTCGGATCGACGATGCCGCTCTGGCACACCGCCGTGATGTCGAACTGGAATGGCTGGCTGATTGCTTCATGGGCGGTCAGCGCGATCGGGATCAGCACATCGCTGCCCAGCGGCGAGCTCATTGTCATCAGGGCGTTGGCACGGGACCAGGTTGGCATGGTTCAGTGGGTTCCGATTGACATGCGACGTTCCACAGTTCTCGTCCCGTTTGCCCGCCTGCCGGTCGTGGCGCCGGCGTGGCGGGGTGTTAACACACCCTGGTCCCGAGGGCAGCAACAATTGCGCCGCGCCGTCCGCATGGCGTGGTGCTTCGGCCTGATCGATCTCGTCCAGGCATTCAGCCGAGATGCGCGCCCGTCACCCCCAGATTGTATTTCCGCCGCACGACTGCCGTCGCCTCTCCGACCGTGACCGCCCCGTCCTTGTTAAGGTCGAGGCCGGCGTTCTGTGAGTACTCTGGTGAGCCTCTCGAGAACAGGATGTGGTCGGCGCCCTTGCCGATGGCCGAAGGAAATAACACCGCCATGTAGACGTCGTCCAATGTCGGCAGCTTGCCTCGGTACGGCCGGAAGTGGCGATAGACATCGCTGAGTTGACCGATCGCCGTCATCTTCGCGAGCTGCGCGGTATGCGTTCCCAGCTCGTGTTCCGCAGTGTACTCGGTGAACTGGATCAGCCCGGTTGCACCGCTGGCGGGATTGCGCACCGATGGGCTGAACGTCTCGCCGGTCTCGAACGCCATCGCCGCCATGAGAAAATCGACGGATATCACCAGTTCGAAGGCAATGGTGATCACGCGCGACTTGAAACCGGCGTCGACCGACAGACCCCAGGCGATGCGATCGCCGGGACCGCCATTGAGCGCGCGCAGCGCCGCGCTCGCCGGGGCGATGACCGGAGCGAGCGGCAGCGGAACGTGCGAGATGAAAAACGCTCCGATTGCAGCCGCGGTCGGCGGATCCATGATGCCGTCGACGCTTAGCAGCGGCGCGGTGTGCGGTTGAAAGCGGTTAAGCAACATCTGCACGGCACGTACATCATCCGGGGCGTTGGCCGCGCCAACGCCCACCGGCGCGGCGATCTGTGCCATGGGGCCGACTCCAGTTGCAGCGTGGCGGCGGGACCCTAGGGGTCTTCGCGACGAAAGAATGCCCCCGTTTTTGCCAGCCCGTCCGGGTGCAGCGCAAGCCATGCCGTGGCCAGGGCTGCGCTGTTTCCTGTGCCGGCGCGGTTCAGCCGGAACAGGACCGTGCCGGGCCGGTAGACCCGGATGCCGTACATGTTGACCAGCGAACCGTTCGCGTAAGAGGCAAAGGCCACATCGAGCATGCTTGGGTCGCCATGTGCCGTACAGCGAAGTTGCTCGTCCTGCTGGTAGCCTTCCAGGTGCAGCATGCAACTCGGGCCAGCGGGTCCGCGCTGCAGAACCAGCGTGTAATGGTAAAGGATCGGCGAACCGCCGAACGTGTGGCCGCCGGTGTCGTCCATGACATAGGTGCCGAACCAGGCTGCCGGCCAGGGCAAGCTTGTCGCCGATGCGGAAACGGCGGCGCATGCCACCAACCAGCACAAGGCCCGGCACAGGGAAAAGCACCGCAGCAACGTCTTCACGACATCACGGTCCCCCCATCCACCGCGATCGTCTGCCCGGTGACGAATCGCGACTCGTCCGAGATCAGCCACGCCACCGTGCCGGTGAGGTCCGCCGGCACCAGCGTGCGTTGCAGCGACTGGCCGGTGCGGATGGTATCCAGCGCGCGGTCCAGCTTGTCGCCGAAGAACTCCTGCGTGCCCTCGGTCATCACCGCGCTCGGGGCCAGCGCGTTCACGCGGATGTTATCGCGCCCGAGTTCGCGGGCGAGCCCGCGCGTCATGCCGATCACCGCCGCCTTCGAGGTGGTGTAGTGCAGCGCGTACGGCATGCCGTAGGTCGCGGCGAGCGATGCCACATTGACGATGGATCCGCCGCCGGCCGTGCGCATCGCCGCCACCACGGCCTTGCAGCAGTTCCAGATGCCTTTGACATTGACCGCCATGGCCGCGTCCCAGTCGGCATCGGGGATCGCGGTGAACCGCCCGCCGCGCAGCGAGCCATACAGCGCGGCATTGTTGATCAGTGCATCGATGCGGCCGAATGCGTTGAGCGCCGCCGCGGCCATCGCCTCGGCGGATTGCATGTCGGTGACATCCAGCCGCACCCCGATGGCGCCGTTTCCGGCCGCCGCAGCCGCCGGCGCGCAATCGGCAATATCGCCGGCGACGACGCGGGCGCCGGCGGCGCCAAGCGCGCGGGCGTATTCGAAGCCCAGGCCGCGCGCCGCACCGGTGACCAGCACGACCTTCCCTGCGACCGACATGACGTCCCTCCCTTGTTGTGAGGGCGCTCAGTGTAGGCGGCCAGGCTGATCGGGCGCGAGCCCATTCGTTGCTTGTGGTTGCGTGGTGGCAACGGGTGCGCCGCGTGTCGTTGCGAGTTCATCATCGGCCTGGCGGCCGACCGGAACCGGATGAAACGACGGGCAAGAAGATCCTTGCGGGGAGGGGCTGGGCGGCGCCGACAGCGCCAGATCAACGGCGTGACGGACCTGGGTGCCGTTGTCCGTGCGGCGATGGTCCTCGCGCCATGCCGACTCTTGTCATACCGAACCAGGTATGGCCCCGCGACATGGTGAAAATGCCCCATTTCCGCGCGCCGGATGCGGCTGAAAAACGACCCGGCGCCATTGGAATAGACACCATCCAGGCTGTAAGCCTCGCCATGGTCGATCCGGGAGACCTCATACCGGCCGTGCAGCGGGTTCCATGACGATGCCTCATCGGCCACCAGCTTCGAGCCCTTGGTTACACGTGCGCGCCGATCCATGCCAGCGAGGCTCCTTCGGCCTTGAATACCACTGGCATGGTTGATCCGCCCCGCTCGCGAGCAATCACGACCATCTTGCGCTTGCCGTTCTGGTTCTTGGCGAGGCGACGGTCCCGGCGGTTCTCTTTCAGGTTGGCAGGCTTCACGTAGCCGCCGAAATAACCGCCGTCGATTTCCACAGTCTCACCGTCGCCAACAACGCGCATCCCCTTGAACTCGGTCCCCAGCGCCTCGCGGGTTTTATGGCACAAGACAAAGGCGGTTTTGTAGCTGGTGCCCAGATCGCGCGACATGGCCAGCGCGGTTCTTGCCCTTTCCTCGTTGATCGCAATGGCGATTGCCGAGAGACAGACCTGAACCGGCAATTTGTGCCACGCGAACAAGGTTCCCGATGTGACGGTGAACTCTTTCACGCAAGCCTTGCAGCGCCAGCGGGGCGGACCTTTCGGGGGACGGACATCATAGACCGCGGTTCCCCCACAGAACGGGCAGACCGGCTCGCCATTGGTCGCCGGCCAGCGGGTGCGCGCGAACATCGTCTCCGCTTCATCGTCCGTCACCCGCATGACCTGGGCGAGCGTCAGGGTCTTGGCGGCGGGGGACAGGAGGAAATGCTGGGGACATGGGATACCGCCTGTGGCATCTATATGAGGTAAACGATCTCCTTGACGGATGCCGCAGTCAACCATAAAATGCCCATTGCGATATCTTTCTGTCTCAGGAGGCTCCCTTGACCCTGGCAACCACCGAGCAGGAATGGGCGGATCGCGCCCGGAAATTCGTCAAAGCCGAGTTGAAGCGGGCTGACGTGACCTACGACGAACTGGCCCATAGGCTGAAAACGCATGGGTTGGCGGAAACCGAGGCGTCGATCGCCAACAAGCTGCGGCGCGGCACGTTCGCCACGACGTTCTTCTTGGCGACGTTGGCCGCGATAGGACGGGAGGGGGTGCGCCTGGAGGAACTGTGAGTTCGTTTTCATGGCACTTAAACCGAGCTTCCCTCTTTCCAAAATCGTAAACCACTATAAAGCAACGATAGTTTCCAGTTCAGAGCTGCGGTTACTGGCTACAATGCGATCTCCAGCAGCTCGCATGCCCGGCGCTGCACC
>Ga0335075_10011101_pt1 | contig 13633 bp, 11 predicted proteins | sample Lox_Sample_24_FD_206723 | JGI IMG/M metagenome (GOLD analysis project Ga0335075, IMG submission 206723) | Soil microbial communities from Loxahatchee National Wildlife Refuge, Florida, United States - Lox_Sample_2.4 | ecosystem: Environmental > Terrestrial > Soil > Wetlands | place: USA...
GGAAATGTACGACGCTTCTGCGAAGCGTCGCTAAACGGACGAGTCGGCGGGAACGTGCATCAAAGAGACTCGATCGGGGAGATGATAAAGTGCGGATCTCTCGGCACCAGACGCCGGTGCAGGCAATCGACCAGGAAATCCAAATCTTCCAGAACGATGGCCCCAATCAAAGCCGTATCGCGCGACGGCTCGATGATAGCGGTGAATGTTCCCTGGCGCCCTTGGATCTCAACCTTGACATCCTGGACCGTATCGCGCATCCGAGTGCGGCCATCGGCATAGCGAACCTTGACCTTGCCGGCCAAGGGCAAGCCTAATTGTTTCACGATCGACTTGGGCAGCACCAACCGAGCGGCGCCGGAATCGACCAAACCGCGAATGGTCAGGCGCCGTACCTTGTACTTGGCCAGCAGCTTCTCTTCGGCCATAATGATGTCCCGATTGTTTGCAACCTGAAATTCAGTGGAAAAACATCCCACGCCGTTGTCTCCTATGGTCCTCTTCATGGCGCTACCTCTGCCGGAAAAGGTTGAGTTTTGGCATTGCGCCGGAATGTATCGGCAACGCCTTGACGGAATTATACACCAACGGCGATTTGCTGCATCTCCTCGGCAAGGGTGCGGCAGGCGCGATAATCGCTGGACTCGCAAGGGCGCTCGCCATACCACGCTGTCTCGAACAGATGGGTCAGTTGCTCGAAAGGTTCGTGCAGTTCCGGCGGCGCTTGCACGGACAGGCGGACCTGCCGCACGTATTCGCCGTTGGTGCGCGTCGGCTCGAAACGAATGAAACGTTGGCGATGCAGCAGCGCCAACACGGCGAGATACAACAGGCGCACGGCGTCGCGGAAGCGTCCGTCGCCGGCTAGCGTGTCGGCCTGTCGCCACAGTGCGGCCGGCGATCCTTCCAGTACGTGCCGGGCGTCGTTCTCTGCCGACAGCCCGGAAGCGGTCGCTGCCGGTTCGTCTTTCTTCGGTTTTGGGGAATGCGGCGAAGCCAGGTAGAGGATGACGCCCGCTACGACCACGGCCAACGCCAGCCCGCCCAGCAGCAGCCAGCCCAGAAACGATAGACCGTCGCCGCTCGCGGCCGGCACGGACACCGGCGTTCCTCTGCCTCCGCCCGCGTGAGGAGCTTCACCTTGCCGTTCCTTACCGCGAGCTTCCTCGCGGCGGACTTCCGGGCGATCCTCCTCGACGCCCTGCCGTGCCTGCTTCCGTTCGGCCTTGCGTCCCTCGCTGCCGCGCAGCAACGACTTGATCTCCTCCGGCGAGCGCTTGTCCCCTGCTTGCGCTGCGGCCTGGTGGGGCGGTGTCAACGAATCTTCCAGCAGCGCTAACCGCCGCCGTAAATCATCGAGAAGGCGCAGGGCGTCCTCCTTTTTGCGATCGGCAAAATCGTCGATAGCCTGCTCGAACCAGCGAAAGCGCCGGGGAGCGCCCCTGCCGAGCTGGGACAGTTTCGCTTGTGAGCTGCGCAGCCGGTCCAGCCAGCGTTGGCCCCCCGGATACGGTTCTGTCTTCTGGATTTCGGCGCGGATCGCCTCGATCTCTTGGCGGACGGCGTGAACCGTTTCTTGCGGCGTTTCCTCCGCTCGCGCCATTCCTCCCAGGAGAAAAAGCAGAGCCGCGACCGTTAGGGAGCAGTATTTCTCACCGCTCCCTAACGGTCGCGGCGCGGGGGAACTTCCGCTGAAGGCGCGCTGCACGCGGTATTGCAGATCGAGTCCCTCCTGGCGCGTGCGAATGTCGGTGTGCATCAGGAAATTGCCGGCCTCGAAGAACGGCGCCAACAGCAGCCAGCTCAGCAAGAACAAGACCGCCGTATAAATCGGCTCATCGAAGAAAGTCAGTTGCACGTCGAGCAAAGTCGTGTCGAAGCCGCCGAGATTGTCAACGGCCCAGAGGACGACCTTGGCGAGCAGATGGAGCTGGAGGGCCAGGAAAAGCAGAAGCGGAAGACGGCTGAGGACAAGGACGGCAGCCTTGCCGCGAGCAGCGGCGGCATCGCGGCGCAGCTCGCCCAGCAGCGTTCCGGTGCGGGTCGCGCCCGCACTCAGCAAAACATGCACGGAAGTGGACGCTCCCCAGAGCGGCAAGCTGAGCAAAAATGTCAGCAACGAACCGAATAGGAAACCGACAAACCGCAGAATCGGCGATGTGTCGGGGAGTAAGCTGACCATTAGCAGGAGAGGACCAGGCAGGGTGAAGCACAGCAGCACCGCTCGCGCTGCCGCGTGTTCCAAGCCGCGCCTCCGCGCCGCCGTCAGACAGTCTCGAACAGCGACTGTTTCATTCGCCATCCGTTGTCGCAATAGCTGCTGGCAAGCGCCGGAGGCCAAACCCTTCAGCGGCAGCAACAGAGCGGCAAGGGCCGGCAGCACGAATTGACCCATGCCGGAAGGGACCGGCTGGGCCAGCAGCAACAGCAAGGCGATGAAAGCGGGGAGCAAAAAAACGGCGTTGAACAGCAGAAGCAAGGGAGCATCGGCGAGAGCGAACCGCCAGGCATCGTCGCAGATCTCTCCCAGGGTACGCGGTCGAATGCCCATGTCGCTTCTCCGTTTCTCAACAACTCAGCCGTGCCGGTAAGGGCATCAGAAGAGAAAGAAGAGAAAGAGTAAGATGAAGATTAAGATTAGGAAGAGGATTAAGAGCAAGATGAAGAGTAAGAGTACGAACCCTCAGGCCCTACACCCCGACCGCTGAGTCCTACTCTTACTCTTCATCTTGCTCTTAATCCTCTTCCTAATCTTAATCTTCATCTTACTCTTTCTCTTCTGACGCTCGTATTGGCGCTGGCGAGTTTTTACGGCGCCATTGTTCCGCTCACGGCCCAACACAGAGCAAACAGCATCAACCACGCCACGCCCAGCAGCGCTGCCGCCCAGAGCATTCCCAGATTGCCGCCGCGTTTCTCCTCGCGACGGGCGCCTAGCACCTTCAGGCAGGCATGGCAGTGATTGACGCCATTGACCCGCGTGCAGCAAGCTGCGCAGATGACCATGCGGCAGCGCATGCAGATGCCGATGCCGGGACGATCGCTGTGAAAGTGACAAGTTCGCATGGGTTTTTCAACGGCGGAGGATGCGGAAACTATCCAGGGCGCTCTCGAGTTCCCCGCGGATTTCGGCGAAACGTTGCTTCGGCCCGTAAGCGCGGACGACATAAACGGGGCCTTTGCCGCGGCGATACAGGCGGATGAGAAAGTGCCACGGTTTGCTGGCGCAGCGCAGTTCTACTTCCAACTCGCGCCCCTCCATCCCGTCCTTGGCGTCCAGCCGCCGCTCGCCCAGCCGGCGGACGCGAACGGCTGGACGGATGGCCTCGTCGTCCTCGCCGAAAGGATCCCGCTGCCGGCGATGCGTCTCGAGGTCGGCGACAATTTCCGCCTCGTGCCGATCCAGGGTCTGAAACGGGCCGGCCGGCAGCATCCGCACATCGATGAAAGCGTGCCGTTTCATCTGCATCAATAGCAGATCGAGATCCTCCTGAAAGGCGCCCACGACCGGGTCGTCGCTGTCGTTGTCTTCCACCTGTCCCCACTTCTCCGTTGGCCGGGTGATGGCGAAGCCCTTGAGCATCCGCACAATCTCCAGCGGCCCGGAGGTATCGATCTTTTGCCCCAGCGTGTGTTCGCGCAGCCACGATTCCAGACCGAACAAGCTGTCGGCGTTCAAGGCCGCCACCGTCAGCACGGTGAACAGAAGGCCCAGGCAGATGCCCAGCGCAGCGAAACCAGCGCCGCTGACGCGGTCGCGGTGGCGGGAGATGCTCACCAAGGCGATGACGCCGAGAAGGACGGCCACGGCAGTACACACCACCGTGAAGGCGCCGATCAGGGCGAGCAAGACGCTGGCCAATGCCCAGCCGCTGGTCACGCGGGGCAGACGTTCGGCGTCCGGCGCCTTGACCGGCTGCTGGCACTCCGGACAGAGAACTTCCTGTCCGGCCAGCGAGTCGTCCATCTCGAAGCGTGCTCCACAGGAGCATGTCATCATGATCGGTCGAGTCCTACGAGCAGGGAATGATCTAGCGCGACACTCATTATTGTAGCCGCCGCCGGCGTCGCCGCAACGCCGGCGACTTGGCGCTAAGCCTCTAGCGGCATAAGAAAGAAGCGTCGCTATCTAACAACGCACGGCGAACCGGCAGCAAGGGATCTCTCATGACCGCGCCAACCTACGAAAAATTGACTCCTCCCCGCCAAGGCACGCGCGTCCATGTGGACGCCAACGGCCGCTGGAACATCCCCGACGATCCCATCGTCTGCCTGTTGCGCGGCGACGGCATTGGCCGCGATGTCGGCGAGGCGCCCGGCATCACCACCTGCGCTGTCCGCGTCCTCGACGCCGCCGTCGAAAAAGCCTACGGCGGCAAACGACGCATCCACTGGTTCGACGTGCATGCCGGCGATGTGGCCCGCGAGATGTACTATCCGCAGGTCAAGGATGAAGAGGTCAACTCGCTCAGCGAGGAACGCCAGCGCCAGCTCTATCTGCCCGACGACACGCTCAAGGCGTTCGAGCATTACAGCATCGGTCTCAAAGGTCCGCTGACCACGCCGATCGGCGGCGGCTTCCGCAGCATCAACGTCTACTTGCGCATGCGTTTCGATCTGTATGCCTGCGTGCGTCCGGTGCGCTATTTCAAGGGTGTGGAAGCGCCGAACAAACGCGCCAACAAGGTGAACATGGTCATCTTCCGCGAGAACACCGAAGACGTGTATTGCGGCATCGAATTCAAAAGCGGCAGCGACAAAGCCCGCCGCATCATCGATCTGCTCCGCGACATGGGCTACAGCAACGTGCTGCCCAGCGCCGGCATCGGCATCAAGCCGATCAGCCCCGATGGCAGCAAGCGTCTCATCCGCATGGCCATCCGCTACGCCCTGGACAAGAAATTGCCCAGCGTGACGCTGATGCACAAGGGCAACATCATGAAATTCACCGAGGGCGCTTTCAAGGATTGGGGCTACGAGCTGGCACGGCAAGAGTTCCCGCGCGAGACGATTAGCGAGGATGAGGTTTTCAAGGGCGGCGACGCCCAAGGCAAGGTCGTCATCAAGGACCGCATCGCCGACAGCATGTTTCAGCAGATTCAGCTTCGGCCCGACGAGTACAGCGTCATTGCCACGCCGAACCTCAACGGCGATTACCTGTCCGATGCGGCGGCGGCGATGGTGGGCGGCATCGGCTTGGCCGCCGGCGCCAACATCGGCGATCGGGCGGCCATGTTTGAGGCGACGCACGGCACGGCGCCCAAGTACACCGGCAAGAACATGGCCAATCCCGGCGCCGTGCTGTTGTCCGGCGTGCTACTTTTGGAGCATCTCGGCTGGAGCGAGGCGGCGCAACTGGTGAACCGTGCCGTCGAAGCCGCTTTTGCCGAGAGCGAGGAGATCGCCCAAAAGGGACCGGGCGGAAAGCTGTTTGTGACCTACGACATCGCCCGCCAGTTCCCCGGCTACGGCGAAAAGGCCGGCGTCCCCAGTTCGGTGTTCACCGACCGCATCATTCACCATTTGCGGAGCTGAGATTGTCGTTTAACGACGCTTCGCAGAAGCGTCGAAGGCTCCCAACGCTTCTGCGAAGCGTCGCTAAACGAGGACTACCGTCGGGATTACTTACTCGTCGCCTTCGTTTCGACCGGATTGGTGTCGGACGTGGAAATATCGGTTTTCTGCGTTTGGCTCAGCTCGACCTTGGTCTGCTGTCCACCGATTTCGATGTCCAACGTGCCAGTCAATTCCACCGACATATCCGACTTTTCGACGCGGCCCTTTTCGCGGTTGAACAAGATGGTGCCCTTGGCTTCCTTGCTCTTCAGATCGGCGCTCTTGATGCGGAAGGGCAAACCGCCAATGCCTTCGGTCTTATCCGGCGGCGTGTAGATCAGCTTCGAGGCAACGTCGATCTTGTCGAGGTTTTTATCCGCTCCCTGATAGGTGTAGGTGTACTCATTCTTGTACTTGCCGATCGGTCCCATGTCGAGGTTGGCCGTCCTCGTCCACTTCTTGCCTGTCTCGACCGTGTCGGTGGGGACGACGGCGAAAGTCGGCTCGGCCATCTCGCGGAGGGAGTCCTCGCTGAGAATCTTGTTCAGCAGCGGCTCCATTTGCCGGTTGGCTTTGATGAGCTTGTTGACGAACTCCTCGCGGCCCTTGATTTCGGCGACCTTGTAGGTCTTGGGATCGATCGTGACCGTGAAAGTGGAGCCGACCAGCGCCTTGAAAAACTCGCCGAGCGGGTTGTTGCCGGCGTTGCCGGCGGCGGCGGGGGCGGTCGAATCATACTTGATCGGAGCGCCGCCGATGTCGATGTCCATCTGTACGCCGAGGATCTCCTGCTTCAACTTCCACTTGCCGTCCGGCAGCCTCTCCTGCGGCGTCCAGCTGAAGTAGAAAGTCTGCGTCTGCTTCTGCGTCACGTCGTTGTTCATGACCTTCATGGTCTGATCGGTTTTCGTCGTCATCTTCTGGTAGAATGGCTTGTTCGCCTCGAACTTCCATTCGAGCTTGGACTTGGACGAATCCTTGTCCTTGGGAGCCTCCTGCTTAGACTCCGTCTTGGCCGGCTCAGCTTTCTTCTCAGTTTTCTTTTTGTCGTCCTTGGCTTGACCAAACAGCTCCAGCCCGGCGAAAGGAAGGGCGATGACCGCGAGGAAAAGGAAGGCCGTCAACCGACGCCCGTACAACATAGGGGAAACCTCCAGCAAACGAGAGATTGGCTCGCGCGACTCGCCGAGATGCCGGACGCGCGCCGGCGGACGGAAAGCGGCAGCAGAGCAGAGGATACAAAACTCCTGCCCAATACTACGATCTATCTTTTGTAGCGGTTCATTTTTAGAACACAAGGGAAACTTGCAAAGCGGCGACACGGCAGCGCCGGCTGCCAACTCGTCAAATGTCCACAATCACTTCGGCCAGCCAACCGTCCGGCGTTTCCTCGACGCGCAAACCATGATAGGTGATGGCTTTAACTTCATGGGCCAATTCGTGCCGTTGTTGATCGATTGGCTCGCCCCAAGCGCTGCCTTGTAGGCCGTCCGTACCGACCTGCACTTCAAAGCGCGACAACAGTAGATGCTCGACCTCGAAACGATACAGCAACTCCTTGAGCCAGTCGAAAAGCAGATACTCGCGATCGCTGCCAATGATCGCCACATCGAGCCGTTGCAGAGGGGCGACGGCATCCAGGTTCTCGACGAGCGTAGCGAACAAGGCGCGAGCCGCCTCAGCGAACAGCGCGTTCAGATCCGCCGCCCGGATGCGCAATCCCAAATCGGCCGTGTGGTCGAAGGTTTCGTACATGCTCGCATGTTATCGCGCCGCGTTTGCAGAAACGAGCCGGAAGCGTGAGCGACGGCCAAGCATCCGTCGCTCACGCTTCCGGCTCGTTGTTCTTTTTGTTACCGGCTAACCGTTCGTAGCGGTAGATCCGTGAACTCCACCGTGACTTCCTTGCCGGCTTCGACAACCACACGCTTGCGAGAAGATCGCGTTTCGCCGTCGCGAACCGTCTCGGCCTTGAGCGTGTAATAGTATCTCTGGCCGGCGCTCAGTTCCGGCGTGTCGAAGGAGCGCGTCCCGGAGGTCAGCGGACACAACACGTCATCGACGTACAGTCGAGCGTCGGCGGGAAGTTTGACCGTGATCCGCGCGGTGTCCTTGCCCTCGGCGGCCAGCTTGGTGAAGTCGGCCGTCGAGATTTGGCCAGCCCGCACTTTGACTTGCTTGGTGTACGCGACCGTTTTGCCGTCGCGGACAACACGGGCCTTGAAAGTGTAGGTGTACGAGTAGCCCGGCTCCAGGTCCGGCGTGCGGAAGAATTGCTCGCCGGCCGTGCGTGGGATGCTGCGATCCTCGACCCACAGCTGCATGTTCGTGGGCGCCTTGACGATCACCTCGGCAGCATTGCCAAGAGAACTGGACTTCTGCGGCGCGGCCGGCAAAACCGGCGTGACCGGAGCGACAGCGACCGGCGCTGCCAAGGCCGGCGCGGCAAGTGCCCATCCGCCGCCATAGCAACCCCAGCAACCGCCGCAGCAACCGTAGCAACCGCCACAGCCGCCCCAGCAACCCCAGCAGCCGCCGCAACCATAACAACCCCAACAGCCACCACCCCAGCAGCCATAGCAACCCCAGCAGCCGCCGCAGCAACCGTAGCAACCGCCACAGCAGCCCCAACAACCGCCACAGCAACCGCCGCAACAACCCCGACAACCCCAATCAGGGGCGGCCGCGCCCGTTGTCAGCATGGTCGCCAAAACAATACTGTACATGCTCCTGAACCTCCTCACTGAAAAGAGTTGACGAAACCCCTCCAGTCGCCCGGAGAGGTAAGATGCGCGGTTCAGGCAAAATCGACCGCGTCTGATTAGACGATAAGGACTGAATGCCCTCTCGTCAAAGGTAATTTGGGTGATTTCGGAAATATAGTTAATTTTTGCCCGAATTATCTGCGCAAACGGAGCGAAAGATGCTTGCCCCCGTAAAAAGTTGATTTTTGTGTAGCAAAATCGCGGCGAAACGGTGCTTTTTTTCTCCCCTCGCTTGACAACGAGCGAAGTAGTATAATCCATCAATCGCCGCTTGCGGATTCACCCGCCCGAAGCGTAAACGAGGGCGGACCTTGCTTACGCTTCGGGCAGGTGAACAAAGAGGAAGAACATGTCACGCCGTAACCTGTACTGGTTGTTGGGCATCACCGCCGTGTCCTTGCTCGGCATCACCGTCTCCTACAGCGCTCCCAGCCGGGAGAGGGACAAAGACTACGAGCTAGTCCGCCTCATGGTGGACGTGCTGAACGAGGTGCGCGAACGCTATGTTGTGGACATCGACGCGGCGCACGAACGCAAGCTCGTCGAGGACATGATTAACGGGGGACTGGAACGGCTCGATCCGCACTCGTCCTACATGCCGCCGCGCGAGTACAAGCAACTGGAGAAGCAGAGCGAGGGCAAGTTCGGCGGCGTCGGCATTCAGGTCGGCTTGGATCGCCTGACGCGGCAGCTGACCGTTCTTAGCCCGATGCCCGGCACACCGGCCTATGAGGCCGGCGTCATGGCCGGCGACCTGATCGTCAAGATTGACGGCAAAGCCACGGAAAACATGCGCATGAGCGAAGCCGTCGATATGATCCAGGGCGAACCCGGTCAAAAAGTGACGCTGACGGTGCTGCACGAGGGCGCCAAAGATCCGGTGGAATTGGCCATCACCCGCGCCATCATCGAGGTGCCCTGCGTGCTGGGCGATCAACGTAAGGGCGACAACCTCCGCGCCTGGGACTTCATGATCGACAAAGCGAACAAGATCGGCTACATCCGCTTAACCAATTTCAGCAAGACGGCCAGCAAGGAGCTGCGCGACGCCGTTGAGGAGTTGCAACGTGAAGGCGTGCGCGGCTTGGTTATCGATCTGCGCAACAATCCCGGCGGCTTGCTCAAGGAAGCCCGCGAGGTCAGCGACCTATTTCTGACCGAAGGACGCATCGTCAGCACCAAGGGCCGCAATCACAAGGAAGAGATTTACGATGCCAAGCCGGAGGGGACGCTGCTGTTGCCGGCCGAGAAATATCCGATGGCGGTGCTGGTCAACAAGTACAGCGCCAGCGCCAGCGAGATCGTGTCGGCAGCCTTGCAGGACCACCAGCGAGCGGTCGTGATCGGCGAGCGCACCTACGGCAAGGGCAGCGTGCAGAACATCATCGAAATGCACGAGGGCAGCGATCGCAGTGCCTTGAAGCTGACGACGGCGAGCTATTGGCGGCCCAGCGGCAAGAACATTCACCGCTTTCCCGACAGCAAGGACAGCGACGATTGGGGCGTTCAGCCCAATGACACCGGCTACCAGCTGACGCCGCAAGCACGGACGGCCCTGCGTAACGCCGGCGTCCCCGAATCCGTCGTGGCCAAGTTGAAAGCGTTTCCTGAGACGCGCTTTCCGCTGGAGAAGGACTACGTGGCCGAGTTGGCCAAGCTGTTGAGCAAGGACGAACTGGACAAGTACAAGGGCAAGCTCCTCTCCCATGCCGATCACGGCTTCGAGGTGCCGATGACTGATGAAGAGCGGCTGGAATACATCATCTACCGCACCGAGCGCGATGTCGTTCGCACCAAGGCAACGCCGGCCGAGAAGACCAAGAAGGACGGCAAATCCAAAAAGCCGTTCGTCGATCGCGTGCTTCAAAAGGCGGTGGAGCATCTGAAAAAAGAGATCGACAAGGCCGGCGCCGCCGCCGCCCTGGTGCCGATGGGAAACGCTTAAAGCTAGCGGAAAACGTAGAGCCGCGACCGTAAGGGAACGGGGACAATACCGCTCCCTTACGGACGCGGCTCTACGTCTTGGGTCATTTGTCCCGCGTGAACTGGCGTCCCAAGAAACGCAGGAAGGACATCTCTGCGTCTTCGTTCATCTCGAAGACGACCGTCTTCGCTCGCAGATCCGCCTCCGCCAGCAATAATTGAAGATCCTTCGTGGGCGTCAGAAACGTATCGTAATGGTAGTGCGTTAGCGGAAACTGATAACTGCTCCACGTCAACCAAAGCGAACCGTTCTTCTTCTTGATTGTCACCGTGCCGTAGGCCGGTTCAGAGTACTTCCCAACGTACATATCCAGATCCTTGGCCTTCCTTCCCCACACCTGCCCGGTCTTGAGTTTGTCCAACCGCTCCTTCTCTGCTGCCTTCGCCTTCGTGTGTTCCTTGTCGAAGAAGACGTTCCAGTCCTTCTTCTCCACGCCGAGGAGGTGATCGAGCAGGTTGTTGCCTGCGGCGTTGACGATTTCCATGTCTTGCAGGTTCGTCAGCAGGACCAATCCCAGATTTTTGCGCGGCACCAGGATGATGCGCGCTCGGAAACCAGCGACGGCGCCGCCGTGCTGGTGGATAGCGTGGCCGCGATAGTCGCTGATGTGCCAGCCGAGTGCGTAGCTGGATTGCGTCGCTCCAGCGGCGCGTTCGGCAGCGCTCAGCGGCACCGGAATTCGCGGCGTGTGCGTCTCATCCAGTGCGGCGACCGAGACTATCTGCTTGCCATCGAGTTTCCCATGAGCCAGTTGGAAACGCAGCCATTGGCCCAGGTCGCGTGCGCTGGTCTTGATCGAGCCGGAAGCGCGGATCTGCTTGTCGTCGTTGTACCAGGGAATGACCGTGACGTTGCCGGCGGTGTCGTGGCTATGCGGGCTGGCGTGATTAGCCGATTTTTGTGCTTCGCCGCTGGTGAAAACGGCGTCTTTCATTCCGAGTGGTTTGAACAGACGTTCCTGGACGAATACGTGCCACGGCTGCTTAGCGGTCGAGCCGATAGCGAGGCCGGCAGCGAGGTAAGCGAGGTTGTTGTACTCGTAGGTCGAGCGGAACGAAGTGCTGCGTTGGAGGAAGGCCATGCGACGAACGCTCTCCTCGATGTTCCAAGGAGCGCCATACCACAGCAGATCGTGGCCGGCCAGGCCAATGCGATGGCAGAGCAAATCACAGAGGCGAACATCGTGGTCGGCGAGCGGATCGTCCAGGCGGAACCACGGTAAATGTTTGCGAACCGGATCGTCCCAGTCGGCTTTGCCCTCCTCGACAAGAATGGCGAGGGCCGTGGCCGTGAACGCCTTGGTGCAGGAGCCGATGGCGAACAAAGTGTCCGCCGTCACGGGTTCATTGCGGCCAAGCTCGCGCACGCCGAGGCCATTGAGATAAATGATTCGATCATCGCGGACGACGACAGCGGCGATGCCGGGCGCATGCCAGAAACGAAGTGTGTCGCGGAGAATGCCGTCAATTGCCGGCTCCGCGGCTGCTAGCGCGGTCGTCCACAAGCTCGTGGATGCGATGGCCGCAATCCCCAAGCTCATTCGTATCCTATTATGTTTATCTTTCCGCATTCCGCTCTCTCCGTTCTGCATGAGAAGCGCTCTTGTCTCGTTTTTGGTATAATGAAGATATGATAGCGTATTCCACGCCCCGAATGACAGAACCCTCCGTGACCTTCTGGGGAGCCGCCCAATCGGTGACAGGCTCCATGCACTTGGTCGAGATCGGTTCGCAGCGGTTATTGCTCGATTGCGGCCTGGTTCGCGGCAACCGCGAAGAGGCCCAGCAGCGCAACGCGCGCTTCCCATTCGATCCCGCCACCCTGGACGCTGTCATCCTCAGCCACGCTCATACCGATCACTGCGGCAATTTACCCAACCTGGTCCGTCAGGGCTTTCACGGACCCATCTACTGCACGCCGGCCACGCGCGAATTGACGGCTCTGATGCTCGCCGACTCTGCCCGCATCCATGAAGAAGACGCCTCCGACCGAGCCGCGAGCGGCGATGCCGGCCGGGCCATCGATCACTGCATTCCCATTCCCTACGATCACGAATTGGCTGTCAGCGGCGACGTGCAGCTGCGTTTCGTGGATGCCGGTCACATTCTCGGCTCGGCCATTACGGTGCTGACTTTTCACTACGCCGGCCGCACCCATCGCTTGACCTTCACCGGCGATTTGGGCCGCCGCGGTGTGCCGTTTCTGCGTCCGCCGCCGCTCGTGCCGGCCGCCGACCTGATTCTCTGCGAATGCACCTACGGCGGCCGTCTGCACGATTCTTTGGAAACGATGGCGGCGAAGATGAGCAAGGTGGTCCGCGGAGCGCTGGCACGCGGCGGAAAAGTGTTGATCCCTGCGTTCAGTTTGGGCCGCACGCAGGTCGTGCTGCACTTCCTCCAGCGCTGGATGCGCGACGGCATTCTGCCCCGCCTGCCCATCTACGTTGACAGCCCCTTAGCCGCCGACATTGCCGCGGTCTATCAGCGCTATGGCGACGCCTTCGAGCAGCTACCCGCCGCCGGCCTGCCGCCGGTCCACTACTTCCGTTCGCCGGAGGAAGCCCGCGAAGTGAGCATGTTGGCGGACCCGTGTGTTCTCGTCGCCTCCGGCGGCATGTGCGACGGCGGCCGCATCATGCAGCACTTGCGTTTGCATCTGGACGATCCGCGTTGCAGCATCGTGCTGGTCAGCTACCAGGCGCCGCTGTCACTGGGCGCTCAGCTATTGCAACTGCGGCCGACCGTTCGTTTCCACGGCCGCACTTGGAACAAGTGGGCCGAAGTGGCGTCGATCAGCGGCTTTTCCGGCCACGCCGACCGCGACGATTTCCTGGCCTTGCTCGGTCCGGCACTGGCGGAGACGGGCAAGATTCGTCTCGTTCACGGCGAGCCGCCGCAGGCCGAGGCGCTGGCCTCCGAACTGCGGAAGATGGGCTTCGCCGACGTGGCCGTGCCGCGACGCGAGGAGCACGTCAAAGTGGTGTGAGTGCGGTTGCTTAGATTCATGGGATCACCAAGCGATTTCCACCGCCGGTTCCTGTCTCATTGAGAACAACTTGTACCTGATATTCCAGAAGGAATTGCGTCCCCAGCTGAATGAAAGGGGGCGCATTGGAAACGTCTTGCTTCGGGAACAGGGTTACGAGAGAGAACGGGCGCATTTGTCCTGGTGACTCTTGACTGGGAAGCCACATGGTTACTCGTCCAACGTGGCAAGGAACACCCAGCCAAGTCAGCGCGAATCCTTTCCAGCCTAGCGCCGGAGTAATTACAGGATCAAGAAGGAAGCGAAATCTTGGAAGTATGACCGAAAACGGTTCGCCGGTCGA
>Ga0335075_10011102_pt1 | contig 13632 bp, 13 predicted proteins | sample Lox_Sample_24_FD_206723 | JGI IMG/M metagenome (GOLD analysis project Ga0335075, IMG submission 206723) | Soil microbial communities from Loxahatchee National Wildlife Refuge, Florida, United States - Lox_Sample_2.4 | ecosystem: Environmental > Terrestrial > Soil > Wetlands | place: USA...
CTTGATTTCCCGGACCCGGACAGCCCGGTGAACACGATCATGGCATCGCGCGGCAGGTCGAGCGAGACATCCTTCAGGTTGTGCTCGCGCGCACCGCGGACGACAAGCCGATCAGCCACTTTGTGCCAGTCCTCCCGGTGTGGACGGGTAGCTAGAGAGGCGCTACACCGCCAAGTCATGGTATCCGGGGGGTGTGACAAAACTGGGGGCTTAGCTACGACGGCTTGGCTATCCCGCCCTGCCCGCCTTTCCGGCCACGCCCAGTCGCGCACCCGCCCGGTCGGCCTCAGTACAACACTCGACCGCCCGGAGAGGATTCCCGGCGCCGGAGTCCCGGCGCCGGCCCTGGCTGGCCAGGAGGACCCGGCAGCGTATCCGAGCGCGGACTCGCTACCCTGGTCCGGCGGGCACGCAAGGACTACGAGCCCGAAAGGACGGATCGTGTCAGACAGCCTTCTTACACCGGGTGATCCGGTTCGTCACGTTAGCCCGCTTGCTCCAGGTATGCCGGATGATCCTGGTGAGTCATCAGCGCTAGACGACAGGATCGAGCCTGACGACCCGGCGGGCACCGCCAGGCGACTGCGGGCCAGGGTTGCCGCCGCGACTGCCGTCCTGCATGCCTCCGCCGAGCAGATCAGTGACCAGCAAGCCCGCGAGCCGTCGTTGCTGCCGGGCTGGAGCCGCGGGCACCTGCTCACCCATCTCGCCCGGAACGCCGACAGCCTGCGGAACTTGCTCGCGTGGGCACAAACCGGCGTACCGACGCCCCAGTACAGCAGTCCGCAGGAGCGCTCGGAAGGGATCGAGCGCGGGGCCGGGCGTGCCGCCGCCGACTTGCTCGCGGATCTGGACGAGTCGGCCGCGGCCCTCGACGCAGTGGCAGCAAGCCTCCCGGCCGGAGCCTGGACCGCGCACGTGGGCGGGACCGGCCAATACGGGCATGCCGCCTGGTACACGCTGTGGCGCAGGCTGGCGGAGGTGGAGATCCACCACGTCGATCTCGGCCTCGGATACAGCCCCGCCGACTGGCCCCATGCGTTCGCAATCTATGGCCTGGAGCAGTACGCCGGCCACCTCGCCAGTGCACGTTCCCCTGCCGCTGAATTGCGCAGCTCCGACACCCCGGTGGTAGTGCGGATCGGCCCGCCCGGAGATCAGCCTGCCACCACGGTGACGGGCCCGGTCCGCGCTCTGCTTGCCTGGCTCACCGGCCGCAGCGCGGGTGACGGGCTGTCGGCCGAGCCGGCCGGCCCCCTGCCGGCCGTGCCTTCGTTCTAGTTAGCTGGAAGCGAATAACTGAGGGAGAGCATGAGCTACACCGGGAACGTCACCGTTGGCGGCGCCGCCGACACCAGGGAACTGCCTGGGCTGACCATCACCAAAGTGGCGGTGGGGCCAATGGATAACAACGCCTATCTCGTGCGCTGCACCCAGACAGGCGAGCTGGCCCTCATCGACGCGGCCAACGAGGCCGACACGCTACTCGCGCTGATCGGGGACCGCCCGCTGGCCACGATCATCACGACGCACCAGCACGGGGATCATCACGCGGCGCTGCGCGAGGTCCAGCAAGCCACCGGGGCCGCTACGGTGGCCCATCCCGAGGATGCGCCTGGCCTGCCGATCCCGGTGACCCGGCCGGTGCAGCACGGCGACACGATTGACGTCGGCAACGCCACGCTGTCGGTCATCCACCTGCGCGGCCACACGCCCGGCAGCATCGCCCTGTGCTACGACGGCAACGGCGAGCTTGCCGACGAACCGCACCTGTTCACTGGCGACTCGCTGTTCCCTGGCGGGCCTGGTAACACCCAGGGCGACGCGGCGCGGTTCGGCAGCCTCATCACCGACCTGGAAGAGCGCGTGTTCGCCGCGCTGCCCGACGGCACGTGGGTCTATCCGGGTCACGGCAGCGACACCACGATCGGCACGGAGCGGCCGCACGTACCTGAATGGCGTGCGCGCGGCTGGTAGTTGCTGAGGGCTGGCATGGATGACCTCCTGATCTTGGGCTCCGATCGAGAGCGCAATCCGTGGCCGCGGCGCCTGGCAGTAGTCGCGGTCCTGATCGCGGTAGCGGTCGTGGTCATCACGCACCTGCCAGGCAAGCGGGAGGCCCCGTCGCGGCACCCGGCAGCGCCGGAGTCCGTATCCGTGTCCATGTCCGCGGGTCCTGTCCAGCTGGCCGGCCTGGGTTCCGGCGCTGCCGGCCTGCTCGATCAAGCGGACGGGATCAACACGACCCGGCCGGCCACGTCGTCGTCTCTGGCTAGCGGTCGCCCTCAGCCGCATGCCAGCCACCACAACACGCGCCGCTGCCCTGATCACGCGGTGATGCCCGCTGGCAATGGCGCCGGACCCGGCACAACCGGAAGCTATTGCGGCGCGGGCAGTGTGCAGTAGTCTGCCCGCGACATGACACCAGTGCGCGACGTCGCGATCGTCGGAGCCGGACTGCTCGGGCTGGCGGCTGGACGTGCTCTCGCAGCACGCGGCCGTGACGTGCTCGTCCTGGAACAGGCCGACATCGGCCATCCTGGCTCAGGCTCCAAGGGCAGCACTCGGATCTTCCGGCTCGGCTATCCCGATCCGTACTACGTGGCAGCCGCCCGCCAGGCCCGCGACCGCTGGCAGGAGCTTGAGGCCGAGTCCGGGCGTAGTGTCCTGCGGCCTGTCCAGCACCTGACGTTCGGAACCGGCCTGCGCGCCGTTCAGGACGCCATGACCGCGGCCGGCGCGCCCAGCGAGTTGCTTGAGAAAGCCGACGTGGCAGAACGATTCCCGGCCCTCCGGGTCGACGGCCCGGCCTTGCTCGAGCCGGATTCTGCCGTGATCGCGGCGGACGAGGCCCTCACGGCACTCGCGGCCGGCGTGGCCGAGATCAGGCCCGGAGTTCGCGTGATCCGCCTGGCTGACGACGGCCGGCAGGTAACGCTCCGCACGACAGCGGGAGTCGTCACGGCCCGGGTGGCGATCATCACTGCGGGACCGTGGTCGAGCGGCCTGCTCGCTAGCGTGAGCGTGCCTGTGCCGGGCCGGCCGACGCTCGAGCAGGTGGCTTACCTGCGCCCGGCAGGGCAGGATGACGCGCCTATCTTCATCTGCCACGGCGAGCAGATGCCGTATGGCTTGCCGGTGCCGGGATCGCGCCTGTACAAGATCGGGATCCATCCGAGCGGTCCGGCCACGGATCCCGACGCGCAGAACCAGGCACCCGACCAGCGGCTACTGGGCCGGCTGGCCGAGCTGGCGCACCGCTATCTGCCGGGCTATCACCCCGAGCCGGTCACCACTGAGCGCTGCGTCTACGACAACAGCCCGGATGAGGACTTCATCATCGACAGGATCGGCAATATCGTCGTGGGTTGCGGAACGTCCGGACATGGCTTCAAGTTCGGCCCGCTGCTCGGCGACTGGCTCGCCAACCTTGCCGCAGCCCCGGACGAAGTCCAGCCAGGACACGCTTTCGGGCAGCGATTCGCAATCCGGCGGTTCAGCAGGCCTGGCTAGACCGGGCTGGGCGCCACAAACTTGATCTCCAGGACGCGCATGCCGTCGGCCAGCCGTTTCTGCACCAACTGGGCGCGGTACGCGCGCGGCTGGCTCTTCAGCAGCTTCTCCATCCCGTGAAGGTCGCTTGCACCCCGGTGCCCGCGCCGGGGAGACGGCACAGCGACCTCGGCCAGCCGGAACGGCATATCCTGGCCGGCCTGCGGCCCAGAGTCGCCGAAATGCACCAGGTGAACCGGGTAGCGCGCGGCAAGCCGCCGAAGCACGGTCATCAGCCGCGGATCGACGTGCCCAGAGCCAAGATCGGTCCTGGTCGCACCGCGGGCCTGCACATTGTGGCGTTGCAGCAGCGAATGCCCGGCGCGACGGCGGGCAGTCAGCGCCTTTCTCACCGCCCTGCCATAGGCCTGCTGGCCGCCCCGCACGACGACCTCCACCTGCACTGCCTGCGCGCCGGTGCCGAATGACGCGATCACGGCCGGTGCGACGCTATCGAGCCGCGGCCCGTACTCTGCGCGGACGGCTGCCGTAGCCACGATGAGCGAGCCGGGCCCTGGTAGCTGCGCGCCCGGCTGGAGCACGACTTGCCCGCCTGTCGGATAGCCCGCCGCGAGGATCGACGCGCACGTCGCTGGGTCACACCCGATCACCAGATTATGGTCGACCTGGGCAGCAAGCCAGAGAGCTGCCGCAGAGCCGTTCGCCTGCGCGGCGGCAGCCGCCGCTGCCTGAGCCGCTGCACGCCCGGATACGGGCTTAAGCGTTGTGCCAACGGGCTGCCGATGACCGCCGTGGGCGTGCGTGTGAACCGACAGCGTGATTGCCAGCGCGCCGCCCGCAACCACCACCACTGCCGTCAGCACGGCAGCGACGCGACCGAAGTGCCGCGTTCTGATCCGCTCCGAGTCGGGAACGCGCAGTACCTTGCGGCGCAGCCACAGCCGAACGGTCGTGCCGATGACTTTGATCCATGACGGGTTGGACGGCCGGCGCGGTCCGCCCGCAGCGCGGCTAGGTCCGCCACCGGTCCGAGCCGGATCCTCCAGCCGGTATCCCGATGGCCGCGAGGTGCCACTGGACACTGCTTACCCCCAGGCCGCGAACTTATGGGGCCAGACGGCCCATTCGCGATAGTTCAGCACATCCGGCAGGTGCTGATCATGCGGTTACCGACGATTGTTATTCAAGCTTGCCAAATCTGCCGCAGCCGCCAGGAACGGCCGGCAGCGCGGGCGGATCGACGATCTCCGGAATGCTGATGCGGAATTTCACCCCTTGCTGCAGCGGAATCGCTTCGGCGCTCCCCCCATGCATGTCGGCGACCCGGCGCACGATCGCGAGGCCGAGGCCCGAGCCTGGCAGCGCCCGCGCCGTTGCCGACCGGTAAAAGCGATCAAAAATGTACGGCAGGTCGTTCGCGGGAATTCCCGGACCGTCGTCGATGACCTCGACCTGTCCGCCAGCAGCCGAAATGCGGATGCGGCCATCCGGAGGACTCCATTTCAGCGCGTTATCAACCAGGTTGCCGATCGCGCGTTCCAGCGCATCGGGGTCGCCGCGGACCAGCGTCGGCCGGCAGTCGAACTCATATCGCAGCCCGGGCGCCCGAACGGCCGCCCGCGCAGCGACCCGCTCCGCGACCAGATCCAGCCGGACGTCTTCGACGTGGAACGAGGCTCGCCCGTCGCGCGCGAGCTCGACCAGGTCGTTGATCAGTACGCGCAACTCGCCGGCTCCGGCCAGCGCCGCAGCGACCAGTGCGGGCGCGCTGGGGTCATCCGGCCGTTCAGCTAGCAGTTCGAGGTTGGTGGTCAGGCTGGTGAGCGGAGTGCGCAGCTCGTGCGAGGCGTCCGCGACCAGGCGGCGCTGCGCGCCGACCGATTCATCCAGCGCCGCCGTCATCGCCGCGAATGACTGGCCGAGCCGGCTGATCTCGTCCTGGCCCGGCGTCTCGATTGGCGCGCTGAGATCGCCGGTGGCCCTGATCCGCTCGACGGTTTCGGTCAGCCGGCCGACCGGGCGCAATACCCGGCCCGCAGCCAGCCTCGCCACCACTGCCGCGGCAAGCGCGGCAGCCGGCACGAGAGCGACCAGCAGCCAGCCGAGCGCCGTCTGAGTCGATGCCCCGTCTGAGACCGGCATGGCGACCCGGACCAGCACTCCGGGATCGTCAGGAAACTGCGATGTGTAAATGCGATAGACGATGCTCCCGTAGGCCTCGTCGCGGAAATACGGCGGGTCGTACCCGCGAGCCACCTGGACATCGTGATCGGTGATGCCGACAAACCCTCTCGTCGGGCCGACCTCGGCATCAGGCACGATCTGGAGTTCCGTGTTGCCGAACGGGACGAGCTGTCCAAGGGGAGTTCGGGCTTGCTTGAGCTTCGCCGCTATCTTCGGTGCCTCTTTGGCAACCTGCATCAGAGATTCGTCGTCTTGTCCGCGCAGGTTCGCGCCGACCGCCGGATAGACGACCGCCGCGACAATCGCCAGCGCGCCGAAGACGACCGCGCCGACAGCGATCGCGACCCTGGTGCGCAGGCTCACGTCTCTTCCCGCAGCACGTAGCCGATACCGCGGACGGTCTGGATCACGCGTGGCTCGCCCATCTTCCGCCGCAAGTAGCCGATATAGACCCACAGCCCGTTCGATTCCGGGCCGAAGTCGTATCCCCACACCGATTCGAATATCTGCGTCCGGGACAGGACGCGACCTGGGTTGCGGAGGAAAAACTCGAGGAGGGCGAATTCGGTCTTGGTCAGCGGCAGCCGTTCGCCGCGGCGAACTGCCTGGTGTGCCGCGAGATCGAGCTCGATGCCTGCGAACTGCAGCATCTCGGCGCCCGCTCCGCTGCGCCGCAGCAACGCGCGCAGCCGGGCCCGCAGTTCCTCCAGGGCGAACGGCTTGACCAAGTAGTCGTCAGCGCCGGCGTCCAGCCCGGCGACGCGGTCGGAAACCAGGTCTCGTGCAGTCAGCATGAGGATCGGGGTGTCGTCGCCGCGCGCCCTGATGGCGCGGCACACCTCGAGTCCGCTTGGCTCCGGCATGAGGATGTCGAGCACGACAGCCTGATGCCGGTTCCGCAGCAGTGTGGCCAGCGCGGTAATGCCGTCGGCCGCCGTGGATACGTCGTAGCCGTCGCGCTGCAGCGCGTGGGTCAGCGCGCTGCGTACCGCCTCCTCATCGTCGACTACCAGCACCCGCATCCGGCCAGTATCGCGCAAGTTCGTTAGCCGGCATGATCGCGTCAGCCGCCCGACGCCAGGCTCTGCTTGACCTGCGCCAGCGCGGCGGACAGTTGCTGGGTGCTGACGCCGAGCGAACGAGCGGCCGCCGCGAAGGCCGACGACGACGTGTCGGCCTGGCCCGCTGCGAACAGCGGCTGGAGCGCCCCGCTCACCAGGGCCGTACTGACATGCAACTCACGGGCAACCGCCGCGGCGATCGCGTCGTGGCCCTGCTGCTCCTCGCCTGACTTGGAGCCGCCAGCCGTGGAGCCAGCGGCTTTCGAGCCGCCCGCCTTCTGCTGCGTTTGCATGCCTTGGGCCAGGCTCTGCTTCGCCTGCGCCAGCGCGGCGGACAGTTGCTGGGTGCTGACGCCGAGCGAACGAGCGGCCGCCGCGAAGGCCGGCGACGACGTGTCGGCCTGGCCCGCCGCGAACAGCGGCTGGAGCGCCCCGCTCACCAGGGCCGTACTGACATGCAACTCCCGGGCAACCGCCGCTGTGATCGCGTCGTGGCCCTGCTGCTCCTCGCCTGACTTGGAGCCGCTAGCCGTGGAGCCGCGCGGCTTCGCGCCGGCTGTCGCGGTCTTTGCGGGGGTGCCGGGCTTAGCGCCGGGTGTCGAGGCTACCGCGACGGCGCCGCCCGCGGCGAGAGCTGCGGAAACTGCTGCGGTCGCGGCAATCATCCTGGTTCGGTTGCGCATGCAAATCCTCCTGGCGATTCTGGCTTGACCCAAGGCAACCAGGCGGGACTAAGGCCGCCCGAAGACGTTCCTTATCGCCGCCTAAGAAAGCGGAGCCGACGGTGTTGGTCAGGCCAGGGCGCCGCGCACGGTTTTTCCTGGCGGTATTCGGTCCAGTCGAGCTTGCCTGCCGGGCAGCCGACCGACAGGCCGTACCGGGCCGCCTCAGCACGGCCAGCCTCGTCACCGTTGAGATAGCGGAACACCATGCCGGCGAAAGCCACCACGTGGTCATCGCCGACGCCGGGCATACCACCCGCCCTCGGTTGTCAGGACGTCGCCAGGCTTCTGGGCTAGCCGCGGCCGTCAGGAACGGCCAGCTGCGAGTCGCGCGTACGTTGCGATCGCCGCGTTAACAGCATCCATTTCGGTTGGCAACGCGGCACTTCGGGCCTTGGCCGCCTGGCGGAGCCTCGCGGCCAGGCTGGGATCGTCGAGTACGGCAGTTACGGCGGCTGCAAGGGCGGCCGGATCATCTGGCGGGATTAGCAGTGCACCGCATTCATCGCTAGCGCTGTCACCGCCGACGAGCTCCGGTGTCCCGCCGACGCTGGTGGCGACGATCGGCTTGCCCGACCGCATCGCCTCCTGCAGGATCAGCGCACGGGCTTCCCACCGGCTCGGCACGACGACAACATCGGCAAGCTCAAGCAGGGCCGGCACGTCCTGACGCGAGCCGAGCAGCAGCACGTCGGCCTGGACCCGGCTCGCCTGGGCGCGCAGCGCGGCAGCGAGCGGCCCGTCACCCGCAATCACCGTGCACGGCTGCGGATCGCGATGCCGCCAGCGCCCGGCGGCCCCGATCAGGACATCAAGGCCCTTCTGCGGGGCCAGCCGCGCGACTGCGAGCACCACCGGCCGGTCGCCTGCGCCGATGTCGGCGCGCGCCTTGGCTACTTCGGCGAGCGACGGCTGCGTCGTCTCCGGGGCGGGCACATCGAACTGCTGCACCTCAGCTGCCCCGAGGTCGCGCATGCGGGCCGTCAGATCCGCCGATGCGCAGAGCACGAGGTCTGCCCGCCAGGCACAGATCCGCTCAAGTACCCCGTACACCAGGCGCCCCCGGCGGCCGGCGGGGGGCGCGTTGTGCACGGTCACCACGAGCGCAGGCCGGCGGTGGCGACTCGGCGCAAGGCTGCGAAGTCCGCGGTTTGACTGCCCGGTGCCTGCTATCGCCAACGCGGCAAATGCGCCCGCACGCACGCCGTGCGCGTGGACGACATCGGAACGCCAGGACGCAAGCCGATTCCGAAGCCGGACAACGGTGACCAGGTCGGTGGCCGGCCGCGGCCGGCCGCTGATATTCAGCGAGAACGTCTCGACCCTCGCGTGCGCTCTCAGCAACGCCAGCGTGGGAGCAGGCGCGAGAATGCTGACAGCTAGCCCGGCGGCGCGGCAGCCCGCCGCGAGCGCGGCGACGTGCCTGGCGCTGCCGCCAGTCGCCGAGCCGAGCGCGAACGCGACCCGCAGTGGCGCGGCCTCGCCGCTCGTCTCCCGCGCAGTCACCGAAGCTCCCCGGCGCGTATCCGGAGCACAGCCGCGCGCAGCGCACCGCCGTCCAGCAGGAACGCGACGATCGCGAAAACCCCTGCTGCGCATGCTGTCGCGATCAGCGCGACCAGTGCCTCGGTAGCCGGGCCGGCCGAGGGGAGCGCCATCGCCGTGGCAGCCCCGGCTGCAGCGCCTGCCGCCGCCGCAGCCAGTCCGGAGAGCGCGGCCCGGCCCGCCCCGGCCAGTGCTGCCGCGCCACGCGTCCTGCGCACGGCGGCCAGCAAGGCAATGCCCCCAGCCGTCAGCCCTATCGTGTTGCCCAGCGCGAGCATGCCAACGGCCCATGAGGCCGGTGCCAGGTTGACGAGTATCACGTCAGCCGCCAGCACGATAAGCCAGCCGGCCCCTACGCAACGGGCCGCAACCCTGGTTCGCTGGTCCGCTAGCAGGACCCGCGACAGGCAGGCAACCAGTCCGTACCCGGCCAGGCCCGGCGCGAACAGGGCGAAGCCCGCCGCAAGCTGGCTGGCCTGAGCATGGCTGCTAGCCAGGAAATGCGCTGCCGGCTCCGCCGCTGCGAGCACAATGGCAGTGCCGAGGAACGACATCAGCAGCACGGCCCGCAGCGACCCGGCGGCAGTCTGGTCGAACTCGGCGCCTTCGCGCACTGACAGCGCAGGGAAGGCGCTCACCGCGATCGAGAGAGCGAGCACGGCGTACGCAGCCTCGAAGACCTGCCAGCCGTACTGGTAGAGCACGATGGCCGCGCTCGTGCCGTGCCCGTTTGCCAGCAGAATCACTGCGAACTGCGAGACGTCCTGCGCTACCAGCGCGACTATCCCGAACACCGCCAGGCGGCCGACCCGGCGGGCTACTCCGGGCGGGAACCGCAGCGTCGGGCGAATCCGCACGTGCAGCCGCCAGGCCGGAATGACAGCCGTCAGAGCCAGTGCCGCCACTCCGGCAGTAGTGCCGACCGACAGTATCAGCTGAGCGCTCAGCGGCAGGCCCAGCAGCCTGTTAACGTGCGCATGGCCGATCGGCACGAACGCTCCGTAGGCGCCGATCACGATCAGGCTGGAGATCACCGGCGCCAGGGCGGGCGCCGCGAACTTGCGATGGGCCTGCAGGATGCCGTACAGCACGACCGCGAGGCCGTACAACAGGATCTGCGGCGCGAAAACAGCCAGCATCGGCCGCGTGACGGTGACCAGCGAGGTCCGCAGGCAGTGCTGCGTCGGGTTCGCCGGGTTGAGCAGGCTCGCCAGCGGGCCCGCCGCCAGTGCGATGGCGACGCTGACTGGTACCAGGATCAGCGTGGTCCAGGTGAGCAGCGCCGACGAAGTCTGCCGCAGCCGCGCGCTAGCCTCCGGATCCGTCTGCGACCGCGCTGCGGACCTGGCGAGCACCGGCACCATGATGCTGGTCAGCGCGCCGCCGAGGACGATGTCGTAGACGATGTTCGGCAGCGTGTTCGCCGTGATGTAGGCAGTGCCCAGGCAGGTGGCGCCGACCGTCTTGGCGAATACCAGCGTGCGCGCCAGGCCCAGCAACCGGGCAAGCACGGTGAGCGCGCCGATCAGCGCTGCAGCCCGGCCGATGCCGATGCCGGCCGCGCCCGGCCGCGTCGAATCCGGGTACTGGCCGTCCTGGGTGACCGGGGCGGCCGGACCGGTCACCGAGCCTCGGCCGACGGCAACGTTCCGGCCCGGTGCTTACCGGCGGGGCGGTCGGCGTGGCCGTTACCGGCGCCAGTGCCACCGGCGCCAGGGCTACCGGCGCCAGGGCTACCGGCGCCAGGGCTACCGGCTCCTGAGATGCTGCCTGCCGGAGAGCTCTCGCTTGCAGCAGCGTTGTCGGCCGGAGTGCCCGAAGCGCCGTTGCCGGGAGCCGCCGCCTGCTCTGCCGATGCCGCCGGCGCGGGTGCTGCTTGCTGTGCTGGTGCCACAGGCTCCTCCGCAGCCGCAGCCGGGCGGCGGCCGAGCATGTCCAGCCACTGCAGCGGCGCGGTCCGCTCAATGATCTTGGTGAAGCTCACTATCTCGCTGGCGGCGGTGAGCCCGGTGATGACGCCGAGTACAGCCAGCCGCGCGGGACGCGGCAGCGAGGTCGCGGCGGCGGCACCGAGCATCGCGCCGAGCGCGTTTGCTCCGGCATCGCCGAGCATGGCACGCTCACCGAGGTCCTCGGGCAGCAGAGCGGCTGCTGCCGCCAGCGGAGCGGCGCTTGCGCCGCCGGCTGGTGCCAGCAGGCCGCCGGCGATGAGCGCGACCTTGGCAGCCCGGCCTGGGCGCAGGTCGAACAGGTTGAGCAGGTTGGCACCGCCGGCGATCAGGCCGGCATTGATGACGGTGTCGGCAAGCGCGGCCGTCACGGCCCGGCGGCCCACGACCCCGTCAGCCCGGCTGCCGCCGCTAGCTCGGTCAGCCGGGCCTCCCGCGATCACGGCCGCGGCCAGGCCGACCGCGCCGATTCCGGCCAGCTTCACCGCACCGGTCGTGAGCTCGCCGTTGCGCAGCGCGCCGAGATGCCCGCGGAAACCCTTGTTGCTGCCGTTCCCGGCAAGGTCGTCGTAACCACCGAACGCCGCTGCGCCCGCGCCGGCGATCGCCATCGCGAGCCGGTCTCGGCCATTACCACCGGCCGCCAGCGCTCCGGCCACGCCACCGATCGCCACGGCCGGGCCCTCAAGAAGCGTGACCAGTTCGCCGCGGTGATTGGTGCGAGTCCACTTGGCCGTCCCGCCGGGCGGCCGGGCACGCAAGATCGAGTAAGACAGGCGGGCGACGGCTGCGCTGACGATCGCGGACCTCATAGCCGCCGCGGCTCCGCCGCGGGCCGTTCGCGTACTCACGTATGGCCTCCGGAGCTCGTGCTGGGATTCGGTGTCGATGTCGGCGAGACGGATGGCGTGGGCGCGGGGCTAGGTGCAGCGTTCGGACCGTCCGGGTAAGCCCCGTACTGGCCGGGCGACTTGTTGTCGGCCAGTAGCAGCTTGAGAGCCTGCACCGTCATGATCTGACCGGTCTCGGTATCGGCAGTGTCCACCGTCGATACCTGTCGCGCCTTGATCTCGGCGTCGATGACGCTGTTCGAGCCGACCGACTCCGACCCGCTGACCATGACGGTTCCGGCGCCCGCGTTCCGGAGGGCGACAGCGAGCGCCACGAGGATGTTCCTGCCGGTCTGCGGCGGTGCTCCGCCCGGCGCGACGAGGACGGCCATTGTGGCGGGCGATGAGACTGAGCTGGCCCCGTTCCCGAGACTCACGTATCCGTCCTGGCTGAAGCCTTTCAGGATGTCCTTGGTGTCAGTGGCGGGAAGGCCCGCGCCGTCCGTTGTAAGCAGGCTGGCCGCGAGCACCTTGCTCGCGGCCTGCTGGCCGGCGATCTGGCTCGAGGACTGGGCGGGTAGCGTCACGTCTGCACTCGCTGCGCGGTTCTGCGCCAGCTGGGTTAGCAGTTCCTCGTCGTGGCCGTCGGTCGCGAGGAACGTCGGGTTCAGGATGACGTCGCCGGTCACCGTCGCGCCGGCCAGGCGCAGTGCCGATGTCACGCCGGAAACGACCGAGGCGTCGTAACCGGGAGCCGCCACTATAACGACCTTTTCCCCGGTCATGAGTCCCTGCAGTAGCCTCGGTGCAGCCGCCTGGGCGAAAGCCTGCTCAGCGTTCAGCTCGTCGGTGAGGGTCTGCCGTTCCTGGCGCAACGCTGCGTTGTCCTGCAACGCGGCCCTCTGTGCCGCAGTCAGAGCCTCTACCGCCTTGCCGCTCAGCGCCGTAGAGCCCACCGCCAGACCGACAGCCAGGGCGAGGAACACGGCGATGATGGAGACCAGGTGATACCTGAAATCGATCACTAGAAAAGTCCAGTTAGCGAGTCCCACAGCCCGTGCAGCCCCAGGCTGAAGTATCCGACGTAGAGCTTCCCGACCGGCGTCAACGCCAGCGCGATGACCGGCAGCAGCGCCGCGAACGCCAGCAGGATCAGCGACTTGGCAGAAATGCGGCTCTGGTAGAGACGACTCACGCCCTTCGCGTCGACCATTTTGTCGCCGACCCGGATCCGGGTAAGCACCGCGCTTGCCATGCCTGCCCGGCCCTTGTCGAGGAACTCTACCAGCCCGAATCGCATGCCCACCGTGACAATCAGGCTGGCCCCCGCCTCTTCGGCGATCAGCACCGCGACGTCTTCGCTGGTGCCGGGGACTGCGCAGGTGACGGAGTTAATGCCGAGGTCCTGAACCCGCGGCAGGCCCGGCGCATGGCCGTTCCGGTAAGCGACGACAACGATCTCAGCACCCGATTTAAGTGCTTTGTCTGATACTGAGTCCATGTCGCCGACGATGATGTTCGGCCAGTACCCCGCCTCGATCAGCGCGTTCGCGCCGCCGTCCACGGCGATGATGACCGGCTTGAACTCCCTGATGTAGGCGCGAAGTGCCTGCAGATCCTCGTGGTAGTGGTAGCCGCGAGCGACGACCAGCGCGTGCTTGCCCGCCAGACTGGTGCGCAGCGGAGGCATCCGAATGCCTTCGACCAGCACTTCAGGATCCCGGTCGATGTACTCGAAGGTGTTGGTGACGAAAGCCTTGAGCTGTTTGGCAAGCCCCTCCTTGGCCGCCGCCATGTCCGCCGCCACGGACTCGGCGGTCTGCCGGGT
>Ga0335075_10011103_pt1 | contig 13632 bp, 13 predicted proteins | sample Lox_Sample_24_FD_206723 | JGI IMG/M metagenome (GOLD analysis project Ga0335075, IMG submission 206723) | Soil microbial communities from Loxahatchee National Wildlife Refuge, Florida, United States - Lox_Sample_2.4 | ecosystem: Environmental > Terrestrial > Soil > Wetlands | place: USA...
ACCTTGCCCCACACGCGTTCCACGGCGAATGGAACTACACCATCTCACCGATCCGAACCGCACCAAACCGTCGGCACAAAATTGGATGAGTTATTTACGGATGCGGCCTTAGATCTATATTCTTTGTAGGCACGTCCAGCCCGGAAAAGCGCTTCGTCGTTGTTCCGAATTCTCTCCAAGCCGAACTGCAAAATGGCAATATCAACTTCGCTTTTAGATTGCATTCCAATGGAAAATTCGCAATACACAATATCAGAAACGATAACAGGGCCATGACCCTTGCACTCCTCCAACCGTTCCACTGACCACTCGTGTAACTCTTCCGTTGAATCGAGAAGCCAGATGAGAACGTTGGTGTCAACAAACGTGGTCACTTTTCCCTCGTCATCTTCATTAGTTCATCAGCGGACATCCGAGGTTTAATGTTCTTGGCGCGCAATCTGGCTAAAGCTTCGCGAGTGTGCCTACGAACGAACTCTGCAGCGTCGAAATTTGCTAACTCGTCAGCATCTATGACATCAAAGCCAGCGTATCTTGCGAGCATGGCGCATGCTCGGGGAATGCTTTTGAGAATATGAGGGTTTGTGGGATGCAAGGCACCTTGCGGCCTAAAATCATTAGCAATCAACCATTCAACATCTGGAAGTTGAAGCGCCTGTCTGCTCTTGACGGCATCGTCCGAGAATCTAGAAACACCCCCACAAGCCGTATAAAGTGTTACAAGGTGCTTCACAGCAAGATCTTTCTCCAAGCTTCGCTTTCCACTGATTCGTACGAAGTCGGACCTAGAGAGCAAGGAAGCGTATTGGGCCTCCGGGGGAACAATATCATCAAGGCGTCTGTCCGCAATAAGCCGGTCCATTGCCAGGAAAAGTGCATCGACCCACCATCGCTCGACTTGCCCCGCTCCGAACTCGAACAGCCGCCCAAGCTTATACAAATAATTCAAGTTCGTGGCCAGCTTTCTAACGGTCTTTCCAGTGTATCGAGAATCGGAGGCCACAAAACGTTCAATATCATCAGCGCTCACAAGCGCAGCATTCCAATTGAACTCGCGTGAAACACGTTCCTTAATATACTCGGTTGACCAGAGCGCCGGACGCCGCTGATACGCCTTGGCGCCTTTCCAATTGCCGGCATAGCTGAAATTAAAAGTAAATAGCGCAAGTTTGTCGAAACGCGAAGAGTGCGGTTCGGTCAGCGCTTGAAATACGAGCTCGTCCGCTACCAGATAGTCTGTCCTGTCTACCGTTCGATTAAATAAAAAGAAATTTATCGGTATGTAATCTGGCCGACCAGTCTCCCGAACCTTAGCACGAAATTCATCCCGTGGCACATCCGCCATCACGTCATCAAAACCTATCCGGATAATTTCATGCAGCTGGCGAAGGCCAAGCCTTTGGTTGCCCCAACTGAAATTCTTCGTGAAGCTACCCGGCCTCCACTCTAATTGTTCGCTCATGAAACTCGGTTACTCATCATCAAATGGATATCGTGTGCAGGTTGCCTTCCCTTAATGCATGACCTCCTGAAGCTGAATTGTGAGCATACGTATTCCAAGTGGGAGCATATACCCCGCCAGCCTGATTCCCCCATGTAGTCCAACCCTTCCTCCTTCCGCGCGCGAAAAGTTCCAAATAAGGCCCCGGCGAACACGCTTCAATAATTGCATATTGTTCATCTGGTTTGCGAGAGTGCTCCCGCTTGCGCGTCGCCAGATAGTTCACTTGCCGTCGACCGGGAGCAAGCGTGCGAGCATTCTTCCCCTTAATTCCAAATAATAATAACTCTGTAACGTTCCGGAAGTAAAACCCAACGCCACGACCATCTGGTCCGCCATCTTTCCGGATTTTGTGCCATACAATATTGGACTTGTACTGAAATCCCCATCTATCCAACACCTTCAAACCATCAGGAAGCAACGCATTGGGTACCCACAGATAGAGATGAGCGGTTTCCGCTGAGATTTTGGGAATTGGCAACGCCAGGATCTCTTCGAGTTTTAAGGTCCCATATCGACTTAGTCGCCTGTGCTCAGGAGCTACTTTCCCTGTCTTATTCTGAAATTGCCACGGCGGATCGGCGAGAATTGTTGCAAATTGGCGATCAGCAGCGACATTTAGCAATTCCCTAGCGGTATCCATCAAGAGTCTTTCTCGTTGCGATCTGCGGTTCCCGCCGGAACTCTACACTGATTCGACCGGCATCACCCCGGGCAGAAACTGGATCGCGGATTTCATCGCGGGCGTGATGGCGTGGCGGTCTTTGAAGCGAATTTCGACGCCTGGAATGGGGACGACGCTTTTCCTCGGGTTCGACGAGACGGGTTCAAAGGTTGCGTGTCCTCCAGTTGCGGCACAGGGCTCGCTCCGCCGGCTGCATCTGTTACGCCGCCTTTGCGAGCGCCGGAGAGACCGCGCGCCAGCCGCCGCGGCTGCGCTTTTCGAAGACGCGCCGACCCGCCGAGTTCTGAATCACGGCCGCCCGGTTGTTGCCGAAAATATCGCGCAACAATACCGGGCTGCCTGATTCCTCCCGGTAAAAGGCGCGCAGCAGGCGATCGGCCCAAAGCGGCGGGCCGCGTCGTTTTTCCCACAGCGCAATCGTCTGTTCGTTGTTGCCCAGCGTCTGCGCCAAATCACGCTGTGACATTTGCAGGGCTTTCCGCAGATAACGGAATTCCTGGCCGGTCAGCCGGCCCGGCTTCGCGGCGACGACCTGCTCGATCGCCTTCTCCAGCTGATCGGCACTGCGAATACGCAGAGCCTTGCCCAGAGAGCTGGACACCCACTCGTAGCCATTCGCGAGCCATACATCCGACAAGCCGCACTCCCGATAATGATACATTCTAGCGCCTCCTGCTCCCCCGCTGCTCGTCGGCGTATACCGTCACCACCAGCAGCCCGCTTCGCCATTCGATGGCAACGATAACGGTGAGCAGGTCGCCTCCCGCCATTGCCTGCATTTCAGCCCGCCAGTTGCCGAATTCGTCCGGATACGGCGGCGCGATGACGGCACCGGCCCTGATGACATGGCGCACATCCGCAATCCTGACGCCCCGCTCAACCATCCGTCTCAGCGCGTGCGGCAGAAAAACGATCCTGTCGTCCACGGCCGCGATCTCGCGGATGACCTTGCGGGCCTCGCCGGCCGACAGCCGGTCGGGAACGGAATCCCGCCCCGTCATGACCTATATTTATTATGGGTTCCTGCTCCGTCAACACTGGCTGGCCCGGCGATTTCCATCACACGGACTCCACCGCCATCACCCCCGGCAGGGACTGGATTGCGCTCTTCATCGCTGGCGTGATGGCGTGGCGGTCCTTGAGGCGGATTTCGACGTCCTGGCCTTCCGCGCCGGGGACGATGAGGGTGACGATGCCCTTGCCGGACCCGCGCATCTGGCCGGCGATGGCGTTCAAGGGTTCGGTGCCGGCGAGCACGATGCGCAGGCCCTCGCTCGAATCGGCTGCGGCCTGATCGAGATCGGAGACCGACAGCGCGCGCAGCTTCAGCTCGTCATCCATCCAGTCGGCGGAAACCGAGAGCAGCACGGCGCGGCCTGCTTCGAGCAGCGGGCGGGCTGCGACCAGCACTTCGGAAAAGACCATCACTTCGAACATGCCGGTGGGATCGGAGAGCGAGAGAAAACCGTAAGGCTGGTCGTTCTTGCCGCGACGCTCCTGCTTGCGGATGATCGTGCCGGCGAGGATGGCGCGAAAGCCGGAGCGGCGGCGGTCTTCCTGCAATTGCGCCCAGTTCACAACGCCGAGCCGCTTCAACGCCGCGCCATAACTGTCGAGCGGGTGACCCGACAGATAAAAGCCGATGGCGCTGAATTCCTCGCCGAGCCGTTCATGCGGCAACCAGTCGGCGACCGCCGTCAGGCGCAATTCGTCCTGGACGGCAGGCCCTCCAAACAGGCTCACCTGCCCGCTTTCCCGCTCGCGCGTGGTAGAGGCGGAATGGCTGAGGATCGCATCGGAGGATTCAACAAGCTGGCGCCGGTTCGAATTCAGCCGCTCGAATGCGCCGGCGCGTGCGAGGCTTTCGAAAGCGCGCTTGTTGACAAGCCTCGGGTCCACACGGCAGGCGAAATCGGCCATGCTGCGGAACGGACCGCCGCTTCGGCGGATCGCGACCGCATGCTCCATCGCCTGGCGACCGACGCCTTTCACCGCCGCGAGCGCGTAGAAAATTACTCCGGCTTCGCTGTCGCAGGCGAAGAACGCATCGGAACGGTTGATATCGGGCGGCGCCACTTTGATGCCAAGCCGCCCGGCTTCCTGCCGGAACACATTGAGCCGGTCGGTCGAGCCGATATCGAGCGTCATCGAGGCGGCAAGAAATTCGACCGGATAATTCGCCTTGAGATAGGCCGTCTGATAGGCGACCTGCGCATAGGCCGCGGCGTGGCCCTTGTTGAATCCATAGCCCGCAAATTTGGCCGCCTGCTCGAAAATGGTGAGTGCGATGCCGCGCCCGATGCCGCGCTCGGCGGCGCCCTTCACAAATAGTTCTTCATGCTTGGCCATTTCGGCCGGGATCTTCTTGCCCATCGCGCGGCGCAGAAGATCGGCCTGCCCCATCGAATAACCCGCGAGCTCGCGGGCAATGCGCATGACATCTTCCTGATAGGTCATGACGCCGAAGGTTTCGGCGAGGATCGGCTCGAGCGCGGGATGGAGATAATCCGGCTCTTCGCGGCCACGCTTGCAGGCGATATATTTCGGAATGGAGTCCATCGGGCCGGGGCGATAGAGCGCGACCAGCGCGACGAGATCGTTGATGTGATCGGGCCGCATTTTGCGCAACAGGTCGCGCATGCCCGCACCTTCCAGCTGGAACACCCCGACGCTTTCGCCGCGTGCCAGCATTTCGAAGCTCGCGGCATCTTCGAAAGCGATGTTCTGCGTATCGAGCGTGATGCCGCGGCGCTTGAGCAGCTCTTCGGCCTTGGCGATCACGGTCAGCGTCTTCAGCCCGAGGAAATCGAATTTGACGAGACCCGCCTTCTCCGCATCCTCGTAATCGAATTGCGTAACCGGCATTTCCGAGCGTGGATCGCGATAGAGCGGCACCACTTCATCCAGCGGCCGGTCGCCGATCACGACGCCAGCGGGATGGGTCGACGCGTGCCGGTACAGGCCTTCGATCTGTTCCACGATCGCGAACAGCTTGCGCGCAGCGGGCTCCTGCTCGGCCATCGCCTGCAATCGCGGCTCGCCGGCAACCGCATCCTTGATTGACACCGGCTTGCCGGGCGGATTGGGAACGAGCTTTGCAATGCGGTCCACGAGGCCGAGCGGCATCTGCAGCACCCGCCCCACATCGCGTACCGCGGCGCGCGCCTGGAGTGAACCGAGCGCAATGATATGCGCGACGCGATCGGCGCCGTATTTCTGCTGCACATAGCGCACCACTTCGTCGCGACGCTCCTGGCAGAAATCGATGTCGAAATCCGGCATCGAAATGCGTTCAGGATTGAGAAATCGCTCGAAGAGCAATCCGAAGCGGATCGGATCGAGATTGGTGATGTCGAGCGACCAGGCGACGAGCGAGGTGGCGCCGGAGCCGCGCACGCCGACCGGGATGCCCTGCCCGCGCGTCCATTTCATGAAATCCGAAACGATGAGGAAATAGCCGGCGAAATTCATCCCGATGATCACATCGAGCTCGAAAGCGAGCCGGTCGCGATAGATTTGCTCTTCCGCATGGCGGCCATGCAGGGCGAGGCGGCGCGCGAGGCCCGCCTCGGCCTGCGCGCGCAACTCTTCCGCCGGCGTCAGGCCGGATTCCGGAACAAATTTCGGCAGGATGGGATCGCGTTTCTTGGGCCGGAAGGCGCAGCGTTTCGCGATCTCGATGGTATTGGCGATCGCTTCCGGCAGATCGGCAAATTGCGCCGCCATCTCGGCCGCCGATTTGAAGCGGTGTTCGCGCGTGAGGCGCCGGCGGTCCTCCTGTGAAACGAAGCTGCCATCGGCAATACAGAGCAGCGCGTCATGGGCTTCGTACATTTCCGGCGGCCCGAAATGCACGTCGTTGGTAGCAACGAGCGGCAGGCGCCTGTCATAAGCGATCCCAAGCAGCCGGTCTTCCGTGGCGCGCTCCTCGGCCAGCCCGTGGCGCTGCAATTCCACGTAAAGGCGATTGCCGAAGATCGCGTGCAACCGGTCGAGCAGCTGAGCCGCGGCTGCGTCCTGTCCTTCCACGAGCAGCCGGTTCAGCGGGCCGCCCGGGCCGCCCGTCAGCGCAAGGAGACCCTCGGCGTGCTGCGACAGCAGGTCGGCGCTGGCATGCGGCCAGTCGCCCGGCGCGGCGCCGAGATAGGCTGCGCTCAGCAGTTTGGTGAGATTGCGATATCCGGATTCATTCTGGACCAGCAATGGCAGCGCCGGCGGCTTGGCGCGCGCCGCTCCGGTTACCGGCGTGGCCCCGTCGAGATCGACGGACAGAAGACAGCCCACGATCGGTTGCACGCCCGCCTTGGCAAGCGTTTCGGTGATCTCATAGACGCCAAAGAGATTGTTGACATCGGTGACCGCCACAGCCGGCATCGCCTGGCTGCGCGCAAGCCGGGCCAAATCCTCCGGCCGTATCGCGCCATCCAGCAGCGAATAAGCGCTCTTCACCCGAAGGTGTACGAACGCCGCGGGCTTGCGCTCCTGCGCCATTGCCAGGACGACTCCTTCCTCCCACGCTCGTCAGTATCGACGTGCGCGCGCTCCATGCGAGCGGCATGCTGGGCCATCCACAGAAGTCTTCTTCAAAACGCTGCGATCACCGCCGGCACAATACTCGCCAACACGAACGCGGCGCCGATGAAAACAACAAGCCCCAGCGCCGCCGCAGCGTCCGCAATCCAGCAAGCCATGCGATACCCTCCGTGATGGCCCGCCAGTTTATGTTCTCCATCCGTTCTGTCAAGAACAAAAAGGGTACAGTCGGTGGTGCCGTGCGATTTGAACCTCAGAGGGCGGAGGGCCGCAGAGTTCTTGGCGCGCATTCGCGCACAAATCTTTCCTCTGTTCTGCGCGGTTCACAAAATGCAGGAACAGGTTATGGCACGAGACGGCCTTCGTGGAGGAGCAGTGAACGGTCCATTTTCGCCGCCAGCTCGGTGTTGTGGGTGGCGACCAGCACCGCAAGCCCTTCGGCATGCACGAGCGCGACGAGTGCTTCGAATACACCCGTCGCGGTTTTCGGATCGAGATTGCCGGTCGGCTCGTCGGCGAGGAGCAGGCTCGGATGGTTGGCGAGCGCGCGCGCAATGGCGACGCGCTGCTGTTCGCCGCCGGAGAGTTGCGCGGGCCGGTGGGTGAGCCGCTGGCCGAGCCCCAATGTTTCAAGCAGCCGACGCGATTCGTTCGCCGCTTGCGGCTTCGAACGACCCGCAATGAGCTGCGGCATCATTACATTCTCGAGCGCGCTGAATTCGGGCAGCAGATGATGTGCCTGATAGACGAAGCCGATGCGGTCGCGCCTGAGCCGCGTGCGCTCGCGATCCGGCAGCGCCGAGGCCGCAACGCCATCGATCCAGATTTCGCCTTCGCTCGGCGCTTCGAGCAGCCCGGCCATGTGCAGGAGTGACGATTTCCCGGCGCCCGACTGGCCCACCAAGGCAACCAGCTCGCCACGCGCGACGGCGAGGGTCACGTCGCGGAACACTTCAAGCGTCGCGTCGCCCTGGACATAGCGGCGCGCGACCTTCTCCAAACGCAGCGCCGGCACGTCATTCATAGCGCAGCGCCTCGACGGGATCGAGGCGCGCCGCCCGCCAAGAAGGATAAAGCGTCGCCAGAAACGACAGCCCGAGCGACATCGCCACCACGGCGATCACCTCGCCCGGATCCATCTCCGCCGGCATGCGGCTCAGAAAATAGATTTCCGGATTGAACAGCTCGGTGCCGGTGAGCGAGGAAAGAAACTGCCGTATGGATTCGATGTTGAGGCAGAAAACGACGCCGATGATCAGCCCGACAATCGTTCCCACCACGCCGATCGAGGCGCCCGCGATCAAAAACACCCGCATTACCGCGCTCTTCGCGGCCCCCATGGTGCGCAGGATGGCGATGTCGCTGCTCTTGTCCTTCACCAGCATGATGAGGCCCGAGACGATATTGAGCGCGGCCACCAGGATGATCAGTGTCAGGATCAGGAACATCACGTTGCGCTCGACCTCGAGCGCCGAAAAGAGGCTCGAATTCATGTCCTGCCAGGTGACGATGCGGGCGAACGGGCCGGCGGCGCGCGCAATCGGGGCGACGATGGCGTTCACGCGGTCGGGATTGCGCACCATCACTTCGAGGCCGCTCACCGTATTGCCCATGTTGAAATAGAGTTGCGATTCGGCGAGCGGCATGAAGACGTAGGTCGCATCGTACTCCGACATGCCGATGCTGAACGTGCCGGCCACCATGTAGCTCTTGACCCGCGGCGTCACGCCAAAGGGCGTGACAATTCCGCGTGGCGCGATGAGCGTGATGTTTGATCCCGGCACGAGGCGAAGACGCTCCGCCAGGCGCGCGCCGATAATGACCGAATCGCCGCCTTCGAAATGCGCCAGCGCATCGTCGGACAGGCTCTTCGAAACCGTGGCCAGGGTTTTCAGATCCGCGCGCCGCATGCCGCGTACGATGACGCCGCTTGCAATGCCGTTCGCGGTCGCCATCACTTCGCCATTCACGATCGGGGCGACGCGCAGAACGCCCGGCACCTGGCGCACCCGCGCCGCCATGGCGTCGTAATCGGTGAGGCCGCCAATGGACGACTGAACCGTCAGATGGCCATTGAGGCCCAGAATGCGCGAGAGGAGTTCGTGGCGAAATCCGTTCATCACCGCCATCACGATGATGAGCGTGGCGACGCCGAGCGCGATGCCGACAAGCGAGAATCCCGAAATGACGGAGACGAAACTCTCCTGCCGCTTGGCGCGCAGGTAGCGCAGCGCGATCATCCATTCGAACGGCGCAAAGGCGCGGGTTGATGCGGGCATTACGAATTGCCGCCGCTTTTCCTCCCCCGCGCGCGGGGGAGGCGGCGCAAGCGCAGCGAAGCGCCGGAGGGGGGGAGTCGGTATGCGACTGCCCCTCTCAGCCCCTTCGGGGCACCTCCCCCGCGAGCGGGGGAGGAAAGTATCCTGCGCGTCATTCGCAAAATCGATTGATCACCGCGTCCATCGACATCTCGTCGCGGGCGCCGGTGCGTCTGTTCTTCACTTCCGCGAGTCCCTTTTCGAGACCGCGCGGGCCGACGATGACCTGCCAGGGAATACCGATCAGATCCATGGCGGCGAATTTGGCGCCGGGGCGCTCGGCGGTGTCGTCGTAGAGAACATCGCGGCCGGCTCTGGCGAGTTTCGCATACAAATCTTCGCAGGCGTTGTCCGTCGCCGCAGCGCCCGCTTTGAGATTGATCAGCGCAATATCGAACGGCGCCACCGGCTCCGGCCAGATGATTCCCGCCTCGTCATGGCTCGCCTCGATGATCGCGCCGACGAGCCGCGAAACGCCCACGCCATAGGAACCGCTCTCGACTGGCCGCTCCTGGCCGTCCGGTCCCGCCACGGCGGCGCGCATGGGCTGCGAATATTTGGTACCGAAATAGAAGATCTGTCCCACTTCGATGCCGCGCGCCGAAACGCGCTTATCGGGAGGTACCTGCGCTTCGAATTGCGCCTGGTCGTGAACATCTTCCGTCGCCGCGTAAAGCGTCGAGCGCTCCTGTACGATGGGTTCGAGATCGCCGTCGAAATCGACGTCCTCGCCCGGTACCGGCATGTCGATGAGATCGCGATGGCAATAGACCTGGCTCTCGCCCGTTTCGGCCAGGATGATGAATTCGTGGGACAGATCGCCGCCGATCGGCCCCGTCTCGGCGCGCATCGGAATGGATTTGAGCCCCATGCGCGCAAAAGTCCGCAGGTAAGCGACGAACATCTTGTTGTAGGAGCGGCGTGCGCCGTCCATGTCGAGATCGAAGGAATAGGCATCCTTCATCAGGAATTCGCGGCCGCGCATCACGCCAAAGCGCGGGCGCACCTCATCGCGGAATTTCCACTGAATGTGATAAAGAATAAGCGGCAGGCTCTTGTACGAACGCACATAGGCGCGGAAGATTTCCGTGACCATGTCTTCGTTGGTGGGGCCGTAGAGCAATTCGCGCTCATGCCGGTCCTTGATGCGCAGCATCTCCTTGCCATAGGCGTCATAGCGGCCGGTCTCGCGCCACAGATCGGCCGGCTGGAGCGTGGGCATCAGAATCTCGATCGCACCGGCGCGGTCCTGCTCCTCGCGCACGATCTGCTCGATTTTCCGGAGCACCCGGTGGCCGAGCGGCAGCCAGGCATAGATGCCCGCTGCCTCCTGTCGAACGAGCCCGGCGCGGAGCATGAGCCGGTGCGACACGATCTGCGCCTCGGCCGGCGTTTCCTTGAGAAGCGGCATGAAATAGCGGGAAAGGCGCATTGCGCAGAATCTCCAGAGCGGTCTTCAATAAGGAACAAACCGAAGCGGCGCAAACCGCTGTGAAGCCCTTTGGAAAACTCAGGTGCCCGCGAATTTGCCGGAGCAAGTCATCCGCTTCACCGGATAGCGAGCTGCGTTTCGATCATTGGTGAGCAAGACAAAATCCTCTGCAATGGCCTGGGCGATGATTTGATGTTCGAACGGGTCGCCGTGATCGGGATGAACGGGAAGTCTGAGCAGTTCACGGACGTGAGCGAGACTGAGCTGAAGCACGCCTATACCAAGCCCGGTTGCGGCAATCATGACTTCCCCAAGATCGGGGTCGATCAGCTTTCCGGCGCGGAGTTTGATCGCCATTTCCCAGAACGACACGATGCTGACAAATACCTCGTTTGCAGGATCAACGATGATTTCGCGTGCTTTCGGGCCAATGTTCGCATTGTCCGTGGCACACCAGATCAAGGCATGGGTATCGAGCAGCAGCCTCATGCTTCATTGCCTTCCATCTCGTCAATCAATTCAGCCGCAGTCTCGTCGAAATCAGGAGCCATCTGCAGACGCCCTTTGAACATCCCGAGGAATTTCGCACGTTGCCGGGCAATGGAGACGGGAGGCACCACGCGCGCGACTTCCCTTCCATGCGATGTGACGACAATTTCGGCTCCGTCGCGCGCCTCGCGCAGATACCGTGACAGGTTCTCGCGAAATTCACGGAAATTTACGGGCTTCGGCGTGACGGACATGGCGGCTTCTGTCCAAATGTGATCATCAGATGTGTACACAATTTTGGAGGCTCGATAAAGAAGGCCATCGAGAAATATTCACAACTTCCCTATAGGTCACTCTTGCATAGTATGAAGTTCGTGCTAGATTGAAGTTCGTAATAGACAGGAGGCGGAAAACAGCGGCGCGTCAGGTCCCGTGTAGGATTCCGTGGAAAAAATGGCCAATCTGTGCTCGCTTGTCACCCTGGGTCCGGTTGTGTACGCCTATTGCGTACACTTTTTGCGGGCTCAAAATATATTCACAGGTTCCCTATACAGAACTCTTGTATAGTATGAAGTTCGTGCTAGATTGAACTTCGCAATAGCTTCGGGAGGCGGAAACAGGCGCGGTGACAGACGAATCTCCTCATACGCGCAAATTCCGTAAGGAACTCATGGCCGGGCTTTCCTCGCTCGTCCTCCTGGCAGTGCTCGCCCGCGCGGGCCGGGAGATGTATGGTTACGAAATCGCCAAAGCTGTGAAGGCCGAGGGCGAAGGCGGACTGATCTTCAAACAGGGCGCGATCTACCCCGTTCTGCGCTCGCTCGACGCGCTGGGACTTCTGTCCAGCCGGGTGGAAGCTTCGGCTTTCGGTCCCCCGCGCCGCTATTACGGCATCACCGATGAAGGCAAGCGCGCGCTGTCGGAGTGGCAGGGCGCCTGGCGCGACATGCGCGAATTTGTCGACGACGCACTCGCGGCGCATCTCGCAGGTCCCGGGCAAGGACCTGCAATGGAGCATCATGCATGAAAGCCGACGCCGCGCCGGCGACGGTCCGCGCCTATCTGGACGAGCTCCGGAACGCGCTTAAGGGCGCATCGCCAGGTCTGATCAGCGATGCGCTGGCCGATGCCGAAGAACACCTTCAAGGCGAAATCGCCACCAATCCGAACAAGACGGAAGCGGAGGTGCTGGCCACGGCTGTCGAGACCTACGGCACTCCGCAGGAAATCGCGGAGGAGTATCGTTCCATGGAAGCCACCATTGCCGGGCCTTTCCCCAAACCCGAACAGAAACCCAAGCCCCACAAGGGTTTTTTCAGCGTGATCAGCGATCCCCGTGCCTATGGCGCATTGATGTTCATGCTGCTCGCGTTTCCGACCGGCATCTTCTATTTCGTGTGGACGGTCCTCGGGATCAGCCTCATGATCCCGTTCTTCCTCTTCATTTTCGGGATTCCCTTCGCGCTTCTGTTTCTTGGATCCGTCCGCATTCTCAGTCACGTGGAGGGGCGGATTGTCGAAAGCCTGCTCGGCGTGCGCATGCCCCGGCGTCTGCCGGCACAGTCGAGCGGCGAGACGATCTGGGCACGCATTGGTGAAGCCTTGGCCGACATTCGCACCTGGTCCTCGCTGCTCTATCTGCTCTTGCGGCTGCCGCTCGGCATCATCTATTTCACCCTCGCCTTGGTCGGCATCATGCTGCCTGTCGCGCTGATCGGCGGGTCGCTGATCGATCTCGTCACGGGCCGGTCGCATGTCAGCATTACTGACGTACCCTGGCTTGATCACCTGTTCCACACTGCGCCCGGCCTCTTGCTGCTAATGGCAATTGGTGCCCTTCTGATCTTCGTGGTGCTTCACATGGCCAAGGGAATTGGCTGGCTTCACGGACGCGTAGCGGAATCTCTTCTTGTAAGACTTTAACTCGAATGCGTTGCCGAAGCATGGGAGCCCCCTTGGGCCGCCCCTCTTTCGTGCCCAACATGAACTGCCCTTAACCCGGCAGTAAAGGTTGACGCCCCTAATATCGTTCAGGTTAAAAGGCGGTCCGCCCAGCTTCGGCCGGGTGCGCCAGAGGGGCTGTACAGACAGCCGGAACGACAAACGGACAGGAGAGGCCGTGGAGCGCCGCAACGCTGGTACGTTCGAATCGTTGTTGACTCCCAGAAAGCGGCTGGCCAGGGCAGCCGCGCAAAGCTTTTCCTCCACCGACGGCCGCTGGGCCGTTGTTTCCACGTCTATCACCGCTGTCATTGCCGGCTCGATCGCCTGGCTTGCGGCCGGCACCGCGATCCCGGTCGGACAGGGCTTCGACCAGCCGCGGCCGCGCCTCCTGATGCCCTATGAACTGTTTCAGCGCCTTGTTGCGCAGACCCGCGGTACCGAATACGCGGTCGTCTCCCCGCTCGGACCGATTACGACGGCGCCCGCAAAGCGAATTCTGCCGGCCGAAGCGACGCTGGACCAATCCCTGGCCGCAGAAAACGACCAGGAGAATTCCACTTCGAACACGCAGCCCGGAATCGACACGCGGGAGGTAACCCTCGATCGGGGCGATACGCTGCCCCTGGCGCTCGTTGCCGCGGGTGCGACGCCCCAGGACGCCGAAGCCGCCGTTACCGCGCTCGCGAAAGTCTACAATCTCCGCGCCGTCAAGGCCGGCCAGGTGCTGCAG
>Ga0335075_10011104_pt1 | contig 13631 bp, 9 predicted proteins | sample Lox_Sample_24_FD_206723 | JGI IMG/M metagenome (GOLD analysis project Ga0335075, IMG submission 206723) | Soil microbial communities from Loxahatchee National Wildlife Refuge, Florida, United States - Lox_Sample_2.4 | ecosystem: Environmental > Terrestrial > Soil > Wetlands | place: USA: Florida...
GAGTTCGAATCTCACCGAGGGCACCAACAAGTTCCATGCCATCGCTGCTGCTAGCGGCGATTTCTTCATCGAAACTGCTGCGAGTCGCGTCCAGTGAGCACGCGATGAGCACATTTCGGCGCACGAGCAGTGAGTTGCGACGAGCTGAAACCGCCGCTATCACTTGAAAAAAGCATGATCGGGAACCGCCATCGAGACAAGATCTGAGCTTGCCCCGTTTCTCTAAATTCGAGACTTTGCGCACCCCGCACGGGTAAAGCCTGGTCATTGTCATCTGCGCCTGTGAACTTACTGGGACAACAGTTGGTACAGCTTGACAGCACCGCACCTTGGCTTTCGCTCAGATACGGTCAGGGCGCGCCTTATGCACGTTAAGGTCTAGCACGACCAACCACCGGGGCCTGATGACCAACATTCGCCGCAGCACTACCTGTCGTGTTCGGCAATGGAGTACCAGCGCAGGCCTGGTGGCCGCCGCGGCCGCGATGATCGGGATGGGTACTGCCCACGCCGATGACGGGTCCGTCCCAACGGACATCGGGCTGCTGGACTCAGCCGAGACCAACCTGAACGACGTCTTCAACCTGTGGAGCCAGGTGGCTGGGGGAGGAAGCTTGCCAGCCAACCCAGACACATTCAATCTGTTGGAGGAGATTCAAACGCCGCTGTTGTCGTCTGACAACAGCTTCTTGTCGGGCTTGGGCGATTTGTTATTTAGTGGCCCGGATCAGCAGCTTGCACAGGCCAGTGACGCTTTTCTCTCTGCTGTTGATACCTATGCTGCCGACCCCTCAATCACCAATGAGTTCGATGCGCTTTCGGCGAGTTTCCAAGTCGACAGCTCGTTGTTCGGCGAAATCCCCTCCACTGTCATCGGCAAGCTCACCGATCAGATCTTTGACATCGGAGGCTTCGACAGTGCTACTGCCGGTGCGGCCACGGATGTAGCGGCCAGCGCCTCGATCGCGTCCGCCGCCCCTGATGACGTGATCGACCAGGCGGTCACCGAGCTGAACCAGGGAACCGCTGTGTTGGACGCGGCCCCGACGGCTGATCTCGGGACTGACTGGGCGCAATATCTCAGCAATCAGGAGACATCCATACCTGTTTTAGAGTCGGGTCTCACGCAGATTGGGGCGATTCAAGAGGGCGAGTCCGCAGCTGATCAGACTTTCCTCGCCAACGCAGACGAGCACCTTGTTACCGCTGCCCAAAACATACTCACCGCCGACCAAGGGATCGTCGCCGCCGACCAGGCCGGCGACCTCAGCGGCAACCTCGCCTCCAACCCCGCGGACTTACCACTGATCGACGCCGACTTCGCGCTGTTCACCGCCGACTTCACCGCGCTTGGCGACACCATCCTTGCCGGGTTCTTCCCCGACGTCGGCACCCTGCTGCCCTGATCGGGAAACGGGCAACGCTGTGCAGCCGAGAATCGTCGGACCTGTTGCCGCGCTGGTGGCATCGGCGGGTTTGTTGAGTCCCACCGCGTACGATCACCTTGCGTACGCAGTCATCAAATTCGACCCAGCCAAAGTGACCCCGACGGCCAACTTTGCTGGCTTCGCGATCAACGGCATCGGCCCCGACCCCGACTTTCGGCAACCGGCTTGCACCGATGGCGCGGCCACCGGCAATCAGTGCGGCCTCATCACGACCATGCCCGGACCCGGCCCTGCCCGAAACATGAACGGCTGCCCGTTCCAACCCGGCGACGAAGGACGCCCGGTCACCTCCGATAACCTGCTGATCGGCGTCGCCCGCAACGGCTGGTGGACGGCACCCGGCTTTTCTGTGCCGCACCCAGCTCGACCGGAGAGCTTTCTGACCTTGTTCAGCGCGATCATGAATGACGTCAACGCCAAAGGAAGTCCGGGCGCAGGGTTTTCACCGATTCCGGCCTGAGCAACGGGTACGGCGATCTGCTGGCCGAACAGGAGTTCGCGCCGGGCCAGCGGGCTGGCAGCCCGCCCCAATGAGACGAGATCCGATCACTCCCATTTCTTTCGTTCTGAGTTTCTCGAAAGCGGCAGCGGAAGTGATGGCCCGTTCCGGTGAAGTGGAGACTCAGTGCGCCGAGACTGGCGGCGCTCCCGGGGCAGGCTTGTCAGCCGCACGGCCCGCCACCTTTTGACTCGTAGCTCCTCCACCACGTTGGCTTGTAGCTCCACCATCACGCTGAGCGCAGGTTAGTCCCTTATTGGTTATGAAGGCCTGCCGAATTGCAAACAAAACGCCCAAGCTGACGACCAAGAGAAACGTCCCCACTCCGACGCCGGTCGTTAGACCGTTCAGGCCGGCAAGTTGGTATAGCAAGGCGGACGCCAGCCCCAACATCAGCGGATCGACTGCCTCGTCTGGACCCTTTGTGAATAGCGTGTACGCGAGCTCTGCAGCGGCTGCTATAGCTAGGCCACCGGCAATAATCTTCAGGGTGGCACCGGCCTCGGGCAGGTCATTAGGAACATTGTTGTGTCCTGCGTCCAAAGCATTTTTCAAGATTAAATACACGGCCACCAGACCGATGACCATCTGGAGGAGGATCTTTGCGAACCGAGCCAGTGGTTCCAATACAACGTAAAGAAAATCGGCCTTATGCGCTTCGTTATGCCAGGCGGTTACGATGCGCTGACAACAAGATTTCAATTTACTTCCCCTACATTAGGCGCGATCATCGCTTTTCCAGCTGGTGAGACGCTACGGCAGCGTAAGTATCCCAAGTTCGATTTCGGCCATCAGCTGTTAGACGCAGAAAGCGGTGCTTGGAGTCCCTCGGGTGCTGAGCTGAGCCGCGCCTGTTTCGGACCGAGTCAGTCGGCGCGTGGACTGCGCTTCCAAGTCCAGCCGGGCAGTGCTTCTAGTCGGCGTGCGCGATCGCTATCAAGCGCCTCCTTGTCGTGACGTTGCTGTGTGACCCACGTGCCGAGCCTATAGCCATCTATGATTTCGGCCTCCGGAACTCGGGCATCACCGTTCCGTTTGACGTAATCCTGGAGTCGCCGAAAGCCTTCCTCCCACCGGTCCACGCGGAATCGACCCCAGGTCCAGCCTGGCAGCGCCTCGAGTTGGCGCGCGCGATCGTGGTCGAGGGTGCCCCTAGAGTGCCGATTACGTTGAGCGACTACCCACATGCCCAGCCGATGGCCATCGGCCGTGTAGAACTGGGGCACCCTAGCGTGACCGTGTTGCTCGACGTAGCGCACCAGTTCGTTGAAACTCTGCTCCCATTGTTCGGCAAGCACACTCGGCTCGGTGCGCTCTCGCAGTCGTCGGGCGGTGTGATCCGTCTCCGGCCTTGGATTGACCATCTTTGGGCTAACAATCAGGTCTGAGGTGATCACCTGGAGCAGTTGGCGTTTCAGTTTCTCGTCAGATTTATTTGTGGCGACAGCGAATTTAAGAGTCTGCTGGTCCTCACGCACTACGGGCTCTTGTTCGACCTCCTGCCTAAACCACTCGAACTCGTTCTGGAAGACGCCCGCCACACCGCCATCGGCTACGCACCCCGGATTTAGTTCGACGAACGCGTTGACTTGATCAACCGACCGGAGCAGCCTCAGGAGGGTTTCGCGACTCTCGTGCATTAGCTCAACAACGCCGCTCACGTAGAAGTTGAGATCTGGTCCCGTGGGGGCGAGGTTGTTAAGGCCGAAGTCAAGAATCGTGGCGATCGCGAGGGCCTCGCTTAGCCGAGGTTCTCGCTGTCCGGCTTCAATGCGGGTTATGCCGGAGCTGTCCAGTTTTATGCCGAACTCAGCCTCCAGGCGCGCTTGAAGCTGCGCCTGGGTCAATCCGGCCTCAATCCTTGCGGCTTTAGCTCGTTCGCCGAACGTGCGGCCGATTGCATCGCCCGACGCCGCGCCCTGCTGATGCTCTGACTGCATGACCGCAGCTTAGCCTGCGACGTTGCAGTAATGCCAATGTCCGGGTTACTGTGACTGAACAGTGACCACTGCATGAGCGCAGGATCACACGATGCTGGTGAGGGCGCAGCGATGGGCCGCGGTCCGTGGCGATGTCACAGCGAAGGAGAGTGAAATGGAAAACCGCGAGCTGCCGCTTGACGCGGCCTCTAACGTCGTTCCGATGGGGAGCTTCAGTGATCTATTGGCCAGGTTGGACCCCGACCCGTATCGGCGAGGCAAGCAGTTCGAGCATGTCTGTCAGTGGTTCCTCACCAACGACCCGATGTACAAAGCCACGCTGCGGACGGTGTGGCTTTGGAAGGACTGGACAGGTCGCTGGGGCATTGACGCGGGCATCGACTTGGTCGCAGAAGATCACGACGGACGACTCTGGGCGATCCAGTGCAAGGCGTACAAACCCGAGAGCTCCATCACCAAAGCCGATGTTGACACGTTCCTTTCGGAGTCATCGCGGGCGGTGTTCTCCTACCGACTTCTGATCGCCACCACCGACAAGCGGCACCATGTCGCGCGGCGGACGATGGACGAGCAGGAAAAGAAAGTCGGTTTCGTCGGGCTGAGCGACCTCCTCACCTCTGACGTTGACTGGCCGACCAACCCGCTCGACATGCGCCCGTCACGGCCACTGACGCGGGCTAAGCCGAGAGAGCATCAGCGTGAGGCGATTCGCGATGTCGCCAAGGGCTTCAACTCCACCGACCGGGGTCAGCTCATCATGGCGTGCGGCACCGGAAAGACCCTCACATCGCTGTTTATCAAGGAGAAGCTGGACGCCGAACGGACGCTGGTGCTGCTGCCGTCGCTGTCATTGTTGAAGCAGACCATGCAGGTCTGGAGGACCCACGCCAGGGCGCCGTTCGAGGCGCTGCCTGTCTGCTCCGACGAGACGGTGAACCAGAGCGAGGACGAAGCGGTAGCCCACACAAGCGAACTGGGTATCCCCGTCACCACCGACCCTGCTCAGATAGCGGCATTCCTCCGGCGGCGATCAGGGCCGAGTGTGGTGTTCTCCACGTACCAGTCATCACCTCAGATTGCGAAAGCTTTCGCCCTCCAGCAGGTTCCGCAGTTCGACCTGGCAATCGCCGACGAGAGTCATCGGGTCGCCGGCGACGAATCGACGGTGTTCGCAACGATTCTCGACGGCGACGCTATCAATGCGCGACGGCGGCTGTTCATGACGGCGACGCCGCGTTACTACACCGGGCGGGTCATCAAAGCGGCGCAGGAATCCGAGATGGAAGTCGCTTCCATGGACGACTCCGCGAAGTTCGGGGAGGTGTTCCACCGGCTGAGCTTCGGGGAAGCCATCCGCCGGGGACTGCTCACCGACTATCAGGTCGCCATTGTGGGTGTCGACGATGCCACCTACCGCGAATGGGCGCAGAAGGGTGTCCTCGTCAGGCGCGACGACAAGACCACCGACGCCCGGACCCTGGCGAGCCAGATCGGGCTGGCGAAGGCGATGAAGAATTACGACCTGCATCGGGTCATCAGCTTTCACTCCCGTGTGCTGCGCGCCGAGAGGTTCGCCGCCGAGATGCCCGATGTTTTCGAGTGGATGCCAGCACGGCAGCGCCCGTCGGGACGGTTGTGGACCGGGTTCGCCTCCGGGGAGATGAGCGCCGGTGAGCGGCATGTTCGGCTACAGCGGCTGCGCCAGCTCCACGACGGGGAGCGCGGTCTGCTAGCAAATGCCCGCTGCCTCAGTGAAGGGGTTGATGTGCCCACCCTCGACGGGGTGGCGTTCATCGACCCGCGCGGCAGTGAGGTCGACATCGTTCAGGCTGTTGGCCGGGCAATCCGTCTGGCCGACGATAAGACCGTCGGCACCATTGTCATCCCGGTGTTCATCGACACCGAGACCGACCCGGACACCGCCCTCAACGACTCGTCCTTCAAATCGGTATGGCGCGTCATCAAGGCCCTCCGCGCCCACGACGAGGAGCTGGCCGAGCAGATAGACACCATCCGCCGGGAACTCGGGCGTAAAGGGGGGCGTGCCCGGATTCCTGACAAGATTCACCTCGACGTGACGCGCTCCGTCGGTAAGGCATTCACCGACGCCTTCGACGTACGGCTGGTCGAAAAGACTAGTGCACGTTGGGAGTTCTGTTTCGGTCTGTTGGAGAAGTACGCCGACGATAACGGCACGGCGCGCGTTCCCGTCGATTACATCATCGACGGGTATCCCCTGGGACAGTGGGCGAGCGTGCAGCGCGGCTACTACACGAAGGGCACGTTGAGCGCGGACCGCCAAGGGAAGCTGGAGAGCCTGCCCGGCTGGACGTGGAATATCTTGGCTGACCAATGGGGCATGTGGATGGGTTTCATGCACCAGTTCGTCGCTGAGCATGGTCATTCCAACGTGCCGTTCCCCTACATGGTCGGCGAATACAACCTCCGGAGCTGGGTCGCCACACAGCGGGGTCTGTACAAACGTGGGGAGCTGGCCGAGGAGCGGGTACGCGAACTGGAGGAATTGCCTGGGTGGGTGTGGGACGTCCTAGAGGACAACTGGACCCGGCATTTCGAAGGTCTGAAGAGTTTCGCGGAGCGTGAGGGACACGCCCGCGCCCCGCAGCGGTACGTCGAGAACGGTTTGAGACTCGGGCAATGGGTGGCGGTGCAGCGCACCTCTCGCGACGAGATGTCGTTGGAGCGAAAGGCGCTACTGGAAGCCCTTCCGGGATGGTCGTGGGAACCAACGACCGACGGCTGGGAACGTGCCTACGGTTTCTTGAAGGCTTTCGTCGACCGGGAAGGTCACGCCCGCGTCCCCAAAGAACATCTGGAAAGCGGTTTTCGGCTAGGTCAGTGGGTGACGGATCAGCGGGTCAAGCGAGACAAAATGCCCGACAATCAACGCGAACGACTCGAGTCCTTAGCTGGCTGGATTTGGGATGCCCGTGCTGATTGGTGGCAACAAAAGTTCGGTTTGCTTCAGCAGTTCCAAAAGCGCGAAGGGCACGTCGTAGTTCCGCAGGGGTTTAAGGAAGACGGGGTGAATCTCGGGAGCTGGGTTCGCGAGCAACGTGCCAACCGCACCAAGATGACCACGGACCGCCGGAAGCTTCTCGAGTCCGTTCCGGGATGGTCATGGGACCCATACTCGGAGTCATGGGAACGTGGATATGCCGCGTTGACGTCGTTTGCCGAGCGCCAGGGGCACGCAAGAGTCCCGCGCGACTTCCTGGAGGGTGAGATCAACCTCGGCAACTGGGTCGCGGAACAACGGGGCAGTCGGTCAAGGATGACGGACGAACGGCGACAGCGTCTGGAGGCCTTACCTGGATGGAGTTGGAACGCCGTCGAGGAATCGTGGATGCAGCACCTCGAATTGCTGCGTGCCTACGCGGACCGCGAGGGCCACACCAATGTTCCGGTTGATTGTGTCGATGACGGGCTGAAACTCGGACAGTGGACCCGGCTTCGGCGGCGCGAGCACAAGAAGCTCAGCCCGGAGCGACAGGCTCTGCTGGAGTCGATTCCCGGCTGGTTCTGGGGAAGTAAGGGGGATTACGTCTGGAACCAGAAGTTCGAGATGCTGGGGCGGTTCGTCGAACGTGAGGGGCATGCCCAAGTTCCCGCTGGGTATGTCGAGTCCGGAATCAAGTTAGGTAGCTGGGTCCGGGAACAGCGAGCGGAGCGAGACAATCTCCCAACCGAACGGATCACTAAACTGGAGTCGCTGCCGGGCTGGAGCTGGGGCGTCAACGACGATTTGTGGTTCGAGAAGTACGAGATGGTAAAGAAGTTCGCTGAACGCGAGGGCCACTCCCGAGTTCCGCAGTCGCACAAGGAGGACGGTGTAGCCCTGGGGTCCTGGGTCACTGTCCAGCGGGGGCTCCGTAACACCATGTCGAAGGAGCGTCGTGCTCTGTTCGAGCACCTCCCCGGATGGTCCTGGGAGCCGCATGAGGACCGGTGGCATCGGACTTACAAGCTGGTGCAGCAATTCGGTGACCGCGAAGGGCACACGCGAGTTCCGGACAGGTACATCGAGGATGGCGTGAACATCGGCAGCTGGGTACTTACCCAGCGAATGAGTCGGGACAAGCTCAGCACGGAACGGAAGCAACTCCTGGAATCCCTCCCCGGGTGGGTATGGGATGCGTACACCGAACGCTGGGAACGTAGCTACAGCCGATTGATGAAGTACACGCAGGAGAACGGGACCTCGCGGGTGCCAACCCAGTACGTGACCGAGGACGGCTTTCAACTTGGGCAATGGGTCAACACAGCGCGATCACGGAAGAAGGCCGGCTCGTTACGTGCCGAATACGCCAGACAACTGGAGGGACTTGCTGGTTGGACCTGGACGCCGAAGGCGGATAGTTGGGGGCGCGCGTACGAGCGTCTGCTGGAGTACGTCAAGAAGCACGGCGACGCCTTAGTGCCGCAGTCTTACGTCGTCGATGAATTCTCGTTGGGGGCATGGGTAGCCGCGCAGCGGAGGAACTATGCGAACGGGACTCTGGCATGTGACCGGGAAAAACAACTAACCGGAGTCAAAGGTTGGGTGTGGCAGGTCAGGTGACCAAGCCATCTAGCCTCGTCTCAGAACTTTGTTGTGGGTTTCTCGAAAGCCGCAGCGAAATTATCAGGGTCGCAGGGTGGTCGCGGCTGAGGTTTGATTCACCTCCCTAACTAGTGAGGCCAGCCCGCACGTCCGACACTTGGTCAAGGCCGAAGACCTGCACGGCGGCTGACTTTCCTTTCAGGACATGGAATCCCCGGTCGATGAGTCCAGGCGGTCGAGCCGCCAGAGCGTTGATGCACTGCTGGGTGAGCAGGATGGCGTCGCCGGTGGTTTTGGTGAGTTGCTCGACGCGGGCTGCCACGTTGACGGTGTCACCGATGAGGGTGAACTCAAGCTTGCCTCCGCCGCCGATGGTTCCGGCGATCACCACCCCGGTATTGATCCCGATGCCGATGCGAAGCTCCCCGCCGAATCGCTCGGTGACACGGCGGTGAATCAGCACAGCGGCCCTCACAGCGGCGTCGGCGTGATCAGCGAGGTCGTTCGGGGCACCGAAGACGGCCAGCGCGCCATCACCGAGAAACTTGTTGACATGCCCACCGGCATCGACGACGGCAGGCACGACGATCTCGAATAAGGCGTTGAGGCGGGCGACCGTGTCCTCGGCCGTGTTTGCCTCGGCGAACGGGGTGAAATCGCGGATGTCCACGAACATTAACGTCACCTCTCGTCGCTCGCCGCTGAAGACGTCGTCGCCCTGTTCAAGTAGCCGGGCCGCCAAAGCCGGATCGACATAGGTGCCGAACGCCGCCTGAAGTCGTTGCCGCTCAGCCAAACCGGCCTGCATCCTGTTGAACGACGCCGCCAGCGCGCCGAGGTCGTCGTCCTGAACTACCGGCACGCGCTGGCTGTAGTCGCCGGCCGCAACGCGTTCCGTTCCTTTGGCGAGGTCGCGAATGGGTTGCAAGGACGGTGAGAAGGCGGTGCCGACAAAGATCGGCAGCCCGAGGCCAATCGCCAACACACACCCGATCACTATGGACAGAACAGGGGCCTCATTCCCTCGAGCGAACACGACCGCCAGCATCGCGCCCACGACGATGCCCACAAACGCGACGGCGAGCGCGGATACGTTCGACCACGCGGCGAACGTCGGTCGAGAGCGCGGCAGGGAGTCGCCGATCCCGGTGTCACCGGCGATAGAGACTCGGGCTGGCCGCAGTTCGCCCTCGACGACACTGTGTGCACCGACTAGCTGGGCGGTGGCTCCCATGACGGCGCCCACGACCGCGTACTGGACCAGCCGCGACTCGCTTGCCCCGGCGATCGCAGCGACACCGACCCATAGCAGGGCGACCCAGAGAGCACCAGCCCCCACAGTTCGGGCAACCACCCCACGACCGTAGGCGTAGGTGGACTCCAACGCTCCCGCCCGATCGACCTCGTGGCCGGCTGCCCACCGCTGGGCAGTACGCAGCCCGCCCAGGCCGGGAAGAACGATCACATACGCCAGCAGCAGCACGGCGGCACCGGTGAAAGCGGCCGCCTCGACATACCGATCGGACTTCTCATATGCGACGACGACAAACGACCCAAGGAGGTAGAGCGGGAGCAACGCGGCGAAGGTGAACGCGAAGCACACCCACGAGTACTTCGCTCCGTACCGATCCCACGCCCACTGCCAAATGCGATCCATGCCGCGAGACTAAACGGCAAGCGCCTCGACCTGCGGATACTTCCAGCTATACGAAGTGCCACCTTTGACTAAGAGAAAAGGCGAACCCCGCGCGGGGTTGCTACGAGTCCGTCTATCTCAAATCTTTGGTTATGAGACATCGTGCGTCCGCTCTCGGACGAGCTTGTACCCGACGCAAGCCCGCTACCCGCTGCTGGGAATTTACTTGGAAGACAACCAAGTCACGTTGATACATGGCTGCCTGAATCTAAGATTAGTGAACCTTAGTAATGCCTCATGTGCGGCTAAGGTCTGGGCGAGCAATTGACGATGGGGGTCACGATGACCAATAGTGTTCGGCGCTGGGCTGCCGGTGTGGGTTTGGCTGGTGGAGCAGTGGTGGCCGCTGGGATGATCGGGGCGGCCAGCGCGCCTGCCGCCCACGCCGACGACGGGTCCCTCACAACGGACATCGGGCTGCTGAACGCGGCTGAGACCAACATGCAGGACGCCTTCAGCTTGGCGGGTTGGACCGACACGGAATTTCCACACTTAATCAACCAGTGGGAAGCGATTCAAACGCCCCTGCTGTCGTCTGACAACAGCTTCGTGTCGGGCTGGGGCGAATTTTTATTTAATGGCCCGGATCAGCAGCTTGCACAATCCACCGATGCGTTCCTCTCTGCTGGTGAGGCCTACGCCGCGGACCCATCAGCCACCACTGGACTCGCCGAGCTATCGCCGTTCATCCAACTCATCGACACCCTTTTCCTCGACACCCTGCCCTCCAATGTCATAGGCAAGCTCACCGACGACGTCTTGGGCTATCAGACTTCAATCGCCGGTGCGGCTGCGGATGTAGCGACTAGCGCCTCCGCCACCCCCGACGAGGTGATCGGCCAAGCGATCAGCGACCTGAACCAAGGAGCTGCTTTGTTGGATGCGGCTCCCACAGCGGACCTCAGCACGAAGCAATTGGACCTCTTAACTGGCCAAGTGGAGCTTGCAGCCCAATTAGACCCGCTCCTAACGCAGATAGGCACGGCAGAAGACGCCATATCGCCGGGCGACCAGACTTTTTTGGCCGAAGCCAACGAGCAATTCGTTTCGGCTGCCCAGAACGTCCTGTCTGCTGAGCAAGCGTTCGTCGTCGCTGATCAAGCCGGTCAACTCAGCGGCAGCGGCTTCGCCTCTGCCGACCTGCCGGTGCTAGAGGCTGACCTCGGACTGGTTGGCGCTGATTTCAGCGTGCTGAATGACGTTATCCTCGCCGCGTTCGACCCCAACCTTGATGCGCTCATCCCCACCGATTTACTTACCGCTGTGGATCCTTCCTCGTTTACGGATCTCCTATCGTCAATCGGGTTCTAACCGCCGGGCGATGCGATGCAACCCCGACAGCAGGTAGTCGCGACAATCACGCTGGCCCTTGCCGCGATGGTCACTCCCATGGGCGGCGTCGCCACCGCTGACGGCGCGGTTCCGCTCGGCGGCGGCGCAGGAATCATCGTCAATGGCACCTCCTGCACACTGACCACGATTGGTCACGACAACAGCGGCGCACTGGTCGGATTCACCGCAGGGAGTTGCGGAGGCACCGGGGCATCGGTTGTCGCCGAAGGCTCCCAAGCCAGCGGCCCTGTCGGCTCTGTTGCGTTTACCGCTGGCGGTAAGGACACCCTGGACTACGCGGTAATCAAGTTCGATCCGGGGAAAATCGTTCCTACCAATAACTTTGATGGTTTCGCCATCAACGGCGTCGGCCCCGACCCCGTACTTGGGCAGCCGGAGTGTATTCAGGGCGCGGCAACCGGGCAAGCCTGCGGGTCCGTCAATGTCACGGCCATCAATGCACCGTCCACCGTCGTTGCGGAGTTACCGACTGGAAATGCCCAACCCGGCGACGAAGGTGCACCGGTCACTGTCGATGGTCAACTCGTTGGTCTGTTCCGCACAGGTCGCGATCATTTCTACGTAACTACGTTTAGGTCGGCCGCGCGGTTCTCGTTCACACTGTTTAGCGCGATCCTCAACGACGTGAACGCCAAAGGCGGTCCAGGAGCAGGGTTTGCGCCGATCTAGGGCTGAACCATCGAATTGACGGGATTATCGCTATGGGCATCCACCGCTGGCATGTTGCCGTAGGTTGCGGGACGGCGTTGGCGGCTGGCGTCGTCCCCCCACCGGCTTGGGCCGACGGCCAGGTCGTGATTGGAGGCGGAGCTGGCATCATCGTTGAGGGCAGTTACTGCACTCTCGGGACAGTCGGCCACGACAAGACCGGCGAGTTGGTGGGTTTCACTGCCGGTCACTGCGGTGGTCCAGGCGCGCAGGTTGTCGCAGAGGGAAGCGGAGTACCTGTCGGCACCGTGGCCGCTGTCGGTGACGGTCTGGATTACGCGGTGATTAAGTTCGACCCGGCCAAAGTAATTCCGACAGCCAACTTCGCGGGCTTCGCGATCAACGGCATTGGACCCGCCCCAGACTGGCACCAGCCAGCCTGCACGGACGGCGCTGCCGACGGCACTCGCTGCGGCGGAATCGCTAGCATCCCAGGTCCGGGGCCGCATAGCGCAATGAACCACGCACCCTTCCAGCCAGGAGATGACGGCGGCCCCGTCACTTCCAGCGATCTGCTGATCGGCCTGGTCTACGGCGGCAAGACCGTCGCGGGCGACCGGGGCATCCCCCAGGTTGATGCCACGCAATACACAAAGTTCAGCGCCATCCTGAACGACGTCAACGCCAAAGGCGGTCCCGGCGCAGGATTCACACCGATCCCGGCCTGAACATCAAACGCGACGCCAGATCACGGCATGTCCGCCATGATCGGCATGCGCGGTCCCCACAATGACGCCATCGTTGTTGATGGCTTTGGGGTCGGTTGTATGGCCGATAACCGAAGGCAGCAAAAATTGCTCACCAGTCCCCAGTCTGAGCCAAGGCTGCAACAGGTTTCCCTGCGCCACAAACCCAACTACGTCGCCCGCGTCGTTGATCGCCTGGGGCGTCCATCCGTCGCTTGTCCCAAGCGGTTGCCATTCGCCATCTGGTTCACAGACCATCGCAAACGATGCACCGTTCGAACTACAGCCCAAGACCACTCGACCGTTCGTGATGGCGACTGGCGTGATGTTCGCGGTGCTACCGCCAACGTAGGACCACGTATCGTCTTCGAGATTCCACAGGACAGATCGGACGTCGCCAGGGCCGACACTGGCCAGAACAAGCACTTGACCTTGATCATTTATGTCGACCGCCCGAGTCCCGAACTGCGCGGCAAGATCCGTCAGAACCATCGGTTCATGCGAAGCTCGAAATGCTGCCGCTCTCATATTGTGGCCTGTCTGGGTGCAGACCGAGCCTGCAATAACCGCGTGGCTATTGATCTTGCCGCCCGAGCTTCGTGTGGCTCCGATTGACGCCGCATCGGCTCCATGAATCGGCAGCGCAATAATCGAACCGTTAGCGTAAAGAGCCGCGTTCTGGTTGGGATCGCTAGCCGGGGTGGCAGCTATCAAGCCATTACTGTTGATAGCCCAGG
>Ga0335075_10011105_pt1 | contig 13630 bp, 10 predicted proteins | sample Lox_Sample_24_FD_206723 | JGI IMG/M metagenome (GOLD analysis project Ga0335075, IMG submission 206723) | Soil microbial communities from Loxahatchee National Wildlife Refuge, Florida, United States - Lox_Sample_2.4 | ecosystem: Environmental > Terrestrial > Soil > Wetlands | place: USA...
CCTCAATGTGATTCGTCTGGCGAAAGCCTGCGGAGTCGCTCTCGCCGCTTCCGGCGCCGACCCTGGCTTAATGCCGGTGCCGCTGTTTGAATCAATTGGATCGTTGCGGCAGGCGAGCGGAGCGATGCGCAACCTCTGGCGCAATCCGGATTATCAGCCGCTGCTAGATTCTTGGGGCCGATGGCAGGAAGTGATGCTGGGCTATTCCGACTCCAATAAAGATGGAGGAATGCTCACCAGTACATGGGAACTGCACAAGACTCATCGCGACCTTCATCACGCGGCCCGAGAATGCGGGGTGAATCTGCGATTGTTTCACGGCCGTGGTGGTACCGTTGGCCGCGGCGGTGGTCCCACTCACGCTGCAATTCTCGCGCAGCCTGAAGGCTGTTTCTCCGGACGCATCCGCATCACGGAACAGGGAGAAGTCCTCAACTGGAAATACGCCGACCCGGTGCTGGCGGAATGGAACCTCGAGCTCATGATTGCCGCCAGCCTCGAGGCTCTCACACGCTCCGGCTCGCAATCCAAAGATCAGTCGCAGTGGGAAGAGGCAATGGAAGAGATGTCGGCAGAAGCCTATCGCGTATACCGCCGCGATATCGCCGAGAATCCCGACGTGCTGGAATATTTCGAGCAAGCTACGCCGGTCGCCGAATTAGATACCGCTCGGATCGGTTCACGACCGTCGCGCCGCACCAAAGGCCGCCGTTTAGAAGATCTCCGAGCCATTCCCTGGGTATTCGGCTGGATGCAGAGCCGCCACGCCGTGCCCGCCTGGTACAGCGTTGGCTATGGCCTGCAAAGTTTTGCCGCAAAGGGCAGGTCGCACGAACATCTGCTCCGCGACATGCTTCAGAATTTCGCTCTATTCTCCGATCTCGTCGGCAACGTAGAGCTCGGCATGGCTAAGGCCGATCTCCATATCGCGCGCGTGTATTCAGGATTGGTTAAGAATGCCGCATTGCGCACTCGCGTTTTTAGCATGATCGAAGAAGAATTTCTGCGCTCGCGAAGTATGATCCTGCGAATTTCCGGGCAGCGGGAATTACTGGCCGGAAACCGCGTGCTGGCCCGCTCCATTCGCCTTCGCAATCCTTATGTTGACCCCATGAGCCTTATTCAGGTCGAACTTCTTCGCCGAAAACAGCAGGGCCACAACCCTGCGGAGCTTGAATACCCTTTAGGTGCAACCATCAACGGCATCGCCGCCGGCCTGCACAATACGGGATAATTGAGCCTTCGCTTAACCATGTTCCGTCCACCGCTGCGGCTGTCCCTCCAATCGAGGTAGGCGGCTATCGATTGATGTCATCCTTGGACTGCAACCGCTTCACATAGTTCTGCAAGTTGGTTCGATTGGAATCGTCTGGCACGCCCACCAGCGCCGCTTGCATCTCCTTCACTGCATCGTCGAAGTCCCCTTGACCGCTGTACACGCGGGCCATACCCACATGCGAGGTCCAATAGTCAGGATACTTTTTCGCGTTCGAGCGATACAGAGCGAATGCTTATCCCGCTGTAGCTGCCGCCCGTAGAAATAAAGTTGTTGCGCCGAAGCTTTGTCCAGAGCCTTATTGCGGAACGTCACGGCATCTTCCTTGCGTCCCATAGCCTCCAGAATTTGCGATTTGTTCAGCAGATTGTCGTAGCGCTCTTCGAGCTGAATTGATTTGTCTTCATCTTTCAATGCTTCATCGAGGTTTTTCTTCGTAGAGAGGAAATACCCGGCGGCGTCGTCCCATCCCTCCCAGTAATATTGATTGAGTCCTCTGATTTGCCCCGGAATGCTGGCTTTCACAATGTCGTCAACCTTTACCGCGACATTAAACGGGACCGCAATCTTTTCCCAACGCAAAGTCACGATTGCAGAATCCGGCTTAACATTGTCGAAATCGTAGGTTAGCGCTTCATGAAATTCGGTTGCCTGTGGCTTTACCGTCACTCGTAGCGCGTCCTCGTCCTGCTTGTAGCTGAAACTTCCCCACGCGGTGGACATCTTCGAAAAAATCACGGTCCACTGATTTTCTCCTGGAATCATGTGCAGGCCGTAAGTTCCCTTATCGAGGGATTGCCCTTCAATTGTCACCGGATCGGTGAAAGTGATCGTCGTATTTTCGTTGGCACCGGCGCGCCAGACTTGACCGTAAGGCACAAGCTTGCCCCAGATTTGCCGGCCATTCACTAAGGGACGTTGATAGTTTACGGTGATGTTGGTGATGCCAATGCGCTGCGTGATTACCGCATGTTGGCTCGGCCGAGGCAGATCGAGCATGATCGTCTGCGCGTGGCCAAGACTCGCTAACAACAAAACACTGGATAACAAAACAATGGGTCGGGTTTTGTGCATGGAGGAGCTCCTCTTTTATCTGGGATTGCGGCAGATCATATGCACCTGGGAATCGTTGAACTGGGTTTGGTCTGTGCTGTTGGGCTTAGACGTACAGAAAATGTGGAAGTGAGCATCCCGGCCGGGAGCAGACGCAAGGGCAGAGATTTCAATCTCCGCTTGACAACAGCCCGTGCTGGTAGCACAATCTTTTAGGCGAATAAAAAGCGAATATGCCTCCGGAGCTTCCCGCCCCGGCGTTCCCTGAAATTTCCCGAGGATTTTATGTCTTCCGCAGTGTTTTCCACTTCGGCGGCTCGCAGCCGCCATTTTATTTTTGATGCCGAAAGTGCGCCCGAGACCGGCCCCGATCTCCGCCGCCCGCAATCAACAGTCAAAAATCGGCAATCCACAATTCTCTCCAACGTCGTCCCTGCCTCGCAACTTGAAGTGCGTCCTGCACCACAAATGGTTTCCAGCGGCATCGCCGCACTCGATGCTCTTACCGGAGGTTTGCCGCGGGGCTGCCTTACGGAAATTTGCGGTCCCGCATCTTCCGGCCGCACCACTTTGCTGCTGGCTGCTCTGGCCGCAGCTACCCAGCGGGGAGAATTTTGCGCGGTCGTGGACGCTAGCGATGCTCTCAATCCCCAATCCGTCGCCTACTCCGACGTGGAACTGGGTCGCCTGCTATGGGTTCGTTGTGGCGAAAATACACTGCCAAAACAAAATTTGCCTAAAGAAAAGAAAACCTTTAAATCAGAACAGCAGTATGCGGAACATAGTTTGGAGCAGCTTTTGCATGCCACGGATCTATTGCTAGAAAGCGGAGGCTTCGGATTAATCGCCCTCGATCTTGGCGACCTGCCGCCGCAAACCGCGCGCCGCATTCCGCTCACCACTTGGTTCCGTTTTCGCCGCGCGGTGGAACACACCCCCACCGTCCTTCTATCCATCGAGCGGCAATCCATCGCCGGTAGCTGCTCTTCCTTATTACTTAAGTTGGAATCGCACCGGATAGAACCAACAAATTTGCCGGCTTCTGTGCCTGTTCACACGCAATTGCTCACCGAATTAAAAATCACTGCGGAGATCGTCCGCTCGCGCATGGAGCGCCAACCGCCTTGTTCTGAAATCACGTTCGCCGGCAAAACCGCTTGGGCAGGATGAACGTATTGTTTTTATAAAATTTGAGACCTTGAAACTTTGAAACCTGATTCTACGGTACTGCTTCATGTTTGCCTGTATCTTCGTGCCGAATTTTCCCCTGGCCGCGCTCTATCGCGCTCAACCGGAATTGCGCGCGCAGCCAGTCGCCATTTTCGAGGGCAAGCCTCCGCTGGAAAAAATCTTTGCCGTGAATGACATCGCAGACCGTGCAGGCATTGCTCCGGGCATGACCAAAGCCCAGGCGGAGCTTTGTTCGGAGTTGACCTTGCGTCCGCGCTCTCTGCTTCAGGAATCCACCGCACATGCCGCACTGCTCGATTGCGCGCAATCTTTTTCCCCGCGCGTGGAAGATGCCGCCTGCGATACGGCTCTTATCGATCTTGCCGGCATGGAATCTCTCTTCGGCCCGCTGCCGGAAATTGCCAATCATCTTTTTCAATGCGCTGCCAGCCTTGGACTCGATGCTCACATTTCCGTGGCTTCGAATCCCGATGCTGCAATATTGGCAGCCCGCGGCCTTCCCGGCGTCACCGTGATCCCTTCTGGTCAAGAAGCAGAATATTTGGCGCCGTTGCCCATCGAAGTTTTGTTTGCCAACTATTCCATTGATCAATCAAAAGTGGATGACGAAAAAAATAAAGAAAGGCTCAACTCAATCCAGCACGATCAAAAAGAAGAGGATTGTTTCCTCGAGACTCTCACTCGCTGGGGCATCCGCGATTTGCGCGCGCTGGCCGCATTGCCGGAAATTGCTTTAAGCGAGCGTCTGGGGCAGTCCGGCCTGCGCCTGCGCCAACTGGCTCTGGGCGCGGTTTCCCATACTCTGGTCCCGCTGGAAGCGTCTCCCGTATTTGAAGAAGCCATCGAGTTGGAATATCCCATCCTCCTGCTCGAGCCGCTTGCCTTTCTGCTGAATCGCCTGCTCGATCAAATTTGCGCGCGCCTTTCTGCCCGTGCCCTGGCTACGCAGGAACTGCGGCTAACCCTGGAACTCGAAAACTTTTCCAATCGACCATCGGCAATCAACGATGGTCGAGCGAAAATTTGTTTTCAGCGAACTCTTCGCCTTCCTCTTCCTATGCTCGATGCTAAACTTTTTCTCAAGCTTCTACAACTCGACTTGAACGCTCATCCGCCGGGAGCGCCCATCCTGAAGATTCATCTGGCCGCGGAACCAACTCGGCCGCGCTCCGCGCAAGGCAGCCTGTTTCTTCCTCCAACGCCCGAACCCGAAAAGCTGGAACTCACCCTGGCGCGCATCGTAGGACTGGTTGGCGAATCTCGCGTAGGCGCGCTTGAATTGCTGGATACGCACCGCACCGAAGGTTTCCGCATGAAACGCTTCATGCCCGCCCTCATGAGCGAGGGACAAAAGCATCTTTCTCGCAACTCGGTGCCTGGTACTCGCAACTCCGAAGCCACCGTCGCGGCGCTTCGCATGTTTCGTCCGCCATTGCGTGCCTCCGTAACTTTGGAGAATGGGGAACTGGCCCGCATCATCTGCTCCAAAAAAAAAGAAGTGCAGGGCACAGTGCTCTGGAAGGCTGGCCCGTGGCGCAGTTCCGGCGATTGGTGGGACCGCGAGGCTTGGTCCCGCGATGAATGGGATATCGCCCTGCAAAATTCAGAAGGAATTGTTCTTTACCGCCTCATGCATGATCTGCTCGGCGGCGACTGGTTCGTAGAAGGAACTTATGACTAAAAAAACAAATGCTGAGACGCGAAAACACAGAGAAGATCGCTTTTTTGTTTAGTTTTCTCCGTGTCTCTGTGCCTCCGTGGTGAAAAGTTTTAGCAGGGAACTGATGTATATAGAATTTCATGCTCGCTCCGCTTTCAGCTTCCTCGAAGGCTCGTCCTTGCCCGAGGATTTGGCGGCCATGTGCGCGAAATTCAATATGCCCGCCATGGCTCTCTTAGATATAGACGGAGTCTACGGCGCCCCGCGCTTCCATCTTGCCGCCAAAAAACTAAAGATTAAAGCCCACATTGGCGCGGAAGTTACAGCATTTTTACCACGGAGTCACGGAGTCACGGATAAAACAAAAGTAAATTCGCAATCTTCTGAAAACCAACAATCAACAATTACCGGTCAACAATTCAAGAAGTCCTCCGTGTCTCCGTGTCTCCGTGGCGAATTCCGCCTGCCTCTTCTCGCCGCCTCTCGCAGTGGCTATCAAAATCTTTGCCGTTTGATCACCAAAATGAAATTGCGTGGTAAAAAAGGCGAAGGTCAAGTTCGTAAGGAAGAACTGGAAGAGCACGCTCATGGCTTGATCTGCCTTACCGGCGGCGCGGATGGACCTCTGGCCTCGGCCTTAAAGCACGGCGGTATCGATGCTGCCCGCCGGCAAGTCGAGCAACTCACCACACTATTTGGCCGCGGTAATGTTTATGTCGAACTGCAACGTCATTTCCACCGCGAGGAAGAAGTTCGCAATCGTGCCGCTATCGAAATCGCCCGCTCCCTCAATCTTCCTCTACTCGCCACCAATGGCATCTGCTATGCTTCCGCCAAAGATCGCGAACTTTGCGACGCATTTACCGCTATCCGCAATCACTGCATGCTCTCCACGGCAGGTCGTTTGCTCGCGCGCAACTCCGAACGCCACTTGAAATCGCCGCAAGAAATGCGGCAACTTTTCGCCGATTTGCCCGAAGCGCTCCACCATACCCTCGAACTTTCTTCGCGGCTCGAATTCACGCTCAACGATCTCGGTTACGAATTTCCGCGCTATCCCGTCCCTGAAGGCGAGACCATGCATTCGTTTTTGCATGACCGCGCATGGGAAGGTTTTCGAGAGCGTTACGGAAGAAAATCTCAGGAAATGCAAACTCGCGCCCGCCTCCAGATCGAAAAAGAACTGAAGCTCATCGAAAAACTAAAACTCGCCGGATATTTTCTGATCGTCTGGGATCTCATTCGCTTCTGCCGCGACGAAAACATTCTTGTGCAGGGCCGCGGGTCAGCCGCCAACAGCGCTGTTTGCTATTCCCTCGGCATCACCGCCGTCGATCCCATCAGCATGGAACTTCTCTTCGAGCGATTTCTTTCGGAGGAGCGCGGCGAATGGCCTGACATCGATCTCGACCTTCCCAGCGGTGTCGAACGCGAAAAGGTTATTCAGTATGTTTACCGCCGTTACGGCGAACGCGGCGCAGCCATGACCGCCAATGTCATCACTTATCGCAATCGCATGGCTGCGCGCGAAATGGGCAAAGTGCTCGGATTCGATCCTGAAACGCTCGCAAAAATTTCCGCAGCCGTCGCTACCTGGGAATACCGCGACGAAAACGATGCCCTCGATCGCCGCTTCCGCGACGCCGGCCTCGACCTCAAACATCCGCGTCTTCGCAAATATTATGAACTCTGCCTCGCCGTGCAGGATATGCCGCGCCATCTCGGCCAGCACTCCGGGGGCATGGTCATCTGCCAGGGCCAACTCGATTCCGTCGTACCGCTTGAGCCCGCATCCATGCCCGGTCGAGTCGTCGTGCAATGGGATAAAGAAGATTGCGCCGACATGGGCATCATCAAAGTCGATCTGCTTGGCCTCGGCATGATGGCCGTGCTCAAAGATTCCCTCGAGCTCATCCGCGACCATTATCGCGACGAAGTCGATCTCGCTCATCTTCCGCAGGACGATCCCGCGGTGTATTCCTCTTTGCAACAAGCCGATACAATCGGCTTATTCCAGGTGGAAAGCCGCGCCCAGATGGCTTGTCTGCCGCGCCTCCAGCCGAAACGGTTTTACGATATCGTCGTGCAGGTAGCGATCATTCGTCCCGGCCCCATCGTCGGCCAGATGGTCAATCCATTTTTGCAGCGCCGCCAGGGACGCGAGGATGTTACCTATCCTCATCCATCGCTCGAGCCGGTTTTGAAACGCACTCTCGGCGTCCCACTGTTTCAGGAGCAACTTCTTCGCATTGCAATGATCGCCGCTAACTTTTCCGGAGGAGAAGCCGAAGATCTGCGCCGCGCCATGGGCTTCAAGCGTTCCGAGGCGCGCATGAAAGAAATCGAAGCCAAACTTCGCGCTGGCATGACGCAGAACAAAATCTCGCAAAAAGCGCAGGAGGAAATCATCCTCTCGATCACTTCATTTGCGCTTTATGGATTTCCCGAATCTCACGCCGCTAGCTTTGCGCTCATCGCCTATGCCAGCGCTTTTCTGAAGTGTCACTATCTCGCCGCATTTACCGCGGCCCTGCTCAACAATCAGCCCATGGGTTTTTATTCACCCGCCACTATCACCAAAGATGCGCAACGTCATGGATTGAAAATGTTGCCAGTGGACGTAATGAAGTCGGAGTGGATGTGCACGCTGGAGGAAGTATCGAGTACCGAGTCCCGAATACCAAGCAAAGCAGTTACCAGTCGCCAACTGCCAATGGCTGGTCAAAACTTTGTCATTCCGATCCCCGAGCGCCAGCGAGGGACGGAGGAATCTCGCAACTCAGTACTTTGTGCTAGATATTCGCAACTTGCTCCAGCCCTTCGCCTCGGACTGCGCTACGTCCGCGGCCTGCGCCGAGAATCCGCCCACGCGCTGGTGCGCGAACGCGCTCAATCTCCGTTCACTTCCATTCACGATCTCGCTCGCCGCGTTCCTGAACTCCGCAAGGATGAACTCAATACCCTGGCGGAAATCGGCGCGCTGAATGCAGTAGCTAATACCGAGTACCTGGTACCCAGTAAAAACTTTGTCATTCCGATCCCCGCGCGCAAGCGAGGGGCGGAGGAATCTCGCAATTCGGTACTAGGTACTAGGCACTCGAAGTTTCACCGCCGCGACGCTCTCTGGCAGGTGGAGAAAGCAGTTCGCCAATCCGGACCGCTGCTGGAAAATTTGCCTGAGCCCGATTCTCCTTCGCCGCTTCAGCCCATGAATCACGAAGAGCGCCTGGTCGCCGATTTTCGCGGCACTGGCCTCACCGTGGGGCGTCACCCTATGGCTTACCGCCGCGACTGGCTCAATGCCATGGGCATTCGCCGCGCCAGCGATCTCCGCCATATTCCCAGCGGCAAGCGTCTCCGAATTGGAGGCTGCGTTATTGTGCGGCAGCGCCCTGGAACCGCCAAAGGATTTGTATTTTTAAGTTTGGAAGATGAAACCGGAGTCGCGAATGCCATCATCGCTCCCGACTTGTTTCACCGCAACCGGCTGTTGCTGGCTTCGGAACGTTTTCTTGCCATCGAGGGAATTTTGCAGAATCAAGATAATGTGATTTCAGTGAAAGCCGAGCGCGTGCTCCCGCTCTTCGTTACGAAAGCCGAAACCGTTTCCCACGACTTCCACTGATTGCCCAACACCAACTACGAATAACGAACTACGATGCCCAGACATTTCTAATCTACTGCTCCGGCGCAGGTGTCTCTTCTGGCTTGCCCTCTTCGGAAGGCGCCAAAGGCAATCGCGTCGCGCCGCGCATAATGTCGCGCTCTTCTGGCGAGAACATTCCGCGAAACCGGTTGGAATCGATAATCTGTTCCCGCTCGCCCGGGGGCATTGCTCTCAAATCGCGTACCGCGGTCCTCACCATACGCCGCCGCTCCGCCGGAAGTTGCTGCATCCGCCCAAACAACTGCCGAGCTTCCTGTTTTTGTCCCGGAGTCAAATGCTCCCACGTTTCCATCCGGTTCAACATGCGCTGCTGCTGCTCCGGAGGCAGCCCGGAAAAATGTTGCAGCCGCTGCCGCAACATTTGTTGCCGCTCTGGGGGTAAACGCCGGAAACCCGGATCGCTCTGCAGGGCCCGCTCCTGCTCGCTGGGAGACATACTCTTATAGCGCCGCAACCAATCGCCAGCGTGTCCTCCCTGACGAACCTGGGCTCGATTCTGGCCGCCCTGCCGTCCTTGCACGGGATGGAAATTACTATGCTGCGCTATACAGGGGGAAATAAGAATAGCCACGGCAAGCACACTCGTCGCTATTCGCCCTTTCATGAGAATCTCCCCCCGCTTCTGCCGCCCTGAGTCTGCCTGAATTACTTTTTATTTTTCGGCTTCTCGTGCGTGTTCTAACTATGGATTCGCCACCACATCGTGCTGCACTTCCAGGTCATCCAGCAAATCAAAATCCGCATAGATCTCGTGATTTTTTTCCAAAGATTGCAGATCGCTTACGGCTGTCCCCGGCTCCGCTTGCACCGCCGAATCATTGGTCGCTACCACGTTATCCGAAGATTTATAAATTCTGCTGTTGTCACTGAAGAACATCGCCACGCCCAGGCCCAACAGCAATGTCATCACCGTCGCCAATACCGGACGCCGGAACCACGCCAGCCAGCCCGCCTGCGGTTTTGCCATCTCTTCCCGCACGCGCGCTTTCAACCGCACGTCGAAATACGGCGACGGCTCCGGCGTCTGCCACTCGTCCAGCAGCGCCATAGTCTGCCGCAACTCTTCCATCTTGCCCGCGCATCCAGCGCACTCCGTCAAATGCCTGCTGATTGTAGGAGTTACTTCCATCAGCCCAGACGCCAGATCCGGCATCGCTTCCCGAATTTCTTCGCACTTCATAACCTTGCTCCCCTCAATTTCTTGAACCCAAATCCCGCACGCCTCGCACCTCTCATCGCACGAATTCCTTCAACTGTTCCCGCAAACTCTCATACGCGCGGAACAACAGCGACTTTGTTGCCGACTCGCTCAGCTTCAATACGTCGGCAATCTGCTTGTAATCCATTTGCTGGTACTTATGCATGAGCACTGCTAATCTCTGCCGCTCCGGCAAAGCATCCACCTTCGCCCGGATCGCCGCCAGCCGCTCCCGCCGCACCAGCGCCTCTTCAGCCGAAATCGTGGCGTCTGCCACATCCATCGTCGTGCCTGTTTCCTCGTCCGGTTCATCCAGGCTTACCGTAATCTCAGGACGCTCTTTGCGCGTGTCGCGCGCGTGATTCACCGCCAGATTGGTCGCGATACGATACAACCATGTCGTGAACTTGGCGCTCGCCTCATAAGTTTGCCGGGAGCGGTAAACCCGCAGAAAAACCTCCTGCGCCAAGTCTTCCGCCGCCGCCGTGTTATGCGCCATCCGGTACATAAAACTCACCAGCGGCCTGCGATACTTTTGCACGAGAAAATCGAATGCGGCTTCGTCTCCCGCCTTCACGCGCAGCATGACTTCAGCGTCGGTGAAGTTTTCGGAACCGAGAACCGCTGAGAGGGGCACTGGACGAGGTGCCACCCCCGCCATCAGAACGCTGCCGTCCATCGCCGCAGTGCTCACACTCGATTGAACCCCGCCAGGGGAACAAAGTTGTCCCCCGCCAGCTTCCGTCGGCCCGCCGGAAGTCCCGCCAGACAAGGGAGATATAGGGGATTGCGCCGGCTTGGTTTCAGGCACCATCAAGAGTTACGAAAGTCATTGGGCCGGTACAAGACGAACTCATTCCGGCCAACGATAGGCTAACACGCCCCGCCAGTCGCTCCAATACGCCTTAACCACAAGTGTGTCCGTAGAACTAATCTGGTATGTTGAAGCGCGACCGGAAGGCGTCATCTATTTGCATTCCTAATCGCGTAGCACAACACAACTCGAAGTGGGATCATCAAGATTTCCACAAGCCTCGTGTTCATTGGTCACATCATTCACGCCGGCCAACACACTAAACTGATTAAGAGATCCTCATGCCCGAGCTTAAGGGTTTACAGTTCTCGAGAATGGCCGAACCTCGCCCACGAGCGGCAGTTCTGGGCTAAACTACTGCGGATCAGTATTTTACCGAGACTACGAGATTTTGGTTATGGTTCTAAAGGACTTATTCTCGACAAGCTGAATTCATCGCCGTTAACACAAGCAGAATCAATATTTTAGGAGTAAGTTGTTTAGAAACTATATTTTAGCTGGAATCATAGTGGCTTAAATTATTTAAGTTGTTTGCTGTCAATATCTTAGTCGTCACAGTCCACAGATCTTTGGTCTGAGCTTTTGTAGATACACAAGCCAGACCGCTCTGGAAAACTCGGCTTATTTCACATCCGGACAGTCCTTACAACCTATTTACACCAGCCTTTCCGAAACCTTACCCCCGACCACAACCAAACATGGTCTCATGTCGAGAGATCAGGAGAGCGATTGTGGCCGTCGCAAGGCTTTACGACCGATCGATTTCGCAGGGGAGCTGGGAGTGTGAAGCTCATCGCGCGCCGATCCGTCTTCTCGTAGTCACTGGGATGCTCGATTATCTTGGCTTCGAACAAGACTTGATCGGTTCTTCTCACCAAGTCGAGGTTGTGGGGCGAACCGCCGAGTCCGTGCTTGCGCTCGAACTCCTCTCCAAACTGAAGCCTGAAATGGCTCTTGTCGATATCGGAAATTGCGTTTCCGATGGCTTGAAGTTGATCCGCAATCTGCGAGTTGGATTTCCAAAGGTGCGTATCGCAGTTCTGTCCAACGCAGGGCGCACGGCAGTTCACGCATTTTGCCTTCGCTCCGAAAAATGTGGCTTCGTCCGAAAGTCGAATTTTCGGGAAGATTTGGATCGCTTCTTGACCTGGCATTTTTCGACTCATTCGAACCAGCCCACCACCGCCAAAGTTCCTCCCCCAGTATATTTTTCATTTTCAACTTCCCCCTTCGCTCAAATCCAAAAGGAGAAACCATGAAGAAAGCCGCAACCTTCGTCCTTGCATTGACGTTAGGATCTGTCGCGTTCGCGCAAGCGCCCACACCGCCCAGTCCAGCCGATCAAGCTCAACGACAGGTGAAATACCTGACCACAGTTTTGAGCTTGACCACGACCCAACAGCAACAAGCCAAAACCATCTACGCCAACTCCGCAACTGCGGAACAAACCATCCACGCCAGCATGAGGCAGGCGCATGAAACCTTGCGAACCGCCGTCAAGAACAATGACACTGCGGGCATCGACGAGGCCGCCAACACAATCGGTCTGCTCACGGCGCAGATGGAGTCGGCCCGGGCAAAAGCAGACGCCGCGATTTATCAGATGCTTACCTCAGACCAGCAGACTAAGTTGTCCGACCTGCAAAGTCAGCGCGGCCCAATAGGAGGACCGGACATCGGCCCTGCGATGGGTTTTCGGTAAACTGCTGGAGAGTTTACCGAACTGGGCGTCACTGCTCCCCCGGCGGTGACGCTCTTTAACTACGTAGCCGCCTTTAATCTACTTGCCCCTCTCGTGAGAACTCTCTAAGTCTGCAATTGTCCTGAAAGCCAAAATATTCGGCGGAGAATCTCCGCCGAATCGCGGCATCCGTTGCAACTTCGCAGTCTGCCGCCCTCAATGCACCCAGCTGCGACCGTGCCCCGGAGAGTTAAGTAGCCGCAGAACAAGAATGAACCCTTAAGCGATTGTGCTAGGTAACGTGATCGCAAGGAATTTGTAAAAAGGCTTGGCCGTCAGCAGAGTGACGACTATGCGCGAGTCTGCAACTTCCAGTTCGATAGATCCCGATTCATCATGGCTTCAAGCGCTTCAACCTCAGGCTGGCATTTCTCGAAAAGACCGGCTAACACTTCTTCCGGAAGCACTGTAAAAGGCGATCCTCCGCCTAACACGAACCGCCGCAGACTGGACTGTTTAAAAGCAGTGACTACGGTATCGAGGCGGCGCGCCTTTAGCCAATCGGCCAGAAAAAGCGCGCTCTTAGTTCGATAGTAGCTGCGAGGGTGCGTCATATTCTCTGAGTCATGCACCAACCTTTTTTCCCCGTCCCGGAGCAAGAACCGGGGAAGCCCGATAAAGTCCAGGAGTCGATCCACAAACTCTTGCGGGTTCTCCTTGAGGTCATCGTAGATACCGGCCATAACGCGAGACTCGCCAAAGCAATTCTGCCAAAGTTTCAATGTGCTGGCGTACCGGCCCGATTCCAACAGCTCGGGGTCGCGTTCAATCGCTTTCTCGAAGTCCCACGGGATCAAGCCATAGGCGCGCTTCAGGCGGTAGAGTGAGACGATTCGATCCACCGGATTTCGAAAAACGCAGATAATCCGTGCGTTGGGTACGATCTGGGCCATCCGTTCGCGCGCGGCTGAGGAAGCGAAGTATGTCGGAGCCACCTCGCCGATGCAGCGAAGGCCATTCGAAGGCTTGAAGTGTGCCTGGTACCACTTCAAGCCGCGATGATAGTGGGTGTCGAAAAATCTCGTTTCTT
>Ga0335075_10011106_pt1 | contig 13630 bp, 13 predicted proteins | sample Lox_Sample_24_FD_206723 | JGI IMG/M metagenome (GOLD analysis project Ga0335075, IMG submission 206723) | Soil microbial communities from Loxahatchee National Wildlife Refuge, Florida, United States - Lox_Sample_2.4 | ecosystem: Environmental > Terrestrial > Soil > Wetlands | place: USA...
CTCTTCCGTGAGTTGCTCACCCGCCTGCGGCGAGTCGAGTTCGGTGAACCCTCGTATTTACAAAGCAATTTCATCCACGGAATCAAGCACCTGCCGGGGTTCGTCCGGTAAAGCTGCTGCGCCGGCGCTGGTCTAAGACCCAGGCCGTCGGCGCACCAACACCGACTGCTGAATGCTGCCCACGGCTCCGGCCTCGTCAAACAGCGTGCCCACCGTGGTGCCGATGCCGTCGGGCCCGTAATTGGTTTCGGCACGGATGCCGATCCAGCCGCCGTCGGGAATCCGGTGCACGTGCACGACGAGGTCGTTGTTCAGGAACGTCCACTTGGTGATGTCAAGTTTGGAGCCGATGCCGTTGGCGCAGTCGGCGACCGCGAACAGCCGCTGCAACGGTGTCATCGTCTCGCCGTCGACCAGGTTCACCGTCGGCCTGATCCAGGACTCTCCCGGACCCTCGTTCAGGGGTTCGGTGAGCCAGCGCCAGTCCAGGCTGTGCACATAGTTGCGGTCCCAATCCTTTTCGAGATTACGACTGCGGGCTTCGCGGAGTGGACGCGGCAGCGGCGCGGCCGCGTGAACCAGGTCGGCGGTGTCCAGCTGCTGCAGCCGCCATCCGGCGGCGCGGGCTGTTGGTCGAGGCTTACCGTCGGGTCCGGGGGCCAGCATTTCGGCGCTGATCAGCTCGATCTGCTTGCCGGGGCGCTCGACTTGCGCGCGAACCCACAGATCGCCTTCGGCCGGGACGGGCCCCAACAAATCGATGGCGACCCGGCTCAGCCGGGTGTCGTCGCGAGCAGCGCAGCGCTCGAGCGCCCGGACCAAGAGTGCCGACACCGGTGCGGCATGCTGCAGCGCGGCCGACCAGGTGCTTCTCACCAGGTCTGTGGCACAGAACTTTTCGGCCGACGGGTCGGCGTCATCGATCACCTCGTAATAGGAATCGGTCATCGTTCGCCTTTCAGGGCAGGCCGGCACCAGGAGTATCCACGATCACCGTGTCGAGTCGGGAAAGCCGGGTACCGATCAGCCGTTTGGGATAGGCGTCCGTGCTCGACAGCATGAATAACGTGCGGCGCGTAGCGCCGCCGAGCATGCAGGCGATCGCGGCGCGGTCGCCGATGTCGATGCGGTGGGTCACGTGTCCATCGTCGGTGATGCGCTCGAACTGGTGCGCCAGCGTCATCGACGTCCACACCCCGCCGTCGGCGTCGAGACTGATGCCATCGGGCGGCCCGTCGAGACCGTCGGCGAAAACCCTTCTGTCAAACAGCTCCCCGTCGTCGCCGATGCTGAACGCGCTCAGTCGCCGGGCCATCGACTCGGCGACGATCAGCGTTTTGTGGTCGGCGGTGATCGCCATTCCGTTGGGGAAGTGCAGATCTCGCGCGACTACGCTCACGCTGTTGTCGGGATCGACGCGCAAGATGACGCCGCCCGGGAAGGCCTGCGACCCGATGTAGGCGCGGCCGAGGTGGTCGACGACCATGTCGCCGAGGTCGGCCGGCGCGACACCGCTCAGGTCGGCGATCGTGACGACGGTTTCGCCGTCGTAGCCCAGCAGCTGCCGGTTTTCGGTCGACACGATCAGCAGTGCGCCGTCCGGCTGGAATCCCAGGCCCGAGGGAGCATGTCCCGGCAGTGACAACGTGGTCAGCGAGCCGTCCGGGTCGACGGTGTGCACGGCCTCGCCCAGCATGTCGGAGAACCACAGCAGCCCCTCGAACCAGCGCGGGCCTTCGCCGAAGCAGAAGCCGGTGGCCAACGGTGTCAGCCCGTCAACGGTCGCGGTCATCGAGCGCATCCAATTCTCGTGCGATCGCCGCGTGGTAGGCGTCGACTTTGGCGGGGCCGGAGCTTGTGGTCACAATGCACAACTGCTCAACCTTTCTATGCCTCCCTCCGGCGAAAATCTGACCGGGCGGCCGCCCGGCTAAGCTTTACAGATTATCGTATAAGTGTCACGCAGTAATTTTGCAGGGATACCGCAGGCGCTCAGCAAAGGAAAGCGGCAGATGCATTTCACCATCACCCACCCGATGCACCGCCACCCGTACAACCCGGAACTGGTCAGCGGCGACGGCATCGCCGCGGTCGCCGCGGCCGCGGAAGCGGCCGGATTCCACGGCTTCGGTTTCACCGACCACCCCGCGCCGACGCAGCGCTGGCTCGATGCCGGAGGACACGATGCGCTGGACCCGTTCGTGGCGATGGCTTTCGCCGCGGCTCGCACCACCACATTGCGGCTGATTCCGAACATCGTGGTGTTGCCGTATCGAAATCCCTTCGTAGTGGCGAAGTCTGGTGCCTCGCTGGATTTGCTTTCCGGCGGCCGTTTCACCCTCGCGGTCGGAGTCGGTTATCTCAAGCGGGAGTTCGCCGCGCTGGGCGTTGACTATCAGCAACGGGCCGACCTGTTCGATGAAGCTCTGGACGTCATCCGGGCAATCTGGACCACCGACGACGTCTCGTTCGAGGGCAAGCACTTCAGCGCGCGCGGGATCACCGCCCATCCCCGACCGGTGAGCGACCCGCATCCGCCGATCTGGGTAGGCGGGAACACCGCGGCCGCTCGCCGGCGCGTCGCGCAAAAGGGCGACGGGTGGTGCCCGTTTCCCGCACCTGCCGCGCTGGCCCAGACCGCTGGCACCGCGACGATCGACTCGGTGCAATGCCTGGCCGACGGCATCGCCGACCTGCGCCGCCGCGTCGACGATGCGGGCCGGGACTGGTCGACGTTCGACGTAATATTCACCAACTTCGACGGCGGCAGCCCCGCCGACGACGACTTCAACGCCGACGCCTACCTGACCGGGATGGAGAAGTTGGCCGCGCTCGGCGTCACCTGGCTGCAAGTGGGGTTGCCGGGCGACAGCGTCGCGCATGTCAGCGATACCATCGAGCGGTTCGGGACCCTGGTGATCGACGCGAGCTGAGACCGAGTCGGCGGCGGGTAGACCTTTACAAGGTTCAGTGAAAATGTCACGCTCGCTAGGTGACGACGGAATCTGAGCAGACGCAGTGGTCGGTGGCCGGCCTCCTCGACTTGTTCGATGCGCAACCTGACGGAACGGACCGCTTCACCGCTGAAACCGGGATCGCCGGTGCAGACGAACGGCAGGTGGTGGAAGGCACCCAGGTGCTGGCCCAAGTGATCGTGGCGGTGGCCAAGCGGTTTCCGGACAAGTCGGTGCGGTCGGCACACGCGGTGTTCTCCCGCGCGGTAATGGTAGGTCCACCAGTCGAATTCGACATCGACGTGGTTCACGAGGGCCGCTCCACCGCCACCGCGGTGGTCGCCGTGCAACAGAACGGCCGACGCTGCATAACCGTCACCACGCTGGTCGACGTGCCGTCGGCCGATGTCATCCGCCACCACCTGCCGCGCCCCGATGTTGCCGCACCCGCCGACGCGAACGTCTCGCCGATGCCGATGGCCGGCCGGGAACTCCGGCTGGTCGACGTGGTCGATGTGAACAGTCCCGACGAAGTCGGGCCGCCGGAGCTGTACGCCTGGCTGCACTACGACCCGATCCCGGCCCGCGACGATTTAGCCAAGGCGTTGATCGCGTATTTCACCGGTCATCTGGGCATCTCGACCACCATGCGGGCACACGAAGGCATCGGCACCAGCCAGTCGCATTTGACGGTGTCCACCGCACCGCTGACGGTGATGGTGAGCTTTCACGAGCCGGTGTCATGGACGGGCTGGCTGCTCTACACCCATGAGAGCACCCAGGTCGGTGCGGGCATGTCGTATGTCCGTGGCGCCGTGCACACGCAAGAGGGTGGGCTGATCGCCTCGTTCGCACAGGAGGCGTTGATTCGGCCGCTGCGCACCACCGACACCGCGATCAAAACCCAGGCGCGGCTTTAGTAGTCATGGACTTTTCCGTTGTCGAACTCTCCGTGGATGACCAGGAATTCCGTGACCGGTTGCGAGCGTTTCTGGCCGTGCACGTCACCGACGAGGTGCGCCGACGGGACCGGGAGAGCGGGGAGAACTTCGATGCGGGCGTGCACTTAGCGCTGGCCGACGAGGGTTACTTGGCCGCGGACTGGAAAGACGAATCCGAGGGCGGCTTCAGCGCGCTGCGCCGGCGGGTCTGGGACTTGGAGATCGGCCGCGCGCACACGCCGTGGTTCCACTGGGGCACCACCGCCATGGTGGCGAAAACAGTGCGGGAGTTCGGGTCGGCCGAGCTCGCCGACGAGGTGCTGCCCGGGGTGCTGTCCGGCCACATCCGGCTGTGCCTGGGTTACACCGAGCCGGACGGTGGCTCCGATGTAGCGACCTGCAAGACCCGCGCGGTTCGCGACGGCGGAAGTTGGGTCATCAACGGCTCCAAGATGTTTACCTCCAACGCCCACAATGCCAAATACGTTTTCCTGCTTACCAACAGCGATCCGGATGCGCCGAAACACAAGAACCTGACCATGTTCCTGGTGCCGCTGGACTCGCCGGGTATCGAGATCCAGCCCATCCGCACCATCGACGGCGACCGGACCAACATCGTGTACTACAGCGACGCACGGGTGGACGACAAATACCGCATCGGTGACGTCAACGGTGGCTGGGCGGTGCTGCGGGGCGCGCTCGATGTCGAGCACGGAACGGTCGAAGGCGAGCCCGACGGTTTGCAGAAGATTGCGGTGATGAGCGAACACGTCACACTGATGGCCGAGGCGATCGACCGGATCGCGGCTCTGGTCGGGCGACGCGGCGCCGACGGCCGGCGCCTGCTCGACGACACGTCGGTGGCATATCGGTTGGGCCGCAGCATCGCCCGCACCGAGGCGGCGTTGAGCACCCCGGGAATGTTCGGCCGGGTGGCGAATGCGCAAACCATGCGCGATGTCGCGCCGGAGCTGATGGACGTGCTGGGCACCGCGTCGGCGTTGCCGGTCGAGACCAACGGAGCTGCCGATGATGGTGGCGCCGAATACATTTTCCGGCTGGCCTCGCCGACCGGCATCTACGGCGGCACCCTCGAGGTGTTCCGCAACATGATCGCGCAGTACGAGCTGGGGCTTGGGCGCCCGAACTATTCGCCGCCCAGGTCCTGAGACGCCGTCGAACCGGGCAGTTCGGCGAGGACGTCGGCGCGGCTGGCATCGAAACTAAGAAATCCCTTGATGAGCAGGCTTTCCGGTGGCGGATCCTGGTAGCTCCACGCCACGTCGTCGACTTCCGCGTCGCCGATCACGGCCGACCAATAGCTCGCCACACCCTTGTAATTGCAGTAGGTCGACGTGTCGGTTTGCCGCAGCAGGTCGGTGCGCACATGCGACGGATCGACGTATAAGCGAGGCTCCAGCGCCGTCTCGAACACGATTACGGTGTCGTCGGTGTCAACCAGCGTCGTGTCGGCGACCTTGACGCGCAGACGCCGTTTGGTGGGCCGGCAGTCGACCCGGTGATACGGGTTGGGCGGATAGTGCACCAGGCTGCGCCCCTCTTCGATCCAGGTATCCGCCGCGTCCCACGGCACGTGGACGAACCCCGGCGCCTCCGCGACCGGCTCACTGGGCAGTCCGCGCACATCGTCAGCGCGAAATGCGTAGCTGAGCGGCTGATTTCGGCGGTGCACCAACAGCGCTTGCTCGGTGTCGATCACCATGCGTTCGCCGCGGAAAGCCTGAACGCGTCGGCGATGGGGTTCGACATAGACGACATCGGAGGGCTCGGAGTGCAAAGGGGGCGAAAACCATCCGGCCGGCTCATTGCTGAGCGGTCCGCGCCCGGCGACCAGACTCACAGGCCCTCCCGGTCCGTCGTGCTCATGCTGGTGATCAGCGTATCGGGCACCGCGCAGCGCGGTACGGATGGGAGGATGCCGGGCATGGCCGGACCACTGGAAGGCATCAAAGTCGTCGAACTTGGCGTGTGGGTGGCCGGGCCCGCGACGGGTGGCATCCTCGCCGACTGGGGTGCCGACGTCGTCAAGATCGAGCCACCGACCGGCGACCCCGCACGCCTGTTCGGCCGGATGCTGGGCCTCGACATCGACGTGAGCCCACCCTTCGAGATGGACAACCGCAACAAGCGCGGCATCGTCCTCGACTTGACGACCGACGATGGGCGGGCTAGCGCTCTCGAATTGATCAGCGGCGCCGACGTGTTCGTGACGAATGTGCGCCCCGGCGCGTTGCGGCGTCTCGGATTCGACTTCGAGGCGATAGCTCCTGATCACCCTCGCCTGGTCTACGGACTGATCACCGGTTATGGCGAAACCGGCCCCGACGCCGACCGGGCGGCCTACGACGTGGCGGCGTTCTGGTCGCGCGCGGGGGTGGCTCATCTGCTGACCCGACCGGGTGACACGCCGCCCTTCCAACGCGGCGGCATGGGCGACCATTCGGCCGCCATGACACTGGCCGCCGCGATCTGCGCGGCGTTGCTGGCCCGGGATCGAACCGGGTCCGGGCAGCTGGTGACGACCTCGCTGTACCGACAGGGCGCCTACACGGTGAGTTTCGACCTGAACACCTACCTGATGACCGGCCAGCCCATCGCGATCGGACAACGCGAGTCGATGGGCAACCCGTGCATGAACAACTACGCCGCGGGAGACGGTCGGCGGTTCTGGATCGTGGGGCTGGAAGCCGACCGGCACTGGCCGGCGCTGTGCCGGGCCGTCGGCCGCACCGACTGGCTGACCGATCCGCGGTTTTCGTCCGCGCGGTCACGCGCCGTCAACGGCGTCGAACTGATCGCCGAGTTGGACCAGATCTTTGCCACCAAGCCGCTTGACGAATGGGCGGAAATCTTTGCGAGTGAACCGGACTTCTTCTGGTCGCCGGTGAACTCGATCGAGGACGTCATTGCCGACGAGCAGTTCCATGCCGCCGGCGGCATGGTCGACGTCCCGGATGGTGACGCGGTTGTCCCGATGGTCGCGACGCCGGCGGATTTCCACGGCACGCCTTGCAAGCCGTGGGCAAGCGCGCCGGATCTCGGCCAGCACACCGACGAAGTTCTCGCCGATCTCGAGGCGCGGCGCACCTCCTGACCCAACTCGTATCTTTACAGATTGATGTAAAAGTGTCACGCTGGGTCGGCCGGGACCGATGAGTCCGGAGACCGGTGGGACGTTCGATCTGCTGAAGGGATGCGATGAGGACCTTCGAGGTGGACTTCGACAGAGTGCGGCCGCCCGCACGGCACTGTTGTGATGCTGCTGCGGTCAAGTATCGCCTCGACGTCGTCGCCTCCAGCCCCGCCGATGTGGTGCGCTCGGTCGGCGGATGGCTTTACGACCGGGTGCGGGCCGGCTGGGAGGTCAACGTGCTGTTGCCACAGCGACGCGATACCCGCCCGTTGCGGATCCTGGGAATCCATACATCTGACCTCGATTCACAGATCCCGGCCGTGAGCACCAGATGCGTGGCCCGCGGCTTGGCTGTCAGCGCAGAAATGTTCGCGTCGGATGTACGAATTCGGCAGGAGGTGCTCACGGCGCTGGACCGCTGGATGACGGAAGTCACTCTCTGGCACGATGATTGGCCACTGGCCGTCGGGCACCGGACAACCATCGTGCAGCATGTGCTCAGCGGCGCCGCGCGCGCGTTCAAGCGGCATGCCCTCACCGCGGCCGGCATCTCGGACACGGTTGGCCCTACCGAGGCCCTGCGCAGCGATATGAAAGCCTGCTTACCGGTCGATTCCGAACTGGTCCCGGTCGGCTGATGCGGAAGTACCACAGCCACACGTTGCTGTACCTGCACGAGACGATTGCGCTGGGTTCTGGAACGAGCGACCGCTTCACGCAAGCGTTCGTCGACACCTACCAGCCGATGATGAAACAGCTTGGCGCCCGGCTGTTCTCCCTGTGGGAAACCACGCCCTACAACGGACACTGGCCGCAGGTGACGATCGTCTGGGAGATCGACGCGTTCGCCGACTATGCGCGCATCGGTGCCGCACAGGCCCGCGGCGGCAGCCATGAGGCCGCTGCCGGGAAATGGTCGGCATTCCTCGCCGACATCGGCGCCTCGGGGGAGGGGCGAATCATGTACCCGGGGCCGAGCAACAAGACGCTCGCCCAATTGCGCGATGCCGATTTCAGTGCGTCCGTGGTGATTCAAGAAATCATGCAGACCAAACCGGGCCGTCAAGACGACTACATCCGTGAGTTGGAGCGGCTCTATGTGCCCTGGTCGGAGCGCACCGGCAAACGCTGGCTGGGTTCGTTCACCACCACGTTCCGCTACAACGAGGTCATCCACTATTGGGCTCTCGACGGCGGCTGGCAGTGCTTCGCCGAGCACTATCCGTCGTGGAAGGACAACCCGCCGGCCGAGATCGTCACCTGGATGAGCGTTGCCCCGGCGCTTCGCGACGGCTGGGAGGATTCGATCCTGCAAGCCCTGCCACCGTCACCGCTGCAATGAAAGTCACTGCGATGCAGGACTTCTCCTACGATCCGTTCGACCCCGCGGTGATGGCGGACCCGCTGCCTTACTACCGGGTCTTGCGCGATCACCACCCGGTCTACTACCTGGACAATTGGGACACGTTCGCGTTGTCGCGGTTCGCCGATATCTGGGATGTGCTGGCGGTCAACGACGGAACGTTCGTCGCCTCGGAGGGCACTCTGCCGCCCGCCTCGACGCTCGCCCACCGCAACGACGGGCCAGTCGCCGACCCGCCGTGGCATCCGCTGCCGTTCCACGCGCTCTTCGACGCGCCGATTTACGACGGCGTCCGGCAGGCACACAGCAAGTCGTTCCGGCCACGGGCGGCGGCGCAACTGGAGAACCGGATCCGTGCGCTGGCCAATGAACGGCTCGACCTGCTGCTGCCGCGCGGAACGTTCGACCTCACCCAGGACTACGGCGGGATCGTCGCGGCATCCGTGGTGTGCGAGTTTCTGGGAATCCCGGTAGAGCTGGCATCCGAGGTGCTGGCCGCGGTCAACGCCGGCAGCCTCGCCGAGCCCGGCAGCGGCGTGGACACCGCGCGGTCGCGACCCAACTACCTGGACTACCTGATCCCGTCGGTACGACAGCGGCGGGCCAACACCTCCGACGAGCAGTTGCCGGTGGTGGACGGCCTGCTCGGCTACCGACTGCCCGATGACAGCGCGCTCGATGACGTCGAAGTGGCCACCCAGATGCTGTGCGTGTTCATCGGCGGCACCGAAACCGTGCCCAAGATCGTGGCCCACGGTGTGTGGGAGTTGCTACGCCATCCCGACCAACTCGCCGCCGTGCGGGCGGACATGGAAGTCAATGTGCCCGTCGCGCGTGAGGAGATGATCCGGTACTGCGCTCCCGCTCAGTGGTTCGCCCGCACCGCACGCAAACCGTTCACCATTCACGACACCACGATCGAACCGGGTCAGCGAATCATCACCCTGCTGGCGTCGGCCAACCGCGACGAGCGGGAGTATCCGGAGGCCGACGAATTCATCTGGAACCGCCCTATTCAGCGTTCGCTGGCCTTCGGCCGGGGCCAGCACTTCTGCCTGGGTTACCACGTTGCGCGTCTTGAGATTGCCGTCATGGTTGAAGAATGGCTGCGGCGGGTGCCGGACTGCCGGATCATCGACGAGGCGGCATTCCGCCCGCCGTCCAGCTTCCAGTGGGGCTGGAGCAGCGTGCCGGTGGAGGTCTGACGTGTGGTCCTACCGAATCGTCGCGCCGTATCAGTTCGAGCGGACATCGATCCCCGAGAAGACACCCGAGTGCCTCGCCGACCGCCAGGTGCTGCTGCGGTTCTTGGCCGCCGGGGTCTGCGGCAGCGACATGCCGGCCTTTCGCGGTGTGCGCGGGTCACTTCCGGGCGATGACGGGCGCAGCGGTCCCGAAAAGGATGGCTTCCCGATCCATGAGGTCGTCGGGGAAGTCATCGCCAGTCGTCATCCCGAGCACCGGCCCGGCGACCGGGTGGTGGGTTGGGCGTCGGGGTTCGACGGTTTGATGGAACGCGTGGTGACCGACGGAGACCAGGTGGCGCCCTACGATCCGGCGCTCACCCCCGCGCAGGCCATCGGCCTGCAACCGTTGGCCTGCGTGCTCTACGCCGTCGAGCAACTATCCGACCTCGACGGCCGCCACGTCGGCATCATCGGCCAAGGATCCATCGGGCTGCTGTTCTCGTATGCGGTGAAAGCCGCAGGCGCGCAGCGTGTCACCGGTGTCGACCCGGTCGACCGCGCCGGCATCGCCGACATGTTCGGTGTCGACACTTATGTGCGGGCCACCAGCGACCGGTGGGTCAGTCAGCTCGCCAGCGAGGACCGGCCCGACATCGTGATCGAAGCCGTCGGCCATCAGGTCGCGACCCTCAGCCACGCGATCGAAGCCGCCGGTCGTAGCGGCACCGTGTTCTACTTCGGCGTCGCCGACGACGACAGCTATCCGATCAGCATGCGCACCATGCTACGCAACAACCTGACGCTGAAATCCGGTGTGACGCTTGACCGTCGACGGATGCTGGACCTCGCGAACAAATTTGCCACCGAGCATCCCGGCCTGCTGACGACGTATTTGACCCACACTTTCGGCATCGACGACGTTCAGGCCGCATTCGAACTGGCCTGCCGGCCAGAGCCCGGACGGGTGAAAATCGCGATCACCGAATCGGGTGTGGCGTGATATCAAGTCACCTGCAGCAGGCGCTTTCTCGCGGTACACCCGTGTGGGGCGGTTGGATTACCGGCCCAACGTCCATCGGGCCCGAGGAGTTCGCCCGGGCCGGATACGACTATGTCGGCTTCGACGCCCAACACGGCTACCTCGACGACGCCGACATCGCCAACATCCTGCGCCGCCTCGAACACGTGCCGATCGGCACGGCTGTTCGGCTGCCGTCTGCCGACCCGGCGCCGATCGGACGGGTGCTCGACGCGGGCGCCGACGCCATCATCGTCGCAATGATCGAATCGGCCGACCAGGCCGCCGCCTCGGTGGCAGCGACCCGATACCCGCCCGCCGGCGTGCGAAGCTTCGGCCCGCTCCGGCCCAGCCTGGGCTACGACACCGCCGCGCTGGAGTCCCGGGTCAGTGTGTTCGCGATGATCGAAACCGCCGCAGCTCTAACCGATGTCAATGAAATATGCTCTGTGCCAGGGCTCTCCGGAATCTACGTCGGGCCCGCTGATCTGGCGATCTCGATGGGCGTCGAGGTCGCCAAGGCCGCTACCCACCCCGCGGTGCGCGATGCGATCACCGACATCCGGCGCGCCGCGTCGGCGGCCGGATTGGTGCCCGGCATTCACGCCGGAGACGGTAAAGTCGGCCAGGGCATGGCACAACTGGGTTTTCAGATGATCACGCTGGCCTCGGAATCCCAGGCATTGCGGCGCGGCGCGGCGGCGGGTCTCAGCGAAGCCACCGCTGGGCCAGTCGGCGATTCACCCGCAGGTGGCTACCAGTGACCGATGACCGCGCGCTGCGGCCTCGCTGACCGTCCCGAGGTGCCGTCATCGTGACTACCCGACAACGCGTCGCCCTGGTGACCGGGGCCGCCCGCGGACAGGGCTGGGCGATTGCCCAACGGCTACGCGCCGACGGATTTTTCGTCGCCGCGTGCGACGTCAGCGCAGCCGAACTCGGCACCGCGGTCGACGGCCTCGCCGACGACGCGGTGATGGCGATCCCGCTGGACGTGACGTCGGAGTCGGCGTGGCAGGAGGCCGTCGCGACCACCGTCGACCGGTTCGGATCGTTGACAACGCTGGTCAACAACGCCGGCGTGCTGCACCGCGCCTCGATCGCCGACGAGTCGATCGAAGGATTCGAAAGGGCTTGGCGGGTCAACTGTCTGGGCGCCTTCCTGGGTATCCAAGCGGTGCTCGATCAGCTGCATGCCGCCGAGGGCGCCTCCATCGTCAACACCTGCAGCACCGGCGCCATCCGGCCGTTCCCGAAAAACAGCGCCTACGGCTCGTCGAAGTGGGCACTGCGCGGCCTGACCCAGGCCGCCGCGGCCGAACTCGCGCCGGCGGGTATTCGTGTCAACGCGGTATTTCCAGGACCGATCGCGACGCCGATGCTCGACGCCGAGACGCAGGCCCGCTTGGTGGCGACCGCGGTGTCCGGCCGAATCGGCCAGCCATCTGAGGTTGCCGATGCCGTCGCCTTCCTGGTCTCCGATCAAGCGTCGTTCATCACCGGTTCGGAACTCGTCATCGACGGTGGCCAGTGCCTGAAAATCCAATGACCGCCCGGCTTTCGGTCGGCATCATCGGCGCCGGCCCCGGCGGCATTGCGTTGGGAATATTGCTGGCGCGAGCGGGGTTTCGGGACTTCACCATCTTCGACCGGGAAGACGGCGTCGGTGGAACGTGGCGGATCAACACCTATCCGGGGCTGGCGTGCGACGTCAAGTCGCATCTGTATTCGTACTCGTTCGATTTGAACCCGCACTGGTCGCGGCTGTGGTCGCCGCAGCCGGAGATCCTGAACTATTTCGAGCGCTGCGTCGAAACGCAGGGCCTGCAACCACAACTGCGGCTTGGCACTGAGGTCCGTTCCGCGCGATGGGATGACGCCGCGCAGCGCTGGCGGCTGACAACCAGCACGGGTGAACACCACGAATTCAACGTGGTGGTCTCGGCGGTCGGGCTGTTCACTCAGCCGGTGTTGCCCGAGCTGGTCGAACAGGAACCGTTCACCGGAACGGTGATGCACTCATCGAGGTGGGATCATTCCGTCGAAATTGCGGGTGCGCGGGTCGCCGTCCTGGGCACGGGGTCGACGGCCTCGCAGCTGGTGCCGGAGCTGGCGAAGGTCGCGGGCCAGGTGTACTCGGTGCAGCGGTCGCCGACCTGGATACTGCCCAAACCGGACCGGCCGTATAGCCGAAGGGAGCGTTGGCTATTCGCGCATGTTCCGTTTGCGAAGAAGTTTTACCGGACGCGGCTGTGGCTTCGTAGTGAGGCGAACATCTCGGTGATCGAGCACGGCAGCGAGAAAACCCAGGAGTTCACCGCGATCGCCATGCGCATGCTGCAGGATTCGGTTTCCGATGAGCAGCTGCGCCGCAAGCTGACACCGGACCACCCGATGGGCTGTAAGCGGCTGGTGTTTTCGTCGGAGTATCTGGCCGCGTTGACGCAGCCGCATGTCGAGGTGCTGAGCAGCCCGGCGCGATATCTGCGGGCGCGGTCGCTGGTGATGCAGGACGGTACCGAGCGCGACGTCGACGTGGTGGTGTGCGCAACCGGCTACGCCGCTGCAGATTATCTCGGCGAAATCGAGGTGACCGGCGAAGGCGGGGTCGCGCTGCGCGACGTCTGGCGCAACGGCGCACACGCATATCTGGGCATGGCCGTGCCCGGGTTCCCCAACTTCTTCATGCTGTACGGGCCCAACACCAACGTCGGCTCCAACAGCGTGATCTTCGTGCTCGAAGCGCAGGCGCGCTATGTCGTGCGGGCGCTGCGATATTTGCGGCGCAGGGGCAAGTCGTATGTCGCGGTGCGCCCGTCGGCGATGGCGGACTTCGTCGCCAAGATCGACCAGTGGATGCGGGGCACCGTGTGGACCACCCAGTGCAGCAACTACTTTCGTGCTGCCAACGGGCGGGTGGTGACGCAGTGGCCGCGCAGCGCGCGCGCCTTCTGGGGGATGACCCGCCGGTTCAAACCCGCCGACTTCAGCTTCCGGGCCGGCGCGGGTTCCG
>Ga0335075_10011107_pt1 | contig 13630 bp, 14 predicted proteins | sample Lox_Sample_24_FD_206723 | JGI IMG/M metagenome (GOLD analysis project Ga0335075, IMG submission 206723) | Soil microbial communities from Loxahatchee National Wildlife Refuge, Florida, United States - Lox_Sample_2.4 | ecosystem: Environmental > Terrestrial > Soil > Wetlands | place: USA...
GATTTGAACCGGCGGCCTCTTCGTCCCGAACGAAGCGCGCTGCCAAGCTGCGCTACACCCCGCTGACCGCCCGAGAAGTCTAGCTGATCCCGGCTACCAGCGTGAGCAGCGTAGCCTCTGGGCGGCAAGAGAAGCGAACCGGGGCAGTTGGGGCAGTCCCGAGGCCAGCGGAGACGTGCAGCCATGGCTCTGCTGCCACGCGAGCGGCAGGGTACCGGTGCAGCCCGCTGACCATGTCCGTGCTGATGCCGCAGTTCGTGACCAGCGCTCCGTAGCCAGGCACACAGACTTGGCCGCCATGCGTATGGCCGGCCAGCAGCAGGTTGAATCCGTCGGTGGCGAACCGTTCGAGCACAGCGGGCTCCGGCGAGTGCAGGACGCCGAGGCGCAGGTCAGCCCCCGGGTCCGCGGCGCCAGCCACTTCGTCGTACCTGTCGCGGGCGATGTGCGAGTCGTGGACACCGGCCACTTCGACGTCAAGGTCGCCGACCTTGATCCTGCCCCGCCTGTTGTTCGCGTCGAACCATCCTGCGCTCTCCATGCCCTCGCCCAGTTCACGCCAGGGAAGGTCGGGTGACTTCCGGTCGTGATCGCCGGAACTGGGCCCGAGCAAGTACGCCAGCGGATTCTTGATCCTGGGCGAGTACAGGTCGTTAGAGCCGAACACGAACACTCCGGGCCGGTCGAGCAGCGGTCCTAGCGCCGTCAGGAACGGCTGCACGGCCTGCTGATGGGCGATCGAGTCGCCCGTGTTGACGACCAGGTCGGGCTCAAGTGCGTCGAGCGAGCGCAGCCAGGACAGCAGCCGATGGCGGCCAGGCGTCAGGTGAACGTCGGAAATGTGAAGGATGCGTAGAGACGGCGAACCGGCCGGCAAGACCGGAACGTCGTACTGGCGCAGGGCAAACCAGTTCCGCTCGATCACCGATGCGTAGCCGAGGCCTGCGGCGCCGACTAGTAGGCCAGCCTTGAGGAGGGTTCGCGCTCGCATGCACACATGGTGCCATGGCCGGAGCACTGCACCGGCCTCGCACCCCCGAGCGTCCCGCCATACCTGGGGCCGAACCCTGGCTCAGAAGGCGGCAGGATAGTCCCATGACTCTGAAGGACCAGCTGAGAACTGACCTCACCGCCGCGATGAAGGCCAGGGACGAGACGCGGACACGGACGCTCCGGATGGCGCTGACTTCCATTACAACCGAGGAAGTGTCTGGCAATCAGGCCCATGATCTGACAGATGAGGAGATAACGAAGATCCTCGCCAGAGAGGCCAAGCGGCGTCGCGAGGCCGCCACGGCGTTTGCCGACGCCGGCCGCGACGACCAGGCCAGGGCCGAGCGTGCTGAAGAGGAAGTACTGGCCGGTTACCTGCCTGCCCAGCTCAGCGACGACGAACTGGCCGCTCTCGTGACAGCGGCAATCGCCGAGACCGGCGCGGCAGGTCCCGCCGGGATAGGGCAGGTGATGAAGGCCGTGACCCCCCAGATTGCGGGCCGGGCCGATGGCAGCAGGGTGGCAGCCATGGTCAGGAGCAGGCTGGCCGGCTAACCGCGGAGCCGCGGTCGGCCAGCCCGCTCAGTGGGGCGGTCGGCCAGCCCGCTCAGTGGGCTGGTTTGGTCGGCAAGCCGCCGTGCCCGCCGCCCTTGCCGGGACCGCCGCCCTTGCCGTGCTTCGGACCGTTCGTCTTGGGAGCGGCCAAGCCGTTCCCCTCGCTGAAGAACGAGCCCGGCGGGTTGACGAAGGGCACGTCCCTGCCCAGGTCGGCTCGCAGGAAGCTGTACTCCCAGGTCGCGGCGGGCGCGTTGTCGCCGAACATCTGACCAGGGCAGGTCGGGCCGCTGAGGTCCCGGTAGCAAGAGCCGAGCCCCACCATGTTGTACCTGATCGGGTTCACCGGGTTGAACACGGACACATATGCCGCCAGCGTCGGGGTGTAACCGGCGAAGGCCGCGAAATAGCCGTTGTTCGCGGTGCCGGTCTTCCCGGCTGCGTCGTGGCCAGGAATGGTGCGCCCAAATGCGGTTCCACCGGGCTGGTCGAGGACGCCTTGCAGGATGTAGTTAGCCGCGTCCGCAACGCCCTGCGACATGTCCCGGTGGCAGCTGGCAGGCTGCACTGGCAACTGCTTGTGAGTCGCGGTCACCTCGATGCTGGTGATTGCCTGCGGGCTGCAGTACTTGCCCCGCGCCGCAACTGATGCGTAGGCGGCGGCCATGCTCATGGGCGAAACACCGACCGAGCCGAGCGTAAAGCTCGTGTAGTCATAAGCCGGCAGTCCGTTGCCGCCAAGCTTGTGGTCGTATCTCATCAGTGACGTGCCGTCCGCACGGGTCATGCCCATGTCCACTGCGGTCTTGACCACGTTGCACAGGCCTACCTGGTTCTCGAGGTTGTAGAAGTAGTTGTTGACCGACTGGACGGTGGCTTCGTTCAGCTGCCACTCCTCGGAGCCCTTGAACGGAGCCTCGGCGTTGGAGACGGGGGCGCTGGTGAAGGCGTAGAGGCCGTGGCAGGTCAGGAACGGAGGGTAGGTCTCCGGGTTCTCGACCTTGATCGTGTGGCCGAACGGTATGCCCTGTTTCAGCGCCGTGATCAGCGTGAAGATCTTCGACGACGACCCCGTCTGCACGCCGTTCTCGTCACCGCCGTACTGCTCGTTCACCGCGTAGTCAATGTCGTCCTCGCCTGGCCCGTTGCCGAAGGTCCGGTTGACGGCGATCGCGCGCACATCACCGGTACCGGGCTGCAGCATGACTTCAGTGTCGGCATTGCGGTTGGGATTGACCGCTGCGTTATGGTCCGGCTCGACGTAGTTGACGGCCCGGTCGGCGGCCCGCTGGTCCTTCATGTTCAGCGTGGTATGGATGGCCAGCCCGCCGGAGTCCTGCAGATCGGTCCAGACCGACGGATAGTCGCGCTTGAGCACGTACTCGACGTAGTCGCAGAAGAACGCCGACTTAGCCACCGACGGGCTCTGACAGCCGATGTTCTGCGGTTCGCTCGATGGCTTCAGGCCGATCGGCGATTTCTCCGCGGCGAGCGCCTCTGCCTTCGGCACGTAGTGCAGCTGCCACATCCGGGTGAGCACTTGAGACCGGCGATGCAGGGCCGCAGCCGGGTAGACGAGCGGGTCATATGCCGACGGCGACTGCACCATGCCTGCCAGCAGGGCCGCCTCGGGCAGCGTCAGCTTGGACGCGGGCTTGCTGAAGTAGGTCTCGGCCGCGACCTGGATGCCGTAGGCGTGGTTGTCGAAATAGGCGACGTTCAAGTATGAGGTCAGCAACTGGTCCGGGGTGAGCTCATGCTCGACCGCGGCGGCGAGCCGCAGTTGCTGGATCTTGCGTTGCAGGTTGGGCGCGGCCGCCTGCTGTGCTGCCACCGTGGGGGTGCCGGCAGCGGTGAGACCACCCTGCAGGACTTTGACATTCTTGACGTACTGCTGGGCGAGCGTCGAAGCGCCCTGCAGTTGCGAGCCGCTCCCCGTGCTGACGAGCGCGCGCAGCGTGCCACGCGGGTCCAGCGCGCCCTGACTGTAGAAAGTGTCATCTTCGATCGCCACGATCGCGCTCCGCATCACCGGCGCGATCTTGTTGTAACTGACCGGCACCCGGTACACGTCGTACGGGTAGAAGAACGCGAGAGGCTTGCCTTCAGCGTCGTAAAGGGCCGACCTCGCTGGCGCTGCGCCGAGCTTGCCGACCTGCAGTGTGTCGAAAGTATTGGCTGCGTCACGCACTGCAATGCCAGTGATGCCGACGAGCGGAAGGGCGGTTGCTGCGAGGAGCAAAGCAGCCACCACCGTGGTCAGCACCAGTCGTGGGATCGTTCCGGCTACCGACGCGCCGGCGCGGCGCAATGTGGTTTGCACCCGCCTAGGCTACGCTGCATGGGCATCTGCCAGCCACAGGACGAGCCGGCGGCGCTGCGGTCCGTCCGCCAGACGTGATCAACCGTCCATTGATCCGTGACCTACGTAGCTCAAAGTCACCGAACAATTGCCGCTAGTAGCCGTTTCCGGTCATCAGCAGGAACTGAGCCGAGCGTGGCAGTCTAGCCAGTAGTCACTTGGGCCTCTATAGCCCAACCGGGCTATTCAGGAATGGGCCTGCTGGGGACTAGCGCTGCGCGCCGGACTTCCGTAAGTTACTCTTCCGCGACCATCACTTGCCGGAGCCTGTCGCCCCGAGTCGGCTCCGGACCGCAACTGAACGCCACCCGGGCGTGATCACCCCCCGCGGGCGTGACGATCAGAGGAGCTGGACCACATGTGGATCACGGACTGGACTGCGCGTGCCGCGTGCAAGGGAACGGACCCGGACGAGCTGTTCGTCCAGGGCGCGGCGCAGAACCGGGCCAAGCTGATCTGCCGCGGCTGCCCAGTCAGGACGGAGTGCCTGGCCGATGCCCTGGACAACCGGATTGAGTTCGGCGTCTGGGGTGGAATGACCGAGCGTGAGCGGCGCGCGCTGCTCCGTCGCCGACCGGACGTCACGTCCTGGCGCGAGTTGCTCGAGGACGCACGCAACCATTACGAGCGCACCGGGGATGAGCTCGTAGCCAGTTAGAAGATCCGTCAGACCGGGAACGCACCCGTAGCGGCGGCGGCCGATCGCACACCGCAGCCGCCTCCGCAACTGAATGCCAGTCTCCGCCCCATCGGTCTGCGACGAGCCAGGCAGTTTCTAGCGAGACAGCGTCGAGTGGGCAGTGCCGAATTAGTAGGACCCGTCAGCGCGGGCCGAACGACTCACCGATGCGGCGCAGGCCTTCGATGTCGTGCACGTCCTCGGCTTGAGCCGGCACCTCGGCCACAGGTACCAGCGGGTGAGCGGCGGTAAAGCCGCCAGCGATCCTGCGCTCCGCTGCCGCCTGAGTCATCCGGTCAGCATGCAACTGCAGCGCGGCAATCGTGAGCCGCCGCGCCGCGGCCTGGTCATCTGTGCCCGCGCCGCCAGCCGCCGTGCCGCCAGATCTCGTGCTGCCCGACGTGGCAGCCTGCAGAACTTCAGCGGCCGCCAGGCTCCTGGCCGCCGACAGGTGCGCTGCCGGCACCTGCTGGACGCGATTGAGTATCAGCCCGGCCAGCGGCATGCGCTCGGTATCCAGCCGTTCGACGAAGTACGACGCCTCGCGCAACGCGTCCTCCTCAGGAGCAGCGACCACGAGGAACGCCGTACCTGGCGCGCGCAGCAACTGATAGGTGTAGTCAGCTCGCTCGCGGAAGCCGCCGAACATCGTGTCAAGCGCGCTGACGAACGTCTGGACGTCCCTGAGCACCTGGGTGCCGAGGATTTTCGTCAGGATGCCGGTCACGACGCCGAATCCCGCGTTGATCGCACGAAGGTAAGCCCGGCCGCCGACCTTGGCCGGCGCGGTCAAGAGCCGCAGCAGCTTCCCGTCGAGGAAGCGGGCGAGCCGTTGCGGAGCGTCCAGGAAGTCGAGCGCAGACCGGCTAGGCGGCGTGTCCACCACGATCAGGTCCCACTCGTCAGCCCGCCGGAGCTGGCCGAGCTTCTCCATGGCCATGTACTCCTGCGTACCGGCGAAGCTGGAGGACAGCGACTGGTAGAACGGGTTCGCCAGGATCTGGGCCGCGCGGTCAGGATCTGCGTGAGCCTCGACAATCTCGTCGAAGGTTCGCTTCATATCCAGCATCATGGCGTGCAGACTGCCAGCCGGTTCGGCTCCGTTCCCGGCCTGCTGGTCGCGGGTCTTGATGCCGCGCACGGGCCGTGGGGTATTGTCAAGCGACGTCAGTCCCATGGACTGGGCGAGCCTCCTGGCGGGGTCCACGGTCAGCACCACGACATGCCTGCCGTGTTCGGCGGCTCGGAGCCCGATGGCCGCGGCTACGGTCGTCTTTCCGACGCCGCCAGAGCCGCAGCAGACAATGATGCGGGTCCGCCGGTCGCCGATCAGCCGGTCGACATCGAGCCGAGGTGGCGGGCGTCCGGCCATCAGGCCGCCTTCTGCTCGCGCAGCGCCGCGGCCAGCCGGTACAGTCCGGCCAGGTCGATGCCGCCGCTGACCCAGGGCAACCGGTAGCAGGGCTGGCCAGCCGTGTCCAGCCGCTGCTGCTGCTCCTCCTGGCCGAGGGTGGTCTTGGCTTGTTCGGTCAGTTCGGCCGCCAGCGCGCCGGCTAGTCCCTGGCTGTCCTCCAGGCCCGCGGACTTCAGCCCGGTGGCCAGCTCCGCCTGATCGAGCTTGCCACGGGCCGCCGCCTGAAGCTGGCGCTGCGGGAGCGCGAGCGGTCTGGTCATGTTCACGATCACCGCGCCGGGCCTGATGCCGCCGAGAGCGCGCAGCTCAGCGATGCCGTCCAGCGTCTCCTGCACTGGCATCTCCTCCAGCAGTGTGACAAAGTGCACGACGGTCTGCGGCGAGCGGATCACCTGCTGCACGGTGTCGGCATGGCCCCGGATGGGACCGACCCGTGCCAGGTCCGAGACCTCGGCGCTGACGTTGAGGAAGCGGCCGATCCGGCCGGTCGGTGGCGCGTCCATGACGATCGCGTCGTAGGCACGCCCCCTGCTGCCGTCCTTGCGCCTGACGGCCTCCGCGGCCTTACCAGTGAGCAGCACGTCTCGCAGGCCAGGGGCAATGGTCGTGGCGAAATCCATCACCCCGAGCCTGGCCAGCGCGCTGCCCGCATGGCGGAGGCCGTAGAACATCTGCAGGTACTCGATGAGGGCCGACTCCGGGTCGGCTACCAGCGCGAACACGTCGCCGCCTGGGTGAGCGTCGGTTCCTGGCCCGACCGCGATCCGGCGCTCCGCATACGGCAGGGGTGGCACGTCGAACAGCTGCGCGATGCCCTGGCGGCCCTCGACCTCCATCAGCAGCACCTGGCGGCCGTCAGCGGCAAGGGCAAGCGCAAGGGCGCCAGCGACGGTTGTCTTGCCCGTGCCGCCCTTGCCGGTGACAACGTGCAGTCGCACGCCATCCCAGTCGGTGTCACGCGTAGCCACGATTGGAGGTTATCTGTGCGGGCGGAGCAGGTGACGCAGCCGCCCGGCGGAAGCCCGGCCGAGTTGCCCCAGCATGAAAGCCCGGTATGTCCATCCCCTTGGCCCTGGCGAGAAAGTTACTAGGCTTGGTCGTGAGCGTCCGCTGCTCGCGGGCACAGGGGAAGAAGGTGTTCGGCCGATGGATGCGCTGTACGCCATCATCGCAATTGTCATCGTGGTCGGGGTCATTCTCACCGGACGATCGATCAGGACAGTCCAGCAGTACGAGGACGGGATCATTTTCCGGTTCGGGAAGGTGCTCCCAGGGGTACGCGGGCCGGGCCTGACGATGATCCGGCCGATCGGTGACAAGCTGGTCAAGGTCAATAAGCAGATCATCGCGATGGGGGTGCCCGCCCAGGAGGGCATCACCAGGGATAACGTGAGCGTCCGCGTCGACGCCGTGGTGTACTTCAGGGTGGTCGACCCGATCAAGGCGTCGATCAACGTTTTCAATTACCAGAACGCGATCTCTCAGCGCGCCCAGACGTCGCTCCGGTCGATTATCGGCCAGTCTGAGATGGACGAGCTGCTAGCCGAGCGAGACACCGTCAACCGCCGGCTGGCTGCGATCATCGACGAGGGTACCGAGATCCCCTGGGGCGTCAAGGTGGAGAGCGTCGAGATCAAGGACGTGTCGCTCCCCGAGGGCATGAAGCGCTCGATGTCACGCCAGGCGGAGGCCGAGCGGGAACGGCGGGCAAGGATCATCACGGCGGACGGTGAGTTCCAGGCCAGCAAGCGGCTCGCCGCGGCCGCTAACGTGATGGCCCGTGATCCGGCCGCGCTGCAGCTCCGGCTGCTGCAGACCGTCGTGGAAGTGGCGGGCGAGCGCAACAGCACGCTAGTCATGCCGGTTCCGGTCGAGTTGCTGCGCTTCTTCGACAAGTTCACCCCGACGAGCAGCGGCCCGACCGAGGCGGCCGGCGCAGAGTCGGTGGCGGACTTTGGCGACACGTCTATCGCCGAATCTTCGCTGTCCGACGCCATCGAGAAGGCAGCCGCCCCGGCCGCAATCGCTAATACTCCCGAGGTGCCGCTAGACATCCCTGAAACGCCAGCGATTCCCGAACTGTCTCCTGAGGAGAAGGGTGATATCGGGACCGTGCACCACCCCGCGAGCCGGGACGGCCACCAGGGCGCCGATGCTGCTTCCGGCTCCGGCGGGCCAGCGACGAGCAGGGAGGCGTAGCGCGGGCCTGCCGGCGGACATGGACACCCGCGGCTAGCTCCCCTGTAGGGTTCGGCTATGGCCAAATGGGAGTACGCCACCGTACCGCTGCTGGTGCACGCGACCAAGCAGATCCTGGATGGCTGGGGCGACGACGGCTGGGAGCTCGTCGCGGTCGTGCCTGGCCCGAATCCGGAGCAGCTCGTTGCCTACCTCAAGCGGGTCAAGGAATGACCGAGCTGAACGGGCCAGATGCAGGTTCATCTGGCCCGGCCGGGTCTCCGCCGTCCAGGGCGCAGGAGAGGCTGGCGGCGCTCGGGCTTACCCTGCCGCCGGTTGTCGCGCCGCTGGCGGCGTACGTGCCAGCGGTCCGGTCAGGCGCGATGGTCTATACCGCCGGGCAGCTTCCGATGGTCGATGGCCAGCTTGTGTCGGCGGGGAAGGTCGGTGCGGAAGTCGGGGCCGCTGAGGCGGCCGCGCTGGCGCGGACGTGCGCGCTCAACGCGCTTGCCGCGGCGGCGTCAGCGGCCGGCGGCCTGTCATCGATCAAGCGCATCGTCAAGCTGACCGGCTTCGTGGCCAGCTCGCCAGACTTCACCGGGCAGCCTCAGGTGGTGAACGGCGCGAGCGAGCTGCTGCTTGAGATCTTCGGCGACGCCGGCAGGCACGCCCGCAGCGCGGTGGGAACCGCGGCGCTGCCGCTCAATGCGCCGGTGGAGATCGAGCTCATCGTCGAAGTCGCGGACTAGGCCCGCCGGGCAGGAGGCACAAGTGGCGGAAGATTCAGCGAAGGCTGCCTCCATCCGGCTCCCCGGAGAGCTTGCCGGAACTGCGCGCGAGATCCTGGACGGCAATCAGGCCCCGGCGATCCCGCGTGATGCGGCGACGGTGATGCTGCTGCGACAGCGCGCGGTCGGGCTCGAGGTCTACATGCTCCGGCGCCAGCGCACGATGGCGTTCGCGCCCGGCGCGTACGTATTTCCCGGCGGATCGGTCGACCCGCGAGACGCCGACGAGCAAGTTGCCTGGGCAGGGCCGGACGCCGCTGAGTGGGGCCGGGTTTTCGACGCGCCGCCGTCGCTGGCCATGGCGCTGGTCTGCGCCGCCGTCCGCGAGACGTTCGAGGAGTCGGGCGTCCTGCTGGCCGGTGAGTCTGCAGGCTCAGTCGTCGCTGACACCACGAGCGATGAGTGGGAGGCCGACCGGCAGGCCCTGCTCGACCGCTCGGTGTCGCTCGCCGAGTTGCTCGCGCGGCGCGGGCTTGTGCTCCGTGCCGACCTGCTGCGCCCTTGGTCGCGGTGGATCACCCCGGTCATCGAGCCACGCAGGTTCGACACCCGGTTCTTTGCCGCGGCGCTGCCTGCCGGGCAGCGCACCAGGGATGTCGGCGGCGAGGCCTCGCAGGTCGCCTGGCTGCCGCCTGGCGATGCCCTTGCGGCAGGGCAACGGGGTGAGATCAGGCTGTTCCCGCCGACCGCGGTGACGCTGTCTGAGCTGGCCGATTGCCATGACCTGGAGACGGTGCTCACCGGGCCGCGGCAGGTCGCGCCTATCATCCCGCAAGTTCAGCTGCGTGAGGGCGCGGTCTGGCTGACGGTGCCCGGCCTTAGCGAATACGCGATCGGGACGGGCGGGTCAGCATGACCTCCGAGGCGCCGATCCAGGCCGGAGCCGGAATCGACGGCTCGGGCTCCGAGCGGGTCAAGTGCGTGCTGGCGCCTAACCCGTCGCTGATGACGCTGGACGGAACGAATACCTGGCTCGTGGCCGAGCCGGGCTCTGCTGGGGTCATCGTGATCGACCCGGGCCCGGACGACGAGCGTCATCTGCAGCGGATCAGCGCGGTCGTGGCGGAGCGCGGCCAGCGCGTGGCCGGCATCGTGCTCACCCACCGGCACCTCGATCACTCGGCAGGCGCTCCGCGGCTGGCGGAGCTGAGCGGCGCGTCAGTCCGGGCAGTCGACCCGTCGCACCGACTCGGCAGCGAGGGCCTGGTCGCGGGCGACGTGCTCGACAGCGGCGGCTGCGAGCTGAGGGTAATCGAGACTCCGGGGCACACCGATGATTCAGTGTGCCTCCACTTGCCGGCGGACAACGTCGTGCTCACCGGCGACACGGTCCTCGGCCGGGGTACTGCCGTCATCGCCGATGACGGCAGTCTCGGCGACTACCTGGATTCACTTCAGCGGCTGCGGGCGCTGAGTGCAGAGACTGGCCTGTCAGCGCTGCTCCCCGGACACGGCCCGCTGCTCGCCAACCCGGCGGGCGTGCTGGATTTCTACCTCGCGCACCGGGCCGAGCGGCTCGATGAGGTTCGCGCGGCTCTCGCGGCCGGTGACCGCACTCCGCGGGAGATCGTGCCACGGGTATATGCGGCCGTTGACCCTGCGCTGTGGCCATTCGCCCAGTCTTCCGTCAGGGCTCAGCTGCGCTATCTGCACGACCACGGCGAACTGCCCGCCGGGGTGCACTGGTGACCGGCGCGCGCTGGTGAGCGCAAGCCGCTGACCGCGGGCAGCTAGTTCTGGCCGCTCGCTCCCGCGGCATAACCGGGCTCGCTTGCGCAGTGTTATCTGGCGCGCTTGCGCAGTGCTATCTGGCGCGCTTGCGCAGGCGGTCGGTGTCGGTGACCAAGACGGACTTGGCGGCCAGCTGAATCCAGCCGCGAGCGGTGAAGTCGGCAAGCGCCTTGTTGACAGTCTCCCTGGACGCGCCGACGAGTTGCGCCAGCTCCTCCTGGGTGAGGTCATGGTTAACCTGCAGGCCCTCCGGCGTCTGCACACCGAACCGGTCGGCGAGGTCCAGGAGAGCTTTCGCCACCCGGCCGGGCACATCGGTGAAGACGAGGTCGGCCTTGACGTCGTTGATGCGGCGCAACCGCTGCGCCAGCGCTTGCAGCATGTGCATGGCGACTTCGGGCCGGGTGCTCAGCCAGGCCCGAAGATCGTCATGAGCCAGGCCCGCGAGCCGGGCGCTAGTCACCGCGGTAGCGCTGGACGTTCGCGGGATCGGGTCGAAGAGCGACAGTTCGCCGAACATCTCGCCCGGCCCGTGCACGCTGAGCAGATTCTCCCTGCCGTCAGGCGCTGCCTTAGTAAGTTTGATCTTGCCGGTCAGAATGATGTACAGCTTGTCGCCGTCGTCGCCCTCGGAGAACAACCGCTCACCGCGGTCCAGCGGGACATCGATGATGCCCCTTCGCAGGGCGGTAGCGTCTTCCGCGCTGAGTGCCTCGAACAGCGGCGTCTCACTGAGTACGTCTTCAGTGTGAGCCATGACCCCTCCTCCGGGCCGACAACTGTGTGGTGCCCATTCCCGGTTCGCTCACCCAGAGGTCGCGTCGTGCTGCTGACCGGAGATGCTGGCAAGCCGCTCCCTCGTGGCAGCGATCTCGGCCTCGGCCGCCTCGACGCCTACCCAGGCGGCAGCCTCGACTTCCTTCCCTGGCTCGAGCGCCTTGTACACCTCAAAGAAGTGCTGAATCTCCAGCTGGTCAAATTCGGGGACATCGGAGATGTCCCGCAGGTGAGCCATCCGCGGGTCCGTCGCGGGGACGCAGAGCACCTTGTCATCGGCGCCCTTCTCATCGCGCATCCGGAACATGCCAATAGCCCGGCAGAGGATCTGGCAACCGGGGAACGTGGGTTCTTCGAGGAGCACGAGCGCGTCAAGCGGGTCGCCGTCATCGGCGAGCGTGTCCTCAATGAAACCGTAATCTGCCGGATAGCGCGTTGAGGTAAACAACATCCGGTCTAGCCTGATACGACCTGTCTTGTGATCCATCTCGTACTTGTTACGCTGCCCCTTGGGGATTTCGATGATTACTTCAAACTCCACGCTTGCACCCCCGGCGCCTTGATAGGAACTCGGATTGCCTGGCTGATGTCTACCCGGTAGGACTACGCCAGTCCCTACCGGGGGTAGCACATCACGCACCGGGAACTTAACGCGGGGACAGCACATCGTGCGAAGGGGACCTATCGTTGCGTCCGCCAAGTAGGGCTGTAGCGGCAGCGATCGCGGTCTTGTGCGCCTTCACGATCGCCGCTGGCGTCACGGTCAGCAGGCAGCTTCCCGGCCGCCTCGCGCTCTGGCAGCCACCGCGCATCTCGGCTGGCCGGCTGGTACGAGCGGACCAGGTTCTCGGCGCAGCGACCGGCACGGCCAGTAAGGGCGCCGCAGCGACAGCGGCAGGCGTGGCTCGTGCCATCGGCCCGGTGCTCAGTTCGCCCGCGTTCGGCCCGCAGCTCGCCGTGCTGGTCACCGACCTCGCGACCGGGCGGGTGTTGTACTCGCGCAACGCGACGACGGGCTTCGCTCCGGCGTCGACCAACAAGCTGGCGACAGCGGTCGCCGCACTCCACGTGCTCGGACCGTCCGCACGGTTCCGCACGACGGTCGTGGCAGCTCCAGGTGCGTCGTCGATCGTGCTGGTCGGCGGCGGTGACCCGACACTGGCCGCGCGCTCGCTGCCCTCGTCCGACTATCCCCAGCCGGCCACCCTTGCCGAGTTGGCCAGGCAGACGGCGGCCGCGTTGCGAGCACGCGGCCGGCGCAGCGTCCGGCTGGGCTATGACGTCTCGCTCTATACCGGCGCAGGGCTCGCGCCAGGCTGGACGCAGAGCTATGTCACCACGGGCAACGTGTCCGTCATCACGCCGCTTGAGGTCGACCAGGGACGGGTTACCCGCACCGGGGCGCCGGCTGACACCGACGCATCAAACGGCCCCAGGTCGGCCAACCCGGCCGCGCTCGCCGCGGCCTCGTTCGCCGGCTTCCTTGCGGCTGACGGCATCACGGTCCGCGGCGCCCCGGCACAAGTCACTGTGCCAGCCGGCGCCAGCGCAGTGGCGAGCGTCGAGTCGCCTCCGCTGGCCGAGATCGTCCAGTGGATGCTTGAGCAGAGCAACAACGTCATCGCGGAGAACCTGGCTCGTCACGTCGCGATAGCCACCGGGCGGGCGGCATCCTTCAGCGGGGGCGCGGCTGCAGTGACAGCGGTGCTGCGCAGTCTTGGCGTCGCCGGCGAACTGAGCCTGGTTGACGGCAGTGGCCTGTCGCCGGCCGACAGGATCTCGCCGGCCGTGCTTGTCCACCTGATCGGCCTCGCGGCGACCCAGACGCAACTGCGATCGGTGCTGACCGGACTGCCCGTCGAAGGCTTCTCCGGGACGCTAACGCCGGGGGCCAGCGTGTTCGGTCTTGGCGGCCCGGCTGGTTTCGGAGTCGTTCGCGCCAAGACAGGGAACCTGACCACTGTCGCGGCGCTAGCCGGAACCGCGTATGCCAGGAACGGGCAGTTGCTCGCATTCGCCGTGATGGCCGACAAGGTTCCCGCTGCAAACCTCGTGACCGCGGCCACGTCGATGGTGGACCTCGCGAGCACGCTGGCCGGCTGCGGTTGCCGTTAGCTCAGTTGCGGTCAGTCGGCGCTTGTCGTTGCGGGCAG
>Ga0335075_10011108_pt1 | contig 13629 bp, 11 predicted proteins | sample Lox_Sample_24_FD_206723 | JGI IMG/M metagenome (GOLD analysis project Ga0335075, IMG submission 206723) | Soil microbial communities from Loxahatchee National Wildlife Refuge, Florida, United States - Lox_Sample_2.4 | ecosystem: Environmental > Terrestrial > Soil > Wetlands | place: USA...
GGTCGCCCGACGGGAGATTCGGGCGGACGTGGCGAGCCTGCGCCACGTGTTCCTGCCGGACTCGGTGGCCGTCATCGGCGCCGGCCGCCGCGCCGGGACCGTGGGTCGTGCCATCTTGCACAACGTCGTCACCGGGGGATACCAGGGGCATGTCTACGCGGTCAATCCGCATGCCGCCCGCATGGAGGGCGTGAGCTGCCTGCCGTCGGTAACTAGCCTGCCCGAGCCAGTGGATCTGGGCGTGATCGCGGTGCCGCCACGCGCCGTGATCACCGTGGCCGAGGAGTGCGGCCGACGCGGCGTCAAGGCTCTGGTAGTCGTCACCGCCGGGCTGGACGCCTTCCAGGGCGCGGACCTGCTGGCCACGTGCCGCCGTTACGGCATGCGGCTGATCGGCCCGAACTGCTTTGGCATCGCGGTACCCGGCATCGGTTTGGACGCCACATTGGCCGCCCGTCATCCGGCACCGGGCGTGGTGGGCCTGCTAATGCAGTCCGGCGGCCCTGGCTTCGCCCTGGTAGATCGCCTGTCCCGGCTGGGCCTGGGAATCTCCTCGTTTGCCTCGGTAGGCAGCAAGTACGACGTCTCTGGCGATGATCTGCTGATGTGGTGGGGCCAGGACGACACGACCAGAATTGCGCTGCTCTATATCGAGTCGTTCGGCAACCCGCGCAAGTTCGCCCGCATCGCACGGCTCGTCGGCTACCGGATACCGGTTCTGGCGGTGCACGCCGAGAGGTCGTCGGCCGGGCTGCAGGCTGCCGCCCTCCACACCGTGGCGGCGGCCACGCCGCCCATCTCCCGGCAGGCCCTGTTCGAGCAGGCCGGCGTCATCGCCACCGACAGCCTCGGCGAGATGGTCGATGCCGCCGCGCTGCTGGCCAGCCAGCCGGTTCCGGAGGGCCGTCGCGTCGCGGTAGTCTCCAACCTCGGCGATGGCGGAGTCCTAGCCGCCGACGCCTGCGCCGAGGCCGGCCTGATCGTTCCCCGGCTGAGCGCGGAGACCCGGCGCCGTCTGCATGGGCTGGTGCCACCGGGCGGAGCCGTCGTCGGCCCGGTGGACACCACCGTCGCCGTCACAGAGACATCGTTCCGGCGCTGCCTGGAGGTGGTGGCCGCCGACGCGGAAGTTGACGCGATCCTGGCGCTGGTGCTGCCTACCGCGGCCACCGGCGACCTGACTACTTCGCTGCGCGCCGCCGGCGTCCATGTCCCGCTCGCCGCGGTCGTCCTCGACCAGGCCGAGGCCGTCCGGCTGCTGCCGGCGGCCGGTGACGGCGCGCCGGGAAGGACCGCGGGCCGACCAGGTTGCATACCCGCGTACGCCGACGCCGGCGCGGCTGCCCGGGCGCTGGCACGCGCCGCCGCCTACGGTGCCTGGCGCGCGCGACCGCCGGGACACCTTCCCGAATTCAGTGATGTGAAAGAAGATGACGCACGCGACCTGGTCCGGGCATTCCTGGCCCTCTCTCCAAAGGGCGGCTGGCTGCCCCGCCACGAGGCGACCGAGCTGCTGGCCTGCTACGGCATCCTGCTGACCAGCGCCGTGGTCGCGATCGGCGTGACGCAGGAACCGGTCTTCGGCCCGCTGATCCTGTTCGGACCAGGTGACGGCGCGACGGGCGCCGCAACCCGTCAATTGGTCCGGCTCGCCCCGCTCACCGACACCGATGCTGAGAACCTGGTCGGCTCGGTCCGCCCGGCGGGGCAGCTGGCCGGCGGCGACGGTACCCCGCCAGCCAACCTGGCCGCACTCCAGGAGACCCTGCTGCGCGTCTCCCGGCTGGCTGACGACATTCCTGAGATCGCCGAGCTCGACCTCGGCCCGGTCAGCGGCGATGGGGTGCCTGCCCAGGCCGCCCGGATCCGGCTGGCCCCTGCCGAGCCGCACGACGCTGCACTGCGGAAGCTGCTCTGATCACGTTAACGGCCACGTCACCCGGGACCGTGGGGCCCGGGCCCTAGGTCCTTAACGAGAACGGGCCAACGCCCCTGGCGGGCCAGGCCGGAGGCCCGGACTGTGGGTAACAGCTGCGGGGCCTGCCTGGTGCCCGCAAACCGGAGGAGTCGTCATGAACGCACGTCTCGGCCTCGACCAGCTGGGCCTTTCAGCCGGTCAGAAGACCCGGCTGCACCGGATCTTGTATCAGCACGGGCTGCAGAACGGGACGGCCCTGTTCCTGCCTTATGACCAGGGTCTCGAGCACGGCCCGCGGGACTTCTTTCCCAACCCGGACGCGAGCGACCCGAAGTACGTCATCGGGCTGGCCCTGGAGGGCGGCTTCAACGGGATCGCCATCCAGATCGGGCTAGCCGAGAAGTTCTACTGGGACTATGCGGGCGAGGTCCCCCTCGTGCTGAAACTCAACGGCAAGACCGACATCCCGTCGGCCATCGACCCGCTGTCGCCAGTGAACGCGACCGTGGAGGACGCGGTGCGGCTCGGCGCCGACGCCGTGGGCTACACGCTCTACGTCGGGACGCCTGCGCAGCCCAGCGACTTCGCACAGTACCTGCGCGTGCGCGAGGATGCGCGGCGCCTGGGTATGCCGCTGATCGTCTGGTCTTACCCGCGCGGCAGCGCGATCGACGCCAAGGGTGGCAAGGACTCGTTCTACGCCGTGGACTACGCGGCCCGCACGGCCAGCGAACTCGGGGCCGACATGGTGAAGGTGAACTTTCCCCATCCCGAGAAGCGCGCCGACGTGCCCGAGCCCTATCGGGCCGAGTTCTCCTCCCAGCAGGCCATCGACGCCGTGGTCCGGTCGGCGAACCGGACCCTGCTGCTGGTCTCCGGGGGTGAGCGCGCCGGGGACGAGGCCATGCTGGACAAGGCCCGCGAGTCCATGGAAGCCGGCGCGACCGGCCTGATCTTCGGCCGCAACGTCTGGCAGCGGCCGCGAGCGGAGTCGCTGCGGTTCGTCGCCGCGCTCAAGGAAATCCTGGCCAAGTACCCCTCGGCCTAAGATCCCGTGGTCCCGCGGAAGGCCTAACTGCGGGTGGGCAAGACCTGCACGATGCTCGCCGAGGGCCAGCGCCGCAGGCGGCAGCAGACTGGCGCTCAGGCTCCCGCTCCATTCAGGTGATGTCGGCCGAGCTGTCGGCGACCAGCCTGAATCCGGTGACCATGTCCGCATGGATGGCGATGACCTGGTCCTTCGCGCCGCTGACCCAGGAACGCAGCGCCCGGCGGTAGATGGCGGCCTCGTCAGGATCGATCACCCGGCGCGCCACGCCGACCACGATCACGCTCCAGCCAAGGTGCTCGGCGATGTCGATCGCGTCGGCCTCGTAGGCGACGACGGCGCTCGCGTCGGCCCTCAGCTCCGACGTAATCGCAGCGTTGCGGTCGGTGCGGATGATGACGTAGTCACCGTCGACGAGATGGCACACCGGGCGGATGGCCGGAAGCGCCCGCGCGGTGAACACGATCCTGCCCAGCGAGACGCTCCCGAGCAGGCTCATGCACTCCTGCGGAGGCAGTTCGTCGAGCCTTCGCTGGTCATCCGTCGCGGTCATCCCTCGCCACGCTCTCGTCCCTGCCGATGCCGATGACTGACTGCGTGCGGCTGCCGGGCAGCCGCGCGCCAAATAGAGTTCATGATCACCGCCGCCCGGACTCTGAGGGCAGGGCCCTTCTTACGCTCTGCGCGGGACCTTGGTCCCGAACTCCCCGTCGCAGGCCTAAACGGCTGGCCCGGGCTGGCAAACGTCCTGGGTCATCCAGGTCCATGGCCTCTCACCTGCTAAGGCCGGGCTGCTTACGTTCGCATTGAGGGGCCAGCACGGTGAGAGGAGGCGAGCTAAATGGTGAGCATTCCGGTACTGATCATCTTTCTGACGGTGATCGCTGTCTACCTGACGGGATGTCTGATTATCCACGTCCGGGATAGCCGTGATGACAAGCCATCGGACCGCAATGGCCAGTCTGACTGGTCCGCACCCCGGCACGGCGGGGCGCATGCGATCCATCTCTAGCCGGGGTCACCGCAGCTTGCGCAGGTAGGGATCGGCGGGCTCGGCGGGCAGGATCCGCACCCGCGTGTCGACCACGTGCGCGCCGTCAGGCCTGGCGATGACCGGGTTGAGGTCGAGCTCGGCGACCTGCGGCAGGTCGTCGGCCAGCCGGGAGACACGCAGCAGGATGTCCTGGAGCGCGCCCATGTCGGCGGCGGCGCTGCCGCGGTGACCGAGCAGCAGCGGGGCGGCGTGAATGGACCGGACCAGCGCGGCGGCGTCGGTGTCAGTGAGCGGGGTGAGCCGGGCCGACCGGTCGGCGAGCACGTCGGTGGCTACTCCGCCCAGACCGAAGACCACCAGCGGCCCGAACACCGGCTCCTGCACCACCCCTATGATCACTTCGGTTCCGCCGGTGATCATGGGCTGCACGAGCGCTGCGGACATCCGGGCGCCGAACCTCCCGGCCAGCGCGCGGTAGCCGGCCCGCACCTCATCCGGGCCGTGCAGGCCGAGCTGGACCGCACCGGCGTCGGTCTTGTGCACCAGCCCGGGCACGTCGGCCTTGAGCACGATCGGGAAGCCGGCCTCGGCGGCAGTGCGGACCGCCACTTCCTCGCTGGTCACGGAGCGGGTGCTGACCAGTGGTATGCCGTAGCACCCCAGCAGCTCGGCGGTCTCGGCCGGTGCCAGCCAGCCTCCGTCCGGCGAGCGTTCCAGGAACTTCCCGATCACGGTTCGTGCCTGGTCGGCCCGCAGATCACCAAACGCAGGGACGTGGCCGGGGACGCGAGCACGCCAGGTGCCATAGCGGGCGGCGTGCGCGAGCGCGCGGGCCGCGTTCACGGGATAGGCATAGGCCGGAACCGAGCCAGGGGCCCCGGGCTCGCCTGGCAGCAGCCGGACGGCCTCGGCCTGGTTGAGGACTGACAGGACGAGCGGCTTAGAGACGGCGGCGCAGCACGCCGCGGGCACCGGGTCCGAAACGGCGACCGGCACGGGCAGCGCGAGTATCGCGTCCACGTTCTCGTCGGCCGCGACCTGTTCCAGGCAGCGGCGGAAGACATCGGGTGGCACGGCCGCGGTGGTATCCACCGGGCCGGCGACGGCGGCACCGGCCGGCAGCAGGCCACGTAGCTGGTCCTGGACCCGCTCGTCCAGCACCGCCGCGCGCAGGCCGACGTCAGCGCACGCGTCAGCGGCGAGCACCCCGGCCCCGCCCACGTTGGACACGATCGCGACCCGGCCGCCGGCGGGCAACGGCTGGCTAGCCAGCAGCGTGGCCGCCTCGATCAACTCGCCGAAGTCACGGGTGGAGATGATCCCGGCCTGCCCGAACAGCGCCTCGCGGGTCACCACCGGGCTGGCCGCAGCCGCGGTGTGCGAGGCGGCGGCCCGCTGCCCCGCCGCGGAGCGCCCCGCGTCAACGATCAGGACCGGCAGGCGGGCGCCGAGGTGGCGGGCTGTACGGCTGAACTTGCGCGGGTTCCCGAACGACTCCAGGTACAGCACGGCCAGCGCGGTGGAACGATCCTGCTCCCACCACATCAGCAGGTCATTGCCGGATACGTCGGACTTGTCGCCCAGCGACGCGAACGAGGAGACTCCGATGCCAAGCCGGGTGAGCTGCTCGAGCAGCGCGATGCCGACCCCGCCGGACTGTACTGCCAGGCCCACCGTCCCAGCCGCCGGGTGGCTGGCCGCGAACGTCGCGTCCAGGCCGAGGCCGGGCACCGCCACCCCGAAGCAGTTCGGGCCGATCAGCCGCATTCCGTGGTGGCGGCAGCAGGCGAGCAGGGCTGCCCGGCCGGCGGGATCGAACCCCGAGGTGATGACGACGAGTGCCCTGATCCCGCGCTTCCCGCACTCCTCGGCTGCTTCCAGCACCGCGGGCGCCGGGACGCAGATCACCGCGAGATCCACCGGTTCCGGCAGCGCGGCAGGCGAAGGTACGCACCTGACGCTCTCAAGCTCGTCCGCGTGCGGATTCACCGCGTAGACCCGCCCGGCATAGCCGCCAGTGACGACGTTGCGCAGGACGGCCCGGCCGACCGAAGTGGGCCTGCGCCCGGCACCCACCACGGCCACCGACTCCGGGGCGAACACGTGCCGCAGGCTCGCCACGTCGGCCAGGCCCTCCCGCGCCGCCACCGCGTCCAGGTAGGACTCCCAGCCGGGATCCGCGACATCCCCGGGCAGGTCGAAGGATAGCTCGGTGACACCATCTTCCGTCTTCCGCCGGGCATGCAGACCCGCGTCCGCAAACACCTGTAGCATCGCCGCATTCTCGGCCAGGACGCAGGCGGTGAACGTCCGTACCCCTCGGCGGCGCGCCGCCGACACCAGGTGCTCGAGCAGCAGCGTCGCGACTCCGCGGTGGTGAACGTGATCGGCGACGGCGAACGCGATCTCCGCTTCCGCAGCCGGCCCCCTAGCCTCGTAGCTCGCGACGCCGATAAGCTCTCCGTCCAGCCAAGCCAGCAGCGCCCAGTGGTCGTCCGCGGGGTCACGGCAGATCCGCCGAGCCTCCCGTTCCCCTGCCGTCCTGCTCATGCAGAAGAAACGCAAGTACGTGTTGTCGGGCGACATCGCCGCGTGCATGTCCCGGACCGCCTCGAAGTCAGCGCCACAAGCCGGCCGGATCTCGATCGTGGTGCCGTCGGCCAGCAGCGCATAGACGCCGCCGAGGGCCTGTGCGTTCGTGCCATCGTCCGCCTGCGCCGACACCGGCACCTCCTCAGCGTCAGTTATCCAGCACGCTCCGCTTCTCTGCTCAGTTCATTGTCGCTAGCGAGACAGGCGAGCGCAGCAGGCCAAAGGTCCCAAGCTGCCCTGACATCCGGCCCTGCCGCAGGCGGCGCTTCCCACTGAGGCTGGCCTCATGAAGACCATAGACGACCTGGAAGTACCGGGTAGGCGCGTACTGGTGCGGGCCGATCTGAACGTGCCGACCGGGGGCAACGGCATCAGGGACGACGGCAAGATTCGTGCCTGCCTGCCCACTCTGAACGCGCTGCTGGAGCGCGGCGCGGCCGTGGTGGTGTGCTCGCATCTGGGCCGCCCGGCCAGCGGGCCAGATCCGGCCTACACTCTCGCCCCGGTCGCGGCGCGCCTCAGCGAACTGCTGGGCCGCCCGGTGACGCTCGCGGCCGACACCGTGGGCCCGTCGGCGCGGGCCGCGGTGAACGGCCTGCGGCCCGGCGGGGTGGTCATGCTCGAGAACCTGCGCTTCAACGCGGGCGAGACCAGCAAGGACGACGGCGTGCGGGGTGCCTTCGCCGACGATCTGGCCTCGCTGGCCGACCTGTATGTCGGCGACGGTTTCGGTGCCGTGCACCGTCGGCATGCCAGCGTCTGCGACGTGGCGGCGAGGCTGCCCCACGCCGCCGGGTACCTGATGCAAGCCGAGACCGCCGCGCTGGAGCGGCTGACCGGGGATATCGAGCGGCCTTACCTCGTGGTGCTGGGCGGCGCGAAAGTCGCCGACAAGCTCCCGGTCGTCGGCGGCCTGCTCAGCCGGGCCGACCAGATTCTGATCGGCGGGGGCATGGCGTTCACGTTCCTGGCGGCACAGGGTCACGGCGTCGGTCTGTCGCTGCTGGAAGGCGACCTGGACGTGGCCCGTGGTTACCTGGAGCGCGGTGCGCGGTGCGGGGTCGCGCTCGTGCTGGCACCCGACGTGGTCGTGGCGCCCGGGCGGGACGCCGCCGCTGAAGCTGAGGTGGTGTCCTCGGCCGCGATTCCGGCGGACCGGATGGGCCTGGATGTCGGGCCGCAGTCGGCCAGGCTATTCGCGGCCAAGCTCGCCACCGCGAAGACGATCTTCTGGAACGGCCCGATGGGCGTGTTCGAGATACCGCGCTTCGCCGACGGCACCAGGGCCGTCGCCCAGGCCCTGGCCAGCAGCGGCGCTTACACCGTGATCGGCGGCGGCGACACCGCGGCCGCGGTGCGCGCGCTCGGGTTCCCCGACGACGCGTTCGGGCACGTCTCCACCGGTGGCGGGGCCAGCCTCGAGTACCTGGAGGGCAAGACACTGCCCGGCCTGGCGGCCCTCCAGGCCGACGACATCGCTACGGGCACGCCGGCCACGGCCGCCGGGTGCATTGCATGAGCGGACCTTTGGCCCTTACGGTTCACGGTTTGCCAGGTTATCTTCGGCGCCAGCCGCCCCGGTGCGGGGCGCAATAACGTCCTCAGGGAGATGCCATGAGCAAGACCATTGTCCTCGCGGTGGACGTGGCCAGCGATCTTCCGGCGCGCAACGTCGCAGCCGCCGTCGAGATGACTCGCGAGCTCGCTCGCGACGCTGGGGACCGCGTCGTGGTCCTGCACGTCCATGAGTTTGCTATCGGACGGTTCGGGCGCATCCAGGTGGACTGCCACGACCAAGAAGGCGACCGGCTCGTCGCCGATATCGTCGCCGACCTGAAGAGCTCGGGGATTGATGCCGAGGGAGCCATCCACGAGGCGGAATACGGGCACCTCGCCAGGAGGATCCTTGCGGTCGCCGATGAGTACGATCCCCGGGTGCTCGTGCTCGGCGCCCGCAGCCGCACCGACCTGCCGCCCGTGCCGTTCGGGAGCGTCGCCCACCGCCTGCTGCATCTCGCCAGGCGCCCGGTGCTCGTCGTCCCGAGGCACGCCGAGGCGGCCGAGAAGCACGAGGCGGCCGAGCCCGCGGCGACCGCCAGCTAGGCCGTCCGCTCGCCTGCTTCTGCTCGCGGATTAGGACGTTCGCCCCTGGCTTTTAGCCTGACAGATGAGGAACATGTGCTGCAGCCCGAGAAACAGCGGGGTGGCCTGGGCAAAGAGGGAGGACCGATGTACGAGAGGCTGCTGGTGGCCGTGGACCACTCGCCGAACACCGAGCACGTGCTCGCGGCGGCCCGGGACTTGGCGTCGCTGTCCGGCGGCGAGGTGTGGGTCCTGCACCTGCGAGAGCGGGAGGTCATGCCGCCCCGGGGGGGCTCCTACGTGACCGAGACGGCCGACGAGGCGCACGCGAGGGTGGACGCCGCGGTCGCCGAGCTGACCGAGGCCGGGATCAAGGCGCACGCCGTGGTGCGAGACACGCTCTACGGTCACGCCGCCCGCGAGATCGTCGAGGATGCGAAGGCCCAGAACGTCGGCGCCATCATCATGGGCTCGCGCGGACACGGTGACCTGGCCGGCCTCGTCCTTGGCAGCACCGCGCACAAGGTCATCCACCTGGCCGACCGCCCCGTGCTCGTCGTCCGCTGACCCAGGCCGGCTCCGAGGGTGCTGCGCGTATTCCTCACCCGGCCGGGGGCTGGCTTCCGGGCTGGTCGTGATCTTCGAAGATCCGGGCGGCGTACGCGGCCGCCTGCGTGCGGCGCTCCATGCCGAGCTTGGCAAACAGCGCGGAGACGTAGTTCTTCACGGTCTTCTCGGCCAGGTACATCCGCTCGCCGATCTGCCGGTTGGTCAGCCCTTCCCCGATGAGTTCCAGGATGCGCCGCTCCTGCCCGGTCAGGCCCGCCAGCGGATCGGCGCGGGCGGTCTGGTCACGCATCCGTTGCATCACCTTGCTGGCGGCCTGCGGGTCCAGCAGTGACTGCCCCGACGCGACCGTACGGACGGCGCCGACCAGGTCGGTGCCGCGGATCTGCTTCAGCACGTATCCCGCCGCACCGGCCATGATCGCGTCGAACAGGGCCTCGTCGTCGCCGAACGAGGTCAGCATCAGGCAGGCCACCTCCGGCATGGTCGACCGGATGTCGCGGCACACGGTCACCCCGTCGCCGTCGGGCAGCCGGACGTCCAGCACCGCCACGTTCGGCCGCAGCGCGGGGATCCGGGCTAGCGCCGACGCCGCGGTTCCGGCCTCGCCGACCACCGCGATATCCGGCTCGGCCTCCAGCAGCTCACGCACCCCGCGCCGCACAATCTCGTGGTCATCGAGGAGGAATACTTTGATCTTGTCCTCGGGCGCCGTGCCGCCCGCCCCTGGCTGGCCTGTGTCGCTCATTGTCTAAGGATGTCATCCAGGCTCCGCCCGGGGGTGTGGCTAGAGCCGCTCGCCCACTATGGCGGCGAGATCGGCGAGCCGGCACGTGTAGCCCCATTCGTTGTCGTACCAGCCGAACACCTTGGCCAGGCTGGCCGCCGCCTGGGTCAGGCCGGAGTCGAAAACGCACGAGGCGGGGTCGCCGATGATGTCGCGGGAGACGAGCGGATCGGTGCTGTAGTGCAGGATGCCGGCCATGGGACCGGCCGCCGCGGCCTCCTCGAACGCCGCGTTGACCTCGGCGGGTGTCACGTCCCGGTCAAGCACGGCGGTCAGGTCGGTGAGGGAGCCGTCTTCGACCGGCACCCGCACCGCCACCCCGTCCAGGCGGCCGGCCAGAGCGGGAATCACCTCCCCGGTGGTCTTGGCGGCTCCAGTGGTCGTCGGCACCATGCTGAGCGCGGCGCTGCGGGCGCGGCGCAGGTCCTTGTGCGGGCCGTCGAGCAGCATCTGATCGCCGGTGTACGCGTGCACGGTCGTCATGAAGCCGCGGACGATGCCGAACGCGTCGTTCAGCACCTTGGCCATCGGTGCGACGCAGTTCGTGGTGCACGAGGCGTTGGAGATCACGTCGTGCCGGTCTGGGTCGTAGTCGCCGTCGTTGACCCCGATCACGACCGTCAGGTCCGCGCCCTTCCCGGGGGCGGACAGCAGCACCTTGCGTGCCCCGCCCTTCAGGTGCAGCGCAGCCTGGTCGCGGGCGCGGAACTTCCCGGTGGATTCCACGACGATGCTGGCGCCCAGCTCGCCCCAGTCGATCTCAGCCGGGTCGCGGCTGGACAGGACCCGGATCGGGGTGCCGTTGACGACGATCGAGTCATCCGAGTACGTGACCGTGGCCGGAAGCCGGCCGTAGGTCGAGTCGAACTCGAGCAGATGCGCGAGAGTCCGCGCGTCGGTGATGTCGTTCACGGCGACGACTTCGATATCACCGCGCTCCAGCGCCCGGCGGACAAACGTGCGGCCGATCCGCCCGAAACCGTTGATTCCGACCTGGATGGTCATGACTCTTCCTTCCCTGCCTCAGGCTCGCTGCCCCAAGGCCTTAATTCCCTGATTGATGCGGCTCGCAGCCGCCGGGCGGCCGGGTGAAGGCCACCAACTTTCAGCCTCGCGACCCTCGCCGGCTTGGGTCAGGGGCATTGGCCAGGCACCGCCGGGCCTTTGGTCCCTAGTCGCTTCTGGCTTCAGCTGGCAGCCTGCCGGCTGTGGAAGGGCTGGTCCTGTACGATGCACGGCATGGAGCGGCGCGATGACGCACCGTGGTGACCGTACGCTGGCCGCCACCGGGCTGGCGCGCGTCGAGGGCGAGGGCTCCATGTACGTCCGGGTCGGCGACGGCCTGGTCGAAGAGGTGCGCCTTGATATCTACGAGCCGCCCCGGTTCTTCGAGGCATTCCTGGCTGGCCGGTCCTTCGCCGAGCCGCCGGACATCACGGCGCGCATCTGCGGGATATGCCCGGTGGCCTACCAGACGAGCGCGTGCCAGGCGATCGAGGAAGCGTGCGGGGTCACGCTGCCGGGTCCCCTCGCTGACCTGAGGCGCCTGCTGTACTGCGGCGAGTGGATCTCCAGCCACACGCTGCACGTGTACATGCTGCACGCGCCCGACTTCCTGGGCTATCCGGGCGCCGTGGAACTCGCCCGTGATCATCGCGGCATCGTGGAGCGTGGTCTGTCGCTTCGGCGGGTTGCCAACTCGATCATGGAGCTGCTGGGTGGGCGGTCGATTCACCCGGTGAACGTGCGCGTCGGCGGTTTCTACCGGGTGCCCTCCGCCGCCGAGCTCGCGCCCCTGGCGGGGCAGCTGCGGGGCGCGCTCGGCCTAGCCCTGGACACCGTGCGCTGGGTGGCGGGGTTCGACTTCCCCGACTTCCGCAGCGGGCACGAGCTGCTGGCGCTGCGGGAGCCGGGCCGCTACCCGATCGAGCGCGGGACGCTGGTCAGCAGCGCAGGTCTGGAGTTTACGGCCGCGGAGTTCGAGCAGCACGTGATCGAGGAGCAGGTTCCGCACTCCACCGCGCTGCACGCCAGGCTGGCCGGGCGGGACGGAAGCTACCTGACCGGGCCGCTGGCCAGGTACACGCTGAACTCGCAATGGCTGCCCCCGGCGGCGTCCGCGGCCGCCCGCGAGGCCGGACTGGGGCCGGTTTGCCGGAACCCGTTCCAGAGCATCGTCGTCCGGGCCGTGGAGATCGTCTGCGCGATCGAGGAGGCGCTCGCCCTGATCGAGGCGTACCAGCCGCCAGACCAGCCGTTCGTACCAGCCGTGCCGCGAGCCGGGACGGGCCACGGCGTCAGCGAGGCGCCCCGCGGGGTCCTGTACCACCGCTACGAGCTCGACCAGGACGCGATCGTACGCAGCGCGCGCATCGTGCCCCCGACCTCGCAGAACCAGGCCGCGATCCAGGACGATCTTCGCGTGTTCGTGCAGGACCGGCTCGATCTCGCCGATGAGCCGCTGACGCGGGCCTGTGAGCAGGCGATCCGGAACTATGACCCGTGCATCTCGTGCGCGACCCATTTCCTCACCCTGCAAGTGGACCGGGGATGACGATCGGGCCAGAGGAAGAGCGCCGCGGGATTGTGGTGATCGGCGTCGGCAACGAGTTCCGGCGCGACGACGGCATCGGCCCCGAGGTGCTGTCCCGCCTGCACGGGCAGGCCGCGGATGGCGTGCGGCTGGTGGCCAGCGACGGCGAGCCCGCGCGGATGATCGAGGCATGGACCGGGGCCCGGCTCGCGGTGGTCATCGACGCCGTCCTGGCCAATCCCCCACCTCCAGCCCCCAGCTCCCCGCCCACCTCCGCTTCCCCATGCCCTGGGCGACTGCACCGGATCGTTGTTGACCGGACGCCGACGCCAGACGTACACACGGTCAGCTCGCACGGGCTCGGCCTGGGCCAGTCGGTCGCCTTGGCCCGCGCGCTCGACCGGATGCCCGAACGCCTCATCGTTCACGCCGTCGAGGTGAGCGACGTCGGTCACGGCGTCGGCCTGACACCCGCCGTCGCGGCCGCCGCCGACGCCCTCACCGCCGCGGTCCTGCGCGACCTGCGGCCTGCGGCCATCCCGTGATCCCGCGGCCGCGGCTACTGGCCGGCAGCCCGGCGTGACGCAGGCGCGAAGCCTGGAGCGGCCACGTTGAAGGTCGAGAAGACCCGATTGATGCCGTCGTCGGTCATGCCGAGGCGCCGCAGCTGGGGGATCAGCGAGGCGGTATTGGGCTCGGCTACCGGCCCGAAGCAGCCGTAGCAGCCACGGTTGTAGGCGGGGCAGATGGCACCGCACCCGGCCTGGGTAACCGGGCCGAGGCAGGGCGTCCCATGCGCGACCATCACGCACGTGTTGCCGCGGCGTTTGCACTCGTAACAGACACTGTGCGCCGGGATGCGCGGCTTGCGGCCCGCCAGCAACGCGGTGATCAGCTCGATGAGCTGGCGCTTGTCGATCGGGCAGCCACGCAGCTCGAAATCGACCGGGACGTGGTCGGCGACCGGCGTGGACGTCGCGAGGGTCTGCACGTACTCCGGCCGCGCGTAGACGGCCGCGGCGAAGTCTGCGACGTCGGCGAAATTGCGCAGCGCCTGAATCCCGCCCGCGGTGGCGCACGCGCCGATCGTGACCAAGGTTCGTGACTG
>Ga0335075_10011109_pt1 | contig 13629 bp, 9 predicted proteins | sample Lox_Sample_24_FD_206723 | JGI IMG/M metagenome (GOLD analysis project Ga0335075, IMG submission 206723) | Soil microbial communities from Loxahatchee National Wildlife Refuge, Florida, United States - Lox_Sample_2.4 | ecosystem: Environmental > Terrestrial > Soil > Wetlands | place: USA: Florida...
CTCGACGGCGTGCACGTCCGAATAGCGGCGAGCGAGCTCTCGATGAATATGGAAAGGGATGCCGTTCCAGGTGTTCCGGCTCAAGGGCGAGCCCACGGAGAGAAGAGCGATGCGCATCCCGCTTTCGAAAGCTTTAGCCGTGCGTCCCGGTTCGCGCCTTGCGGCGGGCGCCGAGCTCGAACAGGGGTTCGGGCGCCTTGAGCGGCTCGAGGCCGCGGGCGAGCTCGGCGCGGAACCATTCCAAGGTGCGGCGGACGCCTTCCTCGTAGGGAATCTCCGCTTTCCAGCCGGGCAGCACGGCCCTGGCGATGGTCAGATCGGGCCGCCTGTTGGTCGGGTCCTGCGGCGCCGGCGGCATGAACTTGAGCGTCGTTCCCGGCACGAGCTTCTGGATGTGGCGCGCGATGTCGATCACCGGAATTTCCCGGTCGTTGCCGATATTCAAGGGACCGCGATAGCGGATCGAGTCTCGCCAGAAAAAGCGAGCGAGGCCCTCCACGATGTCGTCCACATAGCCCCAGCTCCGGGACTGGCGCCCGTCGCCGTAGACAGTGAGCGCGCCGGTGGTCAGCGCCTGACCGATAAAATTGGAAATCGCCCGCCCGTCGTCGATCCTGGTCCGCGGCCCGTACACGTTGAAGAGGCGAGCGACGCGGATATCGAGGCCGCTCACGCGCTGGCTTTCGAACAAGAGAGCCTCGGTGCAGCGCTTGCTTTCGTCGTAGGAGGAGCGGGGGCCGGTGCAGTCGACCGAGCCCCGGTAGCTTTCGGGTTGCGGCGACACCAGCGGATCGCCGTAGACCTCGGACGTGGAGGTATAGGAGACGCGGCCTTGCGGGGCGAGGTGGCCGAGCAGGTTGAGCGCGCCGTGGACGTTGGCTTGGATCACGCGCACCGGTTCGCGCATGTACCAGGGCGGCGAGGCGGGCGAGGCGAGATGGATGATCTCGTCGAAGCGCGTCTTCGAAGCATAGCTTTCGATGCTGCACTCCGCCAGGTCGAGCCGAGGGTCGTTGATGTGGGCGAGGTTCCTCGTTCTGCCGGTCCACAAATTGTCGACCACCAGGATGAGTTCGACGTCGTCCCGCAGCAACAGCCGGTCAATCAAGTGTGAGCCGAGGAAGCCGCACCCTCCAGACACCAAGACCTTCTTCATAGGTCCAAATCCTTTCCAAGGGTCTGATCCGCGAAACTGTCCGCTAAACGGATGGCGGACCGGCGTATTGCTGCGTTCCTCCTTCCCAACCGGCTGAAACAGCCGGTTTAATATTCGACATAGCCGTCAACGCGTACAAAAACACTTGAGCTGCGGCGAAACGAAGCGTGCAATGACGGGAGCGCACGCGCGCCGATGATCGACGTTGGAAAGCCAGGCGCGGGGGTCCAGGCCGAAAGCGCAAGCGCCTGGTCAATGTCGCCGGCGCGGAGGTCAACAGCGCCAACGCGGTCATGGAATTGGCCATTTCCAATCAGGTATGGATTGGACCCGGAAGGCTCATGACGAGCCTTTGCGACGGACAGGCGGACAGAGTCGAGCGAGGCTTCGATGCAGGAGACATTGGCAGACCTCGAATTTGCGCCGCTAAACTGCATTTGCTACGACGGCTGGCTGGTTGAAGCCGCCGCGTTCACTCTGGATCTTCCTGCCCCGTCTTGTCCTACCCAGAGTTGGAAAGCTTATGGTGTTTTTCAATCTTTGCAAGCGAAAGAATGGGCGCCCCAGGCTTAATCCCTGAAGCCATAAGTACCAGTCATGCCGGCAGGAGCTGACGAAAAGAAATCCATTGCCGCCGAGCCGCCGCTTCGGCGCGCGCCGACAACTCAGCTTTTCTTGTGCTTGGCTCGAAAGGCCTTCGCCCAGCCCGCCTTGGTCTCCTGGCGGCCGCGCGCCACCGCGAGCGCCTCGGCTTCGACCGATTGGGTGATCACCGAGCCCGTGGCGATATAGGCGCCGTCGCCGATCGTCACGGGGGCGACAAGGGCCGAGTTCGAGCCTATGAAGGCGCCCGCGCCGATGTCGGTCTTGTATTTGGCGAAGCCGTTGTAATTGCAGACCACGGCGCCGGCGCCGATGTTGACTTTGGCGCCGACCCGCGCGTCGCCGATATAGGCCAAATGGTTGATCTTGGCGCCCTCCTCGACCGCCGACTGCTTGATCTCGACGAAATTGCCGATTCTCGCGTTGGCGCCGATGTCCGCGCCGGGCCTCAGCCGCGAGAAGGGTCCGACGATCGCGCCGCCCGCGATCCGCGCGTTCTCGAGATAGGAGAAGGAGCGCACCGTCGCGCCATCCTCGATGACGCAGCGGGGACCGATCACGACATGGGGCTCGATCACGACGTCGCGGCCAATTCTCGCGTCAAACGACAGGAACACGGTTTCGGGCGCGGTCAGCGTCGCGCCCCCGATCATGGCGCGGCGGCGCAGCTTGTCCTGCATCGCGGCCTCGGCGGCGGCGAGCTGCGCGCGGTCGTTGACGCCCATGACCTCCCTCTCCTTGGCGATCAGGGCGCGCGCGATCAGGCCGCGGGCGTTGGCGATCTCGACGATGTCGGTGAGGTAGTATTCCCTCTGGGCGTTGTCGGGCTTGACCGCGCCGAGAAGGTCGAGCGCGGCCGCGCCGTTGAAGGCGATCGGCCCCGCGTTGCACAAGCGCGACGCGCGCTCGTCAGCGCTCGCGTCCTTCTCCTCGCGGATCGCGACCAAGCGTCCGTCGCGCTGGATGAGGCGGCCATAACCGGTCGGGTCGGCGGCCTCAAATCCCAGCGCCACGACATCCGCGCCCGAGGCGAGCTCGGCGCGCATCGCAGCCAGCGTCGCGGCCTCGATCAGCGGAGTGTCGGCGTAGACGACAAGAATGTCGTCGTAGCCGCGCCCGATCTCATCGCGCGCCGCCAGAACCGCGTCGGCGGTTCCCCGCCGCTCGCGCTGGACGGCGATTTTCGTCTCTGGCACGGCTTTCAGAGCCTCGGCCGCGACGCCGTCGCCGTCCGATGCGACGACGACCGCGACGTCGCCCATGGCGCCGGCGGAAACGGCCGAGAGCGTATGCGCCAGCATCGAGCGGCCCGCCAGCTCATGCAGAACCTTAGGCCGACTTGAGCGCATGCGCACCCCCTCGCCGGCGGCGAGCACGATGGTCAGGCAGCGGCGGGCGTCAGCGTTCATGGAATGCCTGCTCTCCTTGAAGGGGCGGTCGCGAGGACGCCCGGGCGCCCCGAATCGCCCCGCCCGACCGCCGAGCTTCTACTATCGCCGCCTGTTAGGCCGGATTCCAGCTATCGCGCAACGCGGGTCAACGCCATTTTACTTGCGCGCGGCAAAAACCGTCTCGCTGCGTCGCAAAAAACGATATACAACCGAAACGCCAAGGACGGAACGCGCGGCGCCGGCGCCGCGTTTTTTCCTCCTTATGGGCTCTTTTTTTCATTTTGGCTGGGAGCGCCGTCGTATCGGTCCGTTGACGGACGGTCTTCGATCGGGCGGCGAACGAACGACGATCACGATGGCGGACAGGCAACGGCGCGAGTTTCTACAGCTGGCCCTCAGCGGCGGGCTTGCGGCTTCGCTCAGCCCCGCGGGGCTCGCGTCCGCCGCGGCCGAGCCGTTGGCTCAGCCCGTCCCGTTCGCCGGCGATACGGTGCTGAAAATGGCGGCTCAGCTGGCTTCGAAGCCGTTCAAGGAGCCCACGGCGCCGCCGCTGCCGAGCGTGTTCTCGAACCTCACCTTCCAACAATACGCGGCGATCCAGCGCGTGCCCGGCACCGCGATCTGGAGTAACGAGAAACTCGGCTTCTCGCTCGAGCCGCTGCATCGGGGCTTCGTCTATACGACTCCGATCGCGGTCAACATCGTCGAGAACGGCATGGCTCAGAGGGTGATCTATGACGCCGCCAATTTCGACTTCGGACCGTTGAAGGCGCCGCCGACCCTGGGCGACCTCGGCTTTTCCGGCCTGCGCATCCTCAAGGCCTACGACCATGGCTTCGAGGACGTGGCGATCTTCCAGGGCGCGACCTTCTATCGCTCGCGCGCGCACGCCCAACCCTTCGGCCTCACCGCGCGGGGCTTATCGATTCGCACCGGCGACGACCCGGGCGAGGAATTTCCGCTGTTCCGCGAGTTCTGGGTCGAAAAGCCGAACCCGGCGGCGAACACGCTCACCATTCACGCGCTGCTCGATTCGCCGAGCGTCACCGGCGCTTTTCGCTTCACCCTGCGCCCGTCGGAAATCACCATCATCGACACCGAGATGACGCTGATTGCGCGCACCGCGGTCGACAAGCTCGGATTTGGGGCAATGGCGGCGGCGTATCTGTTCAGCCCGCTCGATCATCGGCGCCCCGACGACGTCCGCGCCGCGGCTTACGAGTCGGCCGGACTGCAAGTCCTGACCGGAAAGGGCGAGTGGCTCTGGCGCCCGGTCTCCAATCGGGAGACCCTGCAGATCTCGGCCTTTGCCGACGTCAATCCGCGCGGGTTCGGTTTCTTGCAGCGCAGCCGCTCGTTCGACTCGTTCTATGACGACGAGACGCACTGGGAATTGAAGCCGTCGCTGTGGATCGAGCCGATCGGCGACTGGAAGGAGGGCGACCTCCATCTTTTGGAGATTCCGGCCGCTTCGGAGGCCAACCAGAACATGATCGTCCAATGGCGCCCCAAGGCGGCGATGGCCGCCGCCACGACCCAATCGATCGCGTTCCGCCAGTTCTGGTGCTGGTCGCCGCCGTCGAAGCCGCCGCTCCCCTCCTGCGTATCGTCCAGGCGGGGCAAGGTCGGCGCCCATCAGCGCTTCGCGGTCGAGATGGCCGGCGACCTGTTCGCCGACCAGGCGAAAGCGGCGGCGGCGACAGCGGAGGTCCAAGCCTCCCCGGGCAAGATCGTCTCCGTCCGAACTTTTCCTTACAAGGACCGGCGTTCGGTGCGCGTCGTTTTCGATCTTGACCCGGGATCGGAAACCTATTCAGAGCTGCGTCTGACGCTCAAGGTCGACAATCAGCCGGCGAGCGAAACATGGCTCTACCGTTGGACAGCCTGACGCTCACGCACGAGGACGGCGGGCCGCGCGACATCGGGGCGTCGCTTGGCGGCTCGATGCCGGGCTTTGCGCCGCTCGCCATGCCGACGCAGTCGTTCGCGCGATTTTCCGGCCGCGATCGGCGCGCGCTGGTGGCCCCGCGCCTCGCAAGACCGCCGATTCTGACCCGTCTCGTCGTTTTCGGCGGCGCCCTGGCTTTGACCGCCTATGGCGCCTATCAGATGTTCAAGGTCGTTTCGATCGGCCCGATCACCCCGCTCGAATGGGTGATCACGGTCCTGTTCGTCATCACGTTTTCGTGGATCACGCTTTCGTTTTCGTCCGCCATCGTCGGATTTATCTGGCTCCTCACCCATCGCCCCCCGCGCGGACCGTTCCCGCTTTTGCGCGAGCGGACGGCGGTCGTGATGCCGATCTATAACGAGGCGCCCTCGCGCGTGTTCGGCGCCGTGCAGGCCATTTTCGAGGATGTCGAGCGGACCGGCCAGGCCCATGCGTTCGACTTCTTCCTCATCTCCGACACCACCGACCCAGACGTCTGGATCGCGGAGGAGCGCGCATATCTTTCGATGCGCGCGCGGCTGCCGCAGGCGCGCCTCTACTACCGCCGGCGGCGCAGGAACATAAGCCGCAAGGCCGGCAACATCGCCGATTTCATCACCCATTGGGGCGGCCACTATCCGCATACGGTGGTGCTCGACGCCGACAGCCTGATGACGGGCGAAGCGATCGTGGGGCTCACGGCCGCGATGGAGGCCGACCCCGACGCCGGAATCATTCAGAGCACGCCGCTCGTCATCAACCGCAACACCATGTTCGCGCGCTTGCAGCAGTACGCGGCCCGGATCGCCGGTCCGGTCATCGCCGCGGGCTTGAGCGCATGGATGGGACGCGACGGCAATTACTGGGGCCATAACGCGATCATCCGCACCCGCGCCTTCGCCGATCATTGCGGGCTGCCGGACCTGCCGGGCAAACCGCCATTCGGCGGCCACATCCTGAGCCACGATTTCGTCGAGGCGGGACTGATGCTGCGCGCCGGCTACACCGTCTATATGCTGCCCATTCTCGGCGGCTCATACGAAGAGAGCCCGCCGTCGCTGATCGATCTCGCCACCCGCGACCGGCGATGGTGCCAGGGCAACCTCCAGCACGCGCGCGTCATCGGCGCGCGGGGTTTCACGCTCGCGACGCGGCAGCATCTCGCCAACGGCATCATGGGCTATCTCGCCTCGCCGCTGTGGATGGCGCAGCTCCTGGTCGGCATCGTGCTGGTGCTGCAGTCGCACTACATCCGTCCCGAATATTTCACCAAGGAATTCTCCCTCTTTCCCGCCTGGCCGCGGTTCGACTACGAGCGCGCGCTGCAATTGTTCGAACTGACGATCGGCGTCCTGCTCGCCCCCAAGTTCCTCGGCCTGGGCATTGCGCTCCTGGAGCCGAAGACGCGGCGCGGGTCCGGCGGCGCGCTCGCACTCGTCGCCTCGACGATCGTCGAGATCATCGTCTCCGCGGCGCTGGCCTCGATCATGATGCTGATCCAGTCCGGATCGGTGGCGCAGATCCTGTCGGGACGGGACACCGGCTGGAATCCGCAGCGCCGCGACGACGGCTCGATCCCGTTTCGAGGCATCGCGCGGCGCCATCTCGCCCATACCGTGCTCGGCCTCATCACCCTGTTCGCCGCGGCGCTGATCTCGCCCTCGCTGATCGCCTGGATGTCGCCGACCATCGCCGGACTCATCTTCGCCATTCCGCTCTCCTGGGCGAGCGGAAGCCTCAAGCTCGGCCTTGGGATGCGCCGCGTCGGGCTTTTGCGCACGCCCGAGGAGACCTCGCCGCCCGCGGTGGTCGTGCGGGCGAATGCGCTCGCCGCCGAGCTCGCCCGGGGGACCCATGACCATGACGACGCTCTCCAGGCGATCTGGGCCGACCCCGGCTTGAGGGCCGCGCACGAATCCTTCCTCGCCGAAGCGCCTCGCCGCCGGCGGGGCGACGTCGAGGTCGAGACCGCCGTCGCGGCGGCGAAGCTCAACGACGCCCAGACGCTCGAAGACGCCCGCGCCTGGCTCAGCCCCCGCGAGCGGCTCGCCGTCCTCGGCGACCGGGCGCTGATCGCGATGCTCGCGCGCCTGTCGAGCGCGGCGGAACAGCCGAACGCGGCTTAGTTTCATTTTAATTTCGCGCCTCCAAGGGTTTCATGGACTTGGGACCCCGTTTGGTTTCGCGCTCGCGGGAACCGGGCGGGGTGAGCATAATAAGGCACTTGCTGGCGACCTTCGCCCGGAGCGGTCGTCCGGAGACCGAACATTCGCCGCCCGTACAGCCGGTTCCTCTCAGGGCCGAGGCGTGGTGACGGCCCGCGCGCACAGGACGACCGGGACGACGAGCGCCGCGAGCAGCCAGAACGCGACCGGGAGGCCGGCGGCGCTGGCGACGAAACCGATCGCGGCCGGGCCGACGAGATTGCCCGCATACCCGGCGGTCGTGATGGCCGCGACCGCGAGCCCCGCAGGCATCGCGTGTTGCCTGCCCGCGCCCCGAAACAGCACCGGCACGATATTCGACGCCCCGAGGCCGATCAGCAGAAAACCGCTCATCGCGAGGACGGCGATCGGGGCCAGAAGAACCAGCGCGAAGCCTGCAATCGTCACGAGGCCGCCGCAGAACAACGTCGCGCGGTCGCCGACACGCGCGGTGACGAAATCGCCGCCGAACCGTCCCACCGTCATGGCGATGGCGAAGATCGAGTAGCCGATCCCTCCCCTCGCCTCGCTGACGAGCCCCTTGCCGCTGACGAGCAGGGCGCTCCAGTCGAGGATTGCGGCTTCGACGAGGAACATCGCCATGGCCAGGGCCGCGAGCAGGAGAACGATCCCGCGCGGAGCGACGATCATCGGCCCCGACCGGTCGACATGCGAGGCGCGCAACAGGCGGGGCGCCGCAAACGCCATGGCGATCGCCATCAGCACGGACGCCAGCAGCGTGCTCGCGATCGGGGCGACGTTCCATGAGAGAAGGAACGTGATCAGCGTCGCGCCGATGAAGCCGCCGACGCTGAAGAGCGCATGGAAGCCCGACATGAGCGGCTTGCCGGCGTCGCGCTCGACCTCGACCGCATGAATGTTCATCGCAACATCGAGACCGCCCAGCGCCGCGCCGAAGCCCAGCAGCGTCAGCCCCAGCGAGACTGGCGATCCGACCACGGAGAGTAACGGCAAAAAGACCGCGAGACCGAAACCGCCCGCGAGGATGACGGGCCGGCTGCCGCGCCGGGCGTTGACGGCGCCGGCCACGAGCATGGTCGCGATGGATCCCACGCCCAGGCAGAGCAGCAGCAAGCCCAACACGCTATCGTCGATCCCGAGCCTCTGCTTGGCGAAGGGAACGAGCGGCGCCCAGCAGGCGACGCCGAAGCCCGCCACCAGAAACGCGAGCCGGGTCGCGAGCCGGGTCTCTGGCCGGTCGGCGGACAACACGTCTGAACTCCCCGGGTTGGGTTGAATGTTCACGGCCTGACCTCGTGCGGAACGGTCGCGGACAGGAGGACGCAACCCGCCGCCGCCAGATCGTCGAGCGCGTCCTGCGGGGCGTCATGCTCGACGACGAATGCGTCGATGTCCTTCACCTCGGCGATGCGATGGGGCGCCCGCGCGCCGAATTTGTCGCTCATCGCAAGAACGATCCGCTTCCGGCTCGCCGCGAACAGCGCGCGCTTGAAAGCCGCGTCGGAAGGGTCATGGGCGCTGACGCCGGAGGCGGAGGACACCGCGCACGCTCCGAGCACTCCGAGGTCGACGTTCATCCGCATGAGGGCCAGGGTCGCCGCCGCGTCGACTGAGCCCCCGACGCTGGGATCGACCGCGCCTCCGACCACGATAAGGCGCAGATCAGGTCGCCGCAGCACGGCGGCGGCGATGTCGATCGAGTTCGTCGCGATCGTCAGGTCGGCGTCCTCCGGCAGGCAGGAGACGAGCGCCAGATTGGCGCTACCGCTGTCGAGGAACACGAATTGCCCCGGCCTGACGAGCGAAGCCGCCGCGCGGGCGAGGGCCTGCTTGCGGTCGCGCGCTTCTTCCATGCGCGCCGCCATCGGGGCCAACGGTTGCGACAACGGCAGCGCGCCGCCGTAGACCCGCCGACACCGCCCCTCCGCCGCGAGGGCGCGAAGGTCTCGTCGGATGGCGTCCTCGGATACGTCGAATTCGAGGGCGAGTTCCGCGGCGACCACGGATCGCCCCTGCGCCAAGCGGCCGAGGATGACATCGCGTCGAGCGAGCGGGGGTTCAAGGGTCAAGGAACCATTCCTAAACAAGTATGATCGTGTAAATACAAGCGCAAACGCTCGGAGTCAATTGTCATGTTCGTGCACGATTGGCGCAATGCGAAGGCTTGGATCAGAACGACAATTCCGATCCGGGACCGTCGTCATGGGTTGAACGGCAGGTTTGGCGCAGAGCCTCCTTTGCGCCAACGCGCCGTTAACGGCGCTCATCGCGCGCTCCGGGTGAGCTGGGAACGGCGACTGAGGGTCGAGACCGGTCTAACGGATTTGGTTTTGACCCTCGGGCCAAACGCGCCCCTCTCCCGTCACGAGCCAGATCGCATTGCGGAGGTTCTGGGCGACCACGAGCGAGCCGTCCGAAGCGGGCGAAGGGGACGATAGAATAGCAACAATTGCTTGCGGGTAATCGGAATCCAGGTTAGGCTTGCGCGATGGCCAGTTCCCCGCTCCGCCAAGCTCAATACGCCCGCCCGCCCCGCCGGCCGGCCGCTTACGCCGCCAAAGGGCGCGAGAAATTCCGTCTGCGGAGAATCCCCCGCAACCCATTGAAAAGGCTCATTTCGGACGAGAGAATCCAAGGAAATCCAAGCTTTTCCAAACCCGGATTCAAAGGGTTACGAAGGATCTGAAAGCCAAAGCGGCCCTGTCCAAGACAATCCAAACCGCCGGGCTTTCAAGCCCGGGCCTTGAGCGTCAGGCGCCCGTCACGCGCCAGATCACATTGCCGACGTCGTCGGCGACCAGCAGCGAACCGTCCGGGCCGAGCGCCACCCCGACCGGGCGGCCGAACGAAGATCGCTCATCGGGCGCGAGGAAGCCGGTCAGAATGTCGCGCGGCGGGCCGGCCGGGCGCCCGTCAGCGAAGGGGACGAAGATGACCTTGTAGCCAGAGAGCGTGCTGCGGTTCCAGGAGCCGTGCTGGCCGATCACCATGCCGTCGGGAAACCCGGGCAGCGCGCCCGCGGGCAGCCAGCACAAGCCCAGCGAGGCGGTGTGGCCGCCGAGCGCGTAGTCCGGCGTTATCGCCATCGCGACCGCCTCTTTATCCTGCGGCACGCGGTCGTCGACGGTCTTGCCCCAATAGCAATAGGGCCAGCCGTAGAAACCGCCGTCGCGAACCGAGGTGAGGTAGTCGGGCGGCGTCTCGTCGCCAAGCCCGTCGCGCTCGTTGACCACCGTCCAGAGCGCGCCGGTGTGGGGCTCCCACGCGAGGCCGACCGGATTGCGCAGGCCCGAGGCGAAGATGCGGCTCTTGCCGCTCGCCAGATCGAGCTCGTGGATCGCCGCCCTGCCCTGCTCGGCGTCCATGCCCTTGTTGGCGATATTGGTCAGCGAGCCGACCCCGATATAGAGCCTCGTCTTGTCGGGGGATAACAGCAGACTTCGGGTCCAATGCCCGCCGCCATTGTGTTTGGTCAGCCTCCGCCCCGGCCCAGCTATGCTGCTCGCCCCCGTCGTGTAGGGAAAGGCGACCACCCCATCGGTATTGCCGACGTAGAAGGTGTCGCCGAGCACCGCCATTCCGAACGGCTGGTTCAGCCTATCCAGGAACATGCTCCGGGTCTCGGCGACGCCGTCGCCATCGCCGTCGCGCAAGCGGGTGATGCGGTTCGGGCTATCGCCGAGAGCCGCGGCGCGCCTCATCGTCGCGGTCATGGCGTAGTCGAAGAGAGAGCCTATCGGCTCCGGCAGGGTCAGCGCCTCGGCGGCGAGCACGTCGCCATTCGGCATGACGTAGATGAATCGAGGATGCTTGAGATCGGCCGCGAACGCGTTGACCTTGAGCCCCGGAGCCGCGACCGGCGTCTCACCCGCGGGCCAGCCCCTGGCGGTCGGCATCTTGAGCGTCGGAATGGCGCCCTGCGCCTTGGCTTGCGGGATCGTCGGCGTCCCGCCGAAAGAGGGCTTGAGCTTTCGCCCGTCCTGTCCTCGCATGACAACAGCGGCGGCGCCGACCAGTTCGACAACTTTGGCGAAAGCCTCTGACAAAGCCATTGCAACAATCTCTCGAAGCTCGCGCCGCAGCCATTCGCCGTCACTCGCGCCTGAGCGGCGAGACCCGATCCAGCGCGGTGATCGACAGGAACCCGCCGATCCAGGAGCCGAGCGCGGCGAACGGCACATAGGCCCAGTTCGACGTATAGCTGATGACCGCGAACGCGGCGAGCAGATACCAGACGCTGCTCCAGGTCGCAGCGGCGAATCGCCGGCGCGCGGCGACGGAAGCGGTGAAGAGGACATAGACGGCGTCGGTGAACGCGGTCGTCAGAACGACTCCGGCGGCGATAATAGGATCGATGCTCGGCAGAACCATGTTCCCCCCTTTTGCGCCCTTGTAGCCGCGCTCGATGAGCGCGGCCGGCGCGATCAGCAAGCGCGCCTGCAGTCGCGGCGGCTGGTCAAACATCGATGCGCGGCTCGGGCGCAAGCTCTTCGCTCATCGGCGGCGGCCGGAGCGGGCGGTCGAACAGCGGGAACAGCACGAGCCCGGCGAAAAAGCCGCCGATATGCGCGATCCAGGCGACCGGCATGTTGGAGAACCCGAGCGTTTGCGCCCCGGCGCCGAAAATGAAATTGGTCCCGAGCCAGATCAGAAGGAAGATGAGCGTGCGGCGCTCGACGAACACGTCGCGCAATCTGGCGGCGGGGATCGACTCGACCTCAGGCCGGCTGATCGAGCCGAACGCGCCGAGCGGCGCTCCGGGCTGAAACATGAACCGGGTCGCCGCGCCCATGAGGCCGGAATCCGAGCCGGAGGCGCCGATGAGCGGGGAGAAATCCATCGGCGAGAGCGCCCAATGCGCGAGCGCGCTCGCGACCGCCGTCACCGCCATGAACAGAAGAAACCGGGCCGCGCCGAAGCGGCGCGCGATCGGCGGCCCGAAGGCGATCAGCCATACGGTGTTGAGCAGAACATGGGTCCAGGACCCATGCAGAAAGGCGTAGGTCAGAAGCGTCCAGGGCCTCGCGCCGCCGCTCATGACATGCAACGCCCGGATCTCCCGCGCCTTCTGCAAGGCGGCCGGATCGGTGCTCGCGCGGTGGATGAGATCGATCAGCCGGTCCGGCCAGATGGCGATGGTGAGCCGGCCCGGAATGAAGGCGTAATTGATGATGATCTGGTTCTGGACCCGCACGGGGGCCCAGCTGAAGCCTGCGTAGATTCCGATGAGAACGACGATGAGGCCAACGACCACAAGCGGCGCGTTGAACATCGCTTCGCGGCGGCGCGCGGTCCCGCGCGGCTCGTTTGGTTGCATGGGTCCTGTCCAGCCTTTCGGTCACCAACCTGAACGCCCAGCGAACGAAGCCGGGACCGACGCCGCCGGATACCCCGCGCCGTTGGACAAGTCTAAACCGCCGCCGTTGCTTTTGCGAATTTGGGGCGCGAGGGGCGGGCCGCAAGGCGGCCCGGTGCGCCGAATAGCCGAAACGGGGCTGTTGCCGGTCAGGCGGAATGCGCCTAAGGCGCTGATTATGACCGTTCATATCCAAGCCGACCCGCTCAGGGACTTCTGCGCCGAGATCTTCGCTCGCGTCGGCTGCGGGGATGAAGAAGCGAGCCAGGTCTCCGCTTCGCTGGTCGACGCCAATCTCACCGGCCACGACAGCCATGGCGTCATCCGCGCGCCGCGGTATGTCGACTGGGTCCGCGCCGGCGACCTCGTTCCCAACCAGTCGCTTGAGCGTGTCGTCGACACGGCCGTGATCGCGGTTCTCGACGGCCATTTCGGCTTCGGCCAGACGATGGCGCCGATCGCGGTCGACATCGGCGTCGAGAAAGCGAAGGCGACGGGCCTTGCCGCGATCTCGCTGCGCAATTCCGGCCATGTCGGCCGGGTCGGCGAATGGGCCGAGCGCGCCGCCGCGCAAGGCCTGATCTCGATCCATTTCGTCAACGGCGCGGGCTCGATCCTGGTCGCGCCGTTCGGCGGACTCGAGCGGCGACTGTCCACGGCGCCGTTCTGCGCTGGGATCCCGCGCCGAGGCGCGCCGCCGATCGTGCTCGATTTCGCCACCTCGCTGGTCGCCGAGGGCAAGGTCAATGTCGCGAGCCGGGGCGGCAAGCCGCTGCCGCCCGACGCGCTGATCGGTCCCGACGGCGAGCTCTCCGGCGACCCGGCGCTGCTCTATGGGCCGCTCGCCGTGGACGGCCCGCGCGACCAGAGCCTTGGAACGGGCGCGATGCGCGCCTTCGGCGAGCATAAGGGCTCGGGCCTTGCGCTCATCTGCGAGCTCATCGGCGGCTCGCTCACCGGCAACGGCGCGACCGCGCCGGACCGCAAATTCTCGAACGGCATGTTCT
>Ga0335075_10011110_pt1 | contig 13629 bp, 10 predicted proteins | sample Lox_Sample_24_FD_206723 | JGI IMG/M metagenome (GOLD analysis project Ga0335075, IMG submission 206723) | Soil microbial communities from Loxahatchee National Wildlife Refuge, Florida, United States - Lox_Sample_2.4 | ecosystem: Environmental > Terrestrial > Soil > Wetlands | place: USA...
CGAAAGACGGCAGACCGCTCGGCCTGCGCCAGCACGGCCTCATACGCGAGCAGCACCAGCGAAGGGTCTTTGCATATCTCGAGGACATCGGTCCCGGCGGCGATGGCCTGCACTGCGGCCTCCTCGATCGAAGCCTGGGTCAATATGCCGCCCATCTCCAGGTCGTCGGAGAGAATGAGTCCGGAAAATCCGATCTTCTTTCTCAACACGCCGGTGATCCAGAAGCTTGAAATCGACGCCGGTTTCGTATCCTTCACCAGCCAGTAGGAGGCATGCGCCACCATCATCATCGGCAGCCGTGGGGCCAGGGCGCGAAAGGCGGCGATATCGTTGTCCCACAGTTCAGGCCAGCTTCGCTCGATGACCGGCATCGCGTGGTGCGAGTCCAGGGCTCCTCCGCCGAGGCCGGGAAAATGCTTGCCGCAGCCGAGCACCCGCTCGCGCGCCAGCCCGTCGAGAAAGCCTTCCGCATAATTGATCACATCCTGCGCATCGGCCGAGACCGCGCGAGTGCGCATCACTTCGGCGGACGCGGGCAGGGCAAGGTCCAGCACCGGCGCGAAGGTCACATTCAGGCCCAGGGCTCTGGCTTCCTGGCCGATGAGCCGGCCATGCTTGACGAAGTTGGCGCGCTTGCCGGTGGCGAAGACCGCCGCGGCCGATGGCATGGGCGCCACGAGGTCGCGCATCCGGTCGACGAGCCCGCCCTCAATGTCCACGCAGCGAAACTGCGGCTCCGCGGTTGAAGCGCCGGCCTCGCGCAGCAGCGCGATCACCTGCTTTGGCTCTTCGATATTTCTCCGGAACAGGATCACGCCTCCGGGCTGAATCAACCGGAGCCACGCGCGTTCGAGCGCGGTGAGCTCAAGGCCCTCAACACCGGCGATGATCAGCTGCCCTACCTGTTGTCTCAGGTTCACGCGGTTCCCACTCCTGTCTGCCCGGCCTTGATTTCGGTCTTCAGCTCCTCGAGAAGATTCAAGGCCTGCAGCGGCGTCAGCGAATTGATATCGGTCTCGTCCAGCCGGTCGAGAATGCGCTGCGACAGTGGCGTGAACATCGTCATCTGCAGCGGAGCGTCGCTCTCCGCGGCCACCGTCAGCCGCTCGGAGCGCTCATGCTGCTTGAGCACCTGGCGCGCGCGCTGGATGACCTGCGCAGGCAGTCCGGCGAGTCGCGCCACATCGATGCCGTAGCTCTTGTTCGCCGGACCATCCTCGATCGCATGCAGAAACACGATGCCCTGCGGCGACTCCTTCACCGCGACGCGCAGATTCCTGAGCCTGGTAAGCTGCTCGGCGAGGATGGTGAGCTCGTGATAGTGGGTTGCGAACAGCGTGCGGGCGCCCACGCGCGCGTGCAGATATTCCACCGTCGCCCAGGCCAGCGCGAGCCCGTCGAAGGTGGATGTGCCGCGGCCCATCTCGTCCAATAAGATCAGTGACTGCGGCGTGGCCGTGTTCAGGATGGTGGCCGTCTCCATCATCTCCACCATGAAGGTGGAGCGGCCGCGGGCCACGTTGTCGCTGGCGCCGATCCGCGTGTAGACGCGGTCGACGATGCCGTAGCGCATGCGCTCGGCGGGAACGAAACAGCCAATCTGCGCCATGATGGCCAGCAGAGCCGCCTGGCGGAGGTAGGTCGACTTGCCGCCCATATTCGGACCGGTGAGCAGCAGCAGACTCGGTCCCTCCGTGTCGAGATAGAGATCGTTGGGGATGAATCGCGCTTCTCCCGCTTCTTCCATCAGGCATTCGATCACCGGATGGCGTCCGGCGACGATCTCCAGCAGCGAAGAGGATTGCAGCAGCGGCTGGGTGTAGTTGCGCAGCGAAGCCAGATGGGCGAAGTTTGCCAGCAGATCGATCTCCGCTACCACCGAGCTGCTCTTGCGGATGCGTCCCGCATTCTCCATCAGCCGGCGGCGCAGATCGGCAAAGATCTGCTTCTCGATTTCAATTGACCGCTCCTGCGCGGTGAGGACTTTGGTTTCGTACTCCTTCAGCTCCGGAGTCGTGAAGCGCTCGGCGTTCACCAGCGTCTGCTTGCGCTCGTAGTCCGGCGGAACATTCGCAAGGTTGGACCGGGTGACCTCGATGTAGTAGCCGAAGACGGAGTTGAAGCGCACCTTCAGCGATTGAATGCCGGTGCGCTGCCGCTCGCGCTCTTCGATGGCGGCGATCGACGAGCGGCCGCTATGGCTGATGCCGCGCAGCTCGTCGAGCTCCTTGTGCACGCCGGCGGCAATCACTCCGCCATCGGCGAGCGTCAGCGGCGGCTCGGCCACCAGCGTCTGCGTGATCGCGGCGCAAAGGTCGTCAAGAGGATCGAGGCGCGCCCCGGCCGCTGCCCACAACTCCGAGTCCAGCATCGCCGCGTCCTGCTTGAGCTGCGGAAGATGCCGGAGCGATGCGGCCATGGCCAGCAGGTCGCGCGGCCCGGCGCTGTCCAGCGAGAGGCGCGCCAGCAACCGCTCCAGATCGAGAATGCCGCCCAGCGGCCGCCGTATCTGTTCCCGCTGAATCAGATTCTGCTTAGCCTCGGCAACCGCATCGTAGCGCTGCTGAATCTCCGCGGCATCGAGCAGCGGACGCAGGAGCGAAGAGCGCAGCAGCCTCTTGCCCATCGGCGTCATCAGGCAATCGAGGGTGCGAAAGAGCGTGACTTCCGCGCCGGCCTCGGTGAAGATGGGGTCCAGCAGTTCCAGATTGCGCACCGTCACCTGGTCCAGATGCATGTGCTGGCTGCGCTCGTAGTAGCGGATGGCGTCCACATGGCCGGCGTCGTTCTGCTGCGTCTGCCGCACGTAGTGGATAACGGCCCCTGCGGCAATGGCCGCGGCGCGATGCTGAGCCAGCCCGAAGCCTTCGAGCGACATGGTTCCCATCTGCCGTTCGAGCAGCGGAATGGCGTAGTCCGGGGTGAACACCCAGTCGTCGACGCTGGTCCGGGTGCGCGCGCGCGCCAGCGCTTCGGCCAGCTCCTTGCTCTCGCTCAGCAGGGGATTGCCGGCGCTGGCCAGCACCTCGCTCGGCGCCAGCTTCTCGAGCTCGTCGGCGCATTGCGCCAGCGCGTTCGCTCCGCTGAACTCGGTGGCGCGAAAATCTCCGGTGGAAAGATCGAGGTACGCCAGCCCCACCGTGTTTCCCGCCGCCTGCACCGCGGCCAGGTAGTTGTTCTCGCTCGAGCCCAGCGCGGGATCCATGGCCGTGCCTGGCGTCAGCACGCGAATCACGTCCCGGCGCACGATCTTCTTGGCCAGCTTGGGGTCCTCCATCTGCTCGCAGATGGCGATGCGGTATCCCTTGCGCAGCAGCCGCGCAATGTAGCTTTCCGCCGAGTGGTAGGGCATGCCGCACATGGGCTGCGACTTTTCCTTATCCCGCGCGGTGAGCGTGATCTGCAGCTCGCGGGAGGCGACCTTGGCGTCCTCGTAGAACAGCTCGTAGAAATCGCCCATGCGAAAGAACAGCAGGGCATCGGGATTCTGGCGCTTGGCCGCCCAATACTGGCGCATCAGGGGCGTCTGGCTGGATTCGTTTTGCGGCGTTGAGATATCAGACACGGGAAACGCCAGCATATCGCGAAGGACAGGCTGGCGTGTAGTCCCGTGCCGGCGAAGCCGTGGAGTACGGTTACACCATGCGCGCTGTCGGGTCGCTGCCGTGCTGCTTCACCATCTTGTTATACGTGCCGATAATGAGAAATGGGGCGGCCCATTGCCCGATAAAGAGAGCCATCTGGTCTCTCCCGGCCGCTTTCAGGGCCAGGGAAGCGGCCATCGAGGCCAAGGCAGCTCCAAGGTAAAAACTTGAAGGCAGTTTCGCCGACTGACTTTCGAGGTACGAGGTCACCTGATCTTCCTCGAGGTCACCCGGTTTTACGCGGTAATCCATATTTTCTCCATTCATGGGGAATGTGATCTTCCTCACAGACTTGGATGCCGGCCTACGACAAAGATGGGTGACGAAGGGCGTCGATTGACGCACGGTCAAACTTTCGCTCGATCCTTTTCGTTTCATCGCTGCCGGGAACGGTGGAGAGGATTACGGGCGAGGATCGCCGAGAGCTTATACTGAAAGATCGAATTCCCTTAAGGCACCTATGTTTCTGGTCTGGCTCCGAGTGGCGGCGGTTCTCTATGGACTGGCCTCGGTGTCGGCGTTTGCCGCGGTTCTGGGCGACCATCCCCGCTTTCGCCGGATATGCCTTCCCCTGGCCGGACTGGCCTGGTTTTCCCACCTGGTCTCCACTGCCGAGCGGCTGGTGCTGGCGCATCGCTGGATGCCGGTGGGCATGCACGAGGTGCAGTCGATGCTGGCGCTGCTCATCTCCAGCGTCTTTCTGGTCATCGCCTTCCGCTACCGCACCCTGTCCTTCGGCGTTTTTGCGCTGCCCCTGGCCCTGCTGCTGGTCATCGTGCCGGCGCTGGGGCCGGACAAATACACCTTCGCCTCGCCCATGATCCGCAGCGGCTGGCTCTTTCTGCACATCGCCGCGCTGCTCATGGCCTACGCCGCGCTGATCTTCAGCCTCATCGCCAGCTCGCTCTATCTGCTGCAGGAGCGGCGTCTCAAAAACAAGCATTCGCCCGGCTTTCTGAACTGGCTCCCGCCGCTGGATACGATGGACCAGATCGCCCAGAAAACCTTGATTCTCGGCTTCCATGGCATGACCATCGGTCTGCTGGCCGGCTCCCTGATCGCCCAGGAGAGTGTAGGAGCAGCCTATTTTGCCGATCCTAAAGTATTGCTTTCGTTCGTGATGTGGGGGCTTTACGTCGCCATGCTCTTTGTCCGCCGCAGCACCGGGTTGCGCGGACGCCGGGCGGTATATTTGTCCTCGGTGGTGTTTCTGGTGATGCTTAGTGTGTGGGCGGCGAATCTATTAAGTACCGTGCACAGGTTCAGCGCCCCATGAAAATCTTGCTGACAGGCCTGAATCACAAGACCGCGCCGGTCGAGCTGCGCGAACGGCTGGCCATCTCTTCCGACCGGCTGGCCGAGGAGACGCGCGCGCTGGTCTCGCATCCCGGCATCCGCGAGGGCATGATTCTCTCCACCTGCAACCGTGTCGAGCTGCTGGTCTGCTACGAGGGCAGCGATCCCGCGCTGGCCGATTATCTCAACCGCCAGTATGCCGTCGACCCCGCCTCGCTCCAGCCTCATCTTTACGAGCATCACGAGGTGGAAGCGGTGCGCCACCTGTTCCGTGTGGCATCCAGCCTGGACTCCATGGTGGTCGGCGAGCCGCAGATCCTGGGCCAGGTGAAGGAGTCCTACTCCGCGGCGCGTTCGGTGGGCGCCGTCGGCGGCAACCTGGACCGGCTCTTGCAGGCGGCTTTTTCCGCGGCTAAAAAGGTCCGCTCGGAGACGCAGATCGGCGCCTCGTCGGTCTCCATCGCCTCCGTCGCCGTCGATCTGGCGCGCAAGATCTTCGGCTCCCTGGAAGGCAAGCGCGTGCTGCTGGTCGGCGCCGGCAAGATGAGCGAGCTGGCGGCGCGCCATCTCATGCAGCAGGGCGCGGGCTCGCTGCTGATTTCCAACCGCACTCACGAGCGCGCCGTCCGCCTGGCGCAGAAATTTCAGGGCCACGTCATCCGCTTCGACGATCTCTACGCCCGTGGCGACGAGGCCGACATCCTCATCACCTCCACCGGCTCACCGGAGTTCATGTTCCGGACCCAGCATGCGCAGCAGTTCCTGCACCGCCGGCGCAATCGTCCCATGATCTTCATCGACATCGCGGTGCCGCGCGACATCGATCCTGAGATCAACCGGCTCGAAGGCATCTTCCTTTACGACATCGACGATCTGCAGTCGGTGGCCAGCGCGCATCTCTCCGACCGCTCGCGCGAGGCCGAGCGCGCCGAGGCCATCCTGGAGCAGGAGGTCGCCCGCTATCAGCAGCGCCTGCAGGCGCTCGATGTGGTGCCCACGCTGGTTGATCTGCAGTCCTACGCCGAGGGCGTGCGCCAGGCTGAGCTGCGCCGCGCGCAATCGCGGCTGCAATCGCTCACCGCGGACCAGCTGGCGGCGGTCGAGGCGGTGACCCGCGGGCTGGTGAACAAATTCCTCCATCACCCTCTGCAGGCGCTGAAGACCGCGGCGCGCGAAGGCGACGCGGCGGCGGTCGACGCCATCCGCACCGCGTTCCAGTTGAACGAGAGCCGGGAGGCCTTCGAAGCCATCCACAGCGCCATGCCGCAGAGACCGGAAACAGCGCGCGCGCCGGAGAGGGCTGCCGAGGAAGAGAATGACTGAAGCTCATTCTCCATCGCCCCGCACCTTGAAGATCGGCTCCCGCGGCTCCGAGCTCGCGCTCTGGCAGGCGAACCACATTGCCGATAAGCTGCGGGCCCGCGGCCACGAGGTTTCGATCGAGATCATCCGCACCACCGGCGACGCCATGCAGCACCTGGCCTTTGCGCAGGTGGGGTCGAAGGGCATGTTCACCAAGGAAATCGAAGAGGCGCTGGCCGAGCAGCGCATCGATCTGGCCGTGCACAGCCTCAAGGATCTGCCCACCACCCTGGCCGAGGCTTTCACCATCGCTGCCTATCCCCCGCGCGCCGACGCCAGTGACGCGTTTGTTTCGATCGGGCACGAAAGCTTTGCCTCGCTTCCGCAAGGTGCGCGTGTGGGCACCAGCAGCCTGCGCCGCCAGGCGCAGCTGCGCGTGCAGCGCAGCGATCTCGAGTACGTCGAATTCCGCGGCAACGTGGATACCCGCCTTCGCAAGCTCGGCGAAGGCCAGGTGGAGGCCATCATCCTCGCCACCGCCGGGCTGGAGCGGCTGGGACGCACCGAGCACCTGCGCGAGCGCCTTCCCGCGCTGATCATCTGCCCGGCCGCGGGGCAGGGCGCGCTTGCCATCGAAGCGCGCGCCGGCGATGCGGCAACCATCGAAGCGCTGGCGTTTCTCGACGACGCGGCGACACGGTTCTGCGTCATCGCGGAGCGCGAAGCCCTGGCCGCGCTCGGCGGCGGCTGCCAGGTTCCCATCGGCATCCACTGCTGGCCAAGACCGCACGGCTTCAACATCCTGGGCGTGGTGGCCTCGCCGGACGGCGCGACCGTGTTGCGCGCCGAGCTCGACTGCCAGCATGGCGACGAGCCCGCGGCGCTGGGAGCGAAGCTGGCCGCTCATCTCGTCGAGCAGGGCGCGGGACCGATTCTCTCACTCACCGAACCGGCGCAGCTGCAGACCGGCATCGCTGCTCCGTGAGCCCGGCGCTGCCGCTGGCGGGAAGGCGCATCCTGGTCACCCGCGCGCGTCACCAGGCCGGGCAGCTTACAGCCCAGCTCGCCGCGCTGGGAGCCGAGGTCATCGAAGTGCCGGCGATAGAAATTCTGCCGCCGGAGTCGTTCGATCCGCTCGACGCCGCTCTCCGCAGCCTGGCGCACTATCGATGGATGATCGTGACCAGCGCCAACACCGTGCGCGCGCTCGGCGACCGCATGGCCGTGCTCGGCCTCGCCGCCGGCGACTTTGCCCATGTGAAGGTCGCCGCCATCGGCTCAGCCACAGCCCGCGCATTGCAGGAGCTCGGCGTTGCCGTGCACGTCACGCCGGAAGAGTACGTGGCCGAGTCGCTGCTCGAGGCACTGGGCAACCAGCTTCGCGGAGAGCGCGTGCTGCTGGCGCGGGCCGCGGCGGCGCGCGACATCATCCCCGGGACGCTGGCGGCGCGAGGCGCGCATGTTGAGGTGGTGGACGCCTACCGCAATGTCATCCCCGCGGAGTCGGCGAAGCGCATTTCCGAACTCTTCGCGTGCGGAGCGCAGCTTCCGCACGCGGCCACCTTCACAAGTTCATCCACGGTTACAAATTTCTTCCACCTGCTGATGAGCGCCGGGATTGGCCATCCACCGGCGGAATTGAAAGCCGTCTCCATCGGCCCCATCACCAGCCAGACCCTCCGCGACCACCAGTGGGAGCCGGCCTCGGAGGCCGATCCGCATGACCTGCAGGGGTTGATTGCCGCGGTGACGGAGGCTCTGCGCTAGCCGGACGCGTCTTCGCTGCTCCAGGTCTTATCCGCCGAATGGCATAGCGTCTCGAGCGTACACTCGACGCACTTCGGCTTCCGCGCAATGCAGACCTGCCGTCCGTGATGAATCAGCTCGTGCGAGAACTGGATCCAGTGGTCCCGGGGGATGATCTGCATCAACTCCTGCTCCACCTTCTTGGGCTCGTCGGAGTGCGTGAGGCCCAGGCGCTTTGAGAGGCGCAGAACGTGCGTATCGACCACCACGCCTTCGGCTACCTTGTAGGCCACGCCGAGAACCACATTCGCGGTCTTGCGCGCGGCGCCGGGAACGGTCAGCAGTTCGGCCATGGTGCGCGGCACCTGGCCCTTGAATTGAGTGGAGATGACCTTCGCCGCGCCCTGAATCGACTTGGCCTTGTTGTGATAGAAGCCGGTGGAGCGAATCTCGGCCTCGATGGCGGGAAGGGAAGCCTCGGCCATCGCCTTCGGCGTGGGATATTTGCGAAAGAGCTCCGGGGTGACCATGTTCACGCGCGCATCGGTACACTGCGCCGAGAGAATGGTGGCCACCAGCAGCTCCCACGCATTGCGATGATGCAGCGCGCATTCGGCATTGGGATAAGCAGCCGCGAGCCGGCGAAGAATCTCGGCGATGCGTTCCGGCGCCAGGTCGGACTTCGCATTGCTCTTCGCTTTTGCCGGTTTCTTGGCGGCTGGCACTGAAGCCGTCTTCACGCGGGGTGTTTTTGCTGACTTGGTTGCGGCTTTGCTGGTGGGCATGGCAATAGAAATGTTTTACAGGAATTCGCAGGCGCGTGCCCGCCGCACTGGCCTAACCTGATCAGAGTCGACCACGCGACGATCGGCGCCGGATGGCCGCGGGACGGACTTTGGCGTTATACATAGCTATGACCTTTCCCCGCCGCATTGCCATGCTCGATTGCTGCCCCCCATCGCGCCGCTATTCCAAGGCCAGCCGGGCGAGTTACGCCTTCCGTGCCCTCTCAGCGTGCGCCGTTCTGCTGATGCTGCTGTCGCTGGCGCGTCCCTCGCGGGCGCTGGCGGTGAATCCCGATCTCGAGACCGTGCTTACCGGCTCGCGGCAGCGTATCGAGAAATCGGATTACCGCGTGAGCGGCCGGCTCACCGGCGTAGACGACAGCGGAAAGCACACCAGCTACAAGTTTGCCGCCCGGGCGCACTGGTTTCCCGATGGCCTGCGCATGCTGTGCGAAATTACCGGCGCCGGATCGGAGAAGACCACGCTTCTTCTGCATATGAGCGTGAGCGGCCGCATAACGATCGATGCCATCCTTCCCGGCGAGAAGGCGGCCGGCCCGCTGCCGTTCGAGCACTGGGGCGACTCCATCGCCGGCACGGACTTCTCCTATGAGGACATGTTCGAGAGCTGGTTCTTCTGGAAGAACCAGGAGCTGCTGCCGGCGCAGAAGTACGGCGCGCGCGATTGCTTTGTCCTCAAGAGCACGCCCGGACCCCAGGACCGGACGCACTACGATTCCGTAACATCATGGATCGATCGCAATATTCTGTATCCGGTGCACGTCGTCAAATCGATTCGCGGCGGGGCGCAGCAAAAGGAATTCATCTACTACGGCCTGAGGCAGGTCAGCGGCATCTGGTCGGCGGCGCGGATCGAGGCTCAGGTGCAGGGCAAGCCGGGCTCCTCGATGCTGGTCATCGAAAACGGCTCGGCCAAAGCGAATCTCAAACGCCAGGATTTCGATCTCAGCCGGTCCGGCGCCCAAGCAAAGAAAGCAAAATAATCGAACTGCGCCGGCCGTTGCGGCCGCTTTCGTATCGATGGCGCTATCGGTCAGGGACCAGCTCTTTTTCGGCAGCCACCGGCGCTCCATATAAGCCCAGGGGCCACCAGTTCCAGTCGCCGGCCAGTTGCAAGAGCGCCGGCCCGACCACCATCCGCACCACGGTCGCGTCGATGAACACCGCCACGGCGAGGCTGAAGCCCAGCATCTGGACGACCAGAATCCTGCCCACCGTAAAGGCGATGAAGACGGCGATCATAATCGCCGCGGCGCTGGTGATGAGCCTCGCTGTTCGCGACAGCCCCTCGATCACCGCTGCTCTCTCCGACAGGCCGCGCCGCCGTTCTTCAAGGACCCGGGCGACCAGGAAGACCTCATAGTCCATGCTCAGGCCGAAGACGATGGCGAAGGAGAGAATGGGCACGATCGGGAATATGCTGCCCGTGGGCTCATGGAGCCCGAAGAGACGGCTGCCGTGGCCTTCCTGAAATACCAGGACCAGCGCGCCGAAGGAGGCGCTGACCGAGAGCAGGTTGAGCAGAATCGCCTTCACCGCGGCAAACAGGGATCGCAATCCGATCAGCAGCGCCAGCAGGCTCCCCAGCACGACGCCGAGGATCACCTTCGGCAGCCGCTCTCTCACCACCGCGTCGTAATCGGCATTGAGCGCGGGAATGCCGCCGACGCGCAGAACCGCGCCCGGCACGCCGGTGATCGCCGCCACGTCCGAGGAGCGCACCTCGCGCACCCATTGAATCTGCTGGTTAGGCAAAAGCGCGGCCTTGGGCAGCAGCTCAATCAGGGTGGCCCGGCCATCGCTGCTTAAAAAGCTCTTGCGGATTGGCTCGGGCACATTTTCGACGGCGTCCGCGCTGTCCGACATTTGCGTGAGGGTGGGCAGAGACAGCACCTCCTCCGCCCTGGGATCGCTCTGGAAGTGCTTGGTCAAGCGGCTCACGGCCTGCCAGCCTGCCGCGGAAAGCGGCGGAGACTGCGGCGGCAGCTCGAGGATCACGCGGAGCGACTGCACGACACCCGACCGGCCCATGTGCTGAAGCGTATGCAGCGCCTGCACCGACTCGGCCGCGTTAGGCAGCGAATCGTGATCGGGAAGCCCGGGAGAGATTCTCCGCGCCTGGTATGCGAGGACCAGCAGCGGAACCACGGCCACCACTAGCGCCATCATAGGCCGGCGCGTCACCATGCTGCCCCAGCGCCTCCACCGTTCGCTGGGCGCGCACAGGCTCTCCGGTGTCTTGAATCGCTTGGTGGGAAGAGGCACGCGGGCGGCGTTGACGCGATGCCCCAGCAGGCCAAGCGCCCAGGGCAGAACGGAGGTACAGAGCATCACGCTCATTACCGTGACCAGCAGGCCGGCGATTCCGATGGAGCGCAGTTCGCTGATGGGCACCGTCAGCAGGGCTGAGAATCCGATGGCCACTGTCGTGGCCGAGATGACCAGCGTGTGTCCGGCCTGGCGGGCAGCGATGTCCGCGGCCGGGCCGGGATCATATCCCTCCACCAGGGCTTCGCGAAAGCGGCTCACCATCAGCAGCGCGTAGTCGATGCCCAGGCCCAGGCCCAGCATCGTGGCCAGGTTCTGCACCAGGATCGACAGGTGCAGGTAATGGGCCAGGAGCGCCGCCGCGCCCAGCGCCATCGATATGGAGAGCAGCCCCACCCCGAGCGGCAGCAGCGCGGCCACCAGGCTGCCGAAGGCCAGCAGCAGCAGGAAGAGCGTTACCGGCATCGCCCGTTCCTCGGCGTGGTTCACGTCATCGGCACTCACCTTGCGCAGATCGAAGTTGAGCGGCGTCTCCCCCGTAACCTCGAGTTTGATATGAGGAAACTTGGATCGGAGCTGGCCCTCCATCCAGACTGCTTTTGCCCGCACTTCCGGAATCAGGGCCTCGACGGATTCATCGTGCGGGTCCAGCCCGAAGATGATCAGGGCTCCGCCATTGTTCCCGGTAAAGACGGGGTCCGGCCAATCCAGACTCGAGACCGCGCCGGAGACTCCCGGCACGCTGCGCAGGGAAGCGGTGAGAAAGCTCAACGCCTCCGCGCCCTGGGCCGAGTCCGGATCGGGGATACCGCTGATGACCAGAATCAGGCGGTGGGCGTACGGAGACTGAAAACGCTTCGCCAGCTCCTGGTCGACTTCTTCCGACTGCGCACCCTTGATGTGAACCACCGTCTCCAGCCGGCGCTCGATCTTGTAGGAGAAGGGCAGCAGCGCAAGCGCCACGACGAATCCCGACATCGCCAGCCAGAATCGGCGGCGAGAGGCGTTATGGCCGGTGTTGAAGCTAGGCTTTACCATGGACGATCCACGTCGTTTCCTGATTCATCTGATGCGGGCAACGAAATGACTCCGGCGATGGGGCACATTATTTTCCTTCATGATATAGAGGTCAACTGGAGAGCCCCTTGAGCCCAGTTAACAACAGCCGCGGGGAATGCCGGTTAAGCCCCTGTCAATCGAAGGATAGGGCGGACGAAGCCAGGTAAGCGCATCGGACGGCGCTATCCCCGCAGCGCTTCTAATGCGGAGATCCGTTCCAGGGCCGACGCCAGCTCCTCCCGCAGCGCGGCGACCTGGCCCTCCAGCTGCGCAAGCCGGTCTGGGCTGGAGCCTGCAGGCGCAGCGGCTACAACCTCGCGCCGCGCCACCTCCGCAGGCCCGGAGAGCAGATGCGCATAGCGGGCTTCCTTTTCGCCGGGCTGGCGGGGCAGCAGCGTCACCAGCGGTCCCTGCTCCCTGCGCTGGGCCGAGTCTTCCGCCGCGGGCTCCCGCGCCAGGCGCTCGAGCGTGGATTGCACGGATGCGATGTCGTCGAAGGTATAGAGGCGGTCGGAGCGGTTGCGCAGCTCGCCCGGCGTCTGCGGCCCGCGCAGCATCAGCAGGCAGAGCACGGCGATCTCCGGCCGCCGCACGTCGAGACGGCTGCGCGCCTGGTGCTCGAACTTGGGCACGCGGCTGTCGTAGACCTGGCGCACCAGCTCCAGCTCCTCGAGATGCGAGAGCGCCCGCCGCACCGTGACCTCATCGAGCTGCATCACTGGCTCGCGGCTCGACTTCTGGTTGCACGCGTTCAGCAGCGCATTGAGCGAGAGAGGATAGTACTCCGGCGTAGTGATCTCTTTTTCGATCAGCGCGCCCAGCACGCGGACTTCATTGGCATCGAGCAGTAACGGCATACGCCTCCCCGCAAAACGAAGCGCGAACCGAAGTCCGCGCCTGTCTTTGCCCTATTCCCTGAACCCCGGCCTCAACCCAGCCGGTCCAGCATCTCTTCGGCGGTCATGCGGATGCAGGTGAAGATCGGCGTGTCGCGCAGCGTGTAGGCGCTGGCCTCGGTCTCGCGAAGCTGCTGCACCAGGTCGAGGAAGTCTTCGGGGAAGTTGGACTCGAAGGCCACCACGAACTCCTGGTCGTCGATGCCGAAGGAGTAAGTCGTGTTCAGCTTCACGCGCGGATAGAGATGCCCCACGCGGATATGCTCGTTCATCAGGCGCTGCCGCTCGTCCATCGGCAGCAGGTACCAGGCGCGGGTCTTCCAGAAGGGATAGATGAAGATGTATTTCTGTCCGCCGGGGCGCAGAAAGCCGCGCGAATCGGCCTGCCCTTCGTGCTCGTGCCCGATGAGGTACTGCGAGCGCTTGGTCATCGACAGGAAATTGTGCACCGTGGTCAGGTAGCCGCCGAGCGGAGTGGCCATCAGTTCGGCGGTCATCTGGTTCAGGTCATCGACCGAGTAGCAGATGCGCCACAGCACCATGTCCACGTCGCCGCGCAGGCCCACGGTCGAATAGGTCAGCGACAGCAGCCGTCCCGGCTGGTTCCAGCGC
>Ga0335075_10011111_pt1 | contig 13627 bp, 15 predicted proteins | sample Lox_Sample_24_FD_206723 | JGI IMG/M metagenome (GOLD analysis project Ga0335075, IMG submission 206723) | Soil microbial communities from Loxahatchee National Wildlife Refuge, Florida, United States - Lox_Sample_2.4 | ecosystem: Environmental > Terrestrial > Soil > Wetlands | place: USA...
TTCATGTCTTGTGCGGCGGGCGGAGACGAGGCGGGTTCGGTCAAGGGCGCGCGTACTCTGCGCGTTTATGGAGCGTCAGCGAACACCCTTGACGGGTTCCGACCGGCTCTGCCACAAAGCCGCATGAAGCGGGGGCACTGGATAAAAGAAGAAATTTCGGTCTACTTCCGCATTGCTTTCAGGGTCGGGCGTTGCGGGGCAGGACACAGGCCCCCGCTGTGGTGGGTGGCGGAAGACGCGGAACGCGGTTGAAGACAGGCGAGGAGCGTAGCTTCTCCCTTATTTACATTGCACAGGCCAGAGCGGAGATTTAGCCTGATAGCAGAGGCTCCATGAAGAGGAAGCAGGCAAAAGCAAAGGCGAGAAGCTGCCCGGTGAAAAGCACTGTGGAATGTCTGCAATTTCCGCCGATTGAGAAGACGCCGGAATCCGCAGGGATGACTCCTGAGCAAATTGCGGCGGCGGGTATCAGCCCGAACCAGCGGCTCTTTTGGTGTTCAGAATGTACAAATGTCTGGTATGAGTCTGAACATCATTTCGCTTATGTGATCGGGAAGCAGGTGACGTGGGGACACCCATTTGTGCCGAACACCTCGCGCCGCGATCCGACTTACATCGGCTAAGTTCTCGCGGCAATCCGTAATTTCCTAATGAGAGAAAGAACGATCATTGCTCAATTCGAGGCAAAGATTTTTGATATGAAATTCACTCAAGAAATGCCATGTGCCTGTGGAGAGACCTTTCCGTTCTCGACGTATGGGGACAATCCCTGGCCGATTCTGGTGTGTCCAAAGTGCGCGACTGCGGGCAATCTGATGAATCCGTTAAGCGTGAGCGTCACGGCGGAACGACTCTTGTACCGCAGCAAGGCGGAGTTGGCGAACGGGGACTACAGTTTGTCGATAGTGATTGGCACGATGGCAGTCGAGTCTTTTCTTACGCGGCTTTTCCTCAGGCTGAAAGGAATGGATAGTTACGCCACAACATTCAGCCTACCCACTCCGGCGCAGGAGAAGGCATGGGAGGTCGAATACCCGAGAAAAGGCGGCTTCATCGTGCCTGCCGACTTTGTTTCCAATGCAATGATGGGAATGAGCTTTGACGAGTTTGTTGCGGCCAATCCGATTGCGAGCAAAATCATGGCGGCATTTCCCGACGCGGCAAATCTTTCCGTCAAGCAATACTTTCAAAGCGAGCTTTTCAATCGCCGCAACAGGATTGCTCATTGGGGATATGTGAACTCTGACAAGGCCGAAGCGGAATTGTGTCACCGCTTGGCAGTCGCAATCGTCTCGATCCTCCGAGAGATGGATCGATCTAAATATGCCGCCTTATAGAGGTACAAGTGTCAATGAAGCTCACAGAGGTAATTCGTAAGGTTACTCCTACAGTCGTCGCATTCGGCTCACGTTTTGTTCCTACAGAGTCGAGTGTCACTCCCGGTTTTCCGGCGATAATCGGCACCGGCTTTATAGTCGATGAGCGTGGGCTAATCATCACGAATGAGCATGTCATAGAGGCCATTGGCAAAATCCCGAAACCAGCACGCTTCGTGATGCTATTTCCTGAGCCGGTTAGTGAAGGTGGACAAACACGTTTTGGGGTAGTTCTGCGCTCCATCTTGGCGATTAACTCGATTGCCAGTTTTGAATCCTCCAGCCCCTATTTTGGAAGTGCCAAACCAGATTTTGGATTTGTGCGAATTGATCTGCAAGGTCTTCCGGTGATGGAAATATGCGAAGAGTCAAACACAATCGAAGTGGGTCTGGATGTAGCCACGCTAGGTTTTCCAATGGGTGAAATCCCGCTCACGCCCTACGACACGACGAAAGCCTCCCAAGTATCCGCATTTGCTAGGAGAGGAATTGTCAGCAGCGTGCTCCCGTGTGCATGTGCTGACCCGCACGGTTTCTCCATTGATATTCTCTCGGAAGGTGGAGCAAGTGGTTCACCGATATTTCGGACGGACGACCCACGGGCTATCGGCATACTCCACGCAGGATTCGATGGTGCTCCGATTACTTATGGGGTTCCAGGACACTTGCTCAAGACTGGCCTCGACATCGTTAGGAAAGACTGGAACCCGGACCTGACGGAAATCCCGACTCTGGCTCAAATGGTGGAGCAAGAGCGCACACAGGGGGCGCACGGATTCGATTGGACTATTTTGAAGGTGCCAAGGGCAACCTAGAGAATATGCCTCCGTATTGCTGGCACTTCATCAGGCTTGGCTACAGCCGTGCTTTGCCTGATACCACCAGTGCTGCATACGTTCGTATGTAAAAGCGTGCTCAAGCGTCGGTCGAAGTGGGCCAAGTCACGGGTGGCTGATTGCAGACTGCATCAACAGTGACGGGAATACACTCAACAGTGCGGAAATCAACCATCAGCATTAGATTTCTCGTATCGATATGTATCCGGCACAAAGCGCACGAAGAACAGCCGCCAGCGGCGGCACGTGCGCGGGGATTTGCCGCTAAAAACGCCCCGGCGGGGCAGCGGCAAATCAAAACCAATATCCGAAGAGATGAATTGGATATTGAACTCCCTGCGACAGCCTCCGCCAGCGGCTCCGGCCAAAGACGGCTTCGGGAGGTTCCACGGTCAGCCTGCCCTGCGGTGCTGACCTCGTTTGCCTTTATCGTGCGTCTCCGCCGCCTTCGACGCTTTCGCCCTGGTAACGTCCACTTCCGGGCGCGGCAACTCCCATCCCGCCATGCCCTGCAACACACGGTCGGCGTGCTTGATGGTGTTCACATGCCCATAGTGTTCCTCAATCATGTGGACGGAAGTTCCCATCTGTTCGGCAAGGAAATACACGTCTACGCCCTCCTGCAAGCGCAACGTGGCATACGTGTGCCGGAAGCAATAGGTGGAGCGCGGCACGCCCTGCGTGCCTTCGCGCAGATTCGCTTCGTTCAGAAGGTCGGCAATCAAACTGGTGTAAAGAGTTTTTGCGGGCTTGCCCGTGATATTGATAAAGACTCTATCCTCCGGTTCTGTTGCTTTGGAGATGGTGCGGATGCGTTCCAGATAATCTCCAACACTCTTGGGAGCAACTAGCTTGCGGGATTTGCCTTTACCCTGCACGAACAAGACAACAATCTCGCGGCCCTCACGGTCTTTTGCAGGCATAATGTCCCGCCAGCGCAGGTTCTTCATCTCCGCTGGCCTCATGCCGGTGTTGCAGGCAATCAGAATCATGTTGTAGGTTACGGTGCGATACCAGACGCTTGACGGCTTATCGGCCTCACCAATCCACTTGCGGCCTACGGTGTGGAGCTTGCGGTATTCCTCCAGCGTGAACTCGTCCCGCCGCATTGTCTTGAGCTTGGGGCGCTCATCGAAACGCTGGCTGGCGGGAACATAGCGTTTCTTGATGGCGTAATTCATCACCGCGCCAAAGATGGACATTTCAAAGCGGATGGTGGAATCGCTGATAAAGGGGACCGTTCTTTCTTCGGAAGGTTTGACCTGAATCGGTTTCAAAACCCGGATGCCGAGAGTGTGCTGAACCTTCGTGCGGCGCTCGGCTTCGTTATCCGCGAAGGCTTGCGCCATCTCGTCGCTTACCTCTCGAACGCCGTTGCGCTTGTTGCGCCCCGCGCCGTTCACCCGTCGCCATGCCGGATAGCCGCCCCAAAGCTCATCCCCGATAAGGTGAACCTGCGTGGAACCTACATATTTGTCTAAAGCGCCTTCAATGATGGCGCGGACCTTCTTGGGCCGCGCCTTGCTGATCTCCCCTCGCTGCGCCCGCGCCTCCTGGGTCAGCAGGTATTCTCTGCCAACTTCACGGAAGGGGCGATTGAATACTGGCACGTCGTGCTTGATGCGAAACCGCACATCTGCGTCTTGATCGAAGGCGCGTTCCCGCGCCGCTTCTTTGTCCGAGGTTTTAAGCGAAACCGTCTTATATCGGTCGGCCTTCGGCATCTTCATGCGGCAATACCACATGCGATGCTCCACGTCGCCACGCCGGAAGAGAATCAGGCCCGGCTTCAGTTCCTCTTTTTCGGTGACGAATGCCATAATTCGCCTCCATCGTTTGACTCGTTCTGTGCAGATTCCGTGTAGATTTCTTCTGTAAGTCGTTGAATCCTCGTATCTGTGCAGGACTTGTACAGATAATATCAGAAAGTTATCTTGTTTATTTATAGTTATTTACGTTATAGTTGTCATCCTGAGCGAAGTTTGAAGCGCGCTGCATTTCAAACGAGTCGAAGAGCTTGCCCTCAGCGAAACCCGGGTCCCCCGGACAGGTCTTCGTTCCTGGGGTTGTTAAGCGAAGGATGGAATCGATCAACCCCCAACTATCGGTTGTCATCCTGAGCAAAGCGAAGGGTGCCGGCAATTCCGCAGATTCAACCACCCCTCGTTTCTTCGCCCACAACGTTGACCCCAAATTGATGTCATCCCGACCGTCGTTTGAAGCGTAGTTCGCTTCAAACGGAGCGGAGGGACCTGCATTAAATCTTTCTCGTCCACGGCCATGGATGCCCCACGTCTCGCAGACGTGGGATAGATCGACCCTCTATTAACCGGCGTCATTCTGAGCGAGGTCTGGCGCGCTTTCGCGCCAGACGAGTCGAAGAACCTGCGCTTCTCCGATCCAGCCATCCCTCTACGCTCCGCAACAGCCCGTCCCAAATTGATGTCATCCCGACCGTCGTTTGAAGCGTAGTTCGCTTCAAACGGAGCGGAGGGACCTGCATTAAATCTTTCTCGTCCACGGCCATGGATGTCCCATTTCTGCCGCAGCTTTGTCGCGGCAAGAGTGGGATTGATCAAATCTCACACAATCAGATTGTCATTCCGAACGAGCCTTTGTGGGGAAGAAGTCTGAAGATGCAGCAGAACGAAGCCCTAGCCCCCATTCCGCCTCATCACCACCGCCCTGCCATCCTCTTCGCCGTGTACCCAACGCCTCGCAGCAATAATGGGCTTTCATCAACTCCAGCCCCTGGCCCATCAAGGCGCGGCAGAAGCCCCGGCCTTTGGCCCGGTGATCAAAGCCCGCTCCGAAGGAGCGCACCTTGCTGCCGCGCCCCCGCAGTAACATTAGGAAGGCCCACCATGCGCCCGCTCCTCACCGCCGTCGCCCTGCTCGCCCTCACCCTCGCAACACCCTTCCGCACACGCGCGCAATCAGCCGCACCCAATGTCGCGCCCTGCACCGCCACTCAGCTCTCTATCGCCCTCGACGACGAGAACGGATTCTTCAACGGCATGTCGCACTCCGGAACCCTCCTCGTCATCCGCAACCTCGGCACCTCCGACTGCACCGTGCCCGCGCTCCCCCGCCTCACCTTTGAAGATGCCGCCCACCGCCCCGTAGCCATCTCGCCTCAACCGCTTGGCGGCAAACTCCCCGGCCCCGTCGTCATTCCCGTCGGAGCCGAAGTCACTGGCAGCATGCGTTGGGTCGCTGTTGACGCTTACGGAGCCGGCAACTGCGTCTCGCCTGCCTTCCTCATCCTGCACCTCGATCCCTCAGCCCCAGGTCTCCCAGACACAGACACCACCCTCCGCACCGCCTTCACACGCAACCTCTGCGGCCCCGCGCATCAGAACCCTGGCTACACCTTCATCCCTCTGCACCGCGATCCCGCCTACACGCCGCACACAAAAGCCTCTACCCCAGCAGCCGCTCCAGCGTATCCAGTCCCTTCCGAATCTCGCGCCGCTCCTTCTCATTCGCACTATCCAGCGCCTTCAGCAGGGGAGTCAGCGCCAGCACCGGCATCCTCGTCTTCATAAATTTCCGCACCGCGCCTGACGCGCGAATCACCGTCACCCTCCCGTCCGTCGCATGCGCCTCGCGCTCCACCAGCCCCTGCTTCTCCAGCCGGTCCACAATGCCTGACACCGTGCTATGCGCCAGACTCACCTTCGCGCTCAACTCCTTCAGGCTCATCCCGTCCACCCGCACCAGCTCTTCCATCACCATCCGCTGCGGAGCCGTCAGCTCCCCGCGCGCAAACTCCGCCTCTAGCCGCTGCCGCAACTTCCGCCGTATCGCCTGCAACTGTGCCTCAATCCGCTTCGCATCTGCCTTCAGATCCGCTCGACCATCCCGCCCGTCTCTCGCTTTCTTGCCCATGCTCCCTCGGCTCCTCAAAACAAACGCGGAGCCAGCGCCTTCACCCGCCGCATGTACCCCACATACTCCGCGCCGAACCTCTGCACCATCAGGCTCTCTTCCGTCGCAATCTTCAGCCAGAAACCAAAAAGGATCACCGGCAGCGCCACAACACTATGCACCGACCCGCTCACCACCGCCGTTCCAACCGACGCCAGCAGCAGCCCCGTGTAAATCGGATGCCGCACCCACCGGTACGGCCCGCGCTGCACCAGCGTATGCCCCTCCTTCAGTGTCACCGTGCCGCTCCAGTTTCCGCCCAGTGTTAGCCGCGCCCAGATCGCAAAGGCTATACCCGCCGCGGTCAGTGCAATCCCCGCAATCGCCGCGCGCCGCCCCGGCTCGTACAACTGCACATCCATCCACAGCGTATGCACCCATCCGCTGAACAGCAGCCAAAACCCGAACAGAATGATCCCCGCCTGCCATAGCCGCGACGACGGCGTCTGCCACCGCAACGTCCGCTTTGTCGTCAGCGCTCCTGCGGCCCACACAATGCACATCACCAGCCACAGACTGTCGATCACCCGCCACGCTTCTCCGATCCAATCCATCGCGCCCTCCATATCTGTTGAATACGACGCGTCGTATACGACATATTTTAGACGAACGCAGATTGCCCGGCAATAGTTCCTGGCTTTTTGCTTCTCAGCTCTACGGTTGGCTGTTTACAGGGCCCCGCTCCCCCACAATCGCATCCGCAACCACCCACGCCGCACCCGCCATAGCCAGGTTGACCGAATTCGCCGACCACATAAAGTGCATATGCGGAGCGCCAACCAGCCTCGGCAGCCATCCCAGAATCCCGAAGCCCACAATCATCACCGTCAGCATCCGCGCCGCCAGCCCCGCCAGAATCCCCGACAGAATCGCCGCCGCCGCCGCCAGAAAACACACCGCTGTCGTCACTGTCCAGAACACCTGCCCCGGCGGAATCCACTTCGGAACAAACGCCGCCGCCCCCGCAAGATAAATAAAGTGGTATGCGCCGAACGAGATCGGGCAAATCCCGTATGCCCTTGCAATCCACGCCCGTCGCCGCGCCCACATCGACCCAGCAGGCGAAGCCCACGCATACACAACCATCCCCGCAATCACCAGCGACAGCTCTTCAAAAACATTCCCCCACCCGTCGTACACCAGCGGAACCCGCACAACCTGTGCCACCCACAGCGAAACAAAAATCGCATACAGGAACGTGAGCATCGCCGCCCCCGCGCGCCTTGTCCGCGGCCACGCAATCGCCACTCCTGCGGCAACTTCATACACTGCGACCAGAATCGCCAGCGCCTCACGGCCTGGAACCTGAGGCCCCACCCGTTGCCAGTTCACCGCAAAGTCCCGCCACACCAGCCCGGACAAGCCCAGCGCCACCGCGCCCGCCCCATAAACATAAACACCTAGGTTCGACACCACTCGGCGATCCGCCATCCGTCCTCCTCAACCCCACTTCACCGACCCCAGCAGCACACTCAGCCCGTTCCATGCAATCTGCACGCCGATGCACAGCAAAATGAACGCCACCACCCGCAGAATCCCGTGCGCCGTCGACGGCGAAATCGCCTTCGTAATCCGCGGAGCGTATCCGTAGCACACATACACCAGCGCGCTCAGCACCAGCACCGCCGCAAACACCCCCGCGTGCCCCAGCACCTCCACCTTCAGCCCGCGTTCTGAGATGCGCGCCGTCAGCGTCAGCATCGCCACCAGCGTTCCCGGCCCCGACGTCACCGGAAACGTGAACGGATAGAACGCCTTGTCCTCAAGCGCCTTCTCGTTCACCGTCATCTCCATGCACACCTTCTGCGCCTCGCTGTTCTCCGCCGCGCGCTCGTCCTTCTCGTTCAGCACGCCCCAGCCGATCGCCGCAATCACAATCCCGCCCGAGAGCTGCACAATCGGCAGCGAAATCCCGAAAAAATCAAGAATCGCCGACCCCAGCACCTCAATAATCGCCAGAAAGATCACGTTGTTCACCGCGATCTTCCGCGCCAGCTTCTTGTACACCTCCGCCGGAGCATCCCCCACCAGCCCTACAAACACCAGCGCCGTCCCCAGCGGATTAATCAGCGGCAGCAGCGCGCTGAACGCCAGCCAGAATGTGCTCCACACCAGCACGTTCCAAACCCTCCACCGTCAGCTTACGGCATCCCAGGGGTTTTGGTGCCTTGCGGAAATCGGGAATTGCCCGGCGCGCGGGCGACAATCCCCGCAATCCGTCCTATCATGGAACCCGGCATGAACTTCCCTAACAATTGACGGGGGTGGGGGTGCACCATGGCTCTTCGAGACATGAGATAAACACACTGACCGCTTCTTAACTATTGGCTATTGGCTGCTCTCATGAGGCTCTCTCTCAAAACCATCCTCACCGCCGGACTCACCGCCGGAACCCTCGACCTCGCCCTTGCCATCATCTACTTCGGCGTCACCCTGCACGCGCCCTTCACCGCCGTGCCCCAGGCCGTCGCCAGCGGACTCCTCGGTGCGCGCGCCTACCGCCTCGGCATCCCCGCCGCTCTGCTCGGAATCTTCCTCCACTACTTCATCGCGCTCACCGTCGCCGACTTCTACTACGCCGCCAGCCTGCGCGTCCCCTACCTCAACCTCCGGCCCATCCTCAGCGGAGCCGTCTACGGTGTCGCCGTGTACCTCATCATGCAGCACATCGTCATCCCGCTCTCGCGCCATCCCACCCCGCGCAACTTTGGAACCTCCTGGCTCATCGCCAACATCGCCTCCCACATCTTCTTCATCGGAATCACCATCGCCCTCATCACCCGGCACTACTCCACCCAGGCCGCCCGAACTGGGCAAGCCGCTTCATGACCGACAACACCCCCCAATCCGTCCGCGACAACTACGACCGCCTCGCCGCCCAATATGCCGCGCACCTCTTCCGCGAGCTTGACCAGAAGCCCCTCGATCGCGCTCTTCTCAACTTGTTCGCTGAACAAACCACACACGGTTCCGTCTGCGACATGGGCTGCGGCCCCGGACACGTCGCCCGCTACCTCCACGACCGCGGCTGCAGCGTCTTCGGACTCGACATCTCACCCGCCATGCTCGCCGAGGCCCGCCGCCTCAACCCCGGCATCCCATTCCGCGAAGGCAATCTGCTCGCCCTCGACCTCGCCGCGAACTCCCTCGCCGGCATCACCGCCTTCTACGCCATCGTCAACATCCCCGCCGCCGCGCTTCCCCAGGTCTTCCGCGAACTCGCCCGCGTCCTCGCGCCCAACGGGCTCCTCCTGCTCGCCTTCCACATCGGCGACGGCACCATCCCCGTCACTGAACTCTGGGGCCAGCCCGTCTCTATGGATTTCTTTCTCTTTGAGCCTTCCGCCATCCGCCCTCTGCTCGAATCCGCCGGACTCCACATCGAGCAATCCATCGAGCGCGACCCCTACCCGCCCGGCGTCGAACACCAGACCCGCCGCGCCTACATCTTCGCCCGCAAACCCTCACTCTGACCCAGCGACGGCGCCCCACACAAGCCTTGTCTGCTCGCGGCAACCAGCTGAGCGGGTTCGCGCCGCGCTCCGACGAGAACGCGGCGATCGCGCACGCCAATGTGTACGCCATCGGCATGCTGTTTGCGGCCTGTGAAACGGTGGTCGCCCCAGGCCTCGTCTCCGAGACCTGGAACCACCTTGAATTACGCGACGATCGTTTCGCTCGGCGGGGTTTCGAACGGGGTCAACGTCCCTGCCGAAAGCAGGGCTTGGCGGCGCTGGACTTCCAGCGCCAATAGCTGGATCTCAAGTCCCAGCTTCTGCGCTTCGGCCTGGGCACGCTCCAGTTTGATCATTTCTGCCTGTTCGAGAGCCGGATCCTGCGCGCAGCAGTGCGCAAGCTCGGGATCGTAGACCACGCCGTCCGTCGGCACCGTGAGAATCGTCGGCTGCTCAACCGAGTCGCCGACCTTAGGTAGGCCCTTCAGAGCCGCTTCCACCGCCTTCTGATACTGCTGCGGAAGCTGATTGATCTGGGCCGGAGTCAGCACCGGCGAGACATAGTTGTCGACTGTCACCTGCAACGTGATCGCGATGACCTTCGTCGTGAGCACGTAGACATCGAGCACCTTGCGCACGAAGTAAGTTACCGCGTAACAGGCGTTGTTATTTACGAGCGTGCGCTGCGTGGTCGAGACCGTCTCGGTGTCCTCGTAGCTGCTGATCGTGATCGAGCGCTGCAGGTCAGTGTATTGCGATGCCTGCTGGGCCACTGACTGGAACTGGCTCGCGGCGCTCTGCGCTGACAGATCGGTTGCCGAGCTCGAACTCGAGGAGCTGCTTTCGCCGCCGCCGCCGCCAATGCTGAAGATGCCCAGGTTGATGCCGCCGCTGCCCCCTGCGTTGGAGCTCTGCGTCTGGCTGTTCAGCACCTGAAGCAGCGCGCTCGAGTCACTGCTAGTCTGCTGCTGATGCACCGCCGAGACGAACTGCGAGAACGTGGTCTGGACCGAGAAGCGCTCTGTCTCCGACGTCGTGCGGCGATAACGGTCGCTTTGGTAGAGAGTCATCTTTTCGCCGGGCAAAAGCGTGAGCGTGTAGGCCAGGGCGCCGCGCTGCTTGGCGGTCAGGCACAAGGTGTGCGTATAGGTCACGATGATCGTGACTGTGCCGCGGCTGAAGTCGCCAGTGGCCGGCGAGCCGGCGATGGGCACGATCAGGGTCTTGGTCTCGGTAAACGTGATGCAACTCGGTCCGGAGCGCCAGGGCGGATCGCATGGGCTCTGGCAGCATGGGTCAAGGGTGGGAAGGGTTATGGGTGTAGTTCCATCGGTTGGAGATAAGACTGGCGTCGTGGGTGTAGACATGGGGGGTGCCCTTTCTTTGGGGGTATTGGCCACTGGGTGTTGCTCGGCGCTGCAACCCGGCGGGGCTTGAATGCCGTTCGTTCAATCGCGCTCAAACAGCCGATAACCGGCTCCAGCTGCCCCCAAACTCAAACCGCCCATGGGTATCCACCTGGAGTTGGGGACTCTCCGCGGCCATTGGCATGTGCCTACTTGTGAATTTGAGCGGCCGAACGTTTCGTTTCTGGTTCGAATTTACTGAGAAACCACATCCGCACGAATTGACTCGTATTTCTTGAGCTTCCGCCTCGCCGCGTGCTCCACATCGCGAAGAGCTGTGGGATTCGCCTTGCGCCAGCACAGGCCCGGTTGACGCCCCACCTGTACCCTCAATACGCCGGCGGCAGCCCGATCTTTTGCACCAGCGCCCGGTATCGCGGGTCTTTGTGCAGAAAGTCATACGCCGGATCAGTCTGCAGCGACTCCAGCAACATTGGAGAGTGTTGCCGGTAGGCCTCTTCCAGCAGGCTCAGCGTCTTCTCCCGATCGCCCAGCTGCGCATACTGGAGCGCCATTTCGGAAGGCGCAACATAATGCGTCTGCGCCCGCTTCTTCAGGTTGGCCAGGCCCCACAGAATCACCGCACGGTACCCGCCCCTCTCAAATGCGTGCCGGACGCTCGTCGCATCCACATCATCGCCATCTGCTATCAGGCCTTGTTCAAGGGCTTTGGCAGACTCTGCATACATCCCCTTGCAGCGATAAAGCATGGACAGGATATGCAGCGTCCATCGGTTGTGCGGATCGGATTCAAGCCGCTGCTGCCCCTCCGTGATCCCCGCATCGTACTGCCGCGCCAGCAGGTAGATATATGCCAGCCCCCACGACCTTGCAAACGGATCGAGCTCCATCGCTTTCTTCTGCGACGCAATCGCCTCCTGGTCCCGGTTCAGCGCGATCAGTACTTTGGCCCGCAGATGGTAGGCCTCCGCAAATTCCGGATCAAGCTCAATGGCCCGCAGGCATTCCCGGTTCGCGCCTTCCAGGTCCCATCGCGTAAAGAAGAGTGCCGCGCAAAGCGTGTTGTGCGCCTGCGCCAGCGAACCATCCAGCTCCACCGCCTTCTCGGCTGCGGACAGAAAGGGCTGGTTCGCCTCACGCGGATCCATCTGGCCCAACACCATGCCCTGACCGTAATAGTCCGCCACGCCCGTCCAGGCCAGCGCATAATCCGGCTGCAGAGCAACCGCTCGGCTGAAGTATTGCTCCGCCTCTTCATTCCGGCCCGCAATCCACAAGTACCGCCCGTGCAGATACGCATCGTGCGCCGCCGGATTGACATGCTGCAGCGGCTTCCGCACGGCAACCGCGCTGTCTGTCTTCTCCGCAATCGCCATCGCCGCATCGCCCGGCAGCGACACCACATCGTCCGCGTCACGGTCGTAGCTCGCCGTCCACACCCGCCCGTCGCTCGGCCCCTGCGCTGTTTCCGGGACCAGTTCGAGCGCCATCCGCACCTTGCCGCCGCTCCGCTCCACCGATCCCCGCACAATCCCGTCGACGCCCAGCTCGCGCGCAATCTCACGCAGCGGCTTCTGCCCTTCCTTCGATTGCACCTCCCGCGTCCCCGCGATCACCCGCAGCGTCGAATCCCTCGCCAGCATCGACGTCAGCTCGTCCGTCATCCCGCTCGCAAAGTAATCCTGTGCGGGATCGCCCGACCGGTTCTCCAGCGGAAGCACCGCCACCGAATGAATCTGTGCCAGCGCCGCGCCATCTTCAGAATGGTTCCTCGCCTCCAGCGCCCGGGCAATCAGAATCACCGCCGCAACCACAGCCGCCACTCCGGCCACCCCAAGCCATGCCGAGAAGCGCCTTTTTCCCGTTCCCCGCGTCTCGTCCGCGTGCGGCAGGCTCTGCGGCTCAAGCTCCGTCGTAACCTCTGCGTCGCTCACCGCCGCGCGCGCCTCCGGATGACTCCCGTTCCGCGCCTCCGGCAGAAACACCTCTTCCTCGACGGCCTCAATCACCCCCGCAAACCGGTAGCCCTTGCCCGTTACCGTCTGGATAAACCGCGGCCGCTCCGGTTGGTCGCGCAGCGCATAGCGAACCTTTCGAATGGCCGTGTTGATCCCATGCTCGGAATCGACGAACACCTCCCGGCCCCACAGCCGTTCCGCAATCTCTTCACGGCTCACCAGTTCGCCTCTTCTGCTCGCCAGCAGAATCAGCAGCTCCATCGGCTTTCTTTCCAGCCGCAGGCTGCGGCCTTCGCGCAGCAGCTCAAACCGCCCGCAATCCAGCTTGTACTCGCCGAACTGGAATACCTCGAGAGACACTGGAATCCACCATGCAATTCTGTCGCCCGCAATTATAAGTCCGCTCAGCGATGTTCTTCATTCCAAATCTCGTATCGCTTCACCTGAAATTTACCCCAGCTTCACCGCCTCTGCATTGAGCTTCACTGGCCCGCGCGCTTAATTTCCTCCTGCGCCGGTTCCGCCGGCTTACAAGGAGCAACTATATGAAAGTGACTGCAAAAACGTTTCTGATTGCACTGGCTGGCCTTGGCTCCATCCTCTTGTTTGGGCTTACCGCCAGTGCCGAGTGCGGATACTATGGGAAACCGGCACTCCATCCCAATAGCTATCAGCCCCAATCCTTTGCTCCGCAGTTCCTCACGA
>Ga0335075_10011112_pt1 | contig 13626 bp, 12 predicted proteins | sample Lox_Sample_24_FD_206723 | JGI IMG/M metagenome (GOLD analysis project Ga0335075, IMG submission 206723) | Soil microbial communities from Loxahatchee National Wildlife Refuge, Florida, United States - Lox_Sample_2.4 | ecosystem: Environmental > Terrestrial > Soil > Wetlands | place: USA...
CTGGAAATTCTGCATCGCCAGGATCCGGCGTCATTTTGCGAAGTCCCGGCCGCCGCGTCGGCCTCCCCATGTCTCGAAGACGACGATGCGGGGCCTCTCTCGGGGCCGGAGCTTTCCGCCCTCGTCGAAGGCGCGGGGCGCAGGAGCCTGCGCGACTGGCTGAATCGGCTGACGGGCGCGCAGCGGGCTGTCTTTGTGCAGCGCGCTGTTCTCGGGCAGGACAACGCGGCCACCGCCAACGCGATCAACGCTCTCGCGCGTCCGGCCATCTGGACCGCGGACGCTGTGGGCAGGCTGTTCCGGCAGGCGCTTTGCTCGCTGGCGTCATCGCTGGTTCACTCCGCGCCCGCCACGCAGAGCTGAGTCGTTAACCAAATCGACGTTCCCGGTGAAGGTGCCGGGCCTTGTGCGCGCGTTACTTTTGTCCGGAATTCCGCAGGACGCAACGGCGTCCCATCGACTACTCTTATCTTTGATTCTTTTGCACTTTTCACCCTGCAATCTGCATCCAAAAGCCACGTACTTTCATGGGTAAGCGGAATCCATCTGCAGGATCTTCAGGAAAGGCCCTTTTTGTGACGGAGGCAGTCGCACCCGATTCCCGTTTTCTGCGCCTGAAGCGCATCGCCGGCGTTGCGGCTCTGGCCGCACTGGCTCTGCCCGCGTGCGCCCAGCAGGGGGGAGCGAGCCCGCCGGTCACGCCCGCGGCGCCGGTACTGATTCCGCAGCCGCAGGTCGATACCTCAACCTACCAGGGCAGCGCCAGCGAGGAAAAGCCCACTCCCGGCGTTCTGCCTCTGTCGCTCGATGACGCGATCCAGCGCGGGCTGCGCTTCAACCTCGGCCAGATTCTCACCAGCGAGGACATTCAGTCGGCCCGCGGAGCAAAACTCGAGCAGTTGCAGTCACTGCTGCCCAAAGCCGACGCGAAGGTGACGGAGGCCGTACAGGAGACCGATCTCCAGGCGGAAGGCCTGCGCATCCCCGGCTTCCCCGCCATCATCGGGCCGTACGGGTACACCGACATTCGAGGCTCGCTGAACTGGTCGCTGGTGAACCTCACTTCCCTGCAAAATTACCTGGCGCAGAAGCACAATTTTGCCGCAGCCCAGCTTTCGGCGGAAGACGCGCGCGATCTGGTCGTGCTGACCGTCGGCAACGCGTATCTCAGGGTCATCGCCGATGCGGCGCTCGTGCAGTCGGCGCAGGCGCAGGTGGACACGTCGAAGGTCTCGCTGGATCAGGCCGTGGCGAACCATCAGGCCGGGGTCGCGCCTCTGCTCGACGAGCTGCGGGCGCGGGTCGACTACCAGACGCAGCAGCAGACGCTGATCGCCGCGCAGAATGCGTATCAGAAGGACAAGATCGCGCTGGCGCGGGCGATCGGACTTTCGCTCGAGCAGCAATTCAACCTCAGCGATCAGGCGCCTTTCGCCGCGCTCGACAATCTCGATCCTGACGCGGCCGTACGCCAGGCACTGGCAACGCGCGCCGATCTCAAGGCGATGGAGCAGACGGTGGAAGCCGCCGATCGCTCCCGCAAAGCGGCAACGGATGAGCGCCTGCCCACCGTCAGCTTCTCCGGCGACTATGGCGACATCGGCATCAATCCATCGCACTCGCACGGCACCGGCGACGCGGTGGGCTCGCTCGATGCGCCGCTGTTTGAAGAAGGCAAGCTGCGCGGCGATGCGAAGACGGCGCAATCGCAGCTGGAGCAGGCACGGGCCCGCCTGAGCGATCTGCGCGGACAGATCAGCGCCGACGTGCGCGACAGCATTCTCGATATCCAGGCTGCCGAAAAGCTTGTCGACGTCGCGAAGAGCAATGTCGATCTGGCCAACGAAGCGCTGAGCGAAGCGCAGCAGCGGTACAAGGCCGGCGTCAGCGACAATCTCGCGGTTTCGCAGGCGCAGCAGACGGTCGCCCAGGCCGACGAGCAGTACGTCGACAGCCTGTACCGGCACAATATTGCCAAGTTATCGCTGGCGCGCGCCCTTGGCGTCGCACAGACCAGCTACAAGAATTACGTGGGAGGAAAGTAAGCGTGGCGGAGCAGACAGCAGAGCAACCCAGAACCGAGATCCACGAGGAGCTGCCGGAAAGCCCCAGGCCGAGCGCGCGGCGCCGATTCATCATCATCGGCTTGGTGACCGTGCTCGTGATCGGCGCGCTGCTCTTCTGGTGGAGGTCGACGTATTACGAGGACACCGACGACGCAGCGGTGGACGGCAACCTGGTCCAGATCAGCTCGCGCATCGTCGGCCACGTGAAGGCCGTCGACGTAGATCAGAACCAGGCGGTCGATGCCGGCAAGCAGCTGGTGGAGATCGATCCGGCCGACTACGAGACCGCGCTGCAGCAGGCCCAGGCGAATCTCGAAGCCGCCGAGGCCAGCTACGAAGCCGCGAACGTGAACGTGCCGGTCATCCACACCAACACCGGAACCAATCTCAACATCGCCAACATCGACGTGTCGAGCGCCAACGCGAGCGAAACCGAGGCGGAAAGCCAGCTGAAGGCTGCTCAGTCTCGCGTCATCCAGGCGCAGGCGAACTACGCGAAAGCGAAGTCCGATCTGGATCGCTACACACCGCTGGTGAAAAACGACGTGATCTCGAAGCAGCAGTATGACGCGGCTGTTGCCGTCGCCGATGCCGATCAGGCCGCCGTCGATGAGGCGCAGGCCGATGTCGTCGCCGGGCAGGATGCCGTGCGCGTGGCCCGCGATCGCGTCATTCAGGCCCAATCAAGCCTGAAGTACGCGCAGACGGCGCCGCAGCAGGTGGCCATCCAGAAAGCGAAAGCCGATCAGGCCGCCGCGCAGGTGGATCAGGCGCGCGCCCAGCTCGCCCAGGCGAAACTGAACCTGCAGTACTGCCTCATCAGCGCTCCGACTGCCGGTATTGTGACGACGAAGAGCGTGGAGCCGGGGCAAAACGTTGCGATCGGCCAGGCGCTTATGACGCTGGTGTCGCTCGACAACGTCTGGATCACGGCGAACTTCAAGGAGACGCAGCTGCGCCACATGACGCTCGGCCAGCCGGTTGTGATCCATGTGGACGCTTATGGACGCGATTACGATGGCAAGGTGACGCAGATCGGCGGCGCAACCGGTTCGGAGCTGAGCCTGTTTCCGCCGGAAAACGCGACCGGCAACTACGTGAAGGTGGTGCAGCGCGTGCCGGTCCGCATCGATCTCACCAAGCCCGAGGAGAACAAGGATCACCTGCTGCGGCCAGGCATGTCGGTTGAGCCGAAGGTGCGGGTGAAGGACTGGCAGCAGTCGCAGTAACTTGCGCTTCCATCGAAGGGCCGCCTGGGGCGGCCTTTCTTCTTTGCAGTTCCGTCCAGGCTCACAAGGTCCGCTTCCGGCCGTCCAACCGGTGTGTCTGGCGCGATTTGGCTGCGCCGGTTCCGTCCGCTTCAGGCACAATAAGGGAGGCTTCCCGGAGGCCGCCGATGAGAATCCTTCACATATTCCTGCCAATGTTCCTGTTTGCGGGATTTTTGGCTGCCGGCGCACAAAACGCCCCCGCCCCGACGCTGGCCCCGGCTGCGACTCCCGACGCGGCTCAGCCCGCTCCGGCGCAACCCGCAGCGCCAGCGCCTGTCGCGCCCAAATCTTTCACCGTCCCGGCAGGGACCAAGGTTCTTCTCGAGCTGCGCAGCGCCATCAACACGAAGAGCGCCAAACCCGGAGACGGCGTCTACCTTGCCTCCACCTTTCCCGTGGTGGTCGGGAATCGGGTGCTCATTCCCGCCGGCGTCTACGTGCAGGGAGTCGTGGACAATGTCGTGCATCCGGGCCGCATTCATGGCGACGCGCAGCTCAACATGCATTTCACCTCGATGATCTTCCCGAACGGATCGGTGGTGGAGATTCCGGGCATGGTGAACAGCCTGCCCGGCGCGCAGAACCAGACGGTCGACGGGAACGAAGGCACAATCCAGCAGAAGGGCGGCAGCAATAAGGCGTCGAACGCCGAAAAAGCGGCAGAAATCTCGGTGCCCACCGGCGCGACCATCGGGTCCATCGGCGGCCTCGGCGCGGGTCATCCTCTGGCCGGCGGACTGGAGGGCGCGGGAGCGGGCCTGGCGGCGGCCGGCATTGTCGCGCTGCTGACGCACAAGGCCGACATCAACATCCCTTCAGGCACGCAGGTGGAGATGGTGATCCAGCGGCCGCTGATTCTCGAGGAGAGCAATCTGAACGGGCCCACGATGCTGGTTCCGGCGTCGGCCCAGCAAACGCCCATGGCCAAACCCGCTCTGCGCGATCGTCCGCAAATGATTTGTCCCACGGGCAGCCTCGGATGCGCCCAATGAACATTCGCGAGGATTGCTGACCGTTGCGCAAAGAAGCTCTTCACGCCTGGCTGCGCGATATCGGAATTGCCGTCGTCGCCGCTGTCCTGATCATCATCTTCCTTTACCCGCCGGTGCGGGTGGAAGGCACCAGCATGCAGCCGGGGCTGCGCGATCAGGATCGCCTCTTCATCGACAAGTTTTTCTTCCAGTTCGAGAAAATCAACCGGGGCGACATCGTCGTGTTTCACTATCCGCGCGATCCGGAGAAGAGCTACATCAAGCGTGTGATTGGATTGCCCGGCGACACTGTCGACATCCGTCAGGGCAAGGTCTACATCAACAATCAGCCCATCGAAGAGAGCTACGTTCCGCGCCGCTATCGCGATACGCGTTCCATGGGCGAGCTGGTGGTGCCGCCCGATGAGTACTTCGTAATGGGCGACCATCGCTCGATTTCCAGCGACAGCCGCGACTTCGGACCGGTCGACCGCGACCTGATCTACGGCAAGGCCACGTTCATCTACTGGCCCGCCGACAACATGGGCGTAGTCCACTAATCTGTATACAAAGTCGGAACTCTGCCGGACTCAGGACCTTTGTTCAGCGAGGTCAAAGACCACTCAAAGTACGCCGATTATTTACCATAAAGATAACAGGCATGCGTCCGCTCGTCAGGCTGGGATAAGTCCAGGATCGGCATACACTGCGCTCTTCGAGCTGAGACACCACTCCTCCGCAGATTTATCGCAATCTCAACCGCTCATCCCTCTATTAATGTTCTTATAGTTATCGTTTCCGTTAACCTTCGGAGCGTCGCCAACGCTCGCCTGCGGAAAACTTTTGCTGGACACAGGCCGGTTTCCTGCCTGAGAATGCGTCCACCTCGGAATTGCCTTTCCCGCCGGGGCAATCACTCCCACACCCGAGGCTCAAGGAGAGAACGTGAACCCATCCATCAGGAAGTTCCTGCTCTCATTCGTTGCGCTGACCTGTGGTGCGACAGCGTTAGGCCAGACGCAACCCACCCTCACCCACCATGTGCGGCCGGCGGTCACGCGCGGCCAGGCGAAATCGCTCGGACCGATGTCGACGAGTCAGACGATGCGCATCACGCTGGTACTCCCCCTGCGCAATCAGGCACAGCTCGATACCCTGCTCCAGGACCTGTACACGCCGGGCAATCCTGAGTATCGTCATTTCCTCACCGTCGAGGAATTCACGGCAAAGTTCGGGCCAACCCAGGACGACTACAACGCCGCCATCACCTTTGCCGAGGAGCATGGCCTGCGCGTCGTGGCCACCTCGCCGAACCGCGTCAACCTCGATGTGACCGGCACGGTGGGCACCATCAACCGCGCCTTCCACATCACGATGACGAACTACCAGCATCCGACCGAGAACCGTTCGTTCTTCTCGCCGGATCGGGAGCCGACGGTCGATCTGCCGTTCCAGCTTTTTCACATCGCAGGCCTCGATAACTACTCGATACCTCATCCCGCCGGCCTGACCAGGCGGCCCGATGGCTCGAAAAAGACGTCCAGCGCCACCACCGGCTCCGGACCGTCGGCTTCGTTCCTGGGCACCGACATGCGCGCCGCGTACTACGGCAGCGGATCGCTGAACGGCGCGGGGCAGTACATCGGCCTGCTCGAGTACTACGGCACCGACCTCGCCGACCTGCAGACCTACTACACCAACGCTCACCAGACGTACCCAAGCGGCATCATCACGCTGCTCTCGACCGACGGAACCAGCACGAGCTGCACGGAAGCCAGCGGCAAGTGCGACGACACCGAGCAGACCCTCGACATGACCCAGGCTCTGGGCATGGCGCCGGGAATTTCGGGCCTGGTGATGTACGTCGGCTCGACCGACTCATCGATCTTCAACTCCATGGCCACCCACACGCCGCTGAACAACGAGCTCAGCTGCTCGTGGGGATGGACCCCGGCCGATCCCAGCACCGACGATCCGTACTTCAAAGAATTCGCGGCGCAGGGGCAGAACCTCTTCGTAGCGGCCGGCGACAGCGGCAAGTGGACCTCGTCGCAGGATGTGTATCCCGCCGATGATGTCTACATCACTTCGGTGGGCGGCACCGACCTCTCCACCAGCTCTGCTGCGGGACCCTGGGCTTCAGAGACGGCGTGGTCGGATGGCGGCGGCGGCATCGGGCCGCAGGACTACGCCATTCCCTCGTGGCAGACGACGGCGGCGGCCGGCTGCTCGAGCTGCTCGAAGAGCTATCGCAACGGGCCCGACGTCTCGGCCAACGCAAACTTCACGTTCTACGTTTGCGCTGATCAGACCACCTGTACCGCCAACGAATACGGCGGGACCAGCTTCGCAGCGCCGATGTGGGCGGGCTTCCTGGCGCTCGTCAACCAGCAGTCCGTCGCCAACGGCATCAAGGCGCTGGGCTTCATCAATCCCAGCCTTTACACCATCGGAGAAAGCTCCAGCTACGACTCGGACTTCCACGACATCACCAGCGGCAGCAACGGCTATTCGGCGACCACCGGATTCGATCTTGCGTCCGGATGGGGCAGCCCGCAGGCAGCTTTGGTGAGCGCGCTGGCCGGATCGTCGTCGTCGCAGCCTGGCTTCAGCCTTTCGGCCTCGCCCGGGTCCGTGTCGGTGGTTGCCGGCAACTCCGGCAGCTCGACCATCACCAGCACGGTTACCGGCGGATTCGATTCGGCTGTGACGCTGTCGTCCTCGGGCGCGCCGTCCGGCGTCACCGTCACCTTCAGTCCGACGTCCATCACCGGCTCCGGCTCGTCGACGATGAACATCGCGGTTGCGTCGACGGTTGCCGCGGGAACCTATGCCATTACGGTATCGGGAACCTCCGGCAGCACCGTCGAAACCACGACCGTGTCGTTGACCGTCACGACCGCCGGATCGGGCAGCTTCACGCTGTCTGTGTCGCCGAGTTCCGGGTATCTCGACCAGGGACAGAGCGGCTACGCCGTCGTCACCGTAACCGCGTCGGGCGGGTTCGATTCCGCCGTCACGTTCTCGGCGAGCGGCGTTCCTTCCGGCGTGACGGACAACTTCAGCCCATCGTCGGTAACGGGTTCGGGCACCACGGACTTCAACCTGACGGTGTCTCGCTCAGCACGGACCGGCACCTACACCATCACGATCACCGGTACGGGCGGCGGCAAGACAGCAACCACGACCCTGAGCCTGCAAATCCGCCGTTAGCCTGAGGCGCGTGCGGCTCCGGCCGTACTCGTATCCCCAACCAGAAGCCCGGATTCCCACGGTCCGGGCTTCTGCCTTGCAGGAGGCATCCAGAACGGGAACGGTCGGGGACCGTCGTCCCAATCTGAAGCAGAAGAGGTAAACATCCTGGATTTTTTGGTGCGGCGCCCTTCCAGTGCCGATAGGGTCCATACGGGAGAACACTTCCATGGCCGCCAACACCGCCGATGCCGCGACACCGATCCTTTCGTTGTCCTGCTCATTCGCGAGTCGCGAAGCAGTTGAAACGTCTGAACCGGACGATCTGCTCCCGGATCGTACTCTGGGCGTATTTCGCGGGCTGGCGGTCGCAATCCTTCTGCAATTCCTGGCCGGATTCGTGGGCTACGCCGGCTGGCAACTGTTCCGCCATCTGCGCTGAGCGATGGCGCCCTGCTACTCTCAGGGCATGCACCTGGTCATCAACGGACAGCCGCGTGAATTCCCCGCTCTTACAGGTGACGCCACCGTCCAGGACCTGCTGGCGGAGCTGGGCCTGAAGCAGGATCGCGTCGCGGTGGAACACAACGGATCGATCGTCCCGCGCGGTTCGTGGAGTGCAACGGCTGTCGCCGCTGGTGACCGTTTCGAGATCGTGCATTTTGTTGGCGGGGGAACAGCACGGCCGCATTAACCTTGATCCCATGAAACCGCGCCGTCTCTCACTCTCTTCCGTGGCTATTCTCGTCTTCACGTTGACTGCCTGCGCTCCGTCGAGCACCGGCCAGGACGAATTCACGAAAGTCGGGGACAAGATGCCGGCGTTCTCGGTCGAGCAGGCAGCGGGCGGCAGCTTCTCGCTCGCCGATCAAGCCGGCAAGGTGGTCGTGGTGAATTTCTGGGCGACGTGGTGCGGTCCCTGCCAGGTCGAGATGCCGGAGATCGAGACGCAGGTGTGGGAGAAATACAAATCCTCGCCCGACTTCGTCCTGATTGCCATCGCCCGCGAACAGGATAAGGCCACCGTCCTTCAGTTCCAGAAGACCCATCCAAAGTTAACTTTTCCGCTTGCGTGGGATCCGAAACGAACCGTCTATGCGCAGTTCGCTTCCGCTGGCATTCCCCGCACCTATGTCGTCGATCGGCACGGCAGGATCGTATTCCAGGAAGTTGGCTACGGATCAGGCTCCACGGCCGCAATCGAACACGCCGTCCGGAAAGCGCTGGCGCAGCAATAGCGCCGGTTTCCATTAAGCTGAGTTGTCATGTCTCAGCCTGAATTCCCTGTTCTCAATCGCCGCACCCTGGCGCGCACCGCTCTTTTCGGCGGAGCCTCGGCTTTGTTTTCGGCATCCCCGCTCTCCGCTTCCGCGCTGGCTGCTCAGCCCGCGCCAGCGAATCGGGGCTTGCTCGACGTCCACACGTTCGGCGCAGCCGGCGACGGCAAGACGGACGACACCGGAGCGATCCAGCGCGCGATCGACACGGCTGCGGAATCCAGCGGCGGCGTCTTTCTCCCGCCCGCTGTTTACGTCACGCGGGAACTGCATGTGCGCCCCGGCATCGCGCTCGTCGGCATCCCCGCATGGAACTACACTTCCGGCGGCGGAACGGTGTTGCGGCTCGCCGACGCATCGTCGCCCGGTCTTCTGAATCTGACCGATGCGCGCGGCTCGACAATCGACGGCCTCGCACTCGAGGGGAGCCATCTCGGTACGAACGTTCACGGCATCTTCACCGCGCGCAGCAAGTATGGGGAGCACGAGGATGGATTTCGGATCGAGCGCTGCCAGATCGCACACTTCAGCGGCGACGGCATCAGCCTGTCACACGCGTGGTGCTTCAGCGTCCGCCACTGCGAGATGATGGCCAACCACGGCGACGGCCTGCGCCTGCGGGGCTGGGACGGATTCATCCTCGACAACTGGCTCTCGGGCAATGGGCGCGCCGGATTCGCCGCGCGGGACGAGAATGCCTCCGTCACCTTCACCGCCAATCGCGTGGAGTGGAACAGCGAGGAGAACATGGTGATCGTAGGCGGAGACGGCTACCAAATCACCGGCAACTTCTTCGATCGGGCCGGAACGGTGGGCATCGCGCTGCGCCACAATCCGCAGGCCGAGTCGTGGAATAAGGGCCCGTGTACCCAGGTGGCGATCACCGGCAATTTTGTGAAGCGCAGCGGCAAGTTCGCGAAGCCGGAGAGCCACGACTCCGCCCAAATCCTGCTTGAGGACGCCTCCGGCGTGACCTGCGTGAGCAATGTGCTCGAGGCAGGCCAGGACGACGGCGATAAAGGGATCTGGAGCCCGTCGTACGGGCTGATTTGCGGCGGTCTCGAGAACTGCATCGTCGCCCACAATACGCTGCACAAGGGCGCGTTGCGGCAGTTGCTGGTGGATCTTGGGAATCACCGCTCCGGCGTGCTCATCAAGGACAACACCGGCAGCGTCTTCACGCCGCAACCGTGATTCGGAGCCGCGTCCGGGGACGTTAACATCGCGGCGTTATCATTCCGGTTATGAACAAGAAGCTGCGCTGGGGCGTGCTGTCGACCGCAGCCATCGGCCTGAAGAAAGTCATCCCCGCGATGCAGCGCGGGCAATTCACCACGGTTACGGCCATCGCATCGCGCGATCTGGCAAAAGCGCAGGCTGCGGCCGGCGCGCTGGGCATCGCGCGAGCCTATGGATCGTATGAAGAGCTGCTCGCCGATCCGGAGATCGACGTCATCTACAACCCGCTGCCCAACCAGCTCCACGTTCCTCTCACCATTCAGGCGGCCGAAGCCGGCAAGCACGTGCTGTGCGAGAAGCCCGTGAGCATGACGCCCGACGAGGCCCGTTCCCTGCTCGCGGTGCGCGAACGTACCGGCGTGGTGATCGGCGAAGCGTTCATGATCCGCTCCCATCCGCAGTGGCTGCGCGCCCGGCAGATCATCGACTCGGGGCGCATCGGGCCGCTCCGCGCCGTCAACGCCGTCTTCAGCTATTTCAACGCGGATCCGGCGAACATCCGCAACCGGCCGGAAACCGGCGGCGGCGCGCTCTATGACATCGGCTGCTACTGCATCCAGTCAGCTCGCTACGGCTTCGGACAGGAACCGAGCCGGGTCTGCGGACTCATCGACCGCGATCCGCAGCTCGGGACCGATCGGCTTACTTCTGCGCTGCTCGAGTTCCCCGCGGGGCACGCGATCTTCACCTGCAGCACGCAGCTCGTTCCGTACCAGCGTGTCAATTTTTACGGGACCAAAGGCCGCGTGGAGATCGAGATACCGTTCAACGCGCCGCCCGACCGCCCGACGCGCATCTTCGTCGACGACGGCGGGGATTTGTTCGGCTCGGGGCTCTCCACCGAAACCTTTCCGGTCGTCGACCAGTACACGCTGCAGGGCGATGCCTTTTCGCGCGCCGTGCTCGACGGAACGCCGCCGCCCGTTCCCCTGGAGGAAGGGATTGCCAACATGGCAGTGATTGGGGCAATCTTTGATTCCGCCCATTCCGGGCATTGGAAGACCATTTCCTGATCTGCACGCCGGGGCCAGCATCATGAAAATCGTCCGCCAGAACGAATCGGAGATCGTTGTCGAGGACAGTTCCGTCTGGATTTCGGCAGTCTGTGGAATTGCTGCCGTCGCCATCTGCGCCTTTGCTGTCGTCCAGGGGCGCTATCGACTTCTGCTCGTCGCCATTCTCTTTGCGGCGTTTGCCCTGCTCTGGCTGCGCCGGTCCAGGTTTGTCTTCAGCGCGCCGATGCGGACCATTCGGTGGTCGCGGCTTCGCGCGATGCGCAGGCACGCCGGCAGCATTGCCTTCGCTGATGTGTCGGACATCGTCGTCGACAGCAGCAACGTGGGCGGGAGAGCCCCGCTGTGCCGCCTCACGATCCGTACCACCGCCGGCGCAACGCCCATGGCCGACGCTTACGGAACGACCCAGGCGCACGCGGCGACGCTGCGCAGCACGCTGCTCCAGTTTGTGAGAGCCGGCAGCGGGGCGGCGCCCGTTATGCCGGCCAACAACGATGCGGCCCGCACGCAGCAGCTCAATGATGCCATCCGAGCGCTGCTTGCCCAGGGGAAGAAGATCGACGCGATCCTGCTCGTGCAGCAAAGCGAGCATCTCGACCTCACCGAGGCCACCTTCCGCGTGAACCAGATTGCGAACCAGATGGGCATCCGCCAACTCGCGCCCAGGGGCTGAATGCGCGCAACAAGGGAGATGCTGGCCAGCAATTCCGCGGGCGCCGGGCCTTGCTTGCATCGTCCCGGGCTCATCGGGCATGATTCTCTGCACCGGGGCAAGTCCGACTGCGTCTCGCACGGAACGCTGGAGCCCATCGTCGATGAATCCGCCGCGCGAGGTAAACCGTGAGCACGCAGGTTGCCGCTGAACCGGTCGCCGCAGTCGCCGTACCCCAGTGGAGTTGGGCCTCCCGCATCGCCTTCCGCTTTTGTGTCGTCTATTTCGGCCTCTTCTGCCTTTGCACTCAGATCATCACCTCGCTGCTGATCAACCCTCAGCTCGACTTTCCCGATCCCGGGGCGCTGCCGCCGCTCCGCCAAATCGTCGCATTCGCAGCGACGCACATCTTCCATCTCAAAGCGTCCAGCCCTGACTTCTTTATGGACACGGGCAGCGGCGATCGCCCCTGTGACTGGGTTCTGCTGGCTTGCGTGCTCGTCTTCGCCATCGCCGGAACCATGCTGTGGTCGCTGCTCGACCGCGCGCGCCCCAACTACATCGCGCTGCGCCGGTGGTTCTGGCTTTTCTTCCGTTTCGCGCTCGCAGGGCAGATGTTCGCCTACGCCTTCGCGAAAATTGTGCCGCTGCAGATGCCGTTTCCCGCGCTCTTCAAGCTGATCGAACCCATCGGGGACCAGTCGCCCATGGGCGTCCTCTGGAACTCCATCGGTGCTGCGCCCGCCTACGAAATCTTCGCCGGCTCCGCGGAGCTCCTGGGCGGCCTCCTGATCCTCATTCCGCGCACCCGCACGCTCGGCGCTCTGGTGTGCCTCGCCGACATGATCCAGGTCTTTCTGCTCAACATGACCTACGACGTGCCGGTGAAAATTCTCTCCTTTCATCTGATTCTTCTGGCACTGGTCATCCTTGCGACCGATCTCCGTCGCATGATGCAGTTTTTTCTGCTCAGCCAGCCGGCAGAAGCGCCGGCCGCGACAACCCTGTTTCAGACGCGGCGCGCCAATCGCAGCGCCGCAGGCGTGCAGATCGTTTTCGCTTTCTGGCTGCTCGGCAACAACGCGTGGGGCGCGCGCATCGGCTGGAAAACCTACGGCGGCGGGATGCCTCGGCCCGCGCTCTACGGCGTGTGGGATGTCGAGCAGCAGACCGTCGACGGCCAGGTGCGCCCGCCGCTCTTTACCGACAACGATCGCTGGCGCCGCATCCTCTTCGACCGCCACAATCTCGTGGTCTTCGAGCGTTTTAACGACGAGCGCGTACTCTGGACCGGCACGGTCGACCCGCGCGCCGGAACGATAAGGCTTTCTCAGCGCGGCAACGGCCCAGGCGGCGCAAGTCTCAGTTATACGCAGCCGTCGCCGGATCGGCTTACGCTCGACGGCACGCTCAGCGGCCACAGGGTCCACCTGGATCTGGCGCTTTATGACCGCAGCAAGTTTCTACTGGTGAGTCGAGGATTTCACTGGGTGCAGGAATCTCCGCTCAACCGTTGACGAGGTCCGGGCGGTATCCTGACGCTTCGCCGGAGGTAGTGTCTTCTATGCCTTTTCGCTGGCTTTCTGCGCTCCTACTTGCTGTATGCGCCACAACCGCTCCTGCCCAAACCGCGATCCCAAAAACGCCCGCAGGCCGTACGCTGCAGGCGTGGCTCGACGCCTTCAACAGCGGCGATCGGGCAAAGATCGAGAACTACGTGAAGACCATCCAGCCCTCGGAGGACGCGGACGGCATGATGGGGTTTCGCGCGCGAACCGGCGGCTTCGACCTGGTGTCGATCGACTCCAGCGAACCGCTGCACATTCAGTTTCGCGTGAAAGAGAAGAACAGCGAGACGCGGGCCATGGGAGATCTCGAGGTGAAGGACGGCAACCCGCCCACCGTGGCGGCATTCGGCCTGCGCGCCATGCCCGCCGGAGTC
>Ga0335075_10011114_pt1 | contig 13625 bp, 11 predicted proteins | sample Lox_Sample_24_FD_206723 | JGI IMG/M metagenome (GOLD analysis project Ga0335075, IMG submission 206723) | Soil microbial communities from Loxahatchee National Wildlife Refuge, Florida, United States - Lox_Sample_2.4 | ecosystem: Environmental > Terrestrial > Soil > Wetlands | place: USA...
GGTACCGGGGGCACCCGTCGATTGCCGGCTGGCAGATCGAGCACGATGCCGTCGATCCGCTCGGCATGGAGCATTCCTGGCGGCTGGCAGCCGGCTTCGTCGCTGCCGAGGTCGCCGCTGTCAGGGCGGCCGACGCCTCCAGGCCGATCGTGCTGAACGGGTTCCTGCCGACATCCCTGCCGGTCAGGCTGCAGCAGCAGTGGCGCACCAGGGACCAGGGCGACTCGCTGGCGGTCGGGGCCCGGCTCGCCGACGTCGTCGGCCTGGACTTCTACCCACGGCACGGACTGGCCCGGCTCGGACCGGTGACCGCCTACCTGGCGGGCAGCGATTCCCGGTGGGTACGCAGCGCGAGCATCAGGTACTGCCGGGACGTCGCCAGTTCCGGTCGGCAGATCATGGTCGCGGAGGGGCAGGCGGAGCCCTGGGAGACCGTGACGACGCCGCCGAGCATGCCGGGCCGCGGCATGTACAGCTGCCTTCCCGAGCACGTTATTGACAACTACAACTCGGCAATGCGGCTTGGCCGCGCCGTTCCGCCCGGCCTGTGGGCCTACCTGTTCTGGGGAGCGGAGTACTGGCTGCTACGTAAGCAGCAGGGCGACGACAGCTACCTGCGGGCGTTCGGACGGGTGCTAGCGGAAGGCCGTCCGGTCACCTGACGCGCTCGCGGTAGCTGAACAACGCACCGCCTGCTGCGAGCAATCCGACCGTAAGCGCGGCAATGACAGCCAGGTCAACGCCGGCGCTCACGGCGACGACGCGATGATAGCCAGGCAACCCCGCGTAGAACGTCGCCCTGGCGAGCTCTACGCAGTAGCGCATCGGCAGCAGCCAGGCAATGTCGGCCAGCACCCGCGGCGCGGTGGTCAGCGGCACCAGCACGCCGCCGAGCACGTATTGCGGGATGATCAGGAACTGGAAGATCTGCATTGCGGACCGCTGGTTCGGCAGCGCCGCGATCGTAGCCAGGCCGAACGCGGCGCCGAGCAGGCAGCACACCAGGCCGGTACCGGCCAGGCCAAGCAACTGCCAGCCCGTCATCCTGACGCCGAACGCGACAGCGAAGGCGACGATCAGCACGCCCTGGCTCAGGGCGACCGCGCTCTCGCCCGTGATCTTCCCGGCAAGCAGCGTCAGCCGGGAAACCGGGGCAATGAAGAGCTCGCGGGAGAAGTCGTTCTCGCGGTCTTCGACGATCGAGATCATCCCGGCTGCCGCGGACTGGAACAAGCTCGCCGCCAGCACGCCGGTGAACGACAGCGTGATCGTGCTCAGGCCGGTGACCTTGCCGACCGTTGCCTGCAGGAGGCCGCCGAGACCCGCGATGAGCAATACCGGGAACGCCAGGTTCACCGCGAGCCGCAGCCTGTCCCTGAGCAGCTTGGTGACATCTCGCTGGGCAATCGCGAGCAGCGCGCTGACCTCTGCTTGCGCCCTGACTCTGGTCGGCGCCCGCCCGGCGGGGGTCCGGCCGGCGCGGGCCTGGTCGGCTGCGGGCCGGCGCAATCCTGCCTGGCCTGGCCTGGCCACGCGCCCCGTCATTCCCGCTCCCAGTCCTGCTCGTCGCCGACCAGGGTCAGATAAGCGTCTTCAAGCGAGCGGGTGCCATAGCGCTGCTTGAGCTCTGCCGGGCTGCCGCGATCGACGATCTGCCCGGCCACGATGACACAGGCGGCGTCCGCGGATTCGGCCTCCTCCAGGTAATGCGTGGTCAGCAGGATCGTTGTGCCGAATTGTGACCGAGCCGCACGCAAGTAAGCCCACAGGCTGCGCCTGCTCTGCGGGTCGAGGCCCGCCGTCGGCTCATCAAGGAACAGCACGGCGGGCCTGTGCATTAGTGCCCGCACGATCTCCAGCCGCCGTCGCTGACCGCCTGACAGCGACCTGACTGGCCGCCCGAGCAGGTCAGACATGCCGAGAATGCCGGCTACCTCAGCGACCTGGTGCCGGTAGGCGGCCGGCATCATCCGGTACAGCGGCCGCCACCGGTAGAGCCCGTACAGCACGGCATGCAGCCGCAGATTCTCTTCGGCCGTGAGGTTCTGGTCCAGGGCTGGCTGCTGGAACACCACGCCGATCTGGCGGCGCACGCCGGCCTGATCGGCGGCGATGTCGCGCCCGGCAACCCGGACTGCGCCCGCGGTCGGCTCCAGCGTGGTCGTCAGGATCGCGATGGTGGTGGTCTTCCCCGCGCCATTCGGCCCTAGCAAGCAGCAGAACTCACCACTGGCGACCTGGAAGCTGATGCCGTCTACAGCGTTGCGATCCGCGCCGCGGTAACGCTTGACCAGGCCGGCGACCTCAATTGTGGACACGCGCGGTTCCGTTGACTCGCGTCGCGGACCTGGCGGTTTGCCTGGCTCTGCCAGCGCGCGCGAGCGCCCTCATGACCAGCCTGACCAGGGGGCGCGGCAGGTACGGGGCGGCCACCTCGCGCTCGAATTCGGTCATGAACAGCGCAAGCTCGGTCGGGCGTGGCAGGACTCTGCGTGCTGCGTGCTGGTCTTGCGCCATCGCGGCCGCGGTCTCAAGCAACTCCTCCATCCGCAGGGCTGGCCGCGATTCCACGGTGACCTTCGCGGTGACCGGGCCGGCATTGGCGAAGTGGTGGACCGTGCCGGGCGGCACCGCTATGCGCTGTCCCGGCCCCGCGATGATGCGATGCCGGCCGACGCGGAAGCGCATCGTTCCCTCTTGCACGGTGAAGGTTTCCTGCTGCTCGGGGTGGGCGTGGCTGCTCGGCACCCGGCCCCCCGGCGCGAGTCTCAGCTCCCAGTCGAGCACTTGCCCGCCGGTCTCCGTCGCGCTGCGCAGGATCACTATCTCCTCGCCGCTGAGCGGGTTCACGATCAGTTTCGGCTGGCTCACCGGGCCTCCCTAGCTGACATCTCTGCCGACAGTAGTCCTCGTAGCTGTCACTGCGACGACGACGCAGACTCCGGCCAGGAGCGCGACGGCTGCGGCGAACGGGAGCGGGCTGGAACTGCTCGTAGCGCCGTGCGCGGGGCCGAATGCCGCGCCGCCGAGCGTGCTGCCCGCCAGCGTCGTCGCCGCCGTGTACGGCAGGTACGGCTGGACGACGTTGAACAAGTTGCCGAGGACTGACTCGATGACGATCTCCCAGACGAGCACGGCGACCACCGCGGCCAGCTGGGAGCGGACCAGGGAGCCGACGCCGACGCCGATCGCGGCCAGCAGCGCGCCCGCCAGGACGTGCCCGGCGGCATATCTGGCCATCGTCGCTACGCCGATCGGCTCGGGATAGCCGTGGCTGGCGACGAAGCCAAGCCCGACCCCGGTGGCGATGAGCCAGCCTGCGAAGCCGAATACGGCTCCGGCGCAGGCGGCAGCCACGCACTTGGCCGCGAGCACCCGGCTGCGCCGCGGGACGGCGAGATAGGTCGCGGTGGCCGTGCCGTGCCGGAACTCGCCGCTGGACACCGTGACACCGAGCAGCGTGGCGAGCAAGAGCGCGAGGGTGCCCCCGGTGATCACCGCGTTGAGGCCGGCTGCGGTCGACAGCGGCGCAACTGCGCTTGTTCCCGCCCTGCTCGCTTCTAGCAGGGAAAAGCCGAGTGTCAGGCCAGCCGCGGTGAGAAAGAGGCCGTAGCTCAGGCGCGTGGTGCGCAGCTTTAGCAGCTCCATCCTGATGAGCGTGCTCATCGCGATGCCTCCGGTGATGTCTGGCCGTTACCTGCGCGGTCTTTGCCGGCGGCGGTGACTTTCAGGAAGACCTCCTCGAGCCCGGCGCTTGCCGTGAGCTGAGCGACCGGGGCCTCCGTGACCACGCGCCCGGAGCTGACGATGACGACCGAGTCGGCAGTCTGCGCGACCTCGGCGAGGACGTGACTCGACACGAGCACTGCGGTCCCGTCGGCCGCCATGCCTCTCAGGAGGTCCCGCAGCCAGCGCATTCCCTCGGGATCGAGGCCGTTGGCTGGTTCGTCAAGTATGAGCACGTCCGGATCGGCGAGCAGGGCTGTCGCCAGTCCGAGCCGCTGGCGCATGCCCAGCGAGAAGGTACCCACTCGCTTGTTAGCGGCGTACCTGAGATCGACCAGCTCGAGCACGTCCTCGATGCGCGCGGCGTCGACGTCGGCAGCCAGCGCCTGGACCCGCAGGTGGTTGCGAGCAGTCCGGCCGGGGTGGAAGCTCGTCGCCTCGAACACCGCGCCGACTTGCGCGGCGGGCACGGTCAGATCGGCGTAGGCCTGGCCGCAGATCGTCGCGCTGCCGCGGTCTGGCCTGACGAGCCCGACCAGCATTCTCAGGGCCGTCGTCTTGCCAGCCCCGTTCGGCCCGAGGAAGCCGACGACCTGGCCTGCTTCGACGGTGAAACTCAGCTCGTCGACGGCCGTGACGCGGCCGTACCGTTTCGTGAGGCCGGATGCCTCGATGATCGCCATCTGCAGATGTCCTCCCTCGATGCGGGCAGCGGAGCGTTCCCGTTGCCTGGTATGCGGCGGCAACCGGTAGCAATGCTGGTCGGCAGCGGGCGTCGCTGTCGTCGGCCTGCAGGGCTGACCGCGCTGGTCTTGCGGACAGGCCGGGTAGCCGCCGGGTAGACCTGCGGCGCAGGCGGCCTGTGGCGAAAGTCAGCCGCAGGGCGACGCGACCAGCGGCCGCGCTGACATAGCGTCAGTGCTAGTCATGACTGAGTCCGCGCAGGCCGGGCTGCGCCCGCCAGATCAACGACGCCGGTTGCTGGTCGACATCGCCATCGCCGTCGTCGTCACTGTTGTGCAGCTGGGTGCCGCACATGCGTCAGTGTCCTGGTCCTCGTCCTGGGGTCATGCGTCACGCGCTGCGACAAGCAGCGCACCAGGCTGGGCCGGTTACCTGCTGCTGACTGTGGCGGGTCTGGTGCTGATCTTCCGGCGGCGGTTCCCCGTCGAGGTCCTCGCCGTGTCGCTTGGCGCGACTCTGCTGGCTGGCGCGATTAGCCATCCGGGCATGATCTGGATTGCCCTGATTGTCGCTTTTTTCAATGCCGTAGTGGCTGGCAAGCGCCTCGCCGCTCTAGCGTCCCTCGTCATCGGGTTCGCGGCCAGCTTCTGGCCGCCCTGGCTGATTGGCATGGCTGGCCATGCCTCGCCAGCAGTCGCGCTCGCCGCTGCTGCCTGGTTGCTGGTACTGCTGGCGGTGGCTGAATTCGTCCGTTTCCGCCGTGATCACGCGGCGGAGGTGGCCCGCAGCCGTGCCGACCAGTTGCGCCGCCAGGCCGGCGAGGAGCGGATGCGGATCGCCAGGGATCTGCATGACGTGGTCGCGCACAATATCTCCGTGATCAACGTCCAGGCCAACACTGCGCTCCATCTCATGGACCGCCAGCCTGAGCGCGCCAGGGAGGCACTGACCGCAATCCACGATGTCAGCAGGCAGGCACTGACCGAGCTGCGCTCTGTGCTTGGCGTGCTGCGCTCTGATGAGGATTACGCGCCCCGGTCGCCGAGCCCCGGCCTCTGGCAGCTGGATGATCTTCTGTCCGGCGTGCGCAAGGCAGGTCTCGTTCCCCGCCTGCACCGCCTCGGCGACCAGCGGCCGTTGCCGGCCAGTGTCGACCTCGCTGCCTACCGCATCGTCCAGGAAGCGCTCACCAACGCCGCCCGGCACAGCACCAGCCCCGCGGCAGATGTCCTCGTGAGCTACGAGGCAGACGGTGTGCTCGTCCAAATCGACGACGCCGGGCCGGCGCGGACGCCGGCGGCGGCGCGAGCAGGGAACGGCATTACCGGAATGGCCGAGCGCGCGCACGCCCTCGGCGGCCGGCTGTCGGCCGGCCGCCGCCCGGACGGCGGATTCCGGGTGGCCGCATGGCTGCCCAGCCCGGCGGCTCCGGCTGACGCGCCCGCTCAGGTTCAGCCACTAGCTGCTGGCCAGCCCCCGGACGCCGGCCAGCCGGGGTTGGTCGAGCCGCCGGGAACTGATGCGAGCGCGGCGGCCGGCGACCCGCGGGACACCGGGGAACCGCCGGATCCGGCGGAGCCGCCCGATCCAGGGCAGCCGCCGGGTGCGGGGGAGCCGCCGGGTGCGGGGCAGCCGCCGGATACCGGGGAGCCGCCGGACGCGGGGGAGCCGCTGGACGCCGGCCAGCCGCCCGCCGAAGGCGGGGCATCGTGATCCGGGTCGGGCTGGCTGACGATCAGGAGCTCGTCAGGACCGGGTTCGCCGCCTTGCTTGATGCCGAGGAGGACATGCAGATAGCTGGCCAGGCTGCGAACGGCGAGCAAGCGGTCTGGCTGGCGGCACGGGAGCGGCCAGACGTGCTCCTGATGGACATCCGGATGCCTGTGCTGGACGGCATCGAGGCAACCAGGCGAATCGCCGGCCAGCCCGAACTGGCGGGCGTTCACGTCGTCATCCTCACGACATTCGAGCTTGACGAGTACATCTTCGACGGCCTGCAAGCCGGCGCAGCCGGGTTCCTGCTCAAAGACACCGACGCAGCGGAGCTCATCAGAGCCGTGCGGGTCGTGGCGGGCGGCGACGCGCTGCTGTCTCCTGCGGTGACACGTCGGCTGATCGCCGAGTTCAGCGCTCATGCCCGCAGGCCGCGGCCAGTGCCAGGGGTGTCGGAGCTGACGCCACGGGAGCGAGAGGTCGTACGGCTTATCGGTACCGGATTGTCCAATGAGGAGATCGCGGCCCAGTTGTACGTCAGCCAGTCGACGGTTAAGACGCATGCCGGGCGTGCCATGACCAAGCTGGCCGCCAGGGATCGCGCGCAGCTAGTCGTGGCTGCCTACGAGGCCGGCCTGGTTCAGCCAGGCGCCTAGCTCAGCGTGCTGCCCAGCGCCTGAAGCGTCGGCTGCGGCTCCGGCAAGGCGAGGCGACAGGCACACCGCAGCCATTGCCGGCCCTCGGCGTCCCCTTTGGGCGTTTTGCCCCGGCAAAACGCGCAGAGCGCGCTGCTGGCCTCGGTCTACGCGAGGCCCGGCTCGGACCGCCCGCCGCCGCCCGGCCTAGTGCCCGATTCGCGCTATAAGTCGCGCCCAGCTGCTTGGAGGTCATTCGTGGGTGCCTAGTCAGTGTCGCCGCAGCAGCACCAGGTCGGCACCCACGACGGCAGGTGGGGGAAACGCGCCCCGTTCGGCTGCGGATCGGCGCACGCGAGCGCGACTGCTGAGCCTGGTGGTACGAGAGTGCATCCATGGGGTATGGCCGAAGTACGGGGACATGGCGCCGAGTGGGGGTGAACCGTCATGTCAGGATCGATTACTAGCCTGTTTGTTATGCCGATTGTCATTGCAGCAGCTCTGACCTTTTGGATATCAATTGTTCTGTATGCGCACAGGCATCCGGCCTGGAAGCATCATCCTCCGCCGCCGCGCACCGAGGTGGCTGGCGGTGCCTTCGCGGCAGTCGATGGAGGCCGGCAGCTCGAGCCAATTCCCGGCGAATCGGTGCATGAGATGATTCCCACCCAGCGAGCTGCGTGGGCAGAAGAGAGCTATGAGACTGCCGACCCAGGGGGGACCACAGCGGCCGCCCCCGAATTCCACGGACGGCTGGTGGATCAGCGGGGACGGGCCGGAATCGGGTTGCCGCCGCGGTAGGCCGTCACCCCGTCACCCGGGCCGGTACGAGTACTGCTGGTCTCGTCGCTGGGTGGCTTCGCCCTCACTCCGCTGTATTGTGCGGTTGACGCCTGACCTCGTTGCCGTGCAGGAGCAGCCGTGGGAGTTCAGCCTGGTGAAGCGCCAGAAGCCGTTGCCGACGATCCGCTGCAGGAGGCGATCGCCCTGGCCGAATCAGCGCGCCAGGCCGGCGTCGGGCTGAAGTTGCTCGGCGGTCTCGCTGTCCGGGTCCTTACTCCCGGCCTGCCGCCTCGGTTGCGCCCAGGCCAGGACATGGACTTCGCCTGCCTGACCAAAGGGCGGAAAGCGACGGCGAAGTTCCTCGAGGACAACGGCTGCGTGCCCGACCGCAGGTTCAACAACCTCAACGGCGACCGGCAGATGTACTTCACCGCCCCGTCAGGCCGGCCCGTCGACGTCATGGTGGACCGGCTGACGATGTGCCACGTACTCGACTTCCGGCCCGGATTCGGCCGCCTGCCGCTCACCCTGGACGCGGTCGACATCCTGCTATCGAAGCTCCAGATCGTGGAGCTCAATCAGAAGGACGCCAGGGACATCCTGCAGTTGCTGGCCGGGCTGCCGGCCCGCGAACCGGATGGTGACGGAAGCGAGCCGTTCCTGGACACCAAGAGGTTCGGCCAGCTGCTGGCCGGCGACTGGGGCTGGTGGCGCACGGTCACCGGGAACCTGAGCAAGCTTCCAGAGCTCGCCGCCGATAAGCCTGAGCTCGTGCCTGCCGGCGCTCCGTATGACCCGATAGCCCAGGTGGGTCAGCTTGCCCAGGTCGCGGAGGCTGTCCCCAAGGGCATTAAGTGGAAGATGCGCGCCAACATCGGCGATCGCGTCCGCTGGTATGAGCTGCCGGAGGAAGTCGGCCACTGAGCCGCCGCGCCGCCGCGTCACCGCGTCACTGAGCCACCGCGTCACTGAGCCGCTGCCCTGGCGCTGCCAGGGCAGCACGTCCGCTGTCCCGGCCCGCTCACCCGCGCTGTCAGCACCGCCCCGTTCCGGGCCACGGTCCATTGACGCAGGCCAGTACGCCATTACCGGATTGTCAACCTTGACGTTCATGCGTCGGCTGCTACACCCTTTGAACAAGCCGACAAGCAAAGGCGTGGTAGTGACGTGAAGATCTTTTTTGCCACCGATATCCACGGGTCGGAAGTCTGCTGGCGCAAGTTCCTCAACTCCGCGGCCTTCTACAAGGCTGACCTCGTGGTCCTCGGCGGGGATGTCACCGGCAAGGCAATGGTCCCGATCACGGCCCACAGCGGCTACTGGGAAGTGACGCTGCGCGGCGAGACGCTGCGCCTCGATTCCAAGTCTGAGCTCGACGACATCATCACGAGGATCCGCAACAGCGGTTTCTATCCCGCGATAGTCAGCCCCGACGAGCTGGCGCATCTCGGCGGCAACGAAGCCGCTGTCGGCGAGCGCTTCGAGCAAGAGATGATCAGCTCGCTCGACCGCTGGCTCGATATGGCCGACGGCAAATTGCACGGCGGCGATATCCCGTGCATCCTCAACGGCGGCAACGACGACATCTTCGAGATCGACAACGTCATCGAGTCCTCGCCGTGCGTCAGCTTCGCCGAGGGCAAGCTGCTCGACCTCGACGGGTTTTCGCTGGTGTCCATGGGCTGGACCAACCCGACGCCATGGAACACCTACCGGGAAGCGCCGGAAGAGGAGCTTGCCCCCAAGATCGAGGCGCTCGCCGCCCTCGTGCCTGACATGGGCCGCGCCATTTTCAACTTCCACGCGCCGCCATATGGCACCGGGCTCGATGAGGCTCCGGCGCTTGATGACAACCTGCGGCCGATGCATGGCGGCGCCGTGATGAAGCCGGTCGGCTCCAAGGCCGTCAGGGACGCCATAGTCAAGCACCAGCCGATGCTCTCGGTGCATGGTCACATTCACGAGAGCCGGGCGATCAAGCGGCTCGGCCGGACGATGGCCATCAATCCCGGCAGCGTGTACGGCGACGGCGTGCTGCAGGGCGCCGTCCTGGAACTAGATAAGAAGAAGGCGAAAGTCAGCAGATACCTGCTGGTGAACGGCTGATTCCGGCCGGGAGCCAGGCGGACGGGGACTAAAGATAGACGGCCAGCCACGCTGGCCGTCTCTAACTGAGAGGCGCAAATGGCGACAGAATCCGTTAGCGGAACCCCGACCCTGTTCCTGCGTAACGCGACCGGCCTGGTCCGCGGCTGGTCGGTTCGAGATTCGATGATTTACGCGTGCCTGTCCACGAACGTGGTGACGCTCGGCATCTACGAGTTCTCCTACCAGTCATTCATCCCGAAGGGTCAGCTGCTCACCTCGGTGCTGATCTCAGCGGTCTGGGTGTCGTTCCTGGTGATCGCCTACGCCGGCCTCATCGTCACGATCCCGCGCGCCGGCGGGGACTACGTCTGGCAGACCCGCATACTCGGCAGCGGCCTCGGCTTCGTGATGGCGGCGACAGGCTGGTGGTTCATTCTCTGGCTCTGGGCGCCCATCTACGGCAACATACTCTCGGTTGAGCTGTTCCAGCCGTTGTGGGCAACCCTCGGTGATCCGAGCGGCGCGACCTGGTTTGCTTCGAAGACCGGTATCTTCGTGGTCTGCCTGATCACAATCGCCGTCGCGGGCTTCCTGGTCTCTCTCGGCATGGCGGGCTACGCGCGAATCCAGAAGTACTGCTTCTACGCCGGCCTGATCGGCTTCGCCGTCGTCGTGATCCTTCTGCTGGTCAGCAGCAAGTCGAGCTTCATCTCCTCCTTCGACACCGAAGCGCACAAGATCTTCGGCGTAAACAACGCGTACGCCGCCACGACATCGGGCGCTGCGAAAACGGGCTACGTGTCACCGGCGTTCGGCTTCGGACCGCTCGGCGCCAGCATGCTGCTCGTTCCGATGATGATGTTCTACCTGCTCTGGCCGAACTGGGGCTCCACCCTGTACGGCGAGATCCGCGGCGCGAGTGACTTCAAGCGCGTGTTCACGGGGATGTTCTCCGGCCTGTGGATCACCGCGATTCTCTCGGTCATCTTCCTCCTGCTGGTCGCCAAGACATTCGGCACCGGGTTCTACAACGATTCAAACGCGCTGTACTGGAGCGCTTACTACGGCGGCAAGATCCCGGCCGCTATCCCGATCTGGCCGTATCCGGTGATGTTCGCCGGCTGGCTGGTTCACAACGCGGCGTTCCAGACGATCCTCATCCTGCTGATGAGCGTGTGGTTCTTCGGCTGGGTCGGCACCCTGTTCCTGTCGTCGACCAGGGTCATCTTCGCGGCGGCGTTTGACCGGGTGCTGCCGGACCGTGCGGCCGAGGTCTCCGAGAAGCGCAACGTGCCGTTCTACTCGCTGATCCTCATGCTGCTGCCTGCCGTGGCGCTCAGCGCGGTCTACGCGTACTCGCTCAAGTTCGAGACCTACACACTGGATGCGACCCTGGTCATCGCAGTGACGTACCTGTTCAGCGCGATCGCCGTGGTCATCCTGCCGTGGCGCAAGCCCGAGCTCTGGCGAGCGTCGCCGGCCAGCCGGTTCAAGGTCGCGGGCGTGCCCGTCGTCCCGGTAGCCGGCGTGATCACGATCGGCCTGCTCGGCTACAACCTGTACGAGTGGCTGAGCAACGATGCCTACGGCGTCAACAACCACGACTCGCTGATCTTCATGGGCATCCTGTACGTCCTCGCGATCGCGGTCTACGTAACGGCGCGCCTCGTCCGCCGCCGCCAGGGCATCGACCTCGGCCTTGTCAACAAGGAGATACCGGTCGAGTAACAGCAGTTGACCGCATCCGCGCGGGCTAACGGTGCACCGGCAGATTCCTCCGGGAACGGGGATTCTGCCGGTGCATCATGCCTGCCAGGCCGCGGTCGCTTAGCTAACCGGGCACACTGGCACAGACAGCACTAGCGCGACAGAGAGTTGAGTGAGATCGCGGTATGACGCAGACACCTGATCGGGCCAGTGCGGTCATCATCGGAGCCGGCATCGTCGGCAACAGCCTGGCCTACCACCTCGCCCGGCTCGGCTGGACGCAGCTCGTCCTGGTGGACAAGGGCCCGATGCCGAATCCTGGCGGGTCGACGGGGCACGCTTCGAACTTCATCTTCCCGATCGAGTACTCGAAGATGATGATGGAACTGACCAGGGACAGCACCGAGCAGTACTCCGAACTCGGCGTTTTCACCGAGAGCGGCGGCATTGAGGTCGCCCGGACGCAGGAACGAATGCACGAACTGCGCCGGCGGTGCTCACAGGCGAAGTCGTGGGCCATACCGGCCGAGCTACTCACTGCAGAAGGCGTACGCAAGCTGGTGCCTTACCTCGACGACTCGGTGATACTCGGCGGCGCTTACTTCCCTACCGTTGGCGTGGTCGACTCGTTGCGTGCCGGTACGTTGATGCGCGAGCGAGCCGAGCAGCTTGACGCCCTGACGGTCGTGGCCGGCGCCGAGGTGCTCGGCATCGACAAGACGCCGGACGGCAAGGTCGCGGGCGTGCGCACCACCAAGGGCGATATCGCCACCGACGTCGTCGCGATCTGCTGCGGCGTGTGGAGCCCCCGGATCGCGCGGATGGCCGGCGCCCGCATCCCGCTCACGCCGATCGTGCACCAGATGATCAGCGTCGGGCCGATCGCGCTGTTCGACGGCGCCGAGGGTGAGATCAGCTACCCGATCGTCAGGGACGTCGACGAGAACATGTACGAGCGCCAGCACGGCGGCGACATGGAAGTCGGCTCGTACGCGCACCGGCCGATCATCGTGGAGCCGGACGACATCCCGTCGATCGAGGAGGCGGTGCTGTCGCCGACCGAGATGCCGTTCACTTCTGACGACTTCGATCCGCAGCTGGAGCTCGCGCTCGAGATCATGCCGGAGCTGCTGGGTGACGAGCGCGCTGGCGTGCGGTACGCGATCAACGGGCTCATCTCGATGACGCCGGACGGGCACCCGGTGCTGGGGGAGACGCCGGAAGTGCCGGGCCTGTGGTCGGTCGCGGCAAGCTGGATCAAGGAAGGTCCCGGCATCGGCCGGGCCGTCGCCGAGTGGATGAGCGGAGTCACACCGGAGATCGACATCCACGAGGCGGACATCGCGCGGTTCTACCCGCACCAGCGCACCACTGCGCACGTGACCGCGCGGGCGCGCGAAGGCTTCAACAAGATGTACGGCATCGTGCATCCGGCCGAGCAGTGGGAGTCCGGCCGCCCGGTCCGGGTCAGCCCGGTTTACGAGCAGGAGCGCGAGCTCGGCGCGGTGTTCCACGAGACCGCCGGCTGGGAACGGCCGATGTGGTACGAGTGCAACCGCGACCTGCTCGAGCGGTATTCAGACAGGCTGATGGACCGTGGCAGCGAATGGGAGTCCCGCTGGTGGTCGCCGATCATCAATGCGGAGCACCTGGCGATGCGTGACCGGGCAGGCCTGTTTGACCTGTCAGCCTTCGCCATACTTGACGTCACCGGACCGGGCGCTCTGCACGCCGTCCAGACAGTCGCAGTCGCTCAGATGCAGGTGCCGGTCGGGAAGGTGGTGTACACCTCGTTCCTGGACGACGCCGGGGGCTTCCGCGCCGACCTCACGATCATGCGGCTCGGGCCGCGGCACTTCCGGGTCGTTACCGGCGGCGCCACCGGGATGGCCGACCTGAAGTGGATACGTGATCACCTGGCCGATGACGGATCCGCGACTGTCACGGACGTGACCTCGGCGTGGACGACGTTCGGCCTGTGGGGGCCGAAGGCGCGCGACATCCTCCGTCATCTGACCGGCGACGACATCTCCAACGCCGGCTTTGAGTTCGGGACTTGCCGGGAGATCGAGGCTGAGGGAATGACCGTGCTCGCCTCGCGGATCTCGTATGTCGGCGAGCTGGGCTGGGAACTCTACATTCCGATCGAGCAGGGCCGCAGGCTCTGGCAAGCAGTGTTCTCCGCGGGCCTGGCTTACGGCATGGTGCCGGCTGGCATCGGCGTCTACGGCACGACTGGCCGGCTGGAGAAGGGTTACCGCGCTTACGGTGCCGAGCTCGACGCCAGCT
>Ga0335075_10011115_pt1 | contig 13624 bp, 13 predicted proteins | sample Lox_Sample_24_FD_206723 | JGI IMG/M metagenome (GOLD analysis project Ga0335075, IMG submission 206723) | Soil microbial communities from Loxahatchee National Wildlife Refuge, Florida, United States - Lox_Sample_2.4 | ecosystem: Environmental > Terrestrial > Soil > Wetlands | place: USA...
TACCCGCAACGCGGGACTGGAACGAACCAAGAGACTTGTGAGGGTCGTCTGCGATGGTGCAGTTCGACGGATTGCGCCCCGCCCGGCTCAAGGTGGGGATCATCTCCGCCGGTCGGGTGGGCACGGCTTTGGGCGTCGCGCTGGAACGCGTCGACCACGTCGTGGTGGCATGCAGCGCCGTTTCCCGGGCGTCGCAGCAGCGTGCCGAACGCTGGTTGCCCGACACCCCGGTGTTGCCGGTAACCGACGTTGCCGCCAGTGCCGAGCTCCTGCTGCTGGCGGTGCCGGACACCGAACTGGCGGCCCTGATTTCGGGGTTGGCGGCCACCTCGGCGGTGCGGCCGGGCACCATCGTCGCGCACACCTCGGGCGTCAACGGCGTTGGCGTGCTGGCACCGCTGAGCGAGCAGGACTGCATACCGCTGGCCGTTCATCCGGCAATGACGTTCACCGGCTCCGACGAGGACATCTCCCGGCTGCCGGACACTTGCTTCGGGATCACCGCGGTCGATGAGGTCGGTTACGCGATCGCACAGTCGCTGGTGCTGGAGATCGGCGGTGAGCCGTTCCGGGTCCGCGAGGACGCGCGGACGCTGTATCACGCCGCGTTGGCCCATGCCGGCAACCACATCGTCACCGTTCTCGCCGACGCCCTGGACGCACTTCGGGCCGCGTTGGCGGGGTCCGAACTCCTCGGTCAACAGCTGGTCGACGATCAACCCGGCGGCATCGCCGAACGGATACTTGGACCGCTGGCCCGGGCGGCGCTGGAGAACACCCTGCGACGAGGGCAGGCGGCGCTCACCGGTCCGGTCGCGCGTGGTGATGCGGGCGCTGTTGCCGGTCACCTGAACGCGCTGGCGGCGGTCGATGCGCAACTGGCCGAGGCCTACCGGGTGAACGCGCTGCGCACAGCGGAACGCGCGCATGCGCCCGACGAGGTCCGCCAGGTCCTGGAGGTTGCGGCGCGATGAACCTCAACAGGACGCCGAAGTTCAATGCCGGCGAACTCAACGTGTATCCAAGCCCCGACGACGTCAGCGACGTCAGCCGCGCGCTGCGCCATACCGGTCGGCGGGTGATGTTGGTGCCGACGATGGGCGCCCTGCACGACGGACACCTCTCCCTCGTGCGCGCGGCCAAACGGGTGCCCGGCTCGGTGGTGGTGGTGTCGATCTTCGTCAACCCGCTGCAATTCGGAGCTGACGAGGATCTCGACGCCTACCCGCGGATCGTCGACGCCGACTTGGCGCTGTTGCGCGGCGAAGGGGTTGAAATAGCCTTCACCCCAAGCGCTGCCGCGATGTATCCGGACGGCCCGCGTACCGCCGTGCATCCGGGTCCGCTGGGATCCGAACTCGAGGGTGCTGCGCGGCCCACCCATTTCGCCGGCATGCTGACCGTGGTGCTCAAGCTGCTGCAGATTGTCCGCCCAGACCGAGTTTTCTTCGGGGAGAAGGACTATCAGCAGCTGGTGTTGGTGCGGCAGATGGTCGCCGACCTCGACGTCGATACTCGGGTCATCGGCGTGCCGATCGTGCGCGAAACCGATGGCCTGGCGATGTCATCGCGCAACCGCTACCTCGATCCTGCCCAGCGCGAACTGGCCGGCGTGCTGTCGGCGGCGCTGCTGGCCGGGACGCATGCCGCATCGGGTGGTGCGGAGGCGGCGCTGCAGGCAGCCCGCGCCGTGCTGTCAGAGGTGTCCGCGGTCGACGTCGATTACCTGCAGGTGCGCGACCCCGAACTAGGGCCTGCGCCGCTGCACGGCCCGGCCCGGCTGCTGGTCGCGGCCCGGCTGGGCACCACCAGACTCCTCGACAATGTCGCGATCGAAATCAGTACTACCGTCGGCGTCGATGGGCGAGAGCCCGCGATTCCGGCGGGAAACTCTGAATCACCCTGGAGGAACTGATGTTACGAACAATGCTCAAATCGAAGATTCACCGGGCAACCGTCACACAGGCAGACCTGCACTACGTCGGCTCGGTGACGATCGACGCCGACTTGATGGATGCGGCCGACCTGCTCGAGGGCGAGCAGGTGACCATCGTCGACATCGACAACGGCGCGCGCCTGGTCACCTACGCGATCACCGGTGAGCGCGGCAGCGGCGTGATCGGAATCAACGGGGCCGCTGCGCATCTCGTGCATCCCGGTGACTTGGTAATTCTGATCGCCTACGCCTCGATGGAGGACGCCGAGGCGCGCAGCTATCAACCGAAGATCGTCTTCGTCGACGCCGACAACCGGGCCATCGATCTCGGCAACGATCCGGCATACGTGCCTGCCGATGCGGGCGAGCTGGTCTCGCCCCGATGAAGGTAGCCTGACCGTGCTGTTGGCAATCGACGTCCGCAACACACACACTGTCGTGGGACTGCTCTCCGGTTCGGGTGAGCATGCGAAGGTTGTGCAGCAGTGGCGGATTCGCACCGAATCCGAAGTCACCGCCGATGAACTGGCATTGACCATCGACGGTCTGATCGGTGACGATGCCGATCAGCTCACCGGCGCGGCCGCGCTGTCAACGGTGCCATCGGTACTGCACGAGGTGCGGGTGATGCTCGACCAGTACTGGCCGTCGCTGCCGCATGTGCTGATCGAACCCGGGGTCCGCACCGGCATCCCGCTGCTTGTCGACAATCCGAAAGAAGTCGGCGCCGATCGAATCGTCAACTGCCTCGCGGCTTTTCAGAAGTACGGCACCGCGGCCATCGTGATCGACTTCGGCTCATCGATCTGCGTGGACGTGGTGTCCGCCAAGGGCGAGTTCCTCGGCGGCGCTATCGCCCCGGGAATACAGGTCTCCTCTGACGCGGCTGCTGCGCGCTCTGCCGCATTGCGCCGGGTCGAGCTGGCCCGGCCGCGGTCGGTGGTCGGCAAGAACACCGTCGAATGCATGCAGGCCGGCGCTGTCTTCGGTTTCGCCGGGCTGGTCGATGGTCTGGTGCAACGCATCCGCGACGACGTGGACGGTTTCGCAGGCGGCCCAGGAAATCAGGTCACGGTAGTGGCGACTGGCCATACCGCGCCGCTGCTGCTGGCGGAACTGGATTCCGTCGATCATTACGACCAGCATCTGACCCTGCACGGGCTGCGGCTGGTCTTCGAACGCAACCGCGACAGTCAGCGCGGGCGGCTCAAGACGGCGCGCTGACCACCCGTCGCGCGAAGCAGGAGCTGGGGCTGTAATCGGGCCCGGATCACAACTTGGTGTCTTGTTCGCGGGTCGCAACTGCGCATTCGCCGATGACCTAAGCTGGCACGTCGTGAACGCCGCCGACGAGGACATCCCCGAGCAGTTCCGGATCCGCCGAGACAAGCGGGCTCTCTTGTGGGCGCAGGGCCGCGACCCCTATCCCGTCGAAGTCGGGCGCACCCACACGCTGGCGCAGATCCGTGCCGCCTATCCGGACCTGGCTCCCGACTCGACCACCGGTGACATCGTCGGTGTTGCCGGCCGGGTGGTGTACGCCCGCAACTCGGGCAAGCTGTGTTTTGCGACACTTCAAGAGGGTGAGGGCACCCGACTGCAAGTGATGCTCAGCCTGGCCGGCGTCGGCGCCGAAGCGCTCGACGAGTGGAAAGCTGATGTGGATATCGGCGACATCGTCTGCGTGCACGGCGAGGTGATCAGCTCAAAGCGCGGTGAGCTGTCCGTTCTCGGCGACAGCTGGCAGATGGCGTCCAAGGCGCTGCGCCCGCTGCCGGTGGCCCATAAAGAGATGAGCGAAGAGTCGCGGGTGCGGCAGCGCTACGTGGACCTGATCGTCCGTCCGCAGGCGCGCACGGTCGCCCGGCAACGGATCGCCGTCACTCGCGCGATACGGACCGCTCTGGAGCAACGTGGGTTTCTCGAAGTCGAGACGCCGATGTTGCAGACTTTGGCGGGCGGAGCAGCGGCTCGGCCGTTCGTTACACACTCCAATGCACTTGACATCGATCTGTACCTTCGGATCGCGCCGGAACTGTTCCTCAAGCGATGCGTCGTCGGTGGCTTCGACAAGGTCTTCGAACTTAATCGGGTGTTCCGAAACGAAGGAGCCGATTCGACCCATTCTCCCGAATTTTCCATGCTGGAGACCTACCAGGCGTATGGAACGTACGACGATTCGGCGGTCGTCACGCGCGAGCTTATTCAACACGTAGCAGACGAGGCGATCGGTACTCGACAACTGTCGTTGCCCGACGGCAGTGTCTATGACATCGACGGAGAATGGACGTCGATACAAATGTATCCGTCGCTATCTGAGGCGCTCGGCGAAGAGATCACACCAAACACCACGGTTGACCGCTTGCGCGCTATCGCCGAGTCGCTAGGCGTCGAGGTGCCGGTCGGCCACGGGTATGGACACGGCAAGCTGGTCGAAGAATTATGGGAACACGTCGTGGGCGCCGGCTTGAGCGCGCCCACCTTCGTTCGGGATTTCCCAGTTGAGACAACGCCTTTGACCCGCCAGCACCGCAGTATTCCGGGCGTAACTGAGAAGTGGGACCTCTATATCCGCGGGGTCGAGCTGGCCACCGGATATTCGGAATTAATCGACCCGGTGGTGCAACGTGAGAGGTTCGCTGAACAAGCGCGAGCCGCCGCGGCCGGTGACGACGAGGCGATGTTGCTAGACGAGGATTTTCTCGCTGCCTTGGAGCACGCCATGCCGCCTTGTACGGGAACTGGAATGGGCATCGATCGGTTGTTGATGGCTTTGACCGGCCTGTCAATAAGAGAGACAGTATTGTTCCCGATTGTTCGTCCGCATAGCAGCTGAACGCTCTTGTAGTGTTGTATTGAATACCGCGCCTCCTTATGGCAGATTGTTGCCCAAGGGGGCGGTCCAACAACTTGCACGGTAAGTGCTCAGGAAGAAGCGTGAGGCTCAGCCAATGGCGAAAAAAGTGACCGTTACCCTGGTCGATGATTTCGACGGTGAGGGCGCCGCCGATGAAACGGTCGAATTCGGCCTCGACGGGGTGACCTATGAGATCGATCTTTCCTCCAAAAATGCCACGAAACTGCGCAACGATCTGAAGCAGTGGGTTGAAGCCGGCCGTCGGGTCGGCGGTCGTCGGCGTGGACGTGCCAGCTCCGGTCGCGGCCGTGGAGCCATCGACCGCGAGCAGAGTGCCGCGATCCGGGAATGGGCCCGTCGCAACGGCCACAACGTCTCGACGCGGGGCCGCATCCCGGCCGACGTCATCGACGCATTCCATGCTGCTACCTGACCTGCCGCCTGACTTAGCGAAAGCCGGACCAGCACCGAACGAGGGCTGGTCCGGCTTTCGCTGATGGCGAACCGATCGCCCGTCAGTCGCGGAAACGTTTTGCCATTTGACCGCGTTGCTCCCATTACGGCCGTCAAGTAACCGGGTATATGCGTGTGGCGTAATCGCCGCAAGGTAGGAAGCCTGGCGAGCCGCCCATTACAGTGGATGGCAGGTACACAAGTGTCGGCCCCTGTGCCGACAATGACTGGAGTACCGATGGTGAGGGAGAGCAGGTAACCCGATGTTTGAACGATTTACCGACCGTGCCCGCAGGGTCGTCGTCCTGGCGCAAGAAGAGGCCCGGATGCTCAACCACAACTACATCGGCACCGAGCACATCCTGTTGGGTCTTATTCACGAAGGCGAAGGTGTAGCCGCAAAGTCGCTGGAGTCGCTGGGCATCTCGTTGGAGGGCGTCCGTAGCCAGGTCGAGGAGATCATCGGCCAGGGCCAGCAGGCCCCGTCGGGACACATACCGTTTACGCCGCGCGCCAAGAAGGTGCTCGAGCTGAGCCTGCGTGAGGCGTTGCAGCTGGGCCACAACTACATCGGCACCGAGCACATTCTGCTCGGTTTGATCCGTGAGGGTGAAGGCGTTGCCGCCCAGGTGTTGGTGAAGCTGGGTGCTGAGCTGACCCGGGTGCGTCAGCAGGTCATCCAGCTGCTGTCCGGCTACCAGGGCAAGGAGACCGCCGAGGCCGGTACCGGCGGCCGCGGTGGCGAGTCCGGCAGCCCGTCCACGTCGTTGGTGCTCGATCAGTTCGGTCGCAATCTGACCGCCGCCGCGATGGAAGGCAAGCTTGACCCCGTCATCGGCCGCGAGAAGGAAATCGAGCGGGTGATGCAGGTGCTGAGCCGGCGCACCAAGAACAACCCGGTGCTGATCGGCGAGCCCGGCGTCGGCAAGACCGCCGTGGTCGAGGGCCTGGCGCAGGCCATCGTGCACGGCGAGGTTCCCGAGACGCTGAAGGACAAGCAGCTCTACACGCTGGACTTGGGATCGCTGGTGGCGGGCAGCCGTTACCGCGGTGACTTCGAGGAGCGCCTGAAGAAGGTGCTCAAGGAGATCAACACCCGCGGCGACATCATCCTGTTCATCGACGAGCTGCACACGTTGGTGGGCGCGGGTGCCGCCGAGGGCGCGATCGACGCGGCGTCGATCCTGAAGCCCAAGCTGGCCCGCGGTGAACTGCAAACGATCGGCGCCACCACGCTCGACGAGTACCGCAAGTACATCGAGAAGGACGCCGCGCTGGAGCGCCGCTTCCAGCCGGTTCAGGTGGGCGAGCCGACGGTGGAGCACACCATCGAGATCCTCAAGGGCCTGCGGGACCGCTATGAGGCGCACCACCGGGTGTCCATCACCGATTCCGCGGTGACGGCTGCAGCCACTTTGGCTGACCGCTACATCAACGACCGGTTCCTGCCCGACAAGGCGATCGACCTGATCGACGAGGCCGGCGCCCGGATGCGGATTCGCCGGATGACCGCTCCGCCAGACCTGCGCGAGTTCGACGAGAAGATCGCCGAAGCCCGCCGCGAGAAGGAGTCCGCGATCGACGCGCAGGACTTCGAGAAGGCGGCCAGCCTGCGCGACCGCGAGAAGCAACTCGTGGCCCAGCGTGGCGAGCGCGAAAAGCAGTGGCGTTCAGGCGATCTCGACGTTGTCGCGGAGGTCGATGAGAACGAGATCGCCGAGGTACTCGGCAACTGGACCGGCATCCCGGTGTTCAAGCTCACCGAGGCCGAGACCACCCGGTTGCTGCGTATGGAAGACGAGCTGCACAAGCGGATCATCGGCCAGGAGGACGCTGTCAAGGCCGTGTCCAAGGCGATCCGCCGCACCCGTGCCGGGCTGAAGGACCCCAAGCGTCCGTCAGGCTCGTTCATCTTCGCCGGCCCGTCCGGTGTGGGTAAGACCGAGCTGTCCAAGGCGCTGGCCAACTTCTTGTTCGGTGACGACGACGCGCTCATCCAGATCGACATGGGCGAGTTCCACGACCGGTTCACCGCGTCACGGTTGTTCGGCGCCCCGCCGGGATACGTCGGCTACGAGGAGGGCGGCCAGCTCACCGAGAAGGTGCGGCGCAAGCCGTTTTCCGTGGTGCTGTTCGACGAGATCGAGAAGGCGCACCAGGAGATCTACAACAGCCTGTTGCAGGTGCTTGAGGACGGCCGTCTGACCGATGGGCAGGGCCGCACGGTGGACTTCAAGAACACCGTGCTGATCTTCACGTCGAACCTGGGCACCGCCGACATCTCCAAGGCGGTGGGTCTGGGCTTCACCCAGGGTGGCGGCGACAACGACTACGAGCGGATGAAGCAGAAGGTCAACGACGAGCTGAAGAAACACTTCCGCCCCGAGTTCCTCAACCGCATCGACGACATCATCGTCTTCCACCAGTTGACTCGCGACGAGATCATCCGGATGGTCGACCTGATGATCGGGCGGGTCGAAAAGCAGCTGAAGAGCAAAGACATGGCAATGAAGCTCACCGACAAAGCCAAGTCATTGCTGGCCAAGCGTGGCTTCGACCCGGTGCTGGGCGCTCGCCCGTTGCGGCGCACCATCCAGCGGGAGATCGAGGACCAGCTGTCCGAGAAGATCCTGTTCGAGGAGGTCGGTCCGGGCCAGATTGTCACCGTGGACGTCGACGACTGGGACGGCGAGGGTGCCGGAGAGAACGCGAAGTTCACCTTCACCGGCGCCCGCAAGCCGGCCGAGCCCACCGAGCCGGATCTTGCTCAAGCCGGGGCACACGCTCAAGAGTAATCCTGACGCCGAGAGTGCGGCTACCGACGCGTTTACTCGAAAAATGCGTCGGTAGTTGCACTTTCGCGCTGAGCCAGTCAGGTAGGCAGCAGCGCGAAAACCTGTTTGGCCACCTGCAGCATCCAACCCGTCACGCTCGGCCCATGGTCGCGCGGCCAGTTCAGCTGAAAACTCACCACCCAGGGCTGTCCTGTCCGGTCAACGGCATACCAGCTGAACGTGAGGTCACCCGGCAGGCCACCAGCTTTCGCACCGACGTAGGGCCAGTCCCGCGAATCCAGTTTGATACCCGGAGCGGCCGCCAAAATCTGCTTGACGGGGGCGGCTTTGCCCACCGCACCGGCCTGCAGTGCCGCATGTACCCGACAGATGTCCTCGGCGCTGCCATACCATTCCGCGCCGTAACCTGAGGCAGGCACGTGGGCACGCATCGGATCCGGTTGGTAGACATGGGAATTAGCCTGCAGTAGCAATTGCTCCCGCGCTTGCGGGGTCGCCTTCTTCCATTGCTCCCGCAGATCCGGCCGCCCCCAAGCGACCGAGAACAACTCGTACATGGTCGGGAACGGTGTCATCGCGGCCGGGTCGTGATGGCCTGTCTCGGCCAACGCAGTCTCGACGGCCTGAGTACCGACCTTCCCGATCAGCATGTCGGTGGCCATGTTGTCGCTGGTGGCGATCATCTTCTCGGCGGCGGTCCGCACCGAAATGTGTGCTCCCACCGGCAAATCCATCCCAGAACCGACCGCCTTGCCCTTGTCGGTGACGGTCAGCTGGTCGTCCCACGAGACCGTGCCGGCCTTGATCGCATCCGCCACGGCATAGAGCACATACAACTTGAAGATCGACGCCAACGGCAGCGACTGCGCGGTATTGGTACCGGCCACCCGATCGCATTGCCCATCGTTGACCTTGGCGACCTGCCACGAGTAACGAGCATCGGTCCTGCCCAAACTGGTATCGACGTCATGCCAAGACGAGATCGTCGGCGCCTGTGTGGTGACGTCGAACCCGTCGACCAGCGTGTCATCGCCGGTGTGTATCCGGATGTCCTGCCGCCCACCGTAGGACGTGATCAGCTGGAGTGTGGCCGCGCCCGCTTTGATGTCGACCCTGCTCAGCGTGAACGGGCGGTCCCACCAGAGTGCTTCCATACTGGCCTCGACCGGCTTGACCATGTGCGCCGTGGCGAGGGTGGCGACTCCGATCGGGCCGATCGGCCAATCGGAGTTGAGCATGTCCAGGGTCTGCTGGGCCCGCAGACCCGCCGGAGTCCTCATGTCGATCCGTCGTCCGGCGCCGGCCGCATTGGCGGACGAAGCCGGCGGCGGGGCGCAACCCGGGGCCAGGGCGACAACCAACGCAGCGGCCGTCAATGCCGCGACGCGGTGCCAGACCTGGCGCCGGTTACGCCTTCTGGCCGGATCCGGCAACGTCCAACACAACCTCGAACTCCAGCAGCGACGCACCGGTCGCGACGGGGTTGGCACGGTGGCCGGCGTGAGCCTCGATAGCCGGCCCGGTAGCCCACGCCTGGAACGCCTCTTCGGACTCCCACTGCGTCACCACGAAGTACCGGTCTTCGCCCTTGACCGGGCGGAGCAGCTGGAAGCCGAGGAAGCCCGGCGAGTTCTCGACCGCGTGCGCGCGATGAGCAAATCGCTTCTCCAGTTCGGGGCCCGCGTCCGCAGGCACCTCGATTGCGTTGATCTTCACCACTGGCATGCCGTTAGGTTACCGTGCCGCCCATGGCGGCCGATCTGCTCACCCTTCGCGGTGGACGGGGTGACCCGGTGGTCTTGGTGCACGGCCTGATGGGCCGGGGCAGCACCTGGTCGCGTCAGCTGCGGTGGCTGACCCGACTGGGCGCTGTCTACACCTACGACGCGCCCTGGCACCGCGGTCGCGACGTCGACGATCCGTACCCGATCAGCACCGAGCGCTTCGTGGCCGACCTTGGCGATGCGGTGGCCGCACTGGGCACGCCGGCGCGGCTGGTCGGGCATTCCATGGGCGCGCTGCATTCCTGGTGCTTGGCCGCCGAGCGGCCCGACCTCGTCTCTGCGCTGGTGGTCGAAGACATGGCACCGGACTTCCGGGGCCGCACCACCGGCCCGTGGGAGCCGTGGCTGCATAACCTGCCAGTCGAATTCGACTCTGCCGAGCAGGTATTCGCCGAATTCGGGGCGGTCGCAGGCCAATACTTCCTGGAGGCTTTCGATCGGACTGCGACCGGTTGGCGCCTGCATGGTCACACCTCGCGGTGGATCGAGATCGCGGCCGAGTGGGGCACCCGTGACTACTGGGCGCAGTGGCACGCGGTGCGAGCACCCATGCTGCTGATCGAGGCCGGCAATTCGGTCACGCCGACAGGCCAGATGCGCTCGATGAGCGAAAAGGCTTACTGCGCAGAGTATTTACATGTGCCCGGTGCCGGTCACCTGGTCCACGACGAGGCGCCAGAGGTCTACCGGCAGGCGGTGGAGCCGTTTTTGGCTGCGCCCTAGGCCCCTTCGCCGACCAGAGCGAACCGCCCGTCGATCGTCTGGACCACCAGGCCGTCGGCAAGCAGTGAATTCAGCGCTCGTTCGCGCTGTTCGGTATCCGTCACCCAGGCGACGTCCAGTTCGGCGCGGGTGACCGGGAATTCGTTGTCGCGCAGGACATCCAGCAGCCGACCGCGGACCTGCCGGTCTGTGCCGGCGTAGGCTTGCGGGCGTCGTGACGGAGCGTCAGCGGGAGGGTAGCCGGCCTGACGCCATTGGCACGCATTGATTGGGCACAGCCCACATCGCGGCGTTCGCGCGGTGCACACGATGGCGCCGAGTTCCATCAGTGCCGCTGAAAATCGGTGCGCTGAACCATCAGCGGGCAGCAGCGCGGACACGTCGGCGTGATCGCGGACTGCCGACGCGGCGGCGGCGTCGGCGCGGCCATGCACTACGCGGGCCACCACCCGGCGAACATTGGTGTCCACCACCGGCACCGGCTGTCCGTAGGCAAAACACGCGATCGCTCGGGCGGTGTAGCTGCCCACTCCGGGCAGCGTCAATAGGATCTCGACATCGTCGGGGACGATGTCACCGTGATCGTGGGCGATCACCGTCGCGCACTCGTGCAGCCGTTTGGCCCGCCGCGGATAGCCCAGCTTGCCCCAGGCGCGCACGACGTCGGCCGCGCTGGCCGCCGCCGTCGCCGAGGCCGTGGGCCACCGCTGAACCCAGTCGCACCAGATCGGCAGCACTCGTGACACCGGCGTTTGCTGCAGCATGAACTCGCTGACCAGGATTTGCCACGCCGTGACATCGGGTTTCCGCCACGGCAGGTCGCGTCGACACCGGTCATACCAGTCGATAAGTTCACTTGGCATTACTGGGGGCTTCATGGCTGAGTGCGGCAGAATATGCGCCATGCCGAATAGCAACCCGATAGCCGCGTGGAAATCACTCAAAGAGGGTAACGAGCGGTTCGTGGCCGGCCAGCCCGAACACCCCAGCCAAAGTGTCGAGCATCGGGCCAGCCTGGCGAAAGGCCAAAAGCCGACCGTGGCGTTGTTCGGTTGTGGCGACAGCCGGGTGGCCGCCGAGTTGATCTTCGACCAGGGCTTGGGCGACATGTTCGTGGTCCGGACAGCCGGGCACGTGATCGACTCCGCGGTGTTGGGCTCGATCGAGTTCGCGGTTGCGGTGCTCGGCGTGCCGCTGATCGTGGTCCTCGGGCACGACAGTTGCGGTGCTGTCAAGGCAACGCTGGCCGCGCTTGACGACGGCGAGCTGCCCGGCGGCTATGTGCGCGACGTGGTCGAGCGGGTGGCGCCGTCGATCCTGCTGGGGCGGCGCGAGGGCTTGACCCGGCCCGACGAGTTCGAAGCACGCCATGTGGCCGAGACCGCTGCACAGTTGCAGGCCCGCTCGACGGCGATCGCCGAGGCAGTCAAGGCGGGAACGCTGGCGATCGTGGGCGCGACCTACCACCTTGCCGACGGCCGGGTGAAGCTGCGCGACGTCATCGGCGACATCGGCGACGAGCCCTAAGCCGGATACCGCGGCGTGACGACGCCGTGGTCGTAGGCGTAGACGATCGCCGCGACGCGGTCGCGAAGGTCCAGCTTCACGAAGATTCGACCGCTGTGGCTTCACGGTCAGCTCGGAAATACAAAGCTCCCCGGCGATTTCGGCACCTGCTCGCTGGTCTCGCGCGTCGTCGAACCTGGGAGCACAGACCTCAGCTAACTGGGCGACACGCCGAGTCGGGTCAAACCCGTCGACGTGACCTGGGCTTACCGTGTGAATGTGCTGGATCTGGAACCGCATGGCCCACTACCGCCGGAGATCTACTGGCGACGCAGGGGATTGGCGTTGGGCATCGCGGTAGTCGTGATCGGCATCGTCATCGCGATCATCGTCGCCGTGCTGAGCAGCACCGCGGGCGCCAACACCACTGGCGGCAAGTCCGGAAATGCGGCCGCGCAGAAACCCGGGGCCCCGCCCGGGGCGGCCCCGGAGGTCAAGTCCCCCGTCGTACCGCCGGCGGGACAGAGCCCGCAACAACCGGCCGAGACGCCGACGGCTGCGGTAGCGCCGCCGCCGGTGCTCAAGGAAGGCGATGACTGTCCCGACTCCACGCTGGCCGTGCTGGGCCTGACCAACGCGCCCCAATTCGTCATCGGTGACCAGCCGAAATTCACGATGGTCGTGACCAACATCGGTCTGGTGGCCTGCAAGCGCGACGTCGGCGCGGCCGTGCTGGCGGCGTACGTCTACTCGCTGGACAACAAGCGGCTGTGGTCCAACCTGGACTGCGCGCCTTCCAACGAGACACTGGTCAAGACGTTTGCGCCGGGCGAGCAGGTGACTACCGCCGTGACCTGGACCGGCATGGGGTCGGCACCGCACTGCCCGTTGCCGCGGCAGCCGATCGGACCCGGCACCTACAACCTCGTCGTGCAGCTGGGAAATCTGCGCTCGGCCGCTGTCCCGTTCATCTTGGCGCCGCCGCCGCCACCCGGCGCCGCGCCCCAGCCCGTGCCGCCCGGCATGCCCGGCGTGCCCGGCCCGCCGCCCGTTGTCGGGCCGGCGCCCGGTCCGCCGCCCGGCCCCGGCGGCTGATCAACCGAGCGGGTCGGCGATCGTCGACTCGGCCAAGTGCGACAGCCCCTCGCGCACCTGCCGTGCCCAGATCGCACCGATCCCCTCGACCGCCTCCAGATCGCTGGCACTGGCCGCCAGCAGACCCTGCAGCGACCCGAACTCACGGACCAGCCGATCGGCGTGCGCGAACTGCAGCCGCGGGATACCGGCCATTGCGCTGTAGCCGCGTGAGCTCATCGCCGAATCCTGAGCCTCGTCGGTCGACGGAAATCCGAAGACCTTTGCCAGGGCGGTCAAGTCGATCAACTCGGTGTCCGACAGGTCATCCAGCTCGTCGAGAATCGCCCCGACCTCCTCCTTGGACAACGGTTCGGGGTTGGCGTGGTAGTCGCGCACGATCAGCTCCCGCGCGGTGTCGTTGCCGCCGAGCAATTCCTCCAACTGAAGCCGCAACTGACGTCCGTCGGTCCCCAGCTCGACGGCGTCGTAGTCG
>Ga0335075_10011116_pt1 | contig 13624 bp, 7 predicted proteins | sample Lox_Sample_24_FD_206723 | JGI IMG/M metagenome (GOLD analysis project Ga0335075, IMG submission 206723) | Soil microbial communities from Loxahatchee National Wildlife Refuge, Florida, United States - Lox_Sample_2.4 | ecosystem: Environmental > Terrestrial > Soil > Wetlands | place: USA: Florida...
CGAAGATAATTCATCAGCGGTAGGGTCATCAGCAGCGCCACCGCAAGCATGTTGTTGTCGCCGATGATCGAGTCGGGGGGGCCAAAGACGTGAAAGCGTCCACCCGTCACGATCGCGAACAGGCCGCCGGCGACCCCGTAGAAGCCGAGCGAGATGACCATGATCCAGAGCAGAGCATGGATGCGGTGCCGCTCTGTCAGCAGACCGGCCAGGACGAGAACGAAGACGAGCTCTTTCGCGACCTCGCTCCACTGGCGCAGAACCAGCTCCCGAGGGCCGAGCGCGAACAGGCTGGAGATGGTGGTAAGAATCAGAAATAGGATCACCAGCCAGATCATTGCGTTCCGGGGGAGACGCTTCGGCTCGCGTGCGACCAGGCAGCCGAGCAGCGTTGCCAACGCGGAGAGCAGGGCCCAGGGCGGAACGGCTGCGATGCCCCACACCTCCATTTGCGGGCTCATCAAGGAAATCCAGTAGTAGGCAATGACCCCGACCATTGGCGTTGCGATCGCCATCGGCAACAGCCCGCCCATGCCGAGCAGGAGGACCAGCCCGCGCATCAGCCAGTCGCCTGCGTCAGCAACGGCCTGGCAGCGTTCACGGGTTCGGGCCGAGCTTATGCAGGAGGACCCCGGCGGCTGCCTTATCCGGGAACTCGGCCGGCCCGGAAACGAGCGGGCGAAGCAGGGTTGCGGCCGCCTTGTTCTGCCCGACGGCCGCCAGCGCCGCGGCCAAATGATAGGAGACGCTGGGGTCGGCCGGGGTGGCGGCATGGGCCGCCTGAAGAAGAGCAAGCCCGGTTGGACTCGGCTTCTGCTGCGTGATGATCCAGCCGAGGGTGTCGGCAATATGCGCGTTGGGGGCAAGAAAATAGGCGCGCTCGGCGAGCTGCAGGGCCTGCGGCTTACCCTGCTTCGAGCGGATCCATGCGAGATTGTTGAGCGCGATCGCGTTGTTGGGCTCGGCCTTGATCACAGTTTCAAGGCGCGCCGCGGCTTGGTCGAGCTGGCCTTGGGCAATCTCGATCGAGGCAAGGGCCAGTGCGACGACCGGGGTGTCCGGATGGGCCGCGAGATAGGCGCGGAGACTGTCCTCCGCCTCGGACGGCTTGCCTGCCGCCTGGAGGGCCTGGCTGAGACGGAGTGCGAGGAAGGGTGAGGGCTGGGCGGCAAGCGCTGTCGCATAGGCCTTCGCCGCCGCTGCGGGCTGGCGCTGAGACATCGCAAAATCGCCGGGCAGCACACGTCCCGCTGGCGCGTGGGTCGGGTCGGCTGCAAGGTGTTCGGCTTCTGCCGCCGCAGCCGCCGGCCCGTGTTCGGCGAGCGCCACGCCGACGAGGCCTTGCAGCAGGGCGAGATTGGCGGGATCCTGAGCGAGGCCGTCGTTCAGAGTAGCCCGTGCGCCCGTGTAGTCCTTTTCCGAGACCAGGAGCCGGGCGAGCGCAAGCCGGACGCCGACGGCGCCGGGCGTGTGGGCAAGCAGCGTTTTGAGCGTGTCGGCCGCCGCCGCCGTCTTGCCGAGTGCCAGCTCCGCTTGTGCCTCGAGGCTGAGCAGGGTCGGATTGCCGGCGACGTTCACGGTGGAGAGCAGATCAAATGCGTCGCTCGCGCGCTTCGTGCGGATGTCGAGGACGGCAAGGTCGGCGGTAAGGACGGCGTTATCTGGCGCTGTTGCGTGCGCGCGCTCGAAAAGTGCGCGTGCATCCGCCGCCTTGCCCTGACTGATCAGAATGCCCGCGAGGGAGGCGAGCGCTATCGAATTCGCCGGCTCCTGAGCAAGCACGTCGTTGAGCCGTTGCTGCTCGACCGGGGTATCGTTTTGCAATGCAGCCAGGTGCGCCAGTCCGAGCAATGCGGAAACCGCATGCGGATCGATCTTGAGAATGCGGGCGTAGGTCGCCTTTGCGCCGGCAAAATCCAGCCGCGCACGCTGAAGTTGCGCACGCAGCAGGAGATTCGCGATCGAGTTCGGCTCAGCCTTCTCGAGAATGGCGAGGTTGGCGTCAGCCAGGCGGAACTGTCCGGCCTCTATCGCGGCGGCAACCAACGCGCGCCGCGCCGCAGCGTCGTGTGGCGCCAGGATCAGGGCCGTCTGGTATTCCCGGATCGCACCCGGAACGTCGCCCTCGGCCATGTGCAAAGCTGCAAGCCCGGTGTGCGGCGCTTCGAGCTTTGGTGCGAGTTTGGCAGCGGCCGCGAATTCCCGGCCAGCAGCCGCCAAGTCGCCGGTCGCCGCGTGTGCCTGGGCCATCAGGTCCAGACTCTCGGGGTCGGAGCGTTCCGCCGCCGGCAGCGCCTGCAGCGCGGCGAGCGCCGCCTGGGGTTGGTGAGAACGGAGCGCGATGGCCGCGAGCAGCCGCTCGCCGCGCGGGTCGTTCGGGAAGTGACCAAGGAACCGCTGCGCGGCGCTCTTCGCTGCTGCCCATTGGCCGAGTTGCTCGAGCGCAACCGCTTCGAGCAGATAGGCCTGCGGCGCTCGCTCCATCTGCAGGGAAATTCTCTGCAGCAGCGTGTAGGCCGCCTCGGCGTTGCCAGCGCGCAGCTCTAACAATGCCTGCAAATAAATTCCCTCGACCGACCCCGGTACCATCTTGCGTACGGCATTGAGCTCCGCGGCGGCCTTGGCGTTTTCGCCGGCGGCAATCAGGGCATTGACAAGCTGGAAACGAACAATGGGATCGCTAGGCGAGCCGGCCTTTGCCTGCTCGAGCACCGGCAGCGCGCCTTGGGGATTGCCGGCGTTCACCAGCAGAGCAGCCTGGAGCAGCAACACTTCCTTAGCGTGCGGATCGATCGCAACAGCCTCGGCGAGAGTTTTCCGGGCCGCGACGAGATCATGGTGCGCGAGCGCCACATCCACCTCCGCAAGCAGCGGGCCGAGCTCCCGCGGAGCCAGCTGCCGGGCAGCGGCGAAATCGGCCGCCGCTTGCTCGGGCTGATTGAGGCCCAGTTCGGCACGGCCCCGCCCGACGTCGATGCGGGCGGCGAGGTCGGGGTTGGAATTGCCGGCAGGGAAGTCGTGCAGCAGGTCCTTGTAGCGTGCCTGCGCAAGGTAGGTCTCGAGAAGTAGGGACAGCGTCTTGCCGGCGTCGTACCCGTTGGCTTGCGCGGCGCGGGCTTCGCGTTCGGCGGCAACCGCGTCTCCGAGCCAGAGTTCGATCTCGGCAAGCTGGAAATGGGCGGCCCCATCAGCCGGATTGTGCTTGACCGCATTGAGAAGCTCGATAGCGGCGGCACGCGGCTCGCCCTTGGCAAGCAGGTCGGCGGCCCGGGCTGTATAATTGGCCGCCCGCGAGACGTGGCTGCCAATTCCGACGAGAACGGCAGTGATCAGCAGGACCGTACAGAGCGAGCGCCTCATGCCGGTTCGCCTGCCGTGCCTGCCGCGTCCGATACAAGGGCGAGGGTCGGCTCCGCGAGCCCGCCCAGCCCGTGCGCTTCGAGCAGGCCGTAGAGCGTCGGACGGCTGATGCCGAGCATCCGCGCGGCGGGGGTGACCCGGCCCCGGCATTGGGCGAGGGCGCGTTCGACGACCTCGCGCTCGGCGCGCAGCCGTGCGGCTCTCAGGTCCAGATCTAGCGGTTCGCTTTCCGCAAGCTCGAGGTCCGGGCAATCGATGATGCGTCCTTCGGCCATGATTGCCGCCCGCTTCACCCGGTTCTCGAGCTCGCGCACATTGCCCGGCCAGCTATGGGTGGCAAGCGCCGCCAGCGCCCGCTCGGAAAAGCCGCGCAGATTACGGCCGAACTCGTGGCTGAACCGGTTGAGAAAAAAGCGTGCCAGCAGGACGGCATCGCCGCCTCGCGCTCGAAGCGGGGGTACACGCACCGTGATCGGATTGAGACGATAGAAGAGATCGGCGCGAAACGAGCCGGCCTCCATGCGCTGCTCGAGAGGTTGGTTGGTCGCAGAGACCACGCGGACATCGACCGGTATCGGTTGGCGTCCGCCAATGCGCTCGACCGCCTGTTCCTGGAGGAAGCGAAGCAGCTTGACCTGCAGGGCATGCGGCAGGTCACCGATTTCATCGAGAAAGAGAGTGCCGTGCTGGGCGGTCTCGATGCGGCCAATCGTCTGCTTCCCGGCACCGGTGAAGGCACCGCGCTCATAGCCGAAAAGCTCGCTTTCCAGCAGGGTTTCCGGAATGGCCCCGCAATTGATGGCGACGAACGGCTTGCCCGCCCGCGGCCCGAGTTCGTGCAGCGCTCGCGCCAGGGCCTCCTTGCCGGTGCCGCTCTCCCCGAGCAGCAGGACGGGCACGTCGGTGCGTGCCAGCTTTTCGATATCGCGGCAGACGCGCAACATGGGCTCGGCCGCCGTGATGATCTGCTTGACGGTGCCCGGGCCGACGGCTTCGGTCAGGCGGCGGTTCTCCGCCTCCAGGGCGGAAAGCCGGAAGCCGCGTTCGACAATCAGGCGCAGCACCTCGACCTCGACCGGCTTTTCATAAAAATCGTGCGCGCCGGCGGCAATCGCACGCAGCGCGTGCTGGCGGCTGGCGTTGCCGGTGGCGACGATCACTTTCATATCGGGCGCCATCCGCAGCAGTGCGGCGAGGGTGGCGAAGCCTTCGCTCACGCCATCCGGGTCCGGCGGCAGGCCGAGATCGATGATGGCGACCGCCGGGCGCTCGTTCTCGACAATCGGCATCGCTTCTGCGCGCGACGCAGCCGTCAGTACCTGCCGGCCGGGAAAGGCCCAGCGGTACTGGCTGAGAAGCCCGGGATCGTCCTCGACGATGAGAAGGGATGGGATGCTCATTTCGGGCTCCGGCTTCGTATGTCAACCAGTGAGAGCCAGCGGGGCCGGCAGTTGGGGGGTGCTCGCCGCCGGAAGAACGACGCACATCGTCGTCCCCTCCCCGACGGAGCTTTCTACCGTGAGATCTCCGCCGGCTTCACGCAAAAGTACGCGCGCCTGGAAGGCACCGAGGCCAAACCCGGCGCTTTTCGTGGAGCTGAAGGGCCGGAACAGGTTCTCCCGGATGAAGTCCTCGGTCATGCCGGGGCCCCGGTCGATCACCGCGATAATGATGCGATCTGGCTCATGAGCAAGCCGGACCCGGACGGGGATACCCGGCGGCGAGGCCTCGAGGGCATTGTCGATCAGGTGGCGGATCACCGCGTCGAAGGTAGCTTCGTCGATCGCCGCGAGAGCCGCGCCGCCATCGGTTTCGAGCAACACCGGTGTCGGCCCGAGCGAGCCGACTGCGCCTACTGCCGTCTCGAGATGATGGGCCGGTGCAAGGAGGCGTTGCGTGCCCTTATGCGCCGGCGGCGACTGCAAGCGCGCCAATAGGCTGGAAATTTTCTGCACGGAGCCCCTGAGCGTCAGCAGCATGTCGGTGCGGAAGGCCGGGTTGTCGAGATGTTGTTCAGCGTTGCCGAGCAGCAGCGAAAGCTGCGCTGCAACATTCTTGATATCGTGGGCGACGAAGGCAAACCGCCTGCCGGCCTCGCCGAATTGGCGTGCCTCGACGAGGGCCTCCGTCGCACGACGCTCGCCGATGAACAGCGCAACCTCGCGGCCAACGATGCCGAGGAGGTCGAACACCTCCCGGTCGAGGCGGAATGGTGCGCGCGCAGGAGCCAGCACGATGAAGCCAACCAAGCCGCCTGCTGCCGGCAGCGGCACCGCGAGCCAGGCGTCGGGGAAATCGGCGAACCATGGCGCCGTTCCGGGCGTTGCTTCCGCAATCGAGTCGCCCATGCGGAGCAGGTCAAGCAAGGGGTGTCCGGGTGTCACCGGCAGTCCGTCGAGCCTGGGTGCGTTCCAGCTTCCGGCGGCCCGGAAGACGTTGTTCGAGGCCTCGGCAAGGAACAGGACGCCGGCCGGGCTGTCCACGACATCGGCAATCGCACGTATGACGCGCTTGTGCAGCCCAAGATAAGGACCGCCGGAAAGCGCGGTGATGCAGCGGGTCCATTCGTGCTGATAATCGAATCGGTGCATGAAGAAATGGTCAACAATGAGCCCGCGAATCTGCGAGCGGACCCGGCCGGACGAGGCGAGAACGGCGACGGCAAGGCAGCCCGCAAACATCAGGCTGGCCTCGGCGAGCATGCCCCAGCCGGTGCCGAAGCGACGGAAGACCTCGCCCGCCGCGGCGAGGCCGACCAGAAAAATTCCGGCGAGCAGGAGCGTCGCCGTGTGGAAGACGACACTCCGGGAAACTCCGACATCCTCCTTCCACCGCTGCTGCCGGCGGGCCGCAAGCAGCAGAAGGGGCAGGACGGCAAGGCTCGCCGGTGCCTGTCCGGTGAACAGCAGTGGCGACACCCGACGATACAGCACCGTGTCGGCGTAGAGCATGATTTCGTAAAGATACATTCCGACGATCGCGATGCAGGCCAGGTTGACGTGCCACCGAGCCTCGTCGGGGGTGTTGCGATAAAGATTCTCGATCAGCAGCAGGATGCCGATGGCAAGCCCAAGCCTGGCAATGATGCCGAACGGAACCAGCAGGCCGACGCTCGCAGGGCCCGGGGCCCGCCAGGTCAGGACGGCCCCCAGGATTGCGACAATTGCGAACAGGAGCGTGAGAAAGGCGGCGCCGCCGTTCCGCTTCGGCAGGCTGAGGGTGCGGTGGGCGACCACGACAAGGTAGCCGAACCAGGCACACGCACGGAAGAAATCGAGGACGGCCGCAGGCCCGAAGAGGCCGGGCAGCGGTTGTTCCGCGGCGGCAGCAGCCCAGACGGCAGTGACCGCACACGCACCGGCCAACGCCACGTTGCTCCGCCCCGGCAGGCGCTGGAACAGAATCACGGCCGCCGCGACCGCGTAGGCGGCCGCGGCAAGGCCGAACAGAATGCCCGCAATCGGCATGGCCCGGTTTTGCCCGCCCGTCTACGCGCTACATCCGCCAACCCGCGCCACACCGGCGGGCTGCCGCGGCAACGCCCGGACGCAGTCGTTGACGGTGGGGCTTCCCGGCTTCGCTGCGTACTGGTCCGGCCGCCGGTTGCTGCATCACCGGGCGCCCTGCTGCAGCAGCACCACGCGGACCGTGGCCGCGAGAATGCGCAAATCGAGCAGGAAGCTGCGATGCTTCACGTAATAGAGGTCATAAGCGAGCTTGGTCCGCGCATCGTCGATGGACGCGCCGTAGCGATAGTTCACTTGGGCCCAGCCGGTGATCCCCGGCTTCACCAAACTGCGATCGTCGTAACAGGAAAGCTCTGCCGCAAGCTGGGCCACGAAATAGGGACGCTCCGGCCGCGGACCGATGATGCTCATCTCGCCGCGCAGTACGTTCCAGAGCTGCGGCAGTTCGTCGATCCGGGAGAGCCGAAGCAGCGCGCCGATGCGGGTCACGCGCGGATCCGCAGGGTTCGCCCATTGCGGGCCGGATTGCGCCTCAGCGTCGGCGCGCATGCTTCGGAACTTCAGCAATCGAAACGGCTTGCCGTGCAGTCCCACCCTCTCCTGGCGATAAAATACGGGACCGGAACTGTCGAGCTTGATCAGCACCGCGGCCAGCGCCCAGAGCGGGAGGGTGAAGACAAGCAGCAAAACACCGAGCACGATATCGGTCGCACGACGGGCGGCCTCGCCGGCCCACCCTCCGGTGCGGGCTCCCGCCGCCGCGAGCATGCCGGGGCGCAAGCGATCGAGGTCGACCCGGCGCGACCAGCGCTCGCGGAATTCCTCTTCCCCGAGCAACCTTACGCCGGCGCGATGGCAGTGCTTGCTGAGTTCGGTGCCGGCAAGCCCCACGTTATCGCTCGCCACGACGCCCCAGATTTTTGGTCGCTGCCGGGGATTGCCCACGATATTTGGGCGCTCGCCCACGGGCGTGACGCAAGTCACCCGGAATGCAGGATCGTAGCCGGGGGCCAGGCGGGCCCGGATGTCCGCCCAGTCGGACGAATTGCCGAGCACGAGAACCGGTCGCTGGCTCAGCCCGAGCCTTGCCACCAGGTCCCAGCCGAGCGCCAAGCCGATCAGGCTCGCGCCACAACAGATCATGAGCGCAACGATCGTCAGCCACCGCGCCACGGATGAGCCCGAGCTGGAGAGGCCGACCGCAAGCGCGACAGTAACGAATGGAGCGGCGGCCAGCAGGATCGCGAAGAGCACGGCCGCCATCAGGCGACGCCCGGGAAGACGTCCGGTAGTCGTCGGGAAGTCGACGGCGGTCCAGAGCGCGCCACCGGTCAACAGCGCGAGCACCAGCGCGCCTGCGTGCGGCACCGCGAGGGCGTGCGGCAGCATCGCGGTCAGGGTGTCATGGACGCTGCCGGGATAGATAGCGGCAGCGGGGGCTGCGGCGAGGCTGGGCGAGGCCGAGAGGCCGATCGGGCCGATGCTCTCGAGCGGTCCGGCGGACATCGCGATCATCAATGGTTGCTCCTGCCGGCCCGGAGGATCTCGATCTGCCGGGGGCCTCGACCCGCCCCTCGCGGCAACCAGCCATCGTGGTGGCGGTTCGTCAGGGCACGGCAAGACCCGTTACGGGCTGCGCCGGCGCTGCACGACAAGTGCATTGCGGATCGCGCGCGGGGCAATGCAATCACTCCAGGAGGCATGTCCTTGATTCTCCTTGCGGCATCAAAATCGAAAAATTGGCCCAATTTGAGCGACAACGCCCCTCCGTCCACGAGTTTCACGGGACGAATGGAGATGCGAACGCCGGGAGTGTTTAACATGTGATCCAACCGATGACGAAAGGTAGAAATTTAAACTCTCTATCAATTTTTAGGGAGAATACCGCTTGCCTCCGAATAGGCGTTGCGTCAAGGAATGCGCTGGTATTGGTTCCCTTCGTCCTTGCGGGTCGCCATCTTCGTGCGGCGGTCGCGTTGGCGTGCCAACGGATTGGAGGAAGTGTGCCTATAGTTACAAAAATTCCGGAGCGATATGCGCTTCGGCCCGCAGTCCGGCCGCACCGACTGCTTGGCGTCGTGCTGTCGATTTCTGCGCTGCTCGTGCTTGGGGCGTGCAGTTCGCCGCCCCCGCCGGCGGCGCTTGTTGCGCCCCCCGCCGATGCGACGGCGGCCTACCGGATCGGGCCGGGTGATACGCTCACCATTTCCGTTTATGGCGCCCCCGATCTCGGCGTGACCGCCCTGCCGGTGCGGCCCGATGGCAAGATTTCCACCCCTCTCGTGCCGGACTTGTCGGCAGTCGGAAAGACGCCGAGCGAGCTCGCCACGGAGATCACGGCCCGGTTGCGGAAATACGTCAAGGATCCGCAGGTCACCGTAATGGTTGACACGTTCAATGGGCCGCTCAACCGCTCGATTCGCGTGATCGGTCAGGCAACGGTGCCCGAAACCATCCCGTATGTCGATGGCATGACACTCCTCGATGTCATGGTGGCGGTGAAGGGCCTGACGCCCTATGCGGCCGGCAACGATGCCAAGATCGTTCGCCGAGTGAACGGCAAGGAAATCTCCATTCCGGTACGCATCGGCAGTCTTCTGAATCAGGGCAACATGTCGCAGAATGTCGCCATGCATCCCGGCGATGTCGTGGTCATTCCCGAAAGCTGGTTCTGACCCATGGATGAGATTCTTCTCTTGCTGCGCCGATACGTCACGGGTGCCTGGCGGCGGCGCTGGCTGGCCCTCGCCGTAGCCTGGGTCATCTGCCTTGCCGGCTGGGCGGCGGTGATGAGACTGCCGCCGAGCTACGAGGTGAGCGCCCAGGTATACGTGGCCGCGGATCCCGTGCTGACGCCCCTGCTGCATGGCATTGCGATCGGCGGCGGCATCGACAGCCAGGTCGCGCTGTTGCAGCGGACCCTCCTCAGCCGTCCCAACATCGAGACCCTGATCTCGAAGGCCGGCCTCCTGGCCGGCAACAACAACCTGACGGCAAACCAGGCCCTGGTGAAGAAATTGCAGGACACGATCCGGATCGTCCCGGATACCGACAGTCTTTTCACGATCGCCTACAGCAACGCCGATCCCAGGCTGGCCTACAATATCGTGCAGACGATGCTCAGTATTTTCATTGAACGGGCAAACGGCTCGAACCAGAGCGACATTGCCAACGCCCAGCATTTTCTTGATGGCCAGCTTGCATACTATCACAACAAGTTGCGTGATTTGGAGCGACGGCGCGCGGCCTTCCTTACCAAATACCTCCAGCTCTTGCCCGGCGCCAACGGAAGCGTGTCGCAGTACGATACGGCCGGCACGACAGTGCGCTCGCTCCAGGGCCAGCTTCAAGACGCTGTAGCGCGGAAGCAAATGCTGGAAAGTGAACTTGCAAAGACGCCGCCGATGCTGGTCAGCAGCCGAGCCAGCGCCGGCGGCGGCGGCAATGCTGCCCTGGAGGCGGCAGAGCAGCATCTGGCCGAGCTCAGGCAGCGCTTCACCAATGCCTATCCGGGTGTCATTGAGGCCGAGCAAACGGTCAGGGCACTGGCCGCGCAGGCGTCTGGCAGCGGATCGGCCGGCCTGCCGGCGGCACAGCAGTCGGTTCCCAATCCGGTCTATGACCAACTCAAATTGCAGCTGATTGATGCCGATACCGCGGTATTCTCGCTCCAGCGCGAGCTCAAGGCAGCCACCGCGGAGCGCGAACGCTTGGCGGCGCTCGCGCGCAACGTCCCCGGGCTGGAGGCGCAATATATCAATCTCAATCGCAATTACGATGTTTTGCGGCAGCAGTACCAGGACCTGCTGGTACGAAAAGAAGCCATGCAGATCACGACCGCGGCGAACATCGATGCCAACCGGGTACAGTTGCAGGTTGTTAATCCTCCGCAACTGCCGCGAATCCCGATCGCACCGCCACGCACATTGCTGCTCGCCGCGGTTCTGGTGGTCGGAATCGGCGGCGGAGCGGCCTTCGCCCTGCTGCTCACGCACGCCGACAGTTCCTACTACACCTTGCACGACTTGCGTGAGATAGGCGTCCCGGTGGCAGGGTCGATCTCGTTGCGGGCGGCGCCGAAAGTGCGCCGTCGTTTGCTGCCGGTGCTGGCGTTCGGCGCCGGATTTTTTCTGCTCGTCGTTGCGTTCGCCGGGATGCTTGCGGGCGTCAATCATCTGGCCGGGCTGGCATGAGCGGCGCGACCGGCCCGCTCCATCTCGTCGAGCGTGCCGCGCGGCACCTGCGCGAGGCCGCTGCGGGCGAGCCGGAGTCCGTCCTGCTCCCGGAGGCTCTGGCGGAGCGTCGGGAGGCGGTCGCGGAGCGTCTCGACGCCTCCCCCCGTGTTCTCCCCGCATCCGAGCCATCCGCGCTCTCCGGTCGATCGGCCGTAGAACTTGCCCTGGAAGCACTCGAAGGTGCCGGAATGATCACCTCCCGCGGACAGCGCGATCGCATCGCCGAGGAGTTCCGCATCATCAGCCAGCAGGTGCTGGCCGGGATGACAGCGGCGGAAGGCCCGGCGGCGCGGCGGCGTTTGGTGATGGTGACCAGCGCGCGGCCCGGGGAAGGCAAAAGCTTCGCCGCCCTCAATCTCGCCGCCAACCTCGCTCTTGGCGGAGCGCGCTCGGTCGTCCTGGTGGACGCGGATATCAAGCCCGGGTCGCTGAGCGCCAGTCTCGGCCTGGCGGGCGAGCCCGGGCTGCTCGACATCGTCGCCTCGCCGGCACAGTTGGCAGAGGCAATGCTGGTGCGCTCGCGGATCCAGGCGCTCAACGTCCTGCCGATCGGCGGCGGGACCGATCCGAACGGCCGCGCGCTCATCTCGACGCATAATCCGATCGCGGGCCTGTTGACGGCGCTCGCCAACCGGCTCACCGAAAGTCTGATCATCGTCGATGCACCGGCATGCCTTTCCAGCAGCGATCCTCCGGCACTCGCCGCCATTGCCGGCCAGGTCCTGCTGGTGGTCGAAGCGGAGAAGACCCGGCGCAGAGAGATCGAGGCGGCGCTCGATCTCGTCGATGCCTGTCCGATGATCAAGCTGGTGCTGAACAAGACGAGGGTCTCCACGCGGGAAACCTTTGGTATTTATTCATGAGCGGCTGTCCGGGCCGACCATGATGCGCCGCAGGTGCGGGCGAGGGATCGGAACTGGTCGGCGGCATTCTCCGGGTTGCGGCGCGGCGATGCGAGGAACCGGCCGTCGGCAGCGGGGGCGATTGCGCTCGTTCGGCAAGCTGGGTCTGTTGCTTGCGGTACCGCTGGCCTCGCTCGCGGCCCGAACGAATGCGTTCGCACAAGACCAAGGCGCGATCGGGGCGCCGGCTCCCGCCGCCGGGCCGCCGGCACCCGGGATTGCGGTTCCGCTTCCCGCCGCCGGGCCGCCGGCACCCGGGATTGCGGCTCCGCTTCCCGCCACCGCGCCGGGCGGCCCGCAGGGTCTGCCGATCCTCGCAGCGCCGACGCCGGCCGCGGTCGGCCCTCCCGTCGGCGTCTCGGTCAGGCTCGGCAACGTCGAAAGCGCGATCGCGGCGGCCAGTGCGGTCGGTGGCATCCTCGCGCCGCCGGCCGGGCTCTCCGTGGTCCCAAGCCTCGGCCTGTCCGAAGAATACAACAGCAACATCTTCGACACTTCGACCGGCCAGCTCTCCGACGTCATCACCAACATCAACCCCGGAATTCTGATCAACCTTTCAACGCCTTCGGCCACCGGAACGCTGAGCTACTACCCGTCGGTGCAATTCTATGCGGAGCACTCCTCGCAGAACGACGTGCTGCAGGATCTCAACGGCTCGCTCGAGGCGGAGCTCCTGCCGCGTACCCTGTTTCTCTCGGTCAATGCCTACGCCTCTCAACAATCCACCACCGGCGGCGTGGTCCCGGGTGGTCTCAACACCACAAGCTCGAGCAACCGCACGACGACCATAGGATTTTCCGTCCAGCCGAGCTTCGTCCACCAGTTCGGCGATACCGGCACGCTCCAGATCACCTACTCGTTGCAGTACAGCAACCAGAATGGCAGTGCCGCCACCGCCCCGGGCGCAACGCTGCCGTATTTCGTCCCTTCTCACGCCGTGGCGAACTACGGCAGCGTATCGTTCACCACCGGCCCTTCGCTGGGGCGCTTCAACGATACCGTGACCGCGACCGGCGGCCTGGAAAGCGGTACCGGCGTGCTCAACGGGGCCTACCAGTTCCTGGTCGACAACACTCTGCGTTTTGCCGTCGTGCGGCGCGTCTATGTGTTTGGAACATTCGGCTACGAGGATCTGTTCTATCCGAGCGAGCCGAAGATCCTGATCCAGGACGGAGTCTGGGCGGTGGGCTTCACTCTCACGCCCAAACCCGACACCTCGATCACCGCGGGCTATGGGCATTTCGGGGGCTTCAATTCGCCCTATCTCACCGCAACGATCGCGCTCTCGCCCCGCACGACGTTCGCGGCCACGTACTCCGACACGCTCGGCACTTCGCTCCAGTTCCTGCAATCGGCACTCGCCAACACCCTGGTCAATCCTGCCGGAACGCCGGTCAACAGTCAGACGGGCGCTCCCGTCCTGCTGACAAACCAGCTGCTCAGCCTGCAGTCCGGTGTGTCGCGGAATGCGATATTCTCGGCCAGCCTGATCACCACGTTCCCGCGCGATACCGTGGCGCTCTCTGTCGTCAATCAACAATCGAAGCTGGTCGCCAATGCGCCCGGGACCAGCGGGTACTCGCAGCGCTCGTGGACGGGAAGCATTGCCTGGACGCACGCTTTGACACCGCGCCTGAGCGCTGCTGCGTATCTCGACGGA
>Ga0335075_10011117_pt1 | contig 13623 bp, 13 predicted proteins | sample Lox_Sample_24_FD_206723 | JGI IMG/M metagenome (GOLD analysis project Ga0335075, IMG submission 206723) | Soil microbial communities from Loxahatchee National Wildlife Refuge, Florida, United States - Lox_Sample_2.4 | ecosystem: Environmental > Terrestrial > Soil > Wetlands | place: USA...
GTCCACCGTCGCGGCGTCGGTGTCGGACAGGCACAGCGTCGCCGACGCGATCGCGCTGGCCCGCGCCTGGTCAATCAGCCCGTTCGCCATGCCCGCCAGCGTGCCCGGCAGCCTCGTGGTCAGCTCGGTGGCCTCGTCGAGGAGGTCCTGTGCATGACGGCGGCCGATCAGCAACTGGCCCGCCAGCTCCAGGTCGGGGAACTGGGCACGGCGCAGGTTCCGCGGCACCCCGGTCGCCTTGTCCGCCGCGTACTGCGCCGCGCGGCGGCGGGCCAGGTCCGCGACCGCCAGCGTCTCCAGGTAGTGCGCGCGGTTCTGCAGCCGCCTGGCCGCCTCGAGGGCGCCGACCAGCTCGTCGTCAGCAAGCCGTGCGGCATCGGCGAACGCCGCCTCGGTCAGCGCCGCGAGCAGCGCGCCCGGGGCCAGCGTATCGGCCGGGCCGTCTTGAACAAACGCGGCCCGCAGCGCGTCCGCCTTCGGTCGCCGGCCTGCCTCCCGCTCATCGGCGCCGCGCACGGCTGGGTTGCTCCGCGGCCCGGACGCGATGCCCGCCGGCACGTCGTCAAGCGAGGTGCGGGCCGGGTAGTCACGGACTGCCATAACCGCACCTCCTTCCGGACTTCATGGGCGGAACTTAATCGATACGAACAGTCTAGCGATTACCACCGACATTCCGGGTGACACCGGGGCACCCGGACCGGACGAGCGGCCGCGGGCACCGCGGGCGCGGTCAGGCTGTCGGGTGGCCGACATCGGCAGCCAGCGCGTCGGTGAACTCCATGTAGTCCATGACCCCGGTGAAGATCCCCGGCGCGTACCACGACAGCCACCGCAGACGATCCGCGAGCTGCTCGCGGGTAAGGCCGCGTAGCCGCGCATCGTATGGAGTGTCGACGAAGTCGGCGTTGACGTTCGCGTTGGCGTGTGCGGACGCGGCAGGGTGAGAAAGACTTGCCTGCATGGCTCTGTCCTCCGGTTGGTTCGGATGGATGGGGTCCCAGGGCCGACCCGGTGTTCCTGCACCCGGTCGGCCCGCCTGGCTCTTGGGTGAGTCGAGGCTAAGAACTATGTTAGACGGATATGGGTTCGAATAGCCTGACTCATTGCGTGTCGCAGCCGATTTTTTGCCCAACTCAGCGGGCGTTCGCGCTCGCCGCGACCGCCGGACCGGTGAACCGGCGGAGGCCGCGATCCGTTGCCCCATCGGGAGGGGCCGACATTGGGTTACGGCATTGGGCGGTGACGGGTGCGGATCGACCGGTCGGATGACGGCGGCGAGCACCCAGACGCAGGCGACGTGTCAGGGACCCACAGAGCCGATGCCGTGCGGCCCGCCGAGCCGGTACCTGGTACCGCGGGTGAGCGGGATAGCGCTGATCAGCCCGAGGAAACGAGCGCGGACCGGGTAGCGCGGAGCCTGGAGCACCGGGCCAACGTGGACGCCGTCCTTCGTGCGGATGCCATTGACCAGGGGTATGCACGGGTCAAGGAGATCGAGGAAAAGACCGTTACACCTGCCATGCGCCGCATCGAAGCCGAAGATCCCGACCGCCACCTGGTTGGCCTAGAGAACAGGCTCAAGGGTCGGGAACGGATGGAAGAGAAGGTCGCCCATGACATCCAGAAGAAGGGCCTCTCGGCAGGTCAGGCGCTCGGCGACATGAAGGACGCGATCCGATACACGCTGCAGTATCCCGAAGACAAGTACACGAGGGGCGTTCAAGCCGACGCTCAACGACTCAGAGATGCGGGTGCCGAGTTCGTCGATTGCCGCAATACCTGGACTAGTGAGCAGTACAAGGGAATCAACAGTTGGTGGCGGGAACGTGACATGATCTCGCCTGGACCCGGAGCTGGGTGCTGTATTCATATGAGCGCGGGAATGGAGACAACCAGCTCTACGAGATCACCGAGGACGAGGCCGACCAGATCGTCGAGCGCATCCGGCGTTCGGTCACAGGACACGCCTAGGTGATGGGGCTGGCAAGGTCTCTGGCCGCAGCACGCGGGATGAGGGTGTCACGCAACCATGACTTGTGCGTTCACCGGAGGGGGTGGCGGATCGTTCTTCACGCGGACGGGACAATGAGCGTGTACGGGCCCCGCGGGCAGACCCTGCACAGCCACGCGCCACCCATGCCGCACATGGAGTTATCCCGGCCGGGCGTAGCCTGAGCGGAGTTGCCCCGCGAGATGGCAGGAAAGATGGGAGGAACCAGTGGAGTCAGCGGGAGAGCGGTTGCCTGACCCGCCGGAAACCTGGCAGGAGCACTGGTTCGATCATCGTCAGCTATTGCGGCTTTACCACAGCGACGAGCACTGCGCGATCTACCTGGACCCCGACGTCCGCCGGAGCGAAGTGCAGTGGCTGCCCCGCTTCATCGGCGCGGCCTGGCACTACTCCAAGGCGACCTACGGCGACAAGGCGACGTACGGTGACGGGTTCGGGCCCGACCCCCGCATCTACTCCATCCACCACGCCGGGCGGCACGGCGGCGGGCACGCCGGGTACTACGTCAGCCCGGTGCACGATTACCACAATGTGAGCGACTGCGGCCTGGATACCTGGCGGGAAAGCAACGACCTCGCCCGTGAACTGCCGACGCATGAGATCGGGCATTCCGTCGAAAGCGCCAACAACGACAGGCACGGCTCCCCCGCCTACGAGATCTGGGGCGACAGCAAGTGGGCCGAGTTCTTCATCTATGACCTCTACACGGCGTTTGGCCTGGAGCGCGAGGCCAAGAACGTCTACCGCCGGTTCACCGGCAACCGGGACGATTTCCCTCGGCGTGGCACCCACTGGTTCCGCGACTGGTTCTACCCGCTGTGGCGGGAGTGCGGGCAGGCCGCGGTCATGGTCAGGTTCTTCCGTGAGCTGGCCGTGCACTTCCCGCGCGAGGAGGACGGGACGTACACGCGGCGGATGAACTGGGGTGAGTACGTCCACTTCACCAGCGGCGCCGCTGGCGCGGACCTGAGCCGGCAGGCCGCACGGGCCTTTGGCTGGCCTAATGAGTGGGCCGGCCAGCTTGAGCGGGCGCGTGCGCAGTTCCCCGGCATCACGTACTAAACCGGACACGGGGCCATCGGGCGGATAAGTCGGTATTTATTCACCCGGGGCGCGGTTGGCGATCATGTTTTCGAGGGAACAACAATGGTGTGAGCGTCGCCGACGTGACCCGCACCGACCCCGCCTTCCTGCGGTCCGCCCTGACCGCTGCCCTGCTTGGCTGGCACGTGTTCCCGTGTGCGGTCGGCGGCAAGCGCCCCGCGCTGCGCGGGAACTGGCAGGACCTGGCCACCACCTCCCCCGACCAGATCCGCGACTGGTGGAGCCGCGCGCCGTACAACATCGGGATCGCCTGCGGGCCCTCCGGACTCGTCGTGATCGACCTTGACATGCCGCATGACCTCGATGACGAGGAAGGCGAGGACGCCGCCGACGGCGCGCTGTTCCCGCTGTCCGGCGCGGACATCCTGTCCGGGCTCGCCCGGCAGCACGGAGAGCGGTATCCCGGCGGCACCTACGTCGTTGACACGCCCTCTGGCGGCTGCCACCTGTACTTTTCCGCGGGCAGCGACTCCGCGGGCAGCGCCGCGCGGGCGCGGAACTCGGCCAGCGCGGTCGGCCCGCACATCGACGTTCGCGCCGACGGCGGATACGTGGTCGGCGCGGGCAGCAGGATCGGCGGGCGCGCGTATGCCGCGCGAGGGCGGGTCGCGCCGGCGCCGCTGCCTTCCTGGCTCGAGCGGCTGATCAGGGACCCGTATACCCCGCCGGCCGTGCCCTCGCCACGGTTGCCACTCGCGGACGCCGCGCAGGGCCGGGCGTACGCGATGGCGGCGCTGCGGGCGGAGACCGAACGGGTCGCCGCGGCGAGGCCGGGGACGCGGAACGTCACGTTGAACCGCGCGGCCTTCAGCCTCGGGCAACTGGTCGTCGCCGGGCTGCTGCCGCCTATTCCGGTGATCACCTCGCTCATCGACGCCGCGCGGCACGCGGGGCTGCCAGAAGACGAAGCTGTGCGAACCGTGCGCTCGGGCATGGCCGCCGGGGGACGCAAGCCGCGCGCCTAGCGGGCCGGCCCGCCGACCGGAGGAACGGCTGCCGGGACGTGGCGCGCGGGAGTGGTAGCTGGGCGCGCGAGATTGGCAGGCGCGGCGCGCGGGAAGCAGCGGCAGGGGCCGCCAACGTAGTTAATTCGCCTGATGCCACGCCCCGGCCCGCGGGCGTAGTCAGTAGTGGTACTGACAACCCGTCACGCGGAAGAGGAAGAGCCGATGAGCACACCTGGGCCTGCAGAAACGTACGACGTGATCGTGATCGGCGCCGGGCCCATCGGGCAGACGGTCACCGACCGCGCCCGGGCGGCCGGGCTGTCCGTGGCGGTGGTCGAGCGCGAACTGGTCGGCGGTGAGTGCTCCTACTGGGCCTGCATCCCCAGCAAGGCGATGCTGCGCCCGGTCACGGTACTCGCCGACGCTCGCCGCGTCGGCGGGGCCAGGGAGGCGGTGACGGGGCAGGCGGATGCCCCGGCGACCTTCGCCCGCCGTGACTACTGGGTGTCGAACTGGAACGACGAGGGCCAGGCGAACACCCTCAAGGGCATCGGCGCCGACCTGGTCCGCGGCCACGGGCGGCTTGACGGGCCGCGACGCGTGGCGGTGCAAGGTGCGGACGGTTCCACGGTCACGCTGACCGCGCGGCACGCGGTGGTGGTCTGCACCGGCAGCCAGCCGGCCTTCCCCGAACTGGCCGACCTGGCCGAGGCCCGTCCCTGGACCAACCGGGAGGCCACCGACTCGCATGACGTGCCCGGACGGCTGGTGATCGTCGGTGGCGGCGGTGTCGGGGTCGAGATGGCCACCGCCTGGCACGGCCTCGGTTCCGCGGTCACGCTGCTGGCCCAGGCCGACGGCCTGCTGCCGCGGATGGAGCCCTTCGCGGGCGAGATGATCGCGCGGGCGTATGCCGAGGCGGGGATCAACGTGCGGGTCGGCGCCACCGTGACCGGGATCCGGCGACCCGGCGGCACCGGCCCGGTGACCTTGACCATGGAGGACGGCGGCGAACTGGAAGCCGACGAGGTGCTGTTCGCCACCGGGCGCAAGCCGCTGACCGATGACATCGGCCTGCAGACGGTCGGCCTTGAGCCGGGCTCGTGGCTTGAGGTCGACGACACCTGCGCCGTGCGCGCCTTCGACGACAAGTGGCTGTACGCGCTCGGCGACGTCAACCGCCACGCGCTGCTCACCCACCAGGGCAAGTACCAGGCCCGCATCGCCGGGGCGGTGATCGGTGCGCGCGCCGCCGGGCAGCCGGTCGACCCGGCGCCCTGGGGCCCGCACGCGGTCACCGCCGACTACCACGCCGTTCCGCAGGTGTTCTTCTGCGACCCGCAGGCCGGGGCGGTCGGCCTGACGGCCGAGGAAGCGGAGCGCGCGGGCCACCGCGTCGGTGTCGTCGACGTCAACGTCGGCGAGAAGGTGGCCGGTGCGGGGCTGTACGCCGATAACTACACCGGCCGTGCCCGCATGGTCGTGGACGAGGACCACGGTTACCTGCTCGGGGTCACCATGGTCGGGCCGGGAGTGGAGGAACTCCTCCACTCGGCCACGGTCGCCGTCGCCGGGCAGGTGCCGGTCGCCCGGCTCTGGCACGCGGTGCCGTGCTTCCCCTCGGTCAGCGAGGTGTGGCTCCGGCTGCTCGAGGCCTACCGGGACCGTTAGCGGTCCGGATCGGCGAACGGACCGTCCGGCAGCGCTTGCCGGGTCTGAGCTCGACGACGTTCCTGCCTGCTAATTCTTCGCGCTAGTCACGAGTAAGAGCCGGTGCACTGTTCGAAGGGGAAGACCGTTCCCGCAAAGTGAACGTACGGAGGTCCCCCGGCGCCCAGGCCGTCGGTATCTGTATTCCCGGTGCATACGTCCGGTCCGGTGGCATGTGCGTCCGGCGTCACTGCCGCATATGTCATGCCGAGCGCGGCCGGGTTCCCGTTCGGGTACGAGGGGTTGATCGCGTCCACGAGTACTATCCAGGCCTCACCAGTGGACGATTGGCCTTGAGAGAGGGTTTCGTCCCATCCCGGAATCCCGCTGTTGCCGGCCTCGCACTCATCCCCCGCGCTTGTTCGGTAGATGACCATGCCCACCAATCCTTGCGCAGACGAGCTGCCTTCTTCGTGGTCTACAAACTGCCCGACGGTTAGACCAATCTCCAGCTGGCTCTGAATACTGCTGGTAAGTGTGGTGGTTACGGTAACCGGTACCGCAATGTTTCTTGCCGGAATGGGCAAGTTGGGCGAGCATTCCGGCAATGTAGAGACCACGTCGGGGACCTGTGATTCTATCTGCGGGCTACCAAAGGAGAGTTGCACCGTATAGGAATCACCCGAAGCATCTTGAATGGAAAAGGTGGCGCCCGGGGTTCCTTGTGCACTTCCGGCCGCGATCGATGTCGCCGGACCGGTCGGCGTCGGTTCCGGTGCCGTCTGCGTCAGTGCGGATGACGTCACTTCCGGATGCGTTAGGGAACGGGGGCGGGCTCACCGCGCTCGGCGCCACTCGGTCGTGCGAGCCGCGATGGCCACCAGTTCCAGCGGCCGAGCAGGACGACGATGGACGGCACGAGCAGGGTCCGGACGGCGAACGTGTCGAGCAGGACCCCGAGGGCCAGGCCGAGGCCGATCGACTGGAGTTGCCCGCCCATCACTCCGCCGCCCGCCGCGGCGAACACGGCGAACGTGCCCGCCAGGATCAGGCCCGCCGAGGTCACCGTTGGCCCGGTCAGGCCGATCGCGCGGACGACCGCCTCGGGCAGCGGCAGCGTGCGGGCCTCCTCGCGGATCCGGGTCATTATCAGGATGTTGTAGTCCTCGCCGAGCGCGAGCAGGAAGACGAACATGAGGAACGGCAGCAGGAACACCAGACCGTCCTGCCTGCCGAGCGTGATGACAAGGAACGTGGTGAGCCCGAGGGCGGCCAGGTAGGAGGCCGCGATCGTGACCACCAGGTAGACGGGCGCGACGAGGCTGCGCAGCACCAGGCCGAGGAGGATCGCGATCGCCAGCACAGCGACCGGGATGATCCGCACCATGTCGTCGTTGGCGGTGCTGCTGACGTCGTACAGCGCGGCGGCCTGCCCGGCCACGCCATTGCCGGTCGCGCCGGACGCCGCAGCGGCCGCCGCCAGGGCGGTGCGGACCGCGGGCGTGGCGTTCATCGCCGCGGTGCCCTGCTGCGGCCCGGCCCGCAGGCCAGCGGCGAACCTGACGGTCAGCCCGTTGGCGGCGACGTACTGGGCGGTGGCGCGGTAGGCGTTGTAGGCGCTCGCCGAGCCCGCGGCCGCGGCCGCGGGCTCGGCGAGCGGCAGCTTCCGCGGGTCGCCGAGCGCGGCGTGCAGTCGCGCGTAGCCGGCCGGGGCGAGCACGGTTCCGTTCGGGTCGAGCGGCCCGGCCAGGCCGGAGAACAGGCCCGACCGGCCCAGTGACGTGGCGGCCGTCGCCAGATCCGCCGGGTGCTCCCATACCGGCGTGGCGTACCGCAGGACCAGGTCGGACGGGCTGGCCGAGGACTGCGGGAAGTCGCTGGCGAGGATGGCGTTGCCCGCCGCCGCGTCCGATCCGGCGGGCGCGGCGGTCGAGCGGTCCAGGCTCGCGGTCTGGTACGCGGAGGCGGCCACGGCGAGCGCGGCGAAGATCGCCACGCCGACGCAGAGCACGGCGACCGGGCGGCGCACGGCGCGCGCGGCGACCCGGCCCCACAGTCCGGGACGGTCCGCCGCCCGACCCATCGTCCGGCCAGGGAACACCACCCCGGCGCTCACCGCGAGCAGCGCGGGCAACAGGGTCAGCCCGGCGAGCAGCATGACCGCGACCCCCAGGGCCAAGGGGACGCCGAGGTCGTGGTACAGGCCGAAGTCGGCCAGCAGCAGGGTCAGCAGCGCGAGGATCACCGTTCCCGCCGACCCGGTGATCGACTCGCCGACCCGCGCCAGGGCGCGGACCACCGCTTCCCGCTCGCCCGTGCCCGCGCGCAGTTCCTCGCGGAACCGGTAGACGAGGAACAGGCCGTAATCGGTGCCGGCGCCGAGCATCAGCACGATCAGCAGCGTCTGCGTCAGCGAGGAGATCTGCAGGCCGTGCGTGCCGAGCCCGGCGATGAACTTCTCCGATATCAGGAGCGCCACGACGGCGGGCACGAAGGTGATCACCGCCGCCAGCGGAGACCGGAGCACGATCAGCAGCAGCACGATGATCAGCACCACGGAAAGGAGCCCGATCCGGTTCGTGGCCTTGTTGCCGCTGGCGTTGTTCGCGGCGTTCGTGGCGGCCTGCCCGGCCAGGTGCAGTTGCAGTCCCGGCGGCGGGGCCGCCCGCGCGAACGTCGCCTGCAGCGCCGCGATGACCGGCTTGAGCCCGGCCGCGTCGCTGGTGTCACGGTTCACGACGGCGGTCAGCTGGACGGCGTCGCCGCCCGGTGACTCCGCGACGTAGCGCACCGACTGGACACCGGGGACCTGTTTCGCCAGCCGAGCTTCCCGTTGGATCGCCGCCGTGTCCGCGCCAGTCAGCGCGGTGCCCGCGGTCGCGGCCACGACGGTGACGTTGCTCGTGGTGCGCGCGCCGAGCAGCGAGGTGCCAAGGTCGGCGGCCTCGACGCTGCGCGCGCTGCCGGACAGGAACAGGCTGGGGTCGCTGTTGACCTCGCTGCCCAACGAGGGCAGCGCCACCATCGCGGCGACAAGCGCGATGACCCAGCAGGCGATCACCAGCAGGCGAAACCGGACGACCAGGGCCGCCAGGGAATCGAAGAACCTCATGACTCACCGCGCTTGCGCCGGGCCCGCGCGGCGAGGACGATCCACGCGATCACAGCCACGACGATGACGGCAATGACGAGCAAGATGATCCGCAGGTGATGGCCACCGTGCGCCCCGCTCGCCAGCGCTTGCACAGCCATGTCATGCATACGGCTCCTCCGTCTCGTCGCGGTTACCCGGCGTCCCATGCTGCGCGCGACGATGGCGGCTGTCGTCCGACTAGCGAACTTATTTCGCGTACATCCCTGGATGTAGCGGACGGTCAGGCCTTGACCAGGCCCGACTGGTAGGCGATCACGACGAGCTGTGCCCGGTCACGGGCGCCGAGCTTGGCGAGGATGCGGCTGACGTGGGTCTTCGCGGTCGGCACGCTCATCAGTAGCTGGCCGGCGATCTCGCCGTTGGACAGGCCGGCCGCGATCAACGCCAGCACCTCACGCTCGCGGACGGTCAGCTCCGCCAGGGCCCCCGGCGGCGGGCGCAGCGGGTCCGGCTGGCGGGCGAAGTGCCCGATCAGCCGCCGGGTGACGTTGGGCGCGAGCAGCGCCTCGCCGGCCGCGATCACCCGGATGGCGGACAGCAGTTCCTCGGGCGGACGGTCTTTGAGCATGAATCCGCTCGCGCCCGCGCGCAGCGCCGCGAACACGTACTCGTCGAGGTCGAACGTGGTCAGGATCAGCACCCGTGACCGCGAAGCCTCCCCGGCGATCAGCCGGGTCGCGGTGATGCCGTCCATGACCGGCATCCTGATGTCCATGAGGACCACGTCGGGCACGGTCTTCCTGGTGACCGCGACCGCCTCCGCGCCGTCGGCGGCCGCACCGAGCACGGCCAGGTCCGGCTCGGAGTCGATCAGCAGCCGGAAGCCGGCCCGGACGATGGCCTGGTCGTCGGCGACCACCACGCCGATGGTCATGCCACCCGGCCCGCCGCGGTCGGCGCGACCGGCAGGAACGCCATGACCTGGAAGCCGCCTTTGGGAAGGTGGCCGGCTTCCATCGTCCCGCCGAAGATCTGGGCGCGCTCCCGCATGCCCGCGATCCCGTGGCCGCCACCCTCGTTACCGTTCGCTAGGCCAGGCGCCCCGCACCACGGGTCGCGGCCGGTGTCCGTCACCCTGATCCGCACCCCGGTGGGGCCGATCCCGACCCGTACTGCCGCCTCCGCCCCTGGTGCGTGCCTGACGACGTTGGTCAGCGCCTCCTGGACGATCCGGTATGCGGTCAGCGCGGCCGCGGGCGGCACCGCGGTTACGTCCCCGGTCAGGTCTACCCGGACTGGTACTCCCGCTGTCCGCACCATCGCCGCCAGGTTTCCGAGGTCGCCGAGGCCGGGCGCGGGTGCGAGCGCGGGAGCTTCACCGGGCTCGTCGTCGCTGCGCAGCAGGCACAGCACGCGCCGCAGTTCGTCGAGCGCGCCCCGGCTGGCCTCCTCGACCGAGTGCAGTGCGTGGAGCGCCTCGGCGGGACGGGCGGTGCCGACCCTGCGGCCGACCCCCGCCTGTACGGTCACGACGCTGAGCGTGTGCGCGAGCACGTCGTGCAGTTCCCTGGCGATCCGCAGCCGTTCCGCTTGGAGCGCGTGCCGGCTCCGCTCCGCTTCGGCCACTTGCCGTTGTGTCTCCTGTTCGGCCAGGCCGGCCCGGTACCGGCGGCGTTCGCGGACTCCGGTGCCCACGAACCACATCGCGGCGCAGGCCAGCATGCTGTGCAGCATGACGGTCTGGGTATGCGCGGTGGCGGCCGCGGTGAGCAGCCCGGCGAAGATCGCGGCCTCGGCCGCCACGAGGGCGACGACCGCTGTCAGCCTGGGCAGCCGCACCCCCACCAGGTAACTGGCCATGCCTAGCATCAGGTCGCTGGTCAGCGGCGCCCGCCCGACGGCGGTCAGGGCCGCGACGGCCGCGGTGACGACCGCCAGCACGGGCAGCGGCCACAGCCGCCGGACCGCGACCGGGAGGGAGGCGGCAACGGACGCGCCCGCGACCCCAGCCGTCGGCATCACAAAGCGCGGGCCGTGCCATACCCGCAGGCCAAAGGCGATCACGAGCATGGCGAGGACCGCGGCCACGACGTCGACTGCCACCCACTGACGCGGGGTGACCCGGTCGGTCCACGGCGGCCGCGGCGCCTCGTTCAGGTAGTCGTTGCCAGGCATGACCTCAGCGTAGTTACCGGTCTAGCCAGCCGCGTCGGTCCACGGTCGGACCGCCCGTACATCCTGGGATGTACGGGCTATGGTCAGCTGCCCGTCTCGCAGCAGCCCGCTCCGCTGGGCGCGGGCCGCCACCACGCTGTCGTGGGTGACCATGATCATCGTCAGCCGCTGTTCGCGCCATACCCCTTCAAGCAGCGTGATGATGTCGTCCCGCGTCTCCTCGTCAAGGTTGCCGGTTGGCTCGTCAGCGAGCAGCACGGCCGGCTGCTTGACCAGGGCGCGGGCGATCGCCACCCGCTGCTGCTGGCCGCCGGACAACTCCGCGGGCAGGTGGTGCGCCCGGTCGGTGAGCCCAACGGCGGCCAGCGCCTCGGCGGCCCGGCGCCGACGTTCCACGCCGCGGACGCCAAGCGGCGCCAGGGCCGTTTCGACGTTCTCCGCGGCGGTCAGCGTCGGAATGAGGTTGAAGGCCTGGAACACGAACCCGATCAGGCGCGCACGTACCCCGGTCACCGCGGTCTCAGACAGCCGCCCCAGATCGCGGCCCCCAAGCTCCACCGCGCCGCTGGTCGGACGGTCGAGGCCGCCCATGAGCTGCAAGAGCGTGGACTTGCCGTGCCCGGTCGGGCCGCGAACGGCCAGCCATCCGCCGTCGGGGACCTCCAGGTTGACGCCGCGCAGGGCAAGCACCGCCCCGTGGTTGTACTCTTTCGTGACTCCGGAAAGCCGGTACATCGCCTTACTCCACCTTCGCCAGGGCCGCCGCCGGGCGCAGCCGCGCCGCCCGCCAGCCGCCGAACGCCCCGGCGAGCAGCCCGCCGGCCACCGCGAGAACCACGGCGAGCACGACCGCGCCGAGCGTGACCGGTGCCGTCAGCGTCACGTAAACCGTGTGCGTCGAGGCACTGCTGACCTGCTGTGCCAGTTTCCCCGTGACACCGCTGAAGGCGGAGGGAGCGGTGGGCGCTCCCACGATCGCCGACAGCCGCGGCGCGAACGCGCCGATCAACGCGGCACCGCCGTACCCCAGGGCGACCCCGGCCACCCCGCCGACGAGACAGATCGCCAGGGACTCGCCCATCACTTGACCGACGATCCTGCGGCTGCGCCAGCCGATCGCCTTGAGTGTGCCAAACTCGCGGACCCGCCGGGCGACGGCCGCCATCGTCAGCAGGATCGCCAGCCCGAACGCGGCTAGGAGCACCACGACCGACAGCCATTTACCGAGGTTGTTGGCCAGGCTGGCGGCGCTCCCGACGGACCCGGTGACCTGGCCGGCTAGGTCGCTCGCGTCGGTCACCGTCGCCAACGGCAGCAGCGTGGTGAGCGCCTGCTGTACGGCCGCGATGTCTGAGGCGCTGTCGGCGGTCACGTAGATCGTGTTCACCTGGTTCGTCAGCTTCGCCGACCCGGCCGAACCGATCTGCTGGGCCTTGGCCAGCGGGATGTAGAGGTTGGGCGGGTTGCCGCCCTGCGGCACGCTGACGATCCCGATGACCTTGAACGTCGTGCCGCCGATGTCGACCGCCGAGCCGGGCTTCAGCTTGCTCGAGGCCGCGTAGCCGGAATCGGCCAGCGCGACGTCCGCCGAGGCGTCCGCCCGGCCGAAGTTCCGGCCCGCCGTCACGGTGACGGAACTCAGCGGCCCCGGGGTGCTTTGGCCGACGTCGACCCCATCCACGGTGAACGTGCTGGTCGTAAAGCTGGAAGAGAAGCTGCTCGCGCCTTGACCCGCGGTGATGGCCGGGACCGTCCCGGTGGCCGTGATGTCGGTCAGCGCGAGCGCCCCGGTGGCGGCCGTGACGTGCTCCTGCCGGGACACCGCCGCGAGTTGGCCGGTGGTCAGCGACCCGTACTGCGTGCTCTCAAGCTCGTTGTCGTTGATCTTGGTACCGGCCGAGATCTGGCCGCTGCGCACCTGCTTGACCTGCTGCCTGAAGCCGAACGTCAGCCCGGAGCCCGACCCCTGCTTCGGCGGCTGGGTGACCGTGAGGTCGGTTCCCACGCCGTACAGCGAGTGCAGCACCGCGGCCTGCGCGTTCCGCACCCCCGCGGCGGCCGAGGTCACCGTGATGACCAGCCCGATTCCCAGCGCAAGGCCCAGCGCGATGAACAACGCCTGGCGTATGCGGCGGCGCAGTTCACGCCGCAGATAGGTCCAAAACACCGCCGCTCCTCTCGGGCACCCCGATCTGGAGGGATGCCAGGCATCAAGGAGTAGCCGTCGTCGCCGCCGCTGCCGTCGGTCCGGCGGACCGTTTTCTTCTCTGCCCATGGCGGTAGCCATGCCGGTCAGCTACGACTGCGGATGTAGCGCGCACAGCAGGTCAGGCGGATAACGGCGCGGGGGCGCGGGTGCCGACGAGCAGGGCGTTGCGCAGGTCGGGCAGCACGATCTCCGTGCTCACCAGCCGGGGGCTGGCGAAGAACCCGCGCTTGGGGTCATCCGCGCTGAGGAAGGGCGAGCCGGGCGGCAGCAGTGCTGTCGGGGTAACGTCGTCCATTACGACCCGGCCGCCGACCGCGAGCAGGTCGACCAGTTCCGCCTGGCCGCCCCCGCCGTCGCTGAACAGCAGGTCGTACGGGCCGTGCCGGGAAATCGCCGGGAAGGACTCACCAGTGATCACTGTGACTCGCGGGTC
>Ga0335075_10011118_pt1 | contig 13622 bp, 12 predicted proteins | sample Lox_Sample_24_FD_206723 | JGI IMG/M metagenome (GOLD analysis project Ga0335075, IMG submission 206723) | Soil microbial communities from Loxahatchee National Wildlife Refuge, Florida, United States - Lox_Sample_2.4 | ecosystem: Environmental > Terrestrial > Soil > Wetlands | place: USA...
GGCACATGGCTGCCGAAGATGATGGCCGATCGCGGGATGACCATCACGCAATCGCTGGTTTACACCTTTGGCATGACGCTCGCCTTCCCTATTGCCAGTGCCTTCATGATGTTCGCGCTCGAGCGCTTTGGGCGGAAACGGACATCGGTCACCGCTTTCATATTCGCCGGCCTGTTCGGCATCCTGTTCGCGAATGCGGTGTCGGATGCCATGTTGCTTGTGGTCGGATTCTGCATGATCTTCTGCATTCAGCTTGCGGGCAACTCGATGCAGATCTTCGCTTCCGAGGTGTTTCCCACCAATGCGCGCGCGTCCGGCTTCGGCCTTGCGCAGGGGGTTGGCCGGCTGGGGACGGCGTTCATTATTCCCGCCATTCTGTGGATACAGACGAGCTACGGGATCGGCGCGGTGTTCGGCAGCATCGCGGCGGTGCTGGTGATCGCCGCCGCGACCGTCACGTTGCTGGGACCGGAATCGCGAGGCGTGGCGCTCGACGTGCTGGCACCACCGGAGGGTTAGCGGATGAGCGATCGACAGTTGCGGCTGCTGGGCCGCACCGACCAGGGCGGGCGACCCGATGGCGTTCAGGTCATGGTGGCTAAGAGCCATGCCTACGTCGGCCATATGTTTTCGGACGGCATCACCGTTATCGACGTCGCCGATCCGCGCGTGCCTAAGCCGGTGAACTTTATCGCGTGCCCGCCGAACACCCGCGCCAGCCATATCCAGGTGCATGACGGGCTGCTGTTGGCAGTGAACGCCGCGAATGTCTGGGCGCTTCAGCAATACGAGAAGGAGCAGGACTATTTCGGCAAGTCGCTCGCCGACAGCTTCGACCGCCGCGACCGCGATTTTGCCGCGGGCATGCGCGTGTTTGATCTGGCCGATCCGGCGGCGCCTCGGGAGATCGGGTTCATGCCGGTGGCGGGCATCGGGCTGCACCGGATCTGGTGGGTCGGTGGTCGTTACGCGTACGCGTCGGCGCATTTCGACGGGTTCGTCGATCATATCCTGGTGGTGATCGACATGGCGGATCCGACGCGACCGGAGATCGTCGGCCGCTGGTGGTTTCCCGGTATGCACCATGCCGGCGGGGAGACGCCGAGCTGGCCGGCGGGGCAGCGCTGGGCGCTGCATCATATGATCACCGCGGGCGAGCTGGGCTACGCTGCCTGGCGCGACGGCGGCTTTACGGTCATGGATATCAGCGACCCGACTGTGCCCAGACTGCGCGCGCATCGCAACTGGTGTCCGCCATTCGCCGGTGGGACGCATACGCCGCTGCCGCTGCCTGGGCGCGGCCTTGCCGTGGTGGCCGACGAGGCGACCAGCACTCGGTGCGCCAAGGGGCTTGCCTATACGTGGGTGCTGGATGTGCGCGCGTCGGACAACCCGGTCACCATCGCCACGCTGCCTACCCCGAAGGAAGAGGATTTCTGCTTGAAGGGGGGTAAGTTTGGGCCGCACAATCTGCACGAGAACCGCGCGGGATCGTTCCAGAGCGAGGAGCTGATCTTCGCTACGTATCACAACGCGGGGGTGCGGGTGTTCGACATCACCGATGCGCATGAGCCGCGGGAGGTCGCGCATTTCGTTCCACCGCCGCCCGAGCGCATCGTGGATATCCGACCCGGCGCCGAACTGGTGACGCAATCGACGGACGTGTTCGTGGCGGCGGATGGGACGGTGTACGTCACCGACACGAATGGCGGGTTGTCCGTGCTCGCGTTCGAGGGCTGAGGCCTTCAGGCCGGGTGCGTCGTCGCGGACTATAAAAGGTCACGGCTGCCGCGGTCGAGACCCGACACGCGGCGATGCCAGCCGGCGGCAGGGTTCGGCGAGGTTCGCCTGGCACGAATCGGGTTGGCGGGACCGCCGTGCGATGGCCCCGTTCATTGCGTGCAGACATGTGCCGGATTGGGCGCCTGCGATCGCTCAGGGCGGGCCGGTGCAGGCGGCATAACGGCAGCAACAGAATGGAACCACAGATGCACACAGATACACACGGATGCGGCTCGGTAGGCTCGGTTGTGAGCCACATTGGCGCCAGCGCGTGGAATATTGTGTATTGTATCGGAACGATCCGTTTCGGTGCACGACAGGTCTGGACGGGGCAGCGGTGTCTGGCGGGTTCGCCGGTACGGCGGCGGTCATCGTGGCGTCGGCCGGCGGGTCGGAGGCGGGCGGGCCGGACAGCGGTAGCGGCGAGGTGCGCGGCGCGTTGTTTGTCCACAGCCTGGTCAGCGGTGCCGGCGGATGCGGCGATGCGGCCGACGCATCCGGCGCTGCATCCGCAGGAGTGGCTGGCACTGCCTCGAGCGTTGGGGGCAGTGACGTTTCGGCCTTGGTGTCGTCGAGGGCGGTGCTGATGCGGTGCCACAGGTTGGGAAACGCTGCCGCGGGATCCGTGATGCCCGATGCGGGCGACATGACCTGATTGATGTGCTGGACGAGCGCGGACACCAGCAGCTCCAGGGTCTTGGGATCGCAGTCCTTGAGGGGGGTGTTGAGAACGGCACAGGCTGGGGCTGAGTTGGGGGAATGCCTCCGGGGTGAAGGGCATGTCGCCCTGGTTGAGAAATGCAGGGCGGCTGATGGGCGCGGGGCGGCAGTGACGGCGGGCGAGCAAACGCGCAAGCAGGGGCGGCACAGACAACGGGACAGGGAGAGCGGTGCGCGGCCGCTGCCGAACAGGCACCCGGCTGGGCGCGGAGGGTGCTTCCGGGTCTTGCGCGGCGGCGTGGCTCCGGCTGGTTTGCGGCACCGCCGGCCGCCGCAGAGTACCGGCGAAGCTGATGCCGCTGCCAATGACGCTGCGGACCGCGCCGCCGAGCCGGCGGACGAGGCGCGCACCCATCCCTTGCTGGGATTGGGAAGGCAGGCCTGCGATGTGGAGCGCGATGGACATGGGGAAGAGAGTAGTGGGCATATTGTCTGCTTTCAAGGGGGGTCTCACCCAGAGTAATGATTTTTTTCTTGGGATGGGGTCGTGGCCCCTCTCTCGGGTCTTGGGGTCGCGCTTGGCGGACAGGTTTGACCGACAACCGCCGGTGGTTGACCTGCTCCCGCCATCGCAAGCCGCTCCGATCCAGTTGACGGGAAATCCGAACGCGTTGCAGCGCAGATGGAGCTTGGTGGTCAACCCGCCACGGGAACGGCCGAGCGCTTGGCGGCGAATTCCCTTTTCAGGACGGAGGCGAGGACGGTATTGGGATCGGTAAGGTAATGTTCTGGGAGGACAATAATCCATGAGAAGTGCTTTCCTACTTACTCTGCCTGCCTTCGTTACGATGGTGCCCTCTGATACCAAGTCTCTGCCCCTTGCAGCTTTGCCGCTTGGACAGTCTTTCTAGCACCGGGTTGCCCGGGTCTCGAAAGTCAAGATATTTGCATCAAACCTAGAGGACTGAATCTTTTGGGCTTTTCTGATGCGAATTTCTAATGCAGAATCGGATCCCCGAATCCAGTCGGGGACCACATGCCGCGCCACACCAACGACCGCCAAAGGCAAGATCGCTAGCGTCGTCCAGTGGGCCGACCGGCAGAGCTTTCACGACATCGGCGCTGAATTGGGGGAGGCCCTTTCCTTGCTTCCCGACGCCGAGGCATCGGCCATACGCACCAAGCGCCGCGCGCGATGATCTACGGCTACGCCCGCGTCTCGACGGAGGCACAAGACCTCACCGGCTCGACAGCCCAACTCAAGGCAGCCGGTTGTCAGAAGATTTTCCGTGAGAAGATCACCGGCACGACCGCCGACCGGCCACAGCTCAAAAAACTGATGGCCGCTCTCGCGCAGGGCGACGTGGTAATTATCCCGGCAGTTGACAGGCTTTCGCGCGACACGACTGACTTGCTGGTAATTGCTCCTGACATGCAGAAAGCCGGGGCTGGCATCCGCTCGCTGGCCGAGCCGTTCCTTGACACGACATCCGACTTTGCGGAGATCATTTTTGCTATCCTTGGCGTTGCTGCGAAGCTCGAATACCGCCGCATCAAAGAGCGCACGGCGCGAGGCCGCGCCGATGCGAAGGCGGAGAACGTCGAACGCAATGTGAGTGATGCGGCGGTAGGAGATTTTATCAGGGAACGACTGGCAACGTGTTTCGACATGAAGGTGGCGAAGACCCTCATTCTCCGCAACTCGAAATCCAGCCCGCTTTATTACCTCTGCTTCGCGGCATCGAACGAGCGTGGCGCAGGACCGGCATTGAAGATCGCCAACAGCATTTTGGACGACTGACGGGAGGGGAAACATGGCAACTGTATCAACTATCGAATGGACGGAGATGACATGGAACCCCGTCACCGGCTGCGTCAAAGTCAGCCAAGGCTGCAAGAACTGCTACGCCGAGCGCATGGCGGAGCGGCTGAAGGCCATGGGCGCAGTGCGTTACATTGACGGCTTCCGGCCTACCTTGCACGCCGATCTAATCGACGCGCCGCGCAAGTGGAAAAGGCCGCGCCTGATTTTTGTGAACTCAATGAGCGACCTTTTTCAAGACGCCGTGCCGGATGAATTTATTCGCCGCGTGTTCGACACCATGCGCGACTGCCCGCAACACACCTTCCAGATTTTGACCAAGCGCAGCGACCGACTGCGCCAGCTAGGCGTAACGCTGCCCTGGCCGGCGAATGTCTGGATGGGTGTGAGCGTCGAAGATAGGCGAGTGACACAGCGCATTGCGGATCTTGCTGCCGTGCCCGCTCACATCCGATTTTTGTCGTGCGAACCACTTATCGGGCCCGCTTGAGCGGCTTAAGCTTGACCGCATCCATTGGGTGATCGTCGGCGGCGAATCCGGCCCACGGGCGCGCCCAATGCGGCGGGAGTGGGTTGAATCCATCCAGCGCCAATGCGCCCGAGCAGGCGTTGCGTTCTTCTTCAAGCAATGGGGCGGCGTTCGCAAGAAATCGACGGGCCGCGAACTGCATGGCCGCACTTACGACGAAATGCCGCGTGCAAGTCTATGACCTTTGCAGAAGGAGTGAGACAGTGAACAAGCTGACGTTGAGCGCGGACGAAATCGCAGAAATTCGTCAGATTTTTGAAACCATTCAGTGGCTTTCTCTGTCGAGGACCAGCGGATCGCGACGGGCTTGCTTGCTAAGCTCGCGCCCGTCGTTGATCTAACGGACGAGGAAGCAAAAATCCTTGGCGCGCATATAGACCATTACGAGCGCGTCATGGGCACGACTGTTGGAGATGACCTGCTTGACCGATTGCCGTAACCGCGCCCTGATAGCCCCTAGGTCGGCTATTCGCCAAACAAGACCGCGTGGCTACCGACTTTGCATACATGACCTTCTGACTCACTCTAGACACCCGACACCCCGCGCGCGCCAGCCGGTTACACGACTGATCAGATCAGCGCGCCTGCTGGATCGCCGACAGCACCCACCGCCCACCGGGTGCTCGAAGAAAGGTCCACAGCTCGGTCGCCGAAACATGCTCGGTCGGGCTACCATCGACGATGCGGCCGGCGCCGTCGCGGGTGACGTCGATCATCGAGAAGCGCATCGCCACGGTGGCGTACTCTCGCCCGCGCTCACTCCAGGCCTGGGCGAGGTCGCCCTGCACCAGGTGCACGTCGGTCACGCTGTTGCGGACGCCGCGGCTCGCCTGGTCAGCAAGCTGCTCGGCGAAATAGCCCACCATCTCCGGCGTGGTGAGGGCGCGCAACGTGTCGAGGTCGTGGTTGCTCCACGCCGCCTGCACTGCATGCAGCGTCTGCTCGAAGGCTTGGTAATCGGCCGGGTCGATCGCCAAGGGGGGTGCACTACCGCCACCGCCACCGCCGGCCGACATCCCTCCCAAGCCCGCGCCCAAGGGCGCGCCGCGGGCGAACATCCCCGAATTACCGACATAGGCCGGCGAGGCACCACGGAACAGCCGCAACAGCCAGCGGACGATCAGCACCACGATCAGGATGCGGAACAGGAAGCCGAACAGGCCGAAGAACCCGCCAAAGCCAAATCCGTGACCGAACAGCAGGCTGCCGAGTCCGACGCCCAACAGGCCACCCAACAACCCGGAGCCGAACCCGGACCGGTAATAGCCCGGCCCCCCATAGCCTGACCCGTAATTATAGCCGGGCGAAGGCGTGAGGCTTCGCTGCATCGGCTGAGCCGAATATGGCGCCGTCCTCGTCACCGGCGGCGCCGAATAGGTATATCCGCCCCGGCTGCCGAACGAGGCGCCGAGGCCGGCGCGAGCATCCGCAACGCCCGGCGCAAGCGCCAGCGACAGTGCAACGACGGCAGCCAGCAAGCCTATGCGGCGCGACATTCCGGTTCTTTCGTGTGACCGCACGCGATATGGTGATGCGCGGGTACCGGCGACAAGACCGGGTTCAGGCGCCGGCCATTGTCATCCCATCGACCCGCACAGTCGGCGCGTCCGTGCCACGCCGGAACACGAGGTCATCAGCCGGGGTCAGGTGTGCGAACATCTCCAGCAGGTTGCCGGCGATGGTGATCTCGGCCACCGGCTCGGCGATGGCGCCGTCGCGGATCATGAACCCTGCCGCACCGCGGCTGTAATCGCCGGTCACGCCGTTGACACCCATGCCGATCAGTTCAGTCACGTATAACCCGAGCGCAATATCGGCCATCAGCTCAGCCGGTGTAAGAGTGCCGGCCGCCAGATAGAGATTGCTCGGCGAGGGCGACGGCGGCCCGCCGGTTCCCCGCGCGGCGTGGCCGGTGGAAACCAAGCCGAGCTGGCGGGCCGAGCGGCTGTCGAGCAGCCACGTCGTCAGTGCGCCGTCGTCTATGAGGGCGCGCGCGGCGGTCGGCGTGCCCTCGCCATCGAACGCGCGCGAGCGCAGGCCGCGCACACGGCGCGGATCGTCACGCACAGTGATGCCTGACGCGAAGATGCGCTGCCCGAGCTTGTCCTTCAGAAACGACGTGCCTCGGGCAATGCTGGCACCGTTGATCGCGTTGGCCAGATGCCCGAGCAAACTCCCGGCGACCCGCGGATCGTAGACGATCGGCAGCTTTGCCGTCTTCGGCCGGTCGGGACCCAGCCGCGCCACCGCGCGCTCGCCGGCGCTGCGCCCGATCTTTGCCGGATCGTCGAGATCGGCCAGGTACACCGTAGTATGATAATCGTAATCGCGCTGCATCCCGGTGCCGCTGCCCGCCAGCGCCGTCGCCGATACTGAATGGCTCGTGCGCACGGAGCGGCCGGCGAACCCGGCCGAGGTGACCAGCACGGCTTCAGTGCGGGAGAATCCGGCGCCCGCGCCCTCGGAGTTGGTGACCCCGCCGACCGCCAGCGCCGCTTCTTCCGCCGCGGCGGCGCGGGCCACGAGTGCCTCGACATCGGGCTCGGCTGCATCCTCGAGGTCGAGCGACACGGATTCCGGCGGCGCCGCGGTGTCGGCCAGCCCGGCATATGGATCGTCGGGCACCACACGTGCCATCGCCACCGCGCGCTCGGCGAGCATGGCAAAGCCGGACGGGTCGATGGTTGTGGAGGATACGATCGCAGCCTTCTGCCCGACGAAGACGCGCAGCCCGAGGTCGCGTCCTTCCGATCGCTCGACATGCTCGGTCGCGCCGAGGCGCTGCTGCAGGCCGAGCGAGCTGCCGGCGATCAGCACTGCGTCAGCGGCATCGGCGCCGGCTGCGCGGGCGCGGGCGAGCAGGTCGTGCAGGAGATCGAGGTGGTTCGAATGGTCGGTCATGCCAGCATTTTCACGATGGCGCAGCCTTCACGCCGCAACAGCGGGAACAAATCGAAGCACCAGAAGCTCCGCTGTCGGGCATGGCGTGATCGCATAGGCGTGGCCTTCGTTGTCGGCAAACTCGACCAGCAAGTTCTGGCTGTCCGACACATCCACCACCGTGCCAACACTACCGCGCCCAATCCCTGCTTCCGGCCGGTCCACCAGCACGGCAACAGTGTCGAGTAGAGCGGGTGTTCGCTCCGCTACATCTGGAACCATCACACCACCCAGCATGTCACGAATGCTGGAGCTTCCGCGCCGACCCGTATTTATCCATATGGTTCTCACCGTCGCAGTCCTTCCGCCTCGCGTAACAATGATATCAACGCACCAGCGGGTGCCATAGGCATCTTGGCCAAGGTGGATCGCCTCGTTGGTGCGGGCGCCGTCACGCAGGATATCCCGCAGCCACTCAGCATCCGCTTGCCCGACCCCAATGGCCTCCTTGAATACACGCGCTTTGTGCCGGCCCCGGAGGTGAAGCGGGCTGAGCCAGTAATCCCGCAGCTTGCGGATATCCACAATAGCCCGGTCACCGCCGGGTAATCGCATCGCGAGGTCACGCCGCCAACGCCTCCGTGATGTCCACCAGCCCTGGCACACGCTTGGCGGGGCCAAGCACGGCGAGCGTCGGCGCTGCGCGGAAATGGCGTGTCGCCGCCCGGCACACGTCTTCGACGGTGACGGCGTTGATTCGCGCAACGGTTTCGGAAACCGGGATCACCCGGCCGAACACCTGAAGCTGGCGCGCGAGTTGCTCGCAGCGGCTGCCGGTGCTTTCCAACGACATCAGCAGGCTCGCTTTCACCTGCGCACGCGACCGGGCCAGTTCCGACTCAGTGACCCCGACCTGCACCTTGCGCAGTTCCTCCAGCGTGACCGGCATCAGCTCCTCGGCCTCACTCTCTCCGGTTCCGGCGTAAACTCCGAATAGTCCACCGTCCATGAACGGGGCGCTGAAGGAATAAATGGAATAGACCAGCCCCCGCTTCTCGCGCACCTCCTGGAACAGCCGCGAGGACATCCCGCCGCCCAACAAAGTCGACAGCAGCAGTGTCGGATAATAGTCCGGATCGGCATAGGCGACCGAGGGGAATCCCAGCACGATGTGCACCTGGTCGAGCTCGCGGCCCTCGCGGAACTCGCCGCCATCGTAGCGGCCCGCCAGCGCCGCCGGCGCCGGGTCGCGGGCGAGATCGGCGAAATGCGTCTGTATCAGCTCGACGATCTGGTCGTGCTGCAACGCGCCGGCTGCCGCCACCACGACGTTGGACGCCGCGTAGTGGCGCCCCATGTAGCCGGTCAGGGTCGCCCGCGGCATGTCCCGGATCCCCTGCTCCTGCCCGAGCACCGGCCGGCCGAGCGGCTGGTCCGGATACGCAGCCTCCTGGAAGCGGTCGAAGATGATGTCATCCGGCGTGTCGTTGGCCTGGCCGATCTCCTGCAGGATGACGCCGCGCTCGCGTTCCAGTTCCTCGGGCTCGAAGGTGGAGTGCGTCAGGATGTCGCCGATGATGTCGGCGGCCAGCGCCGTGTCCTCTTTCAGCACCTTGGCGTAGTAGGCGGTCTGCTCACGGGCGGTATAGGCGTTGAGGTGGCCGCCCACGGCCTCGATCTCTTCCGCGATATCGGCGGCCGAGCGCCGCTCGGTGCCCTTGAACGCCATGTGCTCGAGGAAATGCGACACGCCGTTCTCGGCTGCGGTCTCATGCCGCGAACCGGTGGCGACATAGGCGCCGAGCGAGACAGTCTCCACCCGCTCCATCCGCTCGGTGACGACTGTAAGCCCGGATGGCAGCCGGGTCAGGCGGATGGCCCCGGAGGTTTCGGACACTCTGTTGGGTTCCTTTCGGGTTGGACGCAGTCCATATGGGGCGGCGGGAGGGCGAGGGCGAGGGCCGGTCAGGCGTGCCGGCTATCTTGATAGGCAAGCGACGCAGCCGCCAGATCTTCCAGCCCGCTGCCGACCGACTTGAACAGCGTAACCTCCTCCGCCGACCGCCGCCCCTGCGCCTGCGCCCGGCACAGCCCGGCGAGGTCGCCGGCGATGTCCTGGCGCCTCAGGGCGCCGCTGGCCAGCGGGTCGAGCAGGTCACCCGCTTCGGCTAATGCCGCCTCGGTGTCGATGAACACGCGCGCGCGGCGGACGGCGTCGTCGTCGGTCTCGCGCATTGCCGGGGTGAAGCCGCCGATCAGGTCGAGATGGGTGCCGGGGCGCAGCCAGGCGCCGCGGATCAGCGGCGCCCGCGACAGGGTGGCGCAGGAGATGATGTCGGCATCGCGCGCTGCGGACTCGAGGTCGGCGGTCGCGGTGGCGGCGAGCCCGCCGGCCCGCAGGCGCGCGGCGAGTTGCTCGGCGCCGGCGGGGCGATGGTTCCACAGAAGGATGCGGGCGATGGGACGGACGGACGCCCAGGCCGCAGGCATGAGGCTGCCGATATGGCCGGAGCCGACTACCAGCAGGGTGCTCGCGTCGGATCGGGCGAGGAACGAGCCGGCCAGCGCCGAGGCGGCGGCGGTGCGCCGGCCGGTGATCTCGGTTCCGTCGATCAGGGCCAGATGGCGGCCGGTTTCGCCGTCGCACAGCAAATAGTTGGACGAAACGGCGGGTAGGTTCCGTGCGCCGTTGCCCGGGAAGACCGACACCAGCTTCACGCCGAGCAGGCCGCCCGCACGCCAGCCCGGCATCAGCAGCAACGCGGCGGTCGTGCCGTCCGGTTGCGACAGGTCGTGCCGATGGCGAAGCGGCACCGTCGCTCCGACGATGAACGCCTCGCGCAGCGCCGGGATCAGGCGATCGAACGCCAGACTGGCCCGGGTGCGGGCGGCGTCGAGGACCAGGAGTTCGGGCGTAGGTGCCATCGGGGCTTGATGTTAGGCTCGCAACAACGGCAGCCAGCTACCATGTTCCTGTTCGGAAAGGGAGCTTCGCGGCGATGTCGGACACGATCGACCTCCGGCTGCTTGGGAAGATGGTCGCGCGGCTGCAGTCAACGGTCGAGGACGTTCGCCAGGAATACGCGGGTATTCGGGCGAGCGTGGACTCCCTGAACAGCAATTTTCTCAGTCGCAACGCCGAATTCAACGTTCGTATGAGCGGCCTCGAGCTCGCGCAGATGAGGCTCGCCGCCAATATGGACGCCGCGCACACCAAGATCGACCGAATCGAACTGGACGTCGAGAGCCTGAAAGAGCAGCAGGCCGCCACCGCTGACCGTTTGAACGGCCTGGACGCGAAACTGGACTTGATCCTGGCTCGGCTCGGAGAGCGCTGAACACCCGGCGCCAAACAGGATGACATTCGGTCAGCGGCGACCGCGCCCCCGCGGTGGCTCAGCCGTCTGTCGGCCACCGCTTTCTCATATGACACGGGCATCTGGCGCTGGCACGATGCAAGACGACATCCGGATCTTCGATCGAACGGCAGTACGACTGCACCGGGATCGTGCGGCGCGTCACATCGATTCTGCGGCCACCCTGCTGCGTGAGCTTGCGGAGCGATTGCTGGATCGGCTCGATGATACCACCCGTCGTTTCAGTCGGGCGCTGGATATCGGCGGCCGCGGCGTGGTGGCGCCATTGCTTCGGCAGCGAGGCATCGAGACAGTCAGTTGCGATCTGTCCCTCGCCATGGCAGCTCGCAATCCAGCCCCCGTCGTCGTCGCGGACGAGGAATTTCTCCCCTTCGGCCCGGCCAGCTTCGATCTGGTTGTGGCGAGCCTGTCGCTTCATTGGGCGAACGATCTGCCCGGGACGCTGATCCAACTCCGGCATGCGCTGTGTCCGGACGGACTGTTGCTCGCCAGCCTGCCTGCACTCGGCACGCTCAGCGAGTTACGCGTTGCGCTGACCGAGGCTGAGGTAACACTGACCGGCGGCGCATCGCCGCGCGTCTCGCCGTTCCCCGACCTGCGCGACTGCGCTGCGCTGCTCCAGCGCGCCGGCTATGCGCTACCGGTTGCGGATATCGAGGACATTCGCCTGCTTTATGCCGACCCACTCGCGTTGCTACGTGAACTGCGCGCCGCTGGCGAGACCAACGCAGTGCATCTCCGCGATCGCCGCGTCCCTCCGCGCGCGCTGTTCCCGTCGGCACTCGCCATCATGCCTTCGCAGGCCGACGGCGTTCCGGTCACCCTGCGGCTGGCGGTGATGACCGGATGGGCGGCCGCGGGCTCGCCGGAGCGGTCATGACCATGTTTCCCGCCAGTTTCATCACTGACCGTCTCGTGCTGCGCCCGATCGCAGAGGCGGATGCCGCTGCCGCGTTCGCGGAGTATGCCGCCGATCCGTTGGTCACCCGCTATCTCACCTGGGTGCCGCATGACAGCGAGCAAAGCTGTGCGGCTTTCTTCGCCGAGCAGGCCGCGCGGCATGCCGCCGGGACTTTGGGTGCCTATGCGATTACCCTGCGCAACAACGGACGTCTCATCGGTGCATTCGACCTGCGTTCCGATGCTGCCGGACACCGGGTCGATTTCGGTTGCGTGCTGGGCCGCATCCATTGGCGACAGGGCTACATGTCCGAGGCGCTGAGCCATGTCGTCGGCTGGGTGCTGGGGCAACCCACGGTCTATCGCATCTGGGCAGTCACGGATGTGGAGAACGTCGCATCCGCCCGCACCATGGAGAAAGCCGGTCTGATGCGGGAAGGCGTGCTGCGGCGCTGGTTCGTTCACCCGAATCTGGGGCCCGAGCCGCGCGACTGCTTCCGCTACGCGCGTGTCAGGTGACCGTTCAACCAGCGCGGGCCGCTGACATACGGGTTGCCGCGCAGAAAGTATCGAAGCACACGATCGGCGTCCTGCGTGATGCCGATGCGGGTGCTCTCCGCGATCTCGCCCACCGCTGCGTCGTCGGAAGCCAGGAACAGCCTCTCGTCGGCGCACAGGTCGATGCCGTCCAGGCGGCGATCGATTCCGAACGCCAGTGCAAGCCGCCCAGGCCCTCGCAGCAGATCGCGGATCGGAACGTTGCTGCGGCGCCTCTGCATCGGCTCGATGCCTTCGACAGGCTCCAGCGCCCGCAGCAGCACGCCCGCCCCAACTCCCTCGGGCCCGGCCGACATGTTCAGCATGAACGAAGTGCCATATGCGAGATAGACGTACGCGTGGCCAGGCGGCAGGAACAGCGACGCATTGCGTGGCGTGCGGCCGCGGAACCCGTGGCTGGCGGCGTCGCCCGGGAGATAAGCCTCGGTCTCCACAATGCGGCCGGACACGGTTGCCTCCCGCCACCGCCGCACCACCAGCTTGCCCAGCAGGAAGCGCGCCAGCGTGACGGCGTCCTCGGGTAATTCAGCACGGCTGAGGCGATGGACGGATGACATGCCGCCCCTACATTCACCTTGGCTGGACGAAGGAGCCAGGGGGAAATGATCGGGGTCGATTGGGGGACCAGCAGCTTCCGCGCCTTCCGACTGACGCGCGACGGCGCGATCCGCGACCAAAAGAGTGCGCCACGCGGGATCATGGCGGTGCCCGACGGCCGCTTTGCCGATACGCTGCGCGAGGAGATCGGGCCGTGGCTGGCGGGCGGCGAACGCCATGTCCTGCTCTCGGGCATGATCGGCAGCCGCCAGGGCTGGGTGGAGGCGCCTTACCTGCCGTGCCCCGCCGGTCCGGCCGAGATCGCAGCGGCTCTGACCGACGTGCCGTTCGACTGGGCGCAGGTGAAGATCGTGCCGGGCCTGTCCGCGATCGATGCGTCCGGCGTCGCCGAAGTCATGCGCGGCGAGGAGACACAGCTTATCGGTGTGCTCGGCGCCATCGGGAGCAGCGGATGGGCCTGCCTGCCGGGCACTCATGCCAAATGGGCCCGCGTCGAGGACAGCAGGATCGTCAGCTTCTCCACCCACCTGACCGGCGAGGCCTACGCCGCCTTGCG
>Ga0335075_10011119_pt1 | contig 13622 bp, 12 predicted proteins | sample Lox_Sample_24_FD_206723 | JGI IMG/M metagenome (GOLD analysis project Ga0335075, IMG submission 206723) | Soil microbial communities from Loxahatchee National Wildlife Refuge, Florida, United States - Lox_Sample_2.4 | ecosystem: Environmental > Terrestrial > Soil > Wetlands | place: USA...
GCCCACCTGCACCGACATGCGGCCGGCGACCTCGCTCATGGGTGTCAGCAGTGGCAGCGATCCGTCGGGTGCGGTGACGGTCTCGTAACCGATCGCCACGCAGCCTGAACGGCACAGCGCCTCGGCCTGGGGCTGGTCGGCTGCCAGGTGCAGATAGGTGAACAGAACCTGGTCGGAGCGCAGCCGTGAGCACTCCTCGAGCTGCGGCTCCTTGACCTTGACGATCAGCTGCGCCTCCCGGAACACCTCGGCGGCATCGGGGCAGATGCGCGCACCGGCCTGATGATAATCCTCGTCGCTGCAACCGATACCGGCGCCGGCGCCACTTTGCAGCAGGATGGTGTGACCCGCGGCGCGCAGCTCGCGTACCGCCGCGGGGATGAGGCCAACGCGGTACTCGTGGATCTTGATCTCCTTGGGCACACCGATGCGCATGGCGGGTCTCCAGGTCGTGAAAGGGTGCGATGGGCAGACGCCGATTTTCCGCGGCAAGTGGGGCAGGGGTTGCGAATTCATCGCCGTTTAGGCAGATGGTTAGCAGACTTCGTGCGTAAATCTGCGATACATCGTAGACTCTGCGAATATCGGAGAAGCGCCCCATGCAGATGGATCGCACCGACCGTCGCATCCTGCGGGAACTGCAGCAACAGGCGCGACAGAGCAACGCCGCCCTGGCCGAACGGGTGGGCCTGTCGGAGTCCGCCTGCCTGCGCCGCGTGCGCCTGCTGGAGCAGGCCGGCATCATCGAGCGCTACGCGGCGGTGCTGAATGCGGCGCGTGTGGGCATGCCGGTGAGCTTCCTGGTACGCATCACCCTGCGCGGACAGACGGACCGGGACCTGGATGGCTTCGAGCGCGCCGTGGCGGCCGTGCCGGAGGTCACCGAATGCGACCTGACTACGGGCGAGTCCGATTACATGCTGCGTGTCGTGGCGCGCGACGCTGCGGATTTCGAGCGCCTGCACAGCAAGGTGCTCACCAAGCTGCCGGGCGTGGCGCGAGTGGACTCGAGCTTCGTGCTGCGCTCGATCGTCAAGAACGCCGGGCTGCCCATTGCCTCCTGATCCGTCACGCCGGCCAGCCGCCAGCGCGCCCGTGGCGATAAAATGCGCGGCGGATCATTGATTAATACAGTTTAATTTACAGCTTAGCCGTACTTAACCCGTGCTGTTGTAGGGTGCCGGCAGACCCCAGGGACTCCCATGAATCGCGCGCAGAGCAACACTCCTCGCGGCGCCGGCGGCGCTCGCGGTTTTATCCGAATCGGCTTCAGGGCCCCGTCGGCTCCCGGCAGCGCGATGCGCGGCTTCGCGGGTTCGGCTGCGTTCACGGTGTGCCTAGGTCTGGGACTGGGTCTGGGACTCGTCGCCTGCAGCGTCGGGCCGGCCTATCGTCGACCTGCGGCCCCGCTTCCTGCCGCCTGGCAGGCTGGCACCGCGGTGCAGCAATCGCAGTCGGACTGGCCCACGGCGGACTGGTGGCGAGGCTTCGGCTCCAACACGCTGGATGACTATGTGCACCAGGCGCTCGCAGGCAGTGATGATATCGCCGCTGCGGTGGCCCGCGTCCACGAAGCCGAGGATCAGGCTCAGGTCGCGGGGGCGCCCCTGTACCCGGCACTCTCGGGGCAGGTCGGCGCAGAGAAAACCCGTGAGTTCTCGCCGCCCGACAAGACCGTCACCTTTGGCGCCTTCGAGCCACTGCTGAGCGCCAGCTACGAGCTGGATTTCTGGGGCAAGAACCGCTCCGCGCACCAGGCCGCGCTGCTGACGGCCCGCGCCAGCGCCTACGATCGCGAGACGGTGGTGCTGACGGTGCTCGGCGAGGTTGCGAGCGATTACTTCCAGGCGCTGGAGATGCGCGACCGGCTGGCCGTGGCCACCAACAGCCTGGCGAATGCGCAGGCGATCCTCAGCGGTCTGCAAACCGAGCAGCAGGTCGGTACCGGCACCGCGCTGGACGTCGCGCAGCAGGCGGCCGTGGTCGCCGTGGAAAATGCGACCATCCCGCCGCTGCGCCAGCAGCTGCAGCAGAGCATGGATGCGCTGGCCATCCTGCTGGGCCGTGCCCCCGAGACGCTGCAGTTTCAGGATGCGGGCCTCTCGAGCATCACCGCGCCGCCGGTGCTGCAGGGGCTGCCCTCGCAGCTGCTCGCGCGTCGCCCCGACATCGCCCAGGCCGAGGCGCAGCTGCATGCCGCCAATGCCGACATCGGCGTTGCGCGCGCCGCCTTTTTCCCGGATATCACGCTGACGGCCACCGGCGGCTATGCCAGCTCTTACCTGAGCCGGCTCATCAACCCCTCGACCAGCATTTACAGTCTCTCCGGCTCCATCGTGCAGGCGATCTTTCAGGGCGGTGCGCTGCGCGGGCAGTACCACTATTCCCAGGCGCACTACGCGGAGCTGCTGGCGGACTACCACAAGAGCGTGCTCTCAGCGCTCAGCGATGTGGAAAATGCCTTGGTCGCCGTGCAGCAGACGGCGGACCAGCAAGTGCGCCAGCAGGACGCGGCCGACAAGGCGCAGCGGGCCTATGACTTCGCGCAGCAGCAGATGCGTGCCGGCGTGACCAATATCTTGACTGTTTTGAATACGGAGACGACCTTGTTCACGGCGCAAGACCAGCTGGTGCAGGTCAAATTCCAGCATCTGCAGGCACTCGTCAATCTCTATACGGCCCTGGGCGGCGGCTGGCAGCAGGGGCAGACTTCCCTATGAGTGATACGACGGAGAAAGAAGTGATGGCACCGCCGCGGCGGCACAGCCCGCGCCTGTGGCTCGGGGCGGCAGCCGCGCTGGTCGTGATCGGTGCGCTGACCTGGTACCTGCGCCAGCCCGCGGGCGCGCAGGAGCGCGACAGGAAGACGGCGCAGGACGGGCCCGTCCCCGTGAGCACCGCGCTTGCCACGCGTGGCGACGTCCCGGTGTACCTCGAGGGACTGGGCACCGTACAGGCCTTCTATACGGCCACGATGACGGCGCGGGTGGACGGCCAGCTCGAGAGCGTCAACTTCACCGAGGGGCAGCTGGTCAAAAAGGGGCAGGTCCTGGCGCAGATCGATCCCCGTCCCTATCGCGCCGCGCTCGATCAGGCGACGGCCATCGAGCAGAAGGATGCCGCGCAGCTGCAGAGCGCCAAGGGCGATCTGGGTCGCTACGAGCAGCTCGAGCCGCAGCATCTCTCGAGCAAGCAGCAGGTCGACGACCAGCGCGCGCTGGTGGCCCAGCTCACCGCCCAGGTGCAGGTGGATCGCGCCGCAATCGATAACGCGCGCACGCAGCTCGACTACACGACCATCAAAGCTCCATTCAATGGTCGTACCGGCATCCGCCTGATGGATCCGGGTAACAACGTGCACAGCACTGATACCTCGGGCATCGTCGTGGTCACGCAGGTGCAGCCGATCTCGGTGGTGTTCACGCTGCCCGAAGGCGCGATCGAGCAGGTTCAGCAGGCGCTGGCCACCGGCCCTGTGAGCGTGACGGCGCTGTCGCAGGACGGCCAGACGGTGCTCGATGAGGGCAAGCTGACTGTGGTGGACAATCAGATCGATGCCACGACCGGCACGATGCGGCTGAAGGCGATCTTCCCGAACCCGCACAATACCCTCTGGCCGGGGCAGTTCGTCAATGCGCGCGTGCTCACCGCGCGCGAGCATGGCGTCATCACCCTGCCCAGTTCGGCCGTGCAGACGGGTCCGGACGGTCCCTTTACCTACGTGGTCAATTCCGATTCCACGGTCGAGGTGCGAGCGCTGAAGCTCGGCGAGCAGAGCGGAGATGTGACGGTGGTGCGCGAAGGGCTCAACGTGGGCGAGCGGGTGGTCACGAGCAACCAGTTTCGCCTCGAGCCCGGCGCCAGGGTCAGCATTTCATGAGCATCTCGGAACCGTTCGTCCGGCGGCCCATCGCGACCTCGCTGCTGATGGGCGGGCTGCTGCTCGTGGGGCTGGTGGCGTTCCCGCTGCTGCCGGTCGCGCCGCTGCCGCAGGTCGACTTTCCGACCGTGCAGGTGAACGCCAATCTGCCCGGCGCGAGCCCCGAGACCATGGCCTCGTCGGTCGCGCAGCCACTGGAATACCAGTTCTCGGAGATCCCCGGGCTCGCGCAGATGACCTCGACGAGCGTGCTGGGCAGCACCTCGATCGCCCTGCAGTTCGATCTGGACCGCAATATCGACGCAGCGGCGCAGGATGTGGAGGCGGCCATCACAGCTGCCGGTGGCCAGCTGCCGAAAAATCTGCCCTCCCCGCCGAGCTATCGCAAGGTCAACCCGTCCGACTCGCCGATCGTCATCCTGGCCGTGCACTCGGACGTGCTGCCGATGACGACTGTCGATCAGTACGCCGAGAACGTGCTGGCACAGCAGATCTCGCAGGTTCCGGGCGTCGCGCAGGTGGACGTCGCCGGCCAGCAGAAGCCGGCCGTGCGCATCCAGGTGGACCCCGCCAAGCTCGCCGCGCTGGGTTTGCAGCTCACGGACATTGCCAACGTCATCAACACCGCGACGGTCGATGCACCCAAGGGCTCGATCAATGGCGTGACGCACAACTACACCATCTACGATAACGATCAGCTGCTCGACGCCGCCCCCTGGAACAATATCGTCGTCGCCTATCGCAACGGTGCTCCCGTGCGCATCCGCGACATTGGCGTGGCAGTGGATGGGGCGGAGGACACGCAGACGGCAGGCTGGCAGTGGGTTCAGGGCTGGCCGCAGAGCAAGCCCGGGATTCTGCTGATCATCCGCAAGCAGCCCGGCTCGAACGTCATCGAGACCGTGCAGCGCGTCAAGGATCTGCTGCCCAAGGCGATGCTGTCGGTGCCCAAGTCCATCCAGGTAAATGAGATCGGCGATCGCACCATCACCATCAAGGCCTCGCTGAAGGATGTGGAGTTCACGCTGGCCCTGACCGTGTGCCTGGTGATCATGGTCATCTTCCTGTTCCTGCGCAGTGCCTGGGCCACCATCATTCCCGGGGTCACCGTGCCGTTGGCGCTGCTGGGCACCTGCGCGATGATGTATGTGCTGGACTTCAGCCTGGACAATCTGTCGCTGATGGCGCTGACGGTCGCGGTGGGCTTCGTCGTGGACGACGCCATCGTCATGCTGGAGAACATCTATCGGCATATCGAGGAGGGGATGTCACCGCTGCAGGCGACACTGCAGGGTGCGCGCGAGATCGGCTTTACGATCCTGTCCATGAGCATCTCGCTGGTGGCCGTGTTCATCCCGCTGCTGCTGATGGGGGGCATCGTCGGGCGCCTGTTCCGCGAATTCGCCATCACCGTCACCATGACCATCGCCGTGTCGGCGATCGTGTCGCTGACGCTCACCCCGACCATGGCAGCCCAGTTCCTGCGCTCGGAACACAACGTGCGCCATGGCCGCTTTCACCGGGCGGTCGAGCGCTTCCTGGGAGGCATGCACAACGCCTATGAGCGCGGCCTGGACTTCGTGCTGCGCCACCAGCGGCCGACGCTGATGGTGTTCTTCGTGACCATGGCCTTGACGGTCGTGTTGTACATCATGATCCCAAAGGGCTTCTTTCCCCAGGAGGACACCAGCCAGATCGCCGGGCAGTCGGACATGCCGCAGGACATCTCCTTCTCGGAGGCCGTGCGACGCCAGCACCTGCTGACCAACATCATCCAGAAGGACCCGGACGTGGCCGGCTATGTAACCTTCGTCGGCGGCGGACGTCCGGTGAACAACAGCATGGTATTTGCCGCGCTCAAGCCGCGCGATGACCGCAAGGCCGATGCCGATCAGATCATCGACCGCCTGCGCGAGAAGATCGACAAGGTCCCCGGCGCGACGCTGTTCCTGCAGTCACGCCAGGACATCAACGTCGGCGGCCGTCTGTCGCGTACGCAGTACCAGTACACCCTGCAGGACATCGATCTCGACGAGCTCAATACCTGGGCGCCGAAACTGCTGGCGAAGCTGCAATCGCTGCCGCAGCTGCGTGACGTCGCGAGTGACCAGCAGAACAACAGCACCATGCTGTCGATGGACATCGACCGCGACGCCGCGGCGCGCTTCGGCATCCAGCCGGCACAGATCGATGCCACGCTGGCCGACGCTTTCGGTCAGGCCGAGGTGGCGCAGTATTTCACGCAGCTCAACAGCTACCACGTCGTGCTGGAGGTGACGCCATCGCTGCAGGCGGACCCCGCCACGCTGCAGAAGATCTACATCAGGGCGCCAACGACCGGTGCGATGGTGCCGCTGTCCACCTTCGTGCGTTACGACACCCATCACGTCACCTTCCTGTCGATCAATCATCAGGGCCAGTTCCCGGCCGTGACACTGTCGTTCAATCTGGCGCCCGGTGCGGCGCTGGGCGACGCCGTCAACGCCATCACCCGCGCCGCGGCGAGCATCGGCATGCCCGGCACGGTCACCGGGAGCTTCCAGGGCACGGCGCAGGCGTTCCAGAGCTCGCTGAAGAGCGAACCCTACCTGATCCTCGCCGCGCTGGTGGTGGTGTACATCATTCTGGGCATGCTCTACGAGAGTTATATCCACCCGCTGACGATTCTCTCGACGCTGCCCTCGGCGGGCGTGGGTGCACTGCTGGTGCTGATGATGTTTCATTTCGACCTGTCGGTCATCGGCATCGTCGGCATCCTGTTGCTGATCGGACTGGTCAAGAAAAACGGCATCATGATGGTGGACTTCGCCATCACGGCAGAGCGCGTCGATGGCATGGCGCCGGAGGCCGCGATCCGCCGCGCCTGCCTGCTGCGCTTTCGTCCCATCATGATGACGACGATGGCGGCGCTGCTGGGTGCGGTGCCGCTGGCGCTCGGCCACGGCACGGGCTCGGAGCTGCGCCAGCCGCTGGGAGTCACGATGGTCGGCGGCCTGATCTTCAGTCAGGCCATGACGCTGTTCACCACGCCGGTGGTGTATCTGTATCTGGATCGTTTGCAGAATCGACGGCGGCATGCCCATGGCAAGCGGGTGCGCACGCCCGAGCAGGCCGTGGCCGCCGCGCTGGGGGCGGCCGGTACGCCCGAGGCGCCGCATCCGAGTCCGCCGCACGATTCGCGACATCGCGCAGCCGGGCTGGGTGATGCCGAGCCCGAGGGCGCCGCATGAAGGTGCTGCTCGTTGAGGACAACGAGCGCGTCACGCAGTTCGTGCTCAAGGGCCTGACCGAGTCCGGACACACCGCCGATCATGCTTCCAATGGTCGCGACGGCATGTTCCTCGCGGCCAGCGAACCCTACGATGCCATCGTGCTCGATCGCATGCTGCCCGGGGATATCGATGGGCTGGCGATCATCGAGGCACTGCGCAAGGCCGGCAAGCGCACCCCGATCCTCATTCTCAGCGCGCTCTCGGACGTCGATGAGCGTATTCGCGGACTGCGTGCCGGCGGGGACGATTACCTGACCAAGCCGTTCGCGTTCGGGGAGCTGCTGGCCCGGCTCGACGCCCTGACCCGCCGATCCCAGGTCGAGAGTGTGCAGACGCGCCTGGAGGTGGCGGATCTGCGCATGGATCTGCTCACCCGCAAGGTCACGCGCGGGGACCGTGATATCGCGCTGCAGCCACGCGAGTTCAAGCTGCTCGAATATCTGATGCGTCATGCCGACCAGGTCGTCACGCGCACGATGCTGCTCGAAAACGTCTGGGACTATCACTTCGATCCGCAGACCAATCTGATCGATGTGCACATCAGCAAGCTGCGTCAGAAGATCGATGCCGACTTCGACCGTCCGCTGCTGCGCACGGTACGCAACGCGGGATACACGCTGAGCTCGCATGAATGAGCAGGGCGCTGCACGCGTGAGCCTGCCGGAGGCAGGGCCGCGGCACCTGAGGGCACTGCGCTCCTCGGCGCTGAAGCTGTCGGTGGGTTACATCGGCCTGGGACTGCTGGCCCTGGTGCTGTTCGCCGCGCCGCTGTGGTATGCCTGGCGTGTGACCATCGAGGACAGCCGCATGGCGATCCTGCAGGCCGATGCGCAGCGACTCGCGCAGGTTTTCCGGCGTGAGGGCCCGCGGGCACTGGCGGGGCTGCTGTCCGAGCGCGTGGGGCTGCAGATCGCCAATGAGCGGCTGCTGCTGTTCGCCGATCCGCAGCTCAAGCCCCTGGCCGGCAACATCGATCGCTGGCCCGCCCAGGTACCGCTGACCCCGGGATTCAACACGCTGCGTCTGCAGCTGGACGGGCATGAGACCGAGGTCGCGCTGGTGCATCTGCTGCTGCCCGGTGGCTATCACCTGCTGGTCGGTCGCGACACGGGCTTCTACGTGCCGCTGGAGCGGCGCTTCTGGTATGCGCTGCTCGGTGCCGCCGTGATTCTCTCCACCTTTGGCGCCCTTGGCGGCATCCTCATACGTCGCGCGCTCATGGCACGGATCCATCTCGTACGCCAGACGGTCTCGGCGATCATGCTGGGGGACCTGACGCACCGGCTGCCCGCCGAGCCGGAGGGTGACGAGCTCAACACGCTGTCCCAGACCATCAATCGCATGCTCAATCAGATCGAACAGCTGGTGCATGGCGTGCGCAACGTGTCCAATGCCGTGGCGCACGATCTGCGCACCCCGCTCGCGGAGCTGCGCGTGCGGCTCGAGGAGCTCTCGCTCACGCGTCCGGCGCCCGAGCACACCTTCGCGGAGATCGACGCGGCGGTCAGTGACGTCGATCGGGTCATCAGCATCTTCAACGCGCTGCTGCGCCTCGCGGAGATCGACAGTGGCATGCGCCGCTCGGGATTCGTGCCGGTGGATCTGGCTGAGATCGCCGCGGCTGCCGTGGATTTCTATCAACCCGCCGGGGAGATCAAGGGCGCGAGGCTGCAGCTGGTGCGCGCCGACACCGCTCCGGCGCGCGGCGATCCGGTCCTGCTCGCCCAGGCGATCAGCAACCTGATCGACAATGCACTCAAGTACACCCCCGCGGGTGGCAACATCCTCGTGTCGGTCAGCCGGCGAGCCGATCAGTGCATCGAGCTTGCCGTGGCGGACAGCGGCCCGGGCATCGCCGAGGGCGATCGCAGCAAGGTCACCGAGCGCTTCTACCGCGGAGATGCCAGCCGCGGGACCCCCGGAGTGGGGTTGGGACTGAGCCTGGTGGAAGCGGTGGCACGCCTGCACGGCACGATGCTCGAGCTTGAGGATAATCACCCCGGCTTGCGGGCTTCCATGGTGCTCGGGCAGGATACGCGCCCGATCGAACGGCCGGCGACCGCCGTGCCCAAACCAGGGGAGCTGCAGCATGAGCCTGTCTATCTATGATGTGACCGTCCCACCTTATGTCCGCGCGCTCGGTGCGCTCGGCGCCGTGCTCGAGAAGGCGCGTGTGCACGCCGAAAACGAAAAGATCGATCCGGGCACGCTGCTCGGCATGAGGCTGTATGCCGACATGCTGCCCCTGAGCAAGCAGATTCAGATCGCCGCGGACAATGCCAAGGGTGGCGCAGCCCGTCTGGCGCAGGTCGAGGCGCCGAAATTCGATGACAACGAGACCACGTTTGCCCAGTTTCGCGAGCGCATCGAGAAGACGGTGGCGTTCCTGAAGGGCCTTTCGGCGCGGCAGTTCGAGGGCGCCGCCGAGCGTCCCGTGACGCTGAAATTCCCGCAGCGTACATTCGAGTTCAAGAGCGGCCTGGAATATCTGACGACTTTCGCCACTCCCAACGTGTATTTTCATTGCACCACCGCCTACGACATCCTGCGCCACGCCGGGGTGAAGATCGGCAAGGCCGACTTCCTCGGCAACGGCTGAGGGGCCGCTGCATCAGGCGCGGGGCCGATGTGACAGCAGCCCGTCAGATCCGTCCCGCGCCGACGCCGGTGACGCTGTGATCTGCGCCGCGGCCGGGCTCGCTGCCGTGTGCCTGGCGCCGGGACATGACCGGCGCTGTCGTGTGGCACGTGAGTGCGTGCCAGCCGCTGCCGGGCCGGGAGCGGCCATGGCTTTATAACCCCGGGCATTGCCGGTAATCTGCGCTCGCGCCGGCATATCGCTGCCGGTGGCGGATTTTCCGGGGTTGCGACCATTTCATGAAACGTGCCTTGATCACGGGCATCACCGGCCAGGATGGTGCCTATCTCGCGGAGCTGCTGCTCGAGAAGGGCTATGAGGTGCACGGCATCAAGCGTCGTGCTTCCTCCTTCAATACCGATCGCATCGACCATCTCTATCAGGACCCGCACGGCTCGCACGTGCGCCTGCATCTGCATTACGGTGATCTGACCGACGCGACCAACCTCATCCGCATCATGCAGCTGGTGCAGCCCGATGAGATCTACAACCTCGCGGCGCAGAGCCACGTAGCCGTGTCCTTCGAGACTCCCGAGTACACCGCCAACGCCGATGCACTGGGTACGCTGCGGCTGCTGGAAGCGATCCGCATCCTCGGGCTCACGGCACGCACGCGCTTCTATCAGGCCTCCACCTCGGAGATGTTCGGGCGGGTGCAGGAGACTCCGCAGCGCGAGACGACGCCGTTCTACCCACGCTCTCCCTACGGTGCCGCCAAGGTTTACGCCTACTGGATCACGGTGAACTATCGTGAGGCCTACGGCATGTTTGCCTGTAACGGGATTCTCTTCAATCATGAGTCAGCGGTACGCGGCGAAACCTTCGTCACGCGCAAGATCACCCGTGGGCTCGCGCGGCTGCACGAGGGGCTGGAGGATTGTCTGTACCTCGGCAATCTCGATTCGCGCCGCGACTGGGGACATGCACGCGATTTCGTGCGCGCACAGTGGTTGATGCTGCAGCAGCAGAGCGCCGAGGATTTCGTCATCGCCACCGGCGAGCAGCACTCGGTGCGCGAGTTCTGCGAGCGCGCGGCAGGGCTGCTGGGCATGCGGCTGGAATGGCGTGGCAACGGCGTGGCCGAGGAGGGCGTCCTGGCGGATACGGGCCGCACCATCATCCGCGTCGATCCGCGCTACTTCCGCCCCACCGAAGTCGACACCCTGCTCGGGGACGCCGCGAAGGCGCGGCGTCTGCTCGGCTGGCAGCCTCAGATCGGCTTTGCGCAGCTGGTGGAGGAAATGGTCAGTGAGGACCTGGCCATTGCCCGGCGCGATGCACTGGTGGCCCGGGAAGGCTTCAAGACCTACCAGCATCGCGAATAGCGCGTGAGTGCCGAACAGCAAACCGGGCAGCTGGGCGAGAGCCCCATCTTTGTGGCCGGCCACCGGGGGCTGGTCGGCTCGGCCATCGTGCGGCGCCTGCGTGCCGCGGGCGCAAATCGGCTGCTGCTGCCTGCGCGCGAGCGGCTGGATCTGCGCCGCCAGGACCAGGTCGAGAGCTTCTTCGCCACGCAGCGGCCGCAGCTGGTGTTCCTGGCGGCGGCGCGGGTCGGGGGCATCGAGGCCAATCGCAGCCACCCGGCGCAGTTTCTGGCCGACAATCTGCAGATCCAGACCAATGTCATCGATGCCGCATGGCGTCACGGGGTCAGAAAGCTGCTGTTTCTCGGCTCCAGCTGCATCTACCCGCGCGATGCCCCCCAGCCGATGCGCGAGGAGTACCTGCTGACCGGTGCCCTCGAGCCGACCAACGAGTGGTATGCGATCGCTAAAATCGCCGGCCTGAAGATGTGTCAGGCATACCGCCGCCAGTACGGCTTCGACGCCGTCAGCGCGATGCCAACCAACCTCTATGGACCGGGTGACAACTTCAGCCTGACGGATGCGCACGTACTGCCGGCCCTGATGCGCAAGTGCGACGAGGCGCGCGAGCGCGCGGCCGACTCGGTGCAGGTCTGGGGGACCGGACGTCCGCGGCGTGAGTTTCTTCACGTGGATGACCTGGCCGATGCCTGCCTGTTCCTGATGCAGCACTACAGCGAGGCCGCTCCGATCAATGTCGGCTGGGGGCAGGACGTGAGCATCACGGATCTGGCGCAGCAGGTCGCGCACACGGTGGGCTTCAGCGGCCGCCTTGAGTTCGACCCCTCCCGCCCGGATGGCACGCCCCGCAAGCTGCTGGATGTCTCGCGGCTGACCGCCCTGGGGTGGCGGCCCCGGCTGGCGCTGCGAGAGGGTCTGGCGGCGACCTACGCCTGGTATCGCGAGCACCGTCACGAACTGCGCACTTGACCCGCGCCCCGGCGCAAGGTCGCCGAAAATCTGTTAAGGGCGCGTTAAGCTCCCCGCCTCTACGCTCCCTTTCGCTGTAAAATCCAGCGTCAGCCGTCGAGGCTGACAGTTCATTCACTCCTTGAAGGACCTAAACCGATGAAGTTCAATGTTGCAGTACTGGCGGTTCTGGCGGCCACTCTGGCCGGCGCGCCGCTCATCGCGTCAGCGGCCGACAGCGGCAGCAGCGACACGACGACGACGACGACCAAGGCCAAGCACATGAAGCACCACAGCAAGAAGAGCAGCAAGAAGAGCTCCAGCAGCTCCGACAGCAGCGCTCCGCCCAAGTAAGGCTTGCTGTGCGCGGCAGCCTGCCACCGGCGTGGCCGGCTGCCGCGATCTTCCAGTACTGTGGCGCGGCGCGGGTGCCGCGCCGAGACTAATCCACCCGGTGCGACTGCGGCAGGGGGTCGCTGGCGGGGAATGTCTGGGCGAGCTCCTCGTCCAGTTCATTTTCCTTTGTCTGCCATTCCTCGGGCTCGCTTTCGCTGCCCGAGAGCGTCGATGAGCTGTCCGCGAGCGTTTGCCGGCGTGCCCGGCGCTGAGCAGCGACGGCCAGCGTCAGCCCGGCGATTGCACCGGTCAGGCCAACCAGCACTCCGGCTGCAAATCCCCAGCCGCCCCGCGAGCGCACCGAGGGCTCGCCGTTAAAGTCCATTTCCGTTCGGTTCCTCATGTGCCCATCCTAGCCGGCCACTGGCCGGCGGCGCAGTGCGCGCTCACGCGCGCGCAAGTGGGAGCTCTCCGACGCTCAGGCGCCGTCTTCGAGCTTTGCCGACAGCGTGATCTCGGCACGCAGCAGGCGCGACACCGGGCAGTTGGCCTTCGCGTCGGCTGCGATCTGCTGGAATTTCGTATTGTCGATGCCCGGGATCCAGGCCTCCGTCTGCAGGTGTACGCTGGTGATGGTCCAGTTGCCATCCACCTGCTCGAGCGAGACGCTCGCCTGCGTGGCCAGACGTTTGGGTGTGAAGCCGGAGCGACCCAGCGTGGCCGACAGGGCCATCGTGAAACAACCCGCATGCGCCGCGGCGATGAGTTCCTCTGGGTTGGTACCGGGGGCGGCTTCAAAGCGTGAGGCAAACCCATAGGGAGTTTCCTTCAGCACGCCGCTGTGAGTCGCCAGTGCCCCATGTCCCGACTTCAGATCGCCAGACCAGATCGCCGATGCAGTACGCTTCATGGGGCGGCTCCTTGATGAATGGCTGGACGGAGGGCTGATGACTCTACAGTCGCAGGCCGAGCGGGTGCAATGGAGGCGGCGGTGAGCTCGCCGGACGGGCCGGAGCCACGCTGGCTGACGTGGTCACGCGAGCTGCAGGCGCTGGCACAGGCGGGCCTGACGTTCTCGAAAGACCCCTATGACCTCAAGCGCTATCGGCGCCTGCGTACCCTGGCGCTGCAGATGATGGCCGCCGGCGCCGGCACTGCGCTTGAGCCGCTGGAAGCGCTGTTCGCGCAGGATCTCGGCTATCCCACGCCGAAGGTCGACGTGC
>Ga0335075_10011120_pt1 | contig 13621 bp, 9 predicted proteins | sample Lox_Sample_24_FD_206723 | JGI IMG/M metagenome (GOLD analysis project Ga0335075, IMG submission 206723) | Soil microbial communities from Loxahatchee National Wildlife Refuge, Florida, United States - Lox_Sample_2.4 | ecosystem: Environmental > Terrestrial > Soil > Wetlands | place: USA: Florida...
GCGAGCTCGGTGGGCGTGTTTCACGCGAATGCCGACTGCCTGGCCTTGCGACGTGGGGCCGTGTGCGCGATTGGCGCGTGACGCAACTCAGGAAGATGCCGAACGTCGGCTTATATCTCGAGAGTCGCCTGGAGCCCGACGCGGTGATCGAGGCCGAGTGTCCGGTCGTCGTGCTGGCAACAGGGGCGCGCTGGCGGCGCGATGGCGTCGGGCGTCAGCACGCATTCGCACTGCCTGGATTGGATCGCGCCAAGATCTACACGCCCGATGACATTCTGGTGGGTCGGCTTCCGGAAAGTCCGGTCGTTGTGTTCGATGACGACCACTACTACATGGGTGGCGTTGTTGCCGAGATGCTGCGTCTTGCCGGGCTGACCGTCACGTTAATCACGCCCGAAAGCCTCGTCTCGTCATTCACTCAGTTCACGCTCGAGCAGGTGGCGATCCAGCGGCGGCTGCTCGAGCTCGGCGTTGGCATAATGACATCGAAGACGGTGATCGGCGTGGGCGAGAACGGGATTGAGGCCGCCTGCGTCTATACCGATCGGAGCGAGCATGTGCCGGCAGCGAGCGTCGTACTTGTCACCTCCCAGACGCCAGCGGATGAACTTTATCACGCGCTGCGGGCGCAGCAGGATGGTGTGCGGTCCGCAGGCATCCACAAGCTCGTCCGAATTGGAGACTGCCTCGCTCCCGGCACGATCGCCGCGGCGGTCTATGCCGGCCACCGGCTTGCGCGCGAACACGGCGGAGTTCCGACCGACGGCGTTGACTTCAAGCGGGAAAACGTCGCCTTGGCGCCGCTATGCATCCCTCTGGTGGTCCCGTCCGCCGTAGCCACGTAGTGGAATATCCTGTGTCCAGACCAAGAGATCCCTCTGCAATCCAGCGTCGCCTACAGCGGCGGCGCTAGCCGGCAGTGCCGCCGCACTGGACCCGTCACGCGGGTATGTTTCGGAGAAGGGCTCATGAACTACGTGTCCTCGCGTCTGTCGGTCGTCAAGCCGTCGGCCTCAATGGCAGTATCGCAGGCCGCCAAGGCATTGCGGGCCAAAGGCGTCGACGTGATCGATCTCGGCCTCGGTGAACCGGACTTCCCTACGCCCACGCACATCATTGAAGCCGCTTTTGAGGCAGCCAAGGCGGGCCAGACGCTCTATACTGCCGCGACCGGGACGCCCGAGATCCGTGAGGCCATCGCCGGAAAATTCCGCCCTGAGAACGGGCTTGACTACAAGGCCGATGACATTGTCGTTGCAAACGGCGCCAAGCAGATCATCTTCAGCGCCCTTTTGGCGACGCTGGAAAGCGGCGACGAGGTGATACTGCCGGCACCCTATTTCGTATCTTATCCCGAGATGGTGAAGCTGCTGAGCGGCACGCCGGTCATTGTCGAATGTACGGAGATGACCGGCTTTCGGCTGACAGCCGAGGTCCTGGAAGCTGCCATTACGCCCAAAACCAAGTGGCTCTTCCTGAACATGCCGGGGAACCCTTCCGGCGCCTGCTATTCCACAGCAGACATCAAGGCCTTGGGTGCGGTCCTGGCCAGCCATCCCCAGGTGCTCGTGCTGTCCGACGAGATCTACGAGCACATCATCTTTGACGGCCGTGACTTTGTCTCGTTCGGAAAGGCCTGCCCGGAACTCAAGGACCGCAGCCTGATCGTCAACGGCGTGTCGAAGGCCTATGCGATGACGGGCTGGCGCGTCGGCTACGCCGCCGCTCCGCCCCCGCTGCTCAAGGCCATGGCGACCGTCCAGAGCCAATCCGTCACGTCGGTATGCTCGATCGCGCAGGCGGCCGCGGTTGCGGCCCTGAACGGCCCACAGGACAACGTCTCACGCTTCCGGCAGGCCTCCGAAAAACGCCGCGACCTCGTCGTTGACGGCATCCGCCAGATCAACGGCCTTACGTTATCACCCCCGGAGAGTGCCTTCTACGCTTATGTCGGCTGCGGCAGCCTCGTCGGCCGCAAGGCGCCGACGGGCACCGAGCTCAAGGACGACACCGCGGTGGCCAACTACCTTCTCAACGAGGGCCGAGTGGCGAGCGTTCCTGGTACCGCCTATGGGCTTTCCCCTTATTTCCGCATCTCGACCGCCACCAACGAGGCACTGCTGGCCGAAGCGATCCGGCGGATCACCGACGCTGTGGCGCAAGTGGAGTAAATGATGCGCCCTAGCCGGATCTAATCACTGCTGCAGCAGGCACCTCGCGGCTTTCTCTCTATTGGGGAGGCGCGCCAGTTGGCCGTATCGGGCGGCGCGGAGGGGCTCTGTCGCGGCGTGAGAGCACGAGCTATAATTATAACACGCGGGAGGGATGCTTATCGCGTGCTAGCGGTCGTCGGATGAAGGCAGCTTGTTTAGTTTACGCCGTCGCCCGCAGGATCCCGTCAGCATGGCGAGAAAGCAAGTAGCTTTCTCAGCTTTGCTTTTGCTCGGATGCAGATTAGATTTGTCCCGAGAGCGTGGCTCGGTTCTTCCTGATCGCCGCTAGTACCCGCTCCGGCGTCAGCGGCGTTTGATTGACCTCAACGCCCAACGGCGCCAGTGCATCACGTACTGCATTGGCGATGGCGGCGGGCGGGACGACGGCACCGCCTTCGCCCATGCCTTTCATGCCGTATTCAGTCGCCGTTGCTTCGGTATGCAGGTGTTCAATTCGAATCGCCGGCAGCTCATGAGCGCCGGGAATGTGGTAATCGAGAAATGTCGCGGCGAGTGGCTGGCCTTGGGCATCGTACCGAATCTCCTCGTGGAGTGCGGTACCAATTCCCTGCACCACCCCGCCACGGATTTGGCCCTCGACCAGCATCGGGTTCACCATGGTACCGCAATCCTCGGCGACGGCGAAATCGAGGAGTTCGATTGCGCCCGTCTCCGGATCCACGGCGACAACCGCACCATGCGTCGCGTATGAATAGACACCGGTGCTGACGCTAGGTTCGTACGTTGCCGTCGAGTCGAGCAGCGGTTCGACGCCGGGCGGCAATTCGTGCATCCGCAGATGTGCGATGCTGGCGATCTCGGCGACCGTGACTGAGCCCTTGGGGCTATGTACTGCACCGCGTTCGCACCGCACGTCGGCGACATCGCATTGTAGCAGATGCGCACCGATCCGGCATAGCTTGCCTCGCAGAATGCGGCTTGCGCGCGCCACCGCTCCCCCAGACATGACCATACTGCGGGAGGCGAACGTGCCGAAACCGAACGCCGTCGATTCGGTGTCACCGTGGCGCACCGAGATGTGGGCCGGGTCGATGCCCAGTTCCTCGCAGGCGATCTGTGACAGGGTGGTCTCCAGTCCCTGGCCGTGCGACTGAATGCCGACCATCAGCACGACGCTGCCGTCGGTCAGGATGCGCACGGTGCAGCTTTCGAAACCGGGGACGATCGCGGCACCGCGGCCGGCATACTCGGCTGCGCCGTGCGCGGTCTGTTCGTTGAAGCAGGCGAAACCAATTCCAATAAGTCGTCCGTCCAGCTCGCGCTGTTGTTGGCGCTTGCGGATGTCGGCCAGCTTCAGCAGGTCGGCACAGAGTCGTAAGCTGCTCGGATAGTCACCGGAATCGTAGCGCATGCCGGTGATCGACGTGTAGGGCATCTGGCCTGGCTGAACCATGTTTTCGGCGCGCACCGCAACGGGATCGCGACCGACCGCGCGGGCGATTTCGTCGATCGTCCGTTCGATCGCAAAGCAGGCACCGGGACGGCCGACGCCGCGATAGGGACCGATGGGCGTCTTGTTTGTCGCGACCGTATAGGTTCGTGCGCGGTAATTCGGGACCACGTACGGGCCTGGAAGGCTGCGGGCGACCATATTGGCTTCCTGATACGGGCCTTGCGGCCACATGCCATATGCGCCGGCGTCGACGATGATCTCGCAATCGATGCCGAGAATGCTGCCCTGCCGATCGGCGTAAGCCGTGACCCGGTAATGATGGTCGCGGGAATGGGCACTGGTCAGCAGATGTTCGCTGCGCTGTTCGATCCAGCGCACGGGATGATCGAGTTCCAACGCCAGCGCGGCGAGTACGATTTCCTCGGGATAGAGGCGTACCTTGGGGCCGAAGCCGCCGCCGACATCGGGAGCGATGACCCTTATGCGGCGCTCTTCGAGGCTAAGAATCTCACTGAGCGCGACCCGCATTGTGTGCGGCATCTGGGTCGAGGCGTATAGCACGAGCTGGCCCAGGCGGTGGTCACGATAAGCGAGAACGCCACGGCACTCCATCGGCGCGCCTGATTGGCGGCCCGTGCGGAATTCACGGCTGATGGTCAGTTCGGCGATGCGCGCGACGGCTTCGATGTCTCCGCCGGTAAATGTCCTTTCCTGGTACAGGTTGTCACCGAAGTAGTCGTGCACCAAAGCGGGGCTGCCAGTGCGCTCGGTCAGGGAGTCCATCACGGCGTGAAGCTGCCGGTAATCGACAGTGACGGTGGCGGCGAGGTCTTCGGCCTCCGCGCGGGTCGGTGCAACGCACGCGGCGACCGCTTCGCCCACATAACGTACCTTGTCAGTGGCGAGCGGTGGCCAGGGCGGTGAACGAGCGCCGGGGGCCTGGGTTATCACCCTTATCGGTTTGATCCGCGGCAGGTCGGCGGCCGTGAACACGCCGCCACGGCAGGTCGCTGGGAGAGAGATCGAGTCGATGTAAGCGTGGGCGTGCGGGCTGCGCAGGAACACGACCTCTTGTGCATCGCGCATCGCGATATCGGCGACGAATTGGCCGCGCCCGCGCAGATGGCGATCGTCCTCCTTGCGCGGAATCGACGCGCCAACACCATGATGTTGACCGGAGCGCTCACTTGCCATCGCCCCTTGCCCGAGCCTCCTCTACCTCGGCGACCGCCGTGAGCACGGATGAGTTAACGGCAGGATGAGGCTTTGGAGAGTAGAGAGCAACCTTTGGGCAAAGCTTCCCTCACGCGTGTGGTTCACATCAACCACCGAATCCCAGGCTGGTGCTGCTTTTCCAGAATGGGCTTCCCCTTTCCACAGACGATGCGGCTGTGCCAATTCTTGCGTGTCGGGGCGTGTCGGGGGGATCGGGCGTGGCAGTTCGCTATGACGATATTGGAAACAGGCTGAGGGCCTTTCGGCTGGGCTCCCGCCTGAGTGCCGACGATATCGCTCGCCGGACTGGCATATCCCGGACGGCTCTTTATCGATTCGAAAGGGGCGAGGTCGTAAAGATCGAAACCCTGGATCGTCTTGCCAATCTCCTCCAGGTTTCCGTGGCGACCTTGCTGGGTGTCGGCGTCGAGTACATTGCATCGGCTGTGAGCTATTTCGAGCGGATGCGTCAGATCGAGTCGACAGCACAACACATCATCGCTCTTGCCAGCCCGATCGCGTCGATCCTGGCTTCCGACAGCTTCGAGAACACGCTCGAAGAGGTGTTGCGTGAAAGCATCCCTGGCGATGTCGAGGATCGGCCCCGGCTGCTGGAAGACGTGACGCGGATAACCGCGATTCTCCGGGAGCGAAAGGCGACCTATCGGGCGCGGCAGCCGACTGTTCTCAACCTGATGTCGGCGCTGGAAATTGAGCGGTTCGCGCGGAACGGGATGGTCGGCAACTCCGGGCTTCCGGGGCGGTTGAAGCGTGCGCGGCGGCAGCTCGCGCGGGCTGAGATCGAGCATTTCGCTTCGCTGATCGAGGACGATCCGATCAACGTCCGGATCGGAATTGTCTCCGAGACACTGGCGCACACCGGCTTCCAGATTTTCCGCCAGCCCGATCGCCAGGTACTCACCATCAGCCCTTTCCGACTCGGAGAACATCCTAATATTCGCGTGGGCGTTGCCATGATCACCTCGGCGCCCGAGGCCCTGACGTTGCATAACACAGTCGTCAATCAACTGTGGCGCAGCGCGTTGAGGGGCAAGGACGCGGCGCGGTTCCTCAGAGGGCTGCTTGGCCAGGTTTCCCCGCCAGTCGCAACAGTACCAGCATCCGCTGTGGCGTCACCGGAAGCGCGGTCACGGCGCCGGGCACGCCGATAGCATCGTCGATCGCCGAGGCAATCGCCGCGCCGGCGCCGCTGCATCCCGCCTCACCGACGCCCTTGATGCCGAGCGGGTTGAACGGGCTGGGCGTGTCCTCGGTGATCATCACCTCGACATCTGGCACCTCGTGCAGGGTCGGCACCAGATAGTCGGCGAGGGTCGCCGATAGCGGCTGGCCCATCTTATCGTAGCAGAACTCTTCGTATAACGCGCCGCCGACGCCCTGCGCGACGCCGCCGGTGATTTGTCCGTCGATCATCTTCGGGTTCACCGCGCGTCCTACATCGTTGATGACGAAATAACGTTCCACCGTGACTTTGCCGGTCTGGCCGTCGATTTGCACTACGGCCAGGTGCGCGCCATAGGGAAACGTCAGGTGCTCGGAATGGAACCAGCCCTCGCTGTACAACCCTGGCGTGCCGTGTCCCGCGGCGTCCTGCCCGGGAGCATACTGGCGAGCCAATTCACCCAAGGTGATGGATGCGCCTTCGGGTGCGTCGCGGCGTGCCACGACGCCATCGATGATGTCGAGCTGATCCGCTGGCGCCTGAAGCAGCTCCGCGGCCAACGCCAGCGCCTTGCGCCGTACCTCGGCCGCGGCCACATGGACGGCGCCACCGGTCATCACCGTGGCGCGCGAGGCGTGGGCGCCAATGCCGAAACGGATCCGGTCGGTCTGGCCGTGCACGACGCGGACTCGCCGGTAATCGACGCCCAGGGTCTCGGCGCAAATCTGCGCCATCGCGGTTTCGAACCCCTGCCCTACCGAGGCGCCGCCGGTCACCACTTCTACGTAGCCCTGCGCATCGACCGAAACGAGCGCATTATCGGACGGGCCCTGGCCACTTTTTTCAAGGAAAAATCCGATGCCAGAGCCCACCAATTCGCCGGCGGCACGCCGCTGCCGGAGTTGGGCCTGCATAGCGTCCCAGCCGAACGCATCGAGTGCCGCTGCGAGCAGCGCCGCATAATCGCCGGAATCGAGCAAGACGGGATGGCCGTTCATGGTCAGCGGCCGGGCGTACGGCATCTCATTGCTGGCGATCAGGTTGCGGCGGCGTAGCTCGATCCGGTCGAGCCCGAGCTTGGCGGCGACTATGTCGAGCAGTCGTTCGCGGACATAGGTGCTCTCGTAACGGCCTGGTGAACGATAGGTCGCGGCGGGCGTCTTGTTGGTCAGACGGCAGTGGCCGACGCCACGGTAGGCCGGCACGCGATATGGCCCAGGCAGAGTGCTCAGCGTCAGGTCGGCCACGCGCGCACCGTGGGTACGGACATAGGCGCCCTGGTCGAGAATGAACTCATCGGCCAGACCCAGGATGTGCCCTTCGGCATCGAGTGCCACGCGTGCCAGATGACGCTGCTGGCGGGAATGATTCGCCGCCATCATGTGTTCGAAACGATCTTCGATCCACTTCACCGGTCGACCGAGGCGCAGGCTGGCGACGCAGACGAGGAAATCTTCGGGATACAGCTCGCCGCGAATGCCGAAGCCACCGCCGACGTGGCCTTCATGAAGCTGCACCGACGCGGTCGGACGTCCGAGGAAGCGTGCCAGTGCATCGCGATTGCGGTGCGGTACTTTCGCCGCCCCCCACAGTTCGACAATGTCGTAAGCAGCATCGTAGCGTCCGAGCGCGCCGCGGCATTCCATCGGCATGCCGCTGTGGCGGCCGACTGACAGGTCCGCCTCGACGATGCAGTGTGCTGCGCGGAATGCTGCATCGACGTCGCCATATTCCTGGCGCAGGACGAGCGCCTCGGTACTTATGCCGGGCCCGAATTCGCCGGGCGGCGCCGATGCATCGAGTGTTGCCGGCAGCTCCTCGAGGTCCAGTGCCACGAGCTCCGCTGCATCCTCGGCGAGTGCGGCGCTCTCGGCGAACACGGCGGCCACAGGTTCGCCGACATAGCGCACGTGGTCGCGTGCGAGCAGCAACTGCCGATACGGCTTCAGCGCCTCCGCCGCCGGATCGCGAAAATCGATCGGCGGCAGCGTGGCGATATCAGCGTGCGTCCATACGGCGACAACACCCGGCATCGCGCGCGCGTTGTCGGCACGGACGTCGATGATCCTCCCGTGCGCCTGCCCGGATCGCACGATGCGCATATGAAGCTGGCGCGGGAAGTTAATGTCTGCCGCGAACCGTCCGCGCCCGGTGACCAGGGGCAGATCCTCGAGCCGAGTTACCGGATGCCCAAGGACTTTCGTCGTGCCCTTCTGGAATACCGGCTTTGCGTATGTCGTCATCGACTCGACCGGGCCTTCATCTCCGCGGCCGCCGCCTTTACCGCCGTGAGGATGTTTTTATAGCCGGTGCAGCGGCAGAGGTTTGATGCCAACACGTCGCGGAGCGCCGCGTCATCGATGTCGGGTGTCTGCTGCAGCGTGGCCGCGGCCAGCATCAGGAATCCAGGCGTGCAGTAGCCGCATTGTAGCGCATGATGTTCGATGAACGCGCGTTGCAGCGGGTGCAGATTGCCTGGGTCGCCGAGGCCTTCGACGGAGACGATGCGCATATTCTGTGCCTGCACCGCGAACATCAGGCAGGAACGGACGGCGCGCCCGTCCGCAATCACGGTGCACGCACCGCACACGCCGTGCTCGCAGCCGAGATGCGTTCCGGTGAGCCCGCAATTGTCGCGCAGCGCGTCGGCCAGTGTCTGGCGCGGCTCGATCGAGATGCGGTGGAGCCGGCCGTTGACGTGAAGCTCTACATCCACGGTGGCGGTCATGTCAGGCTACGTTCCAACGCGCGCGACGTCACGGCGCGTGCTAGCTGGCGACGGAAGTCGCTGGTGGTGTGGCTGTCCTCCATTGGGTCGATAGCGGCGGCCGCCGCTTCAGCCGCGGCACGGAAGCTCTGGGCGCCGGGTTTTGCACCCGCAAGCATTGCTTCCGCGCTGGGCAGGCGGCGTGGGCGCGTCTCGACGCCGCCGAGTCCGAAGCGGGCATCGGTGATGCGTCCGTTGGACAGGCGATAGGCCACCAATGCAGCGGCCATAGCGAAGTCACCGGCGCGGCGGCTGATCTCGTAGAAACCGTGCCGCGCGTCATCCGCCAGCAGCGGGATGCGGCATTCCGTCACCAGTTCGTCGGCGGCAAGCGACGTCGTCATGACGCCGAGGAAGAAATCGGACGCCGGCACTGTGCGCGGACCGCGCGTGCTGCGTGCTACAATCGATGCATCGAGCGTCGCCGTCACCAGGCACCATTCTGCTGACGGGTCGGCATGCGTGAGGCTGCCGCAGAACGTGCCGCGGTTGCGTATCGGCGGATGCGCGACGGAACCGGCGACCTCGCTTAGAAGACGCCCCAAGGTGCCGCCGTGGGATGCCGCCTCGATATCGGCATGACGTACCGTGGCGCCGATACGAAGCGTGCCCGCTTCCACCGACAGGCGATCAAGTCCGGCGATGCGGTTGATGTCGATGAGATGACTAGGGCGGGCCAGACGGAACGCCATCATTGGCACCAGACTCTGCCCACCGGCGATCACGCGGCCGCCCTGTTCGGCAAACTCTGCAAGCAGCGATACGGCCTCGTCCACTGTGCCCGGCGCGTGATATTCGAACGAAGCCGGCTTCATGGTTCGTGGATCGCCAGCACAACACGGCCATTCGCGCGTCGGTCGCGCACCGCGGCCATTGCCTCCACAGCGCGTTCCAGCGGATACGTCTCGACCTCGATCGGCACGAGCCTGCCGCTAGCGAACCAGTCGAATAGCTCCGCATAGCAGGCTGCCATCATGTCGGGACGGCGCTTGCGGTAGTCGCTGATCTGCAGGCCACTGACCTCGATGTTTTTCAGCAATAGGTAGTTCGCCCGCACCGTCGGGATGCGTCCGCTGGCGAAGCCGATGACGACCAGCCGGCCACGCCACGCGACCGCGCGCAACGCAGCGTCGAACACGTCGCCGCCCAGCGGATCCAGCACGATATCGGCGCCACGCCCCTCGGTCAGTTGGTAAACTTGTGCACGCAGACTGTCGCGCAGATCCGGGGCGGCGAGATCGATCACCGCGTCGGCTCCGGCGCGCTGCACCGCCACGGACCTTTCTGCACGCGCGATTGCGGCAAGCACCCTGGCTCCCATCGCCTTCGCCAGCTGCACCGCGGCAATGCCGACAGCGCCCGAGGCGCCGAGCACGAGCACGGTTTCGCCGGGTTGCAAGCGTGCGCGATCGCGCAGCGCGCACCACGCAGTATCGAAGGCAACGCTCATCGCGGCGGCCTGCACGAACGACAGGCTTTGCGGCAGACGGTAGCATTGGTCGGCGGCGACCGCGATCTTCTCGGCATAACCACCCTGCTCCGCCATCGCCAGGACACGGTCTCCCACGCGCAGGCTATGGACCCGAGATCCTATCGCGGACACGACACCCGCAGGTCCTTTGCCGGGTGTGAACGGCAAGGGCGGCAGGAATTGATAGGCGCCGGTCGCGACAAGCGAGTCGACGAAATTGACGGGTGCGCAGTGCACCTCAACGATCACTTCGCCGGGTTGTGGCTGCGGATCGGCCCGCTCTACCAGCGTTGCCCGTTCGATCGGCCCGAACTGCGCGATTTCGATCGCTCGCATGTCATGCACCGACCTCGATGCGGCGCTGATAGCGCACGGGGATGGGTGTGTGGCGGCCTTCCTCTACCCGTTTGACCAGTTCGCGCTTGGTGATCTTACCACTCGATGTCAACGGTAGCTCATCGAGGAACAGCATGTATTCGGGCATGTCGTAGCGCGACAGGCCTAGCGCATCGAGATGATCCAGCAGCGCGTCCGGCTGTATCGCGCGCCCGGCACGCGCTACGACCGCAAGACAGACGCACTCGCCCAGGCGCGTGTCCGCCACGGGGAATGCTGCTGCCTTCTCGACATCCGGATGACGCACGGCAAGCGCCTCGATCCGCGCCGGATAGATGTTGTGGCCGCCACGCAGGATGATGTCCTTCTTGCGCCCTGCTATGCGCAGGAAGCCGTTTGCGTCCAGCGATCCCAGATCGCCCGTCATGAACCATCCGGACGCGTTGAACGACTCCTCGGTTGCCGCCTGATCATCGAAATAGCCAAGCATCAGGCTCGCGCCGCGTGCGCCGATCTGGCCGACTTCGCCAATCGGCACCTCTAAGTCCGGGTTTTTTTGATCCCAGATGCGGATTTCAAAACCCGGGCAGGAGCGGCCGCAGGTTTCCGCGATCAATTGCGGATCATCGCTCGGGAGCGTGTACTGGTGCGAGCATGTCTCGGTCATCCCATAGCCGCTTTGAGGCATTACGCCGCGATGCATCAGTTCGGCTATCACTGCACTGGGCGTGGGGGCACCGGAGATCCGGAAGCCCTTGACGACGCCAAGCTGGCGCAGACCGCGCGACTGCATCTCGTGGAGCAGATCGACGGCATGCGTGGGAACACCGAACAAGAACGTAGCACCGGTTTCGATCAGCCGGTCCGCCGGACTTCGACCGCGTGGCAGGTCGTGCACGACCAGCTCACCGCCGGCGGCGAAGGCGGCAACCATCGCGCCGAAGCCCAGGTTGTGGCTGAGCGGACTGAATGTGTAGATCACCGACTGCGGACCAAAGTTCCAATCGCTGGCCAGCGCCCGGGCGTTTGCCAGCAGCGTGTTGTCGCTGTGCATGACGCCCTTCGGCTCGCCGGTCGTGCCGGAGGTAAACGGCAAATAAATCACGCGGTTCGGGTCGCGGCTTGGCGCGGTGGAGAAGGCGGGAGATGGTTCGAACGTCGCTCCCGCGGCGAGCCGGTAGGTGAGCTTCAGGAACGGCAGGTTGGCGGCGAGGGTAAAGATGTCCTGTCTGTCGGCATCGGCGCCGTGACCCGGCTGCGCAATCAGCACGGCAGCGCGCATGCGTTCGAGCAACGCCCTGACCTGTGCGACGGTGCTGTCGCGATGAAGCGACGGGCAGCAAACATAGCTGTTGCGGGAACAGGCGAGTACGGTGATCGCAGTCTCGGCGCGGCTCGGCAGCCAGATGGCGACACGCTGGCCGGCGCGGACGCCTTTGGTGGCCATCTCGGTCGCCAACCGGTCCGCCGCGTGGATCAGCTCGCGATAGGTGAGGCGACGAAGGCTGTCGCGTATCGCGAACGCATCGGGTGTCTGCCGCGCGTGGGCGGCGGCTTCCATGTAGATCGTCTGGTCACGCCAATGGCCGGCGGCGGTGTGCTGCTCGATCCGCTCCGGGCTGAGCAGCGTCAGGATCGTGTTGGATGTCATGCGAATGGGTGCATCGTCACGGCCGGCGCGGTCATCTGCCATTCAGCGTTCCAGGATCGCACGCAGGAATTGCCGGGTGCGCGGATTGAGCGGGTTTCTCAGAACCTGCCGCGGCGGTCCTTCTTCCAGGATCCGGCCGTTGTCGAACATCAGCACGCGATCAGCGATATCGGCAGCGAAGCTGATCTCATGCGTGACGACCAGCATGGACATATCGCTGGCGTGCGCAAGCTCGCGCACGACGCGCAGCACTTCGCCGACCAGCTCGGGATCAAGGGCAGAGGTTACCTCATCAAACAGCATGATCTTCGGCTTCAGGGCCAGCGAGCGGGCAATGGCGACGCGCTGCTGCTGACCGCCCGATAATTGCGCCGGACGCTTGTTCAGATGGTCCTTCAGTCCCACTTCGCTCAGCAGGCCGATCGCTCGCGCGTCGGCCTCGTCGCGCGGCAATCGAAGCACGTGAAGCAGGGGCTCGCGCACGTTCTGCAGCGCGGTCATGTGCGGGAACAGATTGAACTGCTGGAATACGATGCCTAGCGTGCGACGCACCTTCCGCGCATGCCGTTCGCCCGCCGGCCGCAGACCTTCCGGGCTTGATTCGTGCCAGAGATAGTTGCCGTCTATAAGAATGGTACCGATGTCGGGTTTCACCAGACCGATGGCGAGCCGCAGGATGGTCGTCTTGCCAGAGCCGCTGGGTCCGATCACGGCGACCTTCTCGCCGGGCGCCAGATCGAGGTCCACCGAATCGACCACTTTGTGCTCACCGTAGCTCTTGCTGATGCCGCGCATAGCAAGCAATGCGGGGGCTGGTTCGGCCTTTATTTTGGTCCGCTGTTCGATGACGACGCGCTCAGCCATAGACTGCATGGCTGCTCTCCGAGCTGCGTATCAGTCTCGCCGCGGTGTAGCTGATCACGAAATAGAACGCGCCGACCATGGTCAGCGGCTCGACGTAGCGGAAGTTGATCGACCCGATATTGTTGCCCTGCGCCAGCAGTTCCATCACCGTGATCGTCGAGAGCAGGGATGATTCCTTGAACATGCCGATGACCTGATTGCCTAGCATGGGCAGTATGGTCCGGATCGACTGCGGCAGCACGATCCCGAGCCAGACGCGCCGTATCGGCAGGCCGAGGGTGAGTGCCGCCTCCCATTGGCCGGGCGGCAGGTTCTCGATCCCGGCGCGATAGATCTCGGCGGTATACGCGCTATAGAAGACGCCAAGGCCAAGCACGCCGGTCGCGAAGGCGGACAGTGAGACGCCCCATTCGGGGAAGATATAGAACAAGAAATAGAGCTGTACCAGCAGCGGCGTGCCGCGCACGAACTGTACGAAGAACTCGACGACCGGTGTGACCCGGGGAA
>Ga0335075_10011121_pt1 | contig 13621 bp, 16 predicted proteins | sample Lox_Sample_24_FD_206723 | JGI IMG/M metagenome (GOLD analysis project Ga0335075, IMG submission 206723) | Soil microbial communities from Loxahatchee National Wildlife Refuge, Florida, United States - Lox_Sample_2.4 | ecosystem: Environmental > Terrestrial > Soil > Wetlands | place: USA...
GACCAACGTGCTCAAGCACAGCAGCGCCAGCTGCTGCGTGCTCGAGATGACCGCCGGCGACGGGCTGCTGCGGCTGCTGATCAGCAACGATGGCAGCAACGACGCCGGGAGCGCGCCGCTGGCCGCGGCCGGCCGCACCGGCAGCGGCCTGGGCAACCTCGCCGCGCGCGTGGAAGCCGCGGGAGGCCGCCTGATCGCTGGACGAGATGGCGGCGCGTTCAGCCTGGTCGCCGAGATCCCGCTTGCCGAGCAGCCGAGCGCACCGCGTCAATCAGCGTCCCCGCAGGGACGCCCTTGAGCAAGAACCCGGAAACGCCCGCGGCGGCCGCCCGGCGCCGGTTATCCGGCGTCTCGAGGGACGTCAGCACGACCACGCTGCAGTCCGGCAGCCGCCGGGACAGCTCCGCCGCGGCGGAAAGGCCGTCCGCGCCGGGCATGCCGATGTCAAGCAGCGCGACATCGGGACGATACTCGACCGCGGCCGGGACGATGCCTGTGCCGTCCGCCACCTGGGCGACCACCTCGATGCCGTCCTCCAGGGAAAACAGCGTGACCAGGGTCTCGCGGAGCATGCGCGTGTCCTCCGCCACCAGCACTCGGATGACAGCGCCCGGTTCCGCGGCCTCGTCGCTCATGGCAGCAGTCTCGGCCGCTTGGGGCACCGCCAGTAGCGCGGATCGCATCACTGCGGCGTGCAATGTGCACATCGCCGCGTTACAGCCAGCCGTTCTCCCTGGCGATCCGCACCGCGTCGACCCGGTTACGGCCGCCGACCTTCATGACAGCGGACGCCAGGTAGTTGCGCACCGTGCCGTAGGACAAGAACAGCTCCGCTGCGATCTCGGCCGGCTCGGCGCCGGCCGCGAACCGCCGCAGGACGTCGGCCTCACGATCCGACAGCGGGCTTTCTTTCATCTCGAGCGTCGCGAGCGCCAGCTTCGGATCGATCACCCGCTCTCCCGCCGCGACCCTGCGCACCACGTCGACGAGCTGCTCTGATGGGGTGTCCTTGACCAGGAAGCCCGACACGTGCGCGGCGAGCGCCCGGCGCAGCTGCCCGGGGCGCCCGAGCACGGTCAGGATGACCACCCGGCACGCGGGAAGCTGTTCGTGCAGCTCCTCGGCGGCGGTAAGCCCGTCGACCTCCGGCATGTCGATGTCGAGCACCGCGAGATCCGGACGCTCCGCCAGCGCGGCGGGCACCACGCCCGTGCCGTCCGCCACCTGGGCGACGACCTTGATGTCGTCTTCCAGGTTCAGCATGGAGACCAGCATGTCCCGCAGGATCCGCATGTCCTCCGCGACCAGGACCCGGATCATCGCCCCTCCAACCGCTTCGCGCCGACAAGACCCAATACTCTGCTCTCTGCCGTCCCTCCGCAAACGAGGGTACGGGGGCCTCCGCAGTCAGCCCCGTTCGTTCGCAATGAAAGAGACCAGACCGCCCCGCGGTGAAACGGGACGGTCCGGCTCTTTTCTTGTCCGCTGCGGGGTTACCGCTAACGGGTGAGGCCGCGGCGAACTTGGCAAGATTCGGGACGCCCAGGCCGGCCGCCTCGTTGCGAAGCTGGCCGGGGTTCCCGTGTAGAAGGTGCTGTCGTTGCCGGCGCCCGCCTGGTTGAGCGGCGTGACCGGGCTGCTCGCACCCGCGGCGAAGGAGTACACGCTCGGGTTCCACAGCCCGATCCGGTGCCCCAGGTAGGACTCGATGACCGCGGTCGAACCGTTGAACTGCGGCGTCACGAAAGCTCGTGCCGCCCCAGCCGCTTTGGAACGTGCGCTGGCCGACCCCGGGCCACTGGGCGGGCGCACACGGGGATGCACGCTCGACTCGGCGGCGCGTCAAGCCGGGGTTCCCGGGAGGCTAGACGGCCTCAAACAGTCGTTCGGCGACTGGCGGGCGTGGCGCTAGCCGGCGTGTTCGCGGGCGGCCCGCTCGGTTTCCTGCCAGAAGGCATCGGTGAAGGCGCCGGCGTAGGCGGACGCGGCGCGGGGCAGGCCGCGGTCGGCGGGCTCGACGCCGAGGTCGCGGTCTGCGTCGGGCGTGTTCCCGTCGAAGACCCCGCTGGCGGCCGTCTTGCCGGCGGCGCGGCCGAGTTCCTCGGCCGTGGCGACGAGCGGGGGCGGGACCTCGGTCAGGCGGCGGCCCGCCTGCAATATCAGGAGCGCGGCGGACCTGGTGCGGTAGGCGTCGAAGAATCCTTTGCAGATCGCCGGCCGGTAGTCGGGGAAGTCGCCGTAGGTCAGCGTGTCGTGGCAGACCACGTAGGAGCGCTCGGCGAGGACCTGGCGGATCAACGCGGCGGTCCGCTCGGGTCCGAGGTGCATCGGGTCGCCGGGGGTTCTCTGCACCTTGTCAAGCAGGTCTGTCACGCATGATGCGACGCCCGTGCTCAAACGTCGTTTGACCTCGCCAATCCGACACATATCAGCCGGAAGGCATCGATCTGTCAATGATCGTACCGAGCACCCGTTCCGTGGCAGAAATTGAGGACCCTATCCCCGGGAACAGCCACAGGCTTCGCACGTAAATAGAATTGCGCACAATCTCATAGTCATCGACTAGGTAGCACATACTCAGGCGGACGGGCCAGGTGTTGTTAATGCACATGAAATTCTCAGGGTTTCGATACGTGTCTTTGATTAGCGCTAGGTTTATACTGTCGCGATGCGACTGAATAGACGAAATTCGCTGCGATATGGAGTCATATCGGTCCAGCATCCGCCGAATTTCCCGAGTATCTTCTCTGGACGTAGGCGCTGTTGACCATGCGGCCACCTGTCCAAACGTCGGCTTTATCTTCATAATGAAATTTACCAAGTCGTGCGCATCAGCCGAACTAAAGCCGAACCGAGAAGCAATGTTGAACATCTGCTCTACACACCATTGATAGCGCCACGACGCCTCCGGACTCTTGTGCATCACCGCATAGCAGTAACCCAGCTCTCTATATAGGCGTTGAAGTCCAATCGCAATTCCCATGAGGCCATTGAGCACCCCATCAAGCCGGAGGCCATGTTTAGCAACTATTAGAAAACCGTCCCGATGGACTATCACACCATTAGAAAGAGTCGATCTTTCGCGGACGCACTCTACCGAAAGGGCCACCGAGCCATCCGAATATTGACTCTCCAGCAAAGGTCTCAGTACTCGCGCGATCCCTCCACCAAGCTTTTCAAGTATCACATGGCTCCACGGGCTGAAATGCTTAATTATTTCATGGGAAGGTAGACTACGTCGCCATTCCGTATGAGCTGCGTCTGCCTGGTAGTCGACTACATGCAGGTGCCCAATCCGATTGGTGGGGACTCCTCTCGTAAGTCCCGTCCGAGATCTGAGTTCGATTGGCCCGCTTCCCCAGCTGCCAGTAATGGCAGGCACTCCTCCAGTGGCAGCAATCAATTGCACTGCCTTATACGCATGGTCAGCAATTATTGAGCAGCAGTCGGCCTTGACGTTTGGAGCGATCCCTTCGAGATCCAAAAAGTCACTTTGGTTGACGCCCTTACCAGTCCGAATTCGCCACCACAAGATGAGGTGCCCAGGAAGGCTGCGTTGCCGCATCAGCCGCTCCGGCAACTTTTTTCCGGGAAACGCATGCTGTGCATAGGCAGAATAATCCCATATCGAGACCCTAGAAGGAACATAGGGTGATGCAGGGACAGTCAGGCACGCCTCTACATTGCCAATCCTACCGATACCACTAAACTCTTCCCCCTCATCGAATACACTCGTATCATCAGTCCTGGGAAAGAGTGGCGGCACGATCGTGACAGGAATTCCAGTGGACGCGACCTCAGCCAACCGCAGATAAGAATACGCCAATAGGTCATAGTAGTGCGAGCCAGCGGAGATCATCACCGCGACTCCAAGCCAGGTAGGTCATATATTCCCGAATCTATCACCAACTTAAACCAATCACACACGATTTAGCAGAAATCTACTTTCGCATTCAACATGAGCATAGCATTCAGCCAACCGAATGTATAGTGGCCGCAGATCGCTTCATCCTGAGATCTCCGCGCGGGACATGCCACACCGACTTTCAGCGGAGGATGGCATTGACCTGGACTCTCGCCAGGCCCTGAACGTAGTATCATAGAGTTCGCCGACTGGATAGGAACAGAACATCATTTATCACGTCAAGCGCTTGTGCTTGAGAAGGGACTACAATGACAGGCGCAACGGACGCCATTATAGTTGCAGTCGTTGGCGTATTGGGCACTCTGCTTTCTCCGTTCGTCAGCACATGGCTGACCTTGAAGAATAGAAGATTGGATTACGACTTCAATCGGCGCGACAAGGAAGCGGAGCGTTCCCATGACGACATGCGCGCCACGTTTGTTGAACGACGGAATTGCTACATAGCCCTCAATACCGCGGCCAGAGAAAACCATGCGGCTATTCGCGTAAAGAGCCATAGCCTGGAGAGCTCCGGATCTAGCCTTGAGGTCGACAAGGCACTGGCTGAGGCTAGGCGGGAGTACCGTCTCCGGTACGGCGAGGGCCAGATGATGATTCCCGACAATATCTTGCAATTGGCCAGCCGAATTAACGGCATATTGGCCGACTCCTATGGAATGATGAAGAGAATAGAAGAAGGAACAGGTCAAGAAGGCGAGAATCCCGATGCAGTACGGCGCCTTCTGGACACCGCCTGGGAGCCACTCAGGGAGATACGGGCAGAAATGCGTAACGATTTGGGCGTCGGCCTCCTGAGAAGCCAAGGGTCAAGCGGTATATGAGGTTTCTTGAGTTCCCCTAATAGGCATGCCGACGAAGGTGGTTGTCCTTTCGATCTGTGTCCCGCAGGAATTCGAGGATTAGATCGATGCCCTCGATCTCGCCGAGCCATCCCTCTGCCTCGGCTCTGCCGCGCCGGGCGAGCAGATCTGTCTCGATTTCCTGGAGCCGCGGTAGCATCCCAGGGGCTATCTGGAGGACGGGACAACGCAGGCAAGCATGCTCGTGCCGACATCCGGTGCCGTACGGGCGGGCGCAGTTACCGAGCTCGACCTTGCGCCGGTCGAAGTGCTCCTCGAATTCTGGCCATTCGCCGTCGGTTACCTGCTTGTATTCTTCGGCTGGGCGCTGCGCTCGTCTCCGGTGCAGGAACGCCTGATAATGTCGCACGACCTCGTCATCAAAGACAGCAACGTAGCCGCGGGTGGTCTCGAGACCGAGGTGTCCGAGCAACGCCGCACCGATATGAATCGGCCGGCCGCTGTTGACCAATTCGGTGACGAAAAGCCTGCGGAAATCGTGAGGCGTGAAGACCAGTCCTGAAAAGGCAGGGTCGACCTCGGCAATCCGCTCGCGCTCGCGGTCGGTCTTGGATGGAGCGATGACGAGCAGCGCGACGACCTCGCCGCTGGGGCGCCAGTACTGGCGGATGCTCAGCTGGGAGATCTCCAGGAGTTCCTCGATGCGGATGCCGCTCAGGCGCAGGGTCTCGATGATCGCCCAGTTCCAGAAGGCGCGTTCTTCCTCCCGGTCGATGTGCGACCCTTGCCAGTCGCGGTGTCGCGTAGCCGCACGTGTGCCCGGCCGTGCTCACGCTCGCGGCGGGCATCGGCTGGGCTGAACCCCCGGATCCATGTCCGGCCGCCAGCGGTGAAGGGTTGGCCCGGAGTGGCTGCTCGACCTGCCTCGGCGACCTGGCCGCCGCGCGCTCCTACGCGCAGCAGTCCGTAGACGCCGCCGCTCACTCCCACTCCCGCGGCCGTGTTCACCGCCTCGCGACCCTCGCGACGATCCTCGCCGGCCAGGGAGACGCCGACGCCGACGCGGGCACCGCCGCGGTCATGCTCGACCAGGCGGCAGGCATGGAGTCGCGCCGCCTCCACAACCGCATCCTCGCGGTCCGGGACGCCGTGACCAGCGCGTCCGACGGCCGCGCCGCGGCCGAGCTCGCCGAACGGGTCGCGGACGTGGCGCGTATCCCGGTGCGGCAGCGTTAGGCAGCCTGGGATACTGGCGGCCATGCGCTGGACCGTCCACTCCGAAAAGCCCCTGTACAAGGACGAGTGGCTGGATATCCGCCTGGCGGACGTCGAGCTTCCCGGCGGAAGGCACCTCCAGCACAGGCTGATCCGCACCCCGCCCGGTGCCGGCTGCGTCGTCGCCCGCGATGGGCAGGTGCTGCTGCTATGGCGGCACAGGTTCATCACCGGGTCGCAGGGCTGGGAAATCCCGATCGGCAAGATCGAGCCCGGCGAGGACCCCGCCGCGGCGGCAGCGCGGGAAACCGAGGAGGAGACCGGGTGGCGGCCGGGCCCGCTGCGGTTCCTGCTCCGCACAGAGCCCAGCCCCGGCATATCCAACTCGGCGCACTCCGTATACCTCGCCGACAGGGCCGAGCAGATCGGGGCACCAGAGGACGACTTCGAGTCCGACAGCGTGTCCTGGGTACCACTGAAGAGCATCCCCTCGCTGATCGACGGCGGGGACATCACGTCAGGCACCACGCTCGCCGCGCTCCTGTACGTGATCGCCGCAGGGGCATGACCACGGGCAGGATCGACTACCACGACGAGCCGACCGCACCGGAGCCGAACAGCTTCGTTCCAGCGGCCGTCGCCCATGTCCGTCACCGCCTACCCGGACGAGGTCAGCGGGATGATCCGTGCACGATGCTTCGCTGGCGGCCCGGCCGCTGTACAGCTAGGCCAGCGGATCAGCGAGTTTACCGAGACCGCCGTGACTGCGACCATGGTCGCGTGAGCCGCTTCCTGTACGGTTCACCGGGTGCTGGGACAAACCCTTCCCGGCTGTCATGGCCCCCAAGCTGGGCCAGCTGCTAGTCGGCCTGGCCTCGGCGAGCCGCCAGCATCAGGCCGACAGCACGGCAGGGGAAGTCAGCTGTGCCGGATAACTGGCGGAGAGCACCTACTTGGCCCGTGCGGTATTCCCTGGTGCGGGGCTGCTTGCCGGTTCGGAAATGTAGGTGGTCTGGTCACGACGGTGGCTGGCCTGGTTGACGGCGGTCTGGATGTGGAGGCCGAGCAGGCTGGCCAGCAAGGCCGGGGCCGCGGTGGCGCTGCGGCTAGCTACCGAGGACTGCCTGCGCGAGCGCCGCTTGCGCGCGGCAGATGTCTCGAAGTGAGCGTCCGGTGGCGAGCAGCTCGTCGATGAGGTGGATGTCGAGGGCCGCGAGCAGGAGATGGGCTGCGTATCCGGCGTCGCCCGCCGTGGTCGCGGGTGCGGCGTCCTCGATCAGGCCCTGGAGGAGCCGGTGGCTCCACTGGTAGTTCTTCGACTGCCGCGTCCCGGCTGGGTCGCGCTCGCGCATGCGGATGAGGTGGCGGTTACCGAGCTTGAAGGTAAGCATCGCGTCGAGAAACGCGACGACCCGCTGGCGCGGCGGCGCTCCGGGCCCCAGCGGCGGCATGCCTTCTTCGACGGCCTCACGCAAAGCGGCGACCTTCGCGGCCCACAGCGTGTCGAGGAGCCCGTCGCGGCTGCCGAAGGCCCGGAACAGGGTGCCCTTGCCGACCCCGGCTGCGGCGGCGATGTCGTCCATCGTGACCGCGCCCGGGGCGCCGGCGTCAGCCAGGAGCGCGTCAGCCGCGGCGAGCATCTGCGCCGGGGGGACCGGGGGGCGGCCGATGCGCGCCGGCACGGTTCCGGACTGAGGGCCCGAAAGTCCGGTAGGGTGATTAGGACTCATAGTCCGTAAATGTATCGGAGGGTCTAGTGCCACCCGTATCCGCGCTCCCCGCCTGGCTCGCCGCCGCGCTTGACCGCCTCGCCGCGGGCGACGTCGACGGCTTCATGAGCATCTACGCACCCGACGCCGTCCACGAGTTCCCCTGGGCGGCCGACGGCGGCGTCCGCCGCCTGGAGGGACGCGACGCGATCGCCGCGTACATGAGCCAGCTCCCGGGACGGATCGAGTTCGGGCCGTTCAGCGACATCCAGGTCCGCGAAGCCGGCGAGGAGACGATCTTCCAGGCCACCGGCCATCACCGGCGCCCGGACGGCACGCCCAGGGACCTCGGCTACATCGGGTTCATCACCCGCCGCGACGGACTGATAACGCACTGGCAGGACTACATGAACCCGCTGCAGCTCACCGCGCGCTAGCCGCCCAGCCCGGCCGACGCTCCGCGCTGGTCGTCACCGACCTCCGGCAAGCGACGGCAAGGCACATCCCGGGCGGGGCCGCGCCGCTGGCGGGGATGGCCGGCACACTGGCGCCCGCTCGGGCCGCAGGGATACGCGCCGGCCATGTCCGGGTCGCGTTCGAGGACGCTGACTACTCGGCTACCCGCGACCAGCAAGTCCTGCCCGCCGCCTCCGCGGCCGACGTGCGGCCGTGGTGCCGGGCCTGCCAGGCCCGGCACAGCGGACCAGGCCGAGTCCTACACGACCGGCCGCGTTGCATCCGCCGCAGCATTGATGCACCGCGAGCAACGGCCGCGGTATCGCGGTTCAACCGCCCCACTCACCGCGTGTCACGACCCCGACATATCCGCAACACGCGAATTCAAGCCCTTACCGGACACCGCCGAACGTTGCATCGGCTGCAATAAAGCCTGTATTACAACCAGGTCACCGTCCGCCCGCCGCGCCGCCGCCAGCCCCACCTGTCGGCCAGCCTTTCCACGATCCCGAGCCCACAGCCGTCGGTCGGCGACCTTCACCCGGACAGCGGCGACGTCGGCCGTGACCCGACCGGTCCCGCGTAGTCGAGGAGGCAGGCGGACTTGCCTATGCGCTTGCCCTCGAATCGGACTCGTACGGCGTAGGCACGACGATCATCTCCGCAGCTAAATCCCACCAGAGTGTTAGTCGAAGCACCCACGAGCCCGCCCGAGCGACGCTGGTCCAGCCGGAACCTGCCGCCGGTGCGGCCCGTCCGTGGCCGTTCGTGAAACCGCCGACGGTGCGGACCGACCGTGGTAACTGCGCGCGCCGACCGTCTTACCTGCGCACGCCGACCGACCTAACCGCACGGACGGCCGTCCGCCATACGTCCGTGGACAGCGCAACATGACGGTTCACAGCGTGACAAGGCGGCCCACCATCGGGCCAAGCGAAAACGCCCCGCCAGCACGAGAATTCGCAGCTAGCGTGGCGTTTCCGCAGCGTGTGGCAGGTGATGGGTTCGAAGTTGAGCATCGAGCCGCCGACGGCCAGGACCACCCGTGCGGTGACGAGGAAGCAGAGGCTGGGCGCGAGGCCGCAGAGCAGCGAGCCAGCGGAGAACACGAGCAGGCCAGTCTGGAACGTCCGGCGCCGTCCCACCCGGTCGGCCGTCGACCCGGAGAACATCAGCAGGCTCGCGAGCACGAGCGTATACGCGTCGATGGTCCATGCAGACCGGAAACAGCGGCACGGAGGCTGTGCCCGATCGCGGGCAGTGCCACGTTGACGATCGTGATGTCCAGGGAAACGACGAACAGGCCCAGGCAGCAGATCCCCAGGATGCCGTACCGCCGCCGGGCCGAATTTGGCGGGCCCGCCACGAGGCCGCCACGGCTCCTGAGTGCGTGGGCTGGCATGGGATCGTCCTCCTCATTCGGACTCGGGCGGGGCACTGGCCGACGCTAGTGCCGCAGCCGGTGTGCTTCGTCTGGGTGGTGCTGGCGGACGGCCTCGTGGTTGGTGGAGTCGGCGCCCATGTAGACGCCGCGCGGCCACGTCCGCCGCAGCGGGTCGGCGACGGTGACCTCCATCGCGCCGATCTCGGCGATCTCGATCCGGAGGCGCTCCCCGTCCTGGACGGCGCCGAGGCCTTCGTGGTTCGTCCCGCAGGCCAGTACGTCACCGGAGTTCAGGGTCATGATCATGGACGCGAACGCCACGATCTCAGGCACCTGGTGCTCCATGTCACTGGTGCTGTAGTCGTGCCGCAGTTCCCCGTCGTCCCAGAACCTGACCCGCAGGCGCTGCGGGTCGGGAACCTCGTCGGCGGTCACGATGCACGGCCCGACAGGCCCGAAGGTGTCAAAAGACTTGCCCATCCAGCTTCCGGACCGCCAGGTCATCCGCCCTTCCCCGCGGGCCGTGACGTCGATGAAGCAGGTGAAGCCGAACACCGCGCGGCGCCAGTCCCCGGCCGTGATGTCCTTCGCCGGCCCGCGGACGACCACCGCGAGTTCGGCTTCGTGCATGAAGATCCACGGGTCGCGGGTCGCGGGCAGGATGACGGTTCCGCCCGGGCCGATGACCGCTTCCGGGCTCTTAAGGAACATGTTCAGCGGCCGCGGCTCACGGGCGGCGTGCTCCCAGTAGTTGCCGATGCAGCACAGGATCTTGCCCGGCCGCTGCACGGGGGGCAGGAGCCGCACCTGGCCGAGCGGGATCGGCAGCCCGGACACGGCGAGGCCGACCAACTCGTCCCGGAGTTCGTCGAAGCGGTCGATGAGGGCGACCATCGGGTCGGGGGCGCCGCCGGGCAGCAGATGGCTGGCGTCGACTACTCCCCCGTCGGCCAGCACCCCGGCCGAGACTCCCGGCGCCGACGAGTCGGCCTGCGGGAACGAACCAGGCGGCGGGAACGAACCGGGCCGTGCGAAGGCGACAAGCTTCATGGCTAGCTCAGTCCGCCGCGGGTGCTTCGAGGTAGACGAGGCCGTGCGGGCCCGCCCCGACCGGCACCGTCGCCGTCACCGCCATCGCGGCGAGGTCGATGACCGAGAGGGAGTCGTCCTTGTAGTTGCTCACGTACGCGGTCGCGCTGTCCGCGCTGGCCGTCACGTTGAGCGGGAACCGGCCGACCGGGACCCTCGGGCCTAGTTCCAGGGTGGCCGCGTCAAGCACCTGGAAGAACCCCGGGCGGAGTTCCGGCGGCTCTTCCCAGTAGGTGAAGTTGAAGCTGGTGAACAGGACACGGCGGCCGTCCGGGGTGACGGCGACGGCGCCGGATGCCTCCGCCAGGTCGAGGGTGGCCTCGACGCGTTCCTCGGCCGGGTCCACAACGTACAGGTGCGGTGAACGCTGGCTGGCGACGTACACGCGCGAGCCGTCCGGGGCGACCGAGATTCCCTCAGTCCCGTGCGGCGTGTCAATACGGTTGGTAACCGTCATCGAGGCGACGTCTACCACCGTGACAAAGGAGTCTTCCTTGTTGGCGGTCAGCACTTTCGCGCCGTCGGGCAGCATCGTCATCCAGTGCGGGCCGTGCGCCCCGACCGGCACCGACGCGACCACGGCACCGGCCGCCAGGTCGACCGCGACCAGTTCTCCGCCGTTGGACTCGCACGTCACCAGGGCCGTGCCAAGATCGGGGGAAAGAGAAATCCCGTGCGGACCCCAGTGCGGCGATATGTCGATAACGCGGAGCCACCTGAGATCGTCAAGAGAGACTACGTCCAGGAAATGAGACGCCTTCTTGTAATGGTTATAGAAACCGTCTTCGTAGCTAATGCACACGTACGCGAGCTGGCTCTCCTCATCCACCGCGGCCTCATGAGGCATGACCTTGACTGGCAGGCTGGCCAGCTGCTTCAGCGATGAAGCGCTCCACAGTTCCACGGAGCTCGCCTCCGTGTTGACGACGAAGAGACGGGATTCCCGCCTTTCCGCGGATTCGATTCGCGCAGCAGCCATGATGAGCTCCTCTAAGATTCTTGACGGTAATGATGGTATGAAAATCGCGGCGCTTTACGCTATTTTTGGTCACGGGCCAGACCTTAACCGGCTGGATAAGGCAGCGGGCTCGCCGTAAACGTCGGCCGCGGCCCATGGCGGTAGCCCCGGTTTGCGCTCAGGCCGGCGAGCGGGGGAAGTCGTGCTCGCTCCAGGGCAGGGCCGCGCCGGTGTACTTGGCGACGCGGACGTCGCCGGAACGGGCGTGCCCCTCGAACAGTTCGACCCGGGCCGTCCGGCCGCACAGCCGGCCCAGCGCGGCGCTGCTGCCGGGGCCGAGCACCTCTTGATAGGTAACGGTCTTGAGGTACTTGCCGACCCAGAGCCCTCCGGTGTAGCGGGCGGCCCCGCGGGTGGGCAGGACGTGGTTGGTGCCGATGACCTTGTCGCCGTAGCTGACGCAGGTGCCCTCGCCCAGGAACAGCGCGCCGTAGTCGTGCAGCTGCGCCAGTGCCGCGCGGGGTTCCTCGGTCAGGATCTGGACGTGCTCCGAGGCGAACGCGTCCGCGAGGGCATAAGCCTCGTCGAGGGTGCCGACCAGGTGCACCTGCCCGTGATCGCGCCAGGCCCGCTCGGCGAAATCTCTGGTCGGCAAGGCGGGCAGCAGCTCGTCGATGTAGGCGACGGCCTGGTCCGCGACGGGCCGCGAGGTCGAGATAAGGACCGCCGGCGAGTCCGGGCCGTGCTCGGCCTGGCTCAGCAAGTCGACGGCGACGATGAACGGATCGGCCGTGTGATCGGCGACGATCAGGGTCTCGGTCGGCCCGGCGAACAGGTCGATGCCGACCTCGCCGAACAGCTGGCGCTTGGCCTCGGCCACGTACGCGTTGCCGGGCCCGGCCAGCAGGTTGACCCGGCCGATCGTTTCCGTGCCCAGGGCGAGCGCGGCGACGGCCTGGACCCCGCCCAGCAGGTAGATCTCGTCCGCGCCGGCCAGGTACATGGCGGCGACGGAGGCGGCGGGCACTTCACCGCGGATCGGCGGCGTGCAGGCGGCCACCCGCGGCACGTCCGCGACCTTGGCGGTCACGATCGTCATGTGCGCCGAGGCGGTCAGCGGGTAGCGGCCGCCGGGCACGTAGGCGCCGGCCGCCGCGACCGGCACGTGCCGGTGCCCTAGGCGGACGCCGGGCCCGGTTTCGACCTCGATGTCGGTGAGCGAGGCGCGCTGAGCCTCGGCGAACCGTCGGACGTTCGCCTGCACCTGCTCGATGTCCGCGATGACCTGGCCGGGCACCCGGGCTACGATCCGCTTGACCTGGTCGCCGTCCAGCCGGAAGGAGTCCGGCGACCAGTTGTCGAATCGCTCCGAGTATGCGCGGACGGCCGCGTCGCCGCGTTCGCGGATGTCGGCGATGACCCGGGCGACCGTCTCCGCGACGCTCGACCGCGCGGCGTCTTCCCTAGCCGACGGCTGGGCCGCCTTGAGTACCGTGTGCGACATGGTCCTCTCCTTCGCGGCTACTGGCCGGCGTCGAGCAGGGCGACCGCGCGGGTCGGGCCGCCGTGGCCGCCGATGAGCTTGAGCGGGAACCCGGCGAACGTGAACCGCTGGCCGGCCAGCAGATCGAGGTTGGCGAGGTTCTCGTAGTGGGTGATGCCGTGCTTGCGGCACATCAGGTGGCAGGGGTAGCTGCGGCTGACCGGGTTGTCCGGGGTGGGGCTGTCGACGCCGAAGGTCTTCACCCGCCGGTCCACGATCCACTGGCTGCCGGACTCGCCGAGGCCGGGGAAGTCGGTCAGGTAACGGGGCTGGCCCGCGTATCGGCCGTGTGTGCCGGTGTGCACCAGCAGGATGTCGCCGACACCGACCCGGACGCCGGCCGCGGCCTCGGCCGCGTCGAGGTCCGCGCCGGTGATGTCGCTGCGCGGCGGCACGTCCGACACGTCCAGGCAGACCGCGGGGCCGTAGAAGAGGTCGAGCGGCATCTGGTCGATGGTCAGCGCGGCGGGATCGGGATCCAGGTGCGAGAACGAGTCGACATGGGTCGGTCCGTTGTCGTTGATCATCAGCCCCTTGGTCTG
>Ga0335075_10011123_pt1 | contig 13620 bp, 9 predicted proteins | sample Lox_Sample_24_FD_206723 | JGI IMG/M metagenome (GOLD analysis project Ga0335075, IMG submission 206723) | Soil microbial communities from Loxahatchee National Wildlife Refuge, Florida, United States - Lox_Sample_2.4 | ecosystem: Environmental > Terrestrial > Soil > Wetlands | place: USA: Florida...
GGGCGAAGGTGCTCCAGGGCAGAAAGTCCATCAATTGGGCGAACAGCGTTTTGCCGGAGTTCATGGGGGCGCTCCACGGGAATTCGCCCCAAAACTGCCGCATGGCGATCAAATCGACACCACCCGATTTTCGCCGAAAACCTATGCGGGATAACGATTTTCAGACAGTTCGTTGCGGGTTAACCGGACAGCAGTGAGCCATTGCTTAGTTGCGCCGACATCGTCGCGTTGCTGAAGCACTTCCTGCCATACGCCGCAGTGACCCGCGACGATGTCATCGAGCAGATGCGCCTCCGTCACCGCCAGCGGCAGGCATCCATCGATTCGGCCGTCCAGGCCCGGCAACTGAAGTAAACAAGCCACCTCGCAAAACCGGGCGCAGGGGGAATCCGACAAAGCCGAAGTAACCGGCGAGCTTTTGACCGCGCCGTGGTGGACACTCTTCCTTTGCTGGGCACTCATATTTGGCGTGGCGACGCGGCCCGTGGCGCTGCTCCTGTGCGCCTGGACACCGCCGATCGTCCTCTCCGGCGTGGTACCGGACCGGTTTGAGGTCATTTTGCTGCTGGCGTTGATCGCGGCAAAGGGCGCGGGGAAGATTTCGCTCGATGACCTGATTGCCCGGTGGGCTGATGCCATGCTTCGCGGCCGCCGCTGGGCTGCCGAGGCGATCCCGCACGTCGTCGTGGTAGGGGGAGGGTTTGGCGGCATCGCTGCGGTACGCGCGCTGCGATGGACCGCCTGTCGGATCACTCTGGTAGACCGGCGCAACCACTACCTGTTTCAGCCGCTGCTTTACCAGGTGGCCACCGCGGCCTTGTCACCAGCCGATATCGCAATCCCAATTCGGAGCATAGTGCGTAGCCAGCGAAATGTTGTCGTCCGCCTCGGCGAGGTGATTGGCGTGGACACCGCCGCGCGGAAGGTTGTCCTGGCAAACGGCCAGATCCCGTTCGACTACCTCATCATCGCAACCGGGGCTCAGCACAGCTACTTTGGACGAGACGAATGGTCATCTCACGCTCCGGGGCTGAAGAGCATTGAAGATGCGACGGTTATGCGCAGCCGGATGCTGCGCGCCTTCGAACAAGCAGAGAGTGAGGAGGATCCTGAAAAGCGCTTGGCCTGGCTCACCTTCGTGGTCGTCGGGGGCGGCCCGACCGGCGTCGAGTTGGCTGGCTCGCTGGCGGAGCTGGCACGCACCGGACTTGATCAGGAGTACCGGGTGATCGACCCGGTCACGGCACGGGTCATTTTGGTGCAATCCGCGCCGCGCGTTCTGCCGACTTTTGCCCCTCAGCTCTCGGCACAGGCTGAACGGTCGCTGCGCGACCTCGGCGTCCAGGTCCGTACAGGCGCCAAAGTAACCCACATCGACCAGGAAGGCGTGGAGATCGACGGCGAACGTATTGCCGCCCGGACAACGTTCTGGGCAGCAGGAGTAGCAGCATCGCCGGCGGCGAAATGGCTGGGACAGACTGCGGACCGGTCCGGGCGGGTCGTCGTGGATGGCGACCTGTCGGTGCCCGGCTGCCCAGGGGTGTTTGCAATCGGTGACACGGCCGCCTCGGACGGGTGGGCTGGGGCAGCGGTTCCGGGTCTCGCCCCGGCCGCCAAGCAGGAGGGGCGCCATGTCGCCGACGTGATTCGCGCGGCGATCAAGGGCCATCCATCGCCAGGCACCTTCAGATACCGCCATTATGGGAATCTCGCCACGATCGGGCGGTTGGCAGCCGTTGTCGAGTTGCCCTGGTTTCGCCTGTGGGGCGCGCCCGCCTGGTGGTTCTGGGGGATCACCCATGTGCTGCTTCTCGCCGGCGGACGCAACCGCACCGCCGTCGTGTTGAATTGGCTCTGGGCATACCTGACCTATCGGCGCAGCACGCGCCTCATCACCAACACCGTCGACGCTTAGGCCCTACGGCGTTTGCTGGTCGGGCTTAACGTCTGAAGGCAAGGATCGAATACGATATGGAGCGGATCGACCCCGAAAGCGAATGGCTCGAGAGCGACGCTCTCGGCGGATTCGCATCCGGCACGGTCGGCGGGATCAGAACCCGCCGTTATCATGCGGTACTGCTAACGGCGACCACGCCCCCCACTGGACGGGTCGTGCTCGTCAACGGGTTCGAGGCGTGGATCGAGGGAAGTTCGGGTAGCTTCCCCATCAGCAGCCAGCGTTACGCACCGAACGTGACATATCCGGACGGAAGCAGCCGAATCGTTGGCTTCACGGCCGCGCCCTGGCCATGCTGGACGTTTCGTGACCAAGCCGGAACCGAGATAGCGCAGGAGATCCTGGTTCATCGCGACACGTGCGAGACCGTGCTGCGCTGGCGTCGCCTTTCGGATGACGCCACCCGCCTGCGCCTGCGCCTGTTGCTATCCGTTCGCGACTATCACGCCCTGCACCAAGAGAACCGTGCATTTGACATGCAAGCGACGGTTTGTGGTGGCAATGTGTCCTGGCGCCCATATCCGGATCGGCCGGCCATCACTGCCCTTACCAATGGCGAGTACGCGCACGCGCCCGACTGGTTCCGGAACTTCGTATATACTCGGGAGTCCGAGCGTGGCTTGGATTTCGTCGAGGACCTGGCGTCACCTGGCACTTTCCTGTGGGATCTCTCCTGCGACGACGCGGTGATGGTCTTGCGCGCGGGCGACGGGTTGGGCGTGCGTGCCGCACCGTATGCAGCGATGCTGGTCGGTTCTGAGCGGGCACGCCGCGTTGCGGCAGGGCCGCACGGCGTCGCGGCGGAAGCCTACCTTGTGGACCGCGGCAGAGGACGCACGGTGATCGCCGGCTTCCCCTGGTTCACCGATTGGGGGCGCGACACTTTCATTGCCATGCGTGGCCTCATGCTTGCCACCGGGCATCTCGCGGAGGCTGAGGCCATTCTGCTCGCCTGGTCCGGCACTGTCAGTGAGGGCATGCTGCCGAACCGTTTTCTCGACACCGGGACCTTACCGGAGTTCAATGCGGTGGACGCGTCGCTGTGGTTCATCGTTCTGACATACGAATTTCTGATCGCTGCCGAGGAGAACGGACGCGCGGTCACGATGGAAGCGCGACACCGTCTGCAGGATGCGGTGGAGGCGATCTTGCAGGGCTATGCCACAGGAACGCGCTTCGCGATTGCCGCCGACTCCGATGGTCTGTTGCGCGCCGGCGTGCCGGGCGTCCAGCTTACCTGGATGGACGCGAAGATCGGTGACCGGCCGGTGACGCCGCGGATCGGAAAGCCGGTCGAGATACAGGCGCTTTGGATCAACGCGCTGCGAATAGGCAGCGCATGGTCATCGCGCTGGGCGGAACTCGCACGCCATGCCACAGCCTCGTTTGCTGCCCGGTATCCAAACCCGGCCACCGGACTATACGATGTTATAGACGTCGACCACGTGCCGGGCGAGGTGGATAAAAAGCTGCGGCCGAATCAGATTCTGGCGGCCGGCGGCCTGCCGTTTGCTCTGTTGCAAGGCGATGCGGCGCGGAAGGTGGTCGATCTGGTGGAGACCAAATTGCTCACGCCGCTTGGCCTGCGTACGCTCTCCCCGGACGATCCGGAGTACATGCCTCACTACCGGGGCGGCCCCGCCCAGCGCGACAGCGCCTACCATCAGGGAACCGCGTGGCCATGGCTTATGGGACCGTTCGTGGATGCCTGGCTGCGTGTGCGCGGCGGCTCGATGGAGGCAAAATCGGAGGCGCGGCGCCGGTTTCTGGCCCCATTACAAGCGCACCTGGCGACGGCCGGCATCGGACACGTTTCCGAGTTGGTCGACGGCGCACCACCTCACGCACCAGGCGGCTGCCCTTTCCAGGCCTGGTCGCTCGGTGAGCTGATCAGGATCGAACGCATGCTTGCACCTGCCGCAGACGAGCCCGTCAGGGAGACAACATGACCCAACAAAAGTCTTCCGCCCTGCCATCGTCCCTGCGCGAGACTGCGGAAGGACGACGGCTCGAGACAGCACGGACCGACCCCGCCTGGCGTCGCTGGGGACCGTATCTGAGTGACCGGCAATGGGGCACAGTGCGCGAAGACTACAGCCCCGACGGCACTGCCTGGGACTACGTGCCGCACGATCACGCACGCAGTCGGGCATATCGCTGGGGCGAGGATGGTATCGGCGGATTCAGCGACGACCGGCTTCGCTGGTGCCTGGCACTGGCACTGTGGAACGGCCGCGACCCCATCCTGAAAGAGCGGCTTTTCGGCCTGACCAACAGCGAGGGGAATCATGGCGAGGACGTCAAGGAACTGTACTACTACAGCGACGGCCTGCCGACGCATTCCTATATGCGCATGCTCTACAAATACCCGCACGCTGCCTTCCCGTATGCCAGGCTGGCAGATGAAAACCGCCGTCGCAGCAGAGCAGAACCTGAATTTGAACTGGTCGATACCGGCGTTTTCGATGACGGCCGGTATTTCGATGTGACGATCGAATACGCGAAGCAAGCGCCCGACGATCTGCTGATGCGCATTGGCGTGCGCAATCGTGGGGCCGAGTCGGCCACTTTGCATGTCCTGCCTACGTTTTGGGCACGTAATACGTGGTCCTGGAAGCCCAACTCGCCTCGCCCGCTGCTGCGCGCGCTGGCAGATGGGACCGTGGCCGCCGTGCACCCGCGCATGCCGCCGATGCGGCTACATGTCGAGCCATCGTGTAACCTGCTGTTCTGCGAAAACGAGACCAATTTCCGCCGCCTTCATGGCATGGACCTGCACGGTCCGTGCAAAGATGGGATCGGCGACTTCGTTGTGCGGGGCGAACATGGCGCTGTCAGCGCCGAGCAACGCGGCACGAAATGCGCGGCGCACGTCGTGCTGGATCTTCCGGCGGACGGCGAGGCCGTGTTGCGCGTACGTTTACGCCCTGAGGCGGAGAGCTGCCCGGAGGATGCGACGTTCGATCGAACGGTGGCGCAGCGTCGTGAGGAGGCGGATGAATTCTACGCGGTCATGCAAAGCGGTGTCGCGGACCCGGACGCGCGCAACGTTCAGCGGCAAGCTCTCGCCGGAATGCTGTGGTCGAAACAATTTTACCGCTTCGACGTGGGACGCTGGCTTGCCGGCGATCCGATGCAACCGCCACCCCCGCCAGCACGGCGAGGCGGGCGCAATCGAGACTGGCGACACCTGAACAACGGTGAAATTCTGTCGATGCCGGACAATTGGGAGTACCCATGGTATGCCGCGTGGGACCTTGCCTTCCATGCCGTCACCTTTGCGCTGATCGATCCCGAGTTTGCCAAAACTCAACTCATATTGCTGACTCGCGAATGGTACATGCATCCGAACGGGCAGTTACCAGCCTACGAATGGGCGTTTGGCGACGTCAACCCACCAGTCCACGCCTGGGCCACCTGGCGGGTCTACCAGATCGACAAGTCGCACACCGGCACCGGCGATCGTCATTTTCTGGAGCGCGTTTTCCACAAGCTGATGCTGAACTTCACGTGGTGGGTGAACCGTAAGGACGCCGAGGACCGCAACGTGTTTCAGGGTGGCTTTCTCGGACTTGATAATATCAGTGTCTTCGATCGCTCGGCCCCGTTGCCCGGTGGCGGGTTGATAAATCAGTCTGATGGCACGGCCTGGATGGCAATGTATGCACTGAACCTGATGCGCATCGCACTTGAGCTTGCAGTCGAAGACAGCGCTTACGAAGACATCGCCACGAAGTTCTTTCAACACTTCCTCTATATCGCCGAGGCGATGACCAACATGGGCGGCGAGGGCGTGGCGCTCTGGGACGAAGAAGACGGCTTCTACTACGACGTGCTCGAGCAGCCGGATGGCCGCAACGTGCCGCTGCGTGTCCGTTCGATGGTTGGGCTGATCCCGTTGTTCGCCGTCCACGTGATCGAACCGCACGAGTTCGCGCGGCTCCCCGATTTCGCCGAGCGGCTGCGCTGGTTTCTTGACCACAAGCCGGAGCTGGCAAGATTGGTCTCACGCTGGACCGAGCAAGGCAGCGGTGAACGACACCTGCTGTCGCTGCTGCGCGGACACCGCATGAAATGCCTGTTGCGTCGAATGCTGGACGAGACGGAATTCCTTTCGGACTACGGTGTGCGCAGCCTGTCGCGCGTACATAAAGAGAACCCGTTCGTGCTTGAGGAGAATGGCAACCGTCTCGCCATCGAGTACACGCCCGGTAACAGCACGACGACTGCGTTCGGCGGGAACTCGAACTGGCGTGGTCCCGTGTGGCTGCCAGTGAACCATTTGTTGATCGAGTCGCTTTATGAGTTCCATCGCTATTATGGCGACGACTTCCTTGTCGAATGTCCGGTTGGCTCTGGGCAGAATCTGACGCTGTGTGAAATCGCCGACGAGCTTCGCCGCCGGCTCGGCCGGCTATTCCTGCGCGGGCCGGACGGCAGACGACCAGCACTGGGCGAAAGCGTGCTCTTGCAAGAGGATCCGGCGTTCCGCGACCACCTGTTGTTCTTCGAGTATTTTCATGGCGAGTCTGGACACGGCCTCGGTGCCTCTCATCAGACCGGGTGGACCGGGTTGATTGCACTGTTGCTGCATCCTCGAGGCGTGGCGGACCCATGCAGTCTTGACCTGGGCGCGAAGTTGCGCCGGCCCGCGTTTTCCCCTGAGACAAGGTGCGCAACGTGATCGACGGCGGCTCGGCGCAGGGATGCGTGCCGGCGCAGCTCGCGGTGGCCCATCTACACCTCAGAGGCGACGGCTTCGGCGAGAGGCTGTCGGCCAGGGCCGGAGCACGCGGCCAATCGTCGATCCGCACGAAAGCGTTGTCGGCCATGGTGTGACCGATCCTGCTGGCGGCCAGCCGGCGAGCCAGCCAGTTGTGGCCGTTGCCGTAGAACTGCGTGCGGAACGGTGCCCAGCTCGGCACGCGCAGATAGACCAAGCCGATGCCGGCAGCCATGAAATAGAAATATTAGCGCAGACACTTGCCGCTGTCGGGGCGAACGAACGTCCGATGGGTCTGCTTATCGTGCCAGGGTTGGTAGGCGTCGCAGGCTTCCATGGCCGATATCACATGCACCAAGCCAGCGGCATCGCCACGTCGCGCCAGCACGCGCGCCACGATGTCCTCCTTGCGGATATGCGGGTAGGCCACGTGCTCGATGCTCACACCCGCGTTTGCCGCCAGAGCCGCTGTTTTCTCCCGGACCCGTTCGCGCAGCGTCCCGGCGAATTCCGGGTAGTCGAAGATCCGGATCCCTCGGGAGATACCGTGTCATCCTCTCAGCGTTTCACAGCCGTCGGCGCGTGGCGTCGGTTTTGCTCGGCGATCGCCAGCATCGGCGGGGCGAAACACGGGCGTTCGATATAGCGGCCGGAGCCGCGAATCGTCCGCAGGTCGCCGTCTGTCCATACGACTTTGCCCTGGCTGATCGTATGACGCGCCAGACCGGTCACTTCCATGCCCTCGTAAATATTGAAGTCCACATTCTGGTGATGTGTCTTCACCGAGATCGTCCTGCTCGCCTGCGGGTCCCAGACCACCAGGTCAGCGTCTGCGCCGACCTGCACCGAACCCTTGCGTGGATACAGATTGAAGATCTGAGCGGCGTTGGTCGACGTGACGCGGACGAACTCGTTCTGCGTCAGCCGGCCGGTACCCACGCCATGGTGCCACAGCACGCTCATGCGATCCTCGATGCCGCCGGTGCCGTTGGGGATACGCGTGAAATCGTCGCGCCCCATCGCCTTCTGCGGCGCGCAGAAACAGCAGTGGTCGGTCGCGGTGGTCTGCAACTGGCCGGATATCAGCCCGGCCCACAGCGCCTTCTGATGATGCCTGGCGCGGAATGGCGGACTCATCACATACGCCGCCGCGGTAGCCCAGTCCTTGGTCTGATAGACGCTCTCGTCGATCAGCAGGTGTTGTGCCAGCACCTCGCCATACACGCGGTGCCCCTTGGCGCGCGCCCGCGCGATGGCCTCCGTCGCCTCGGCGGTTGAGACATGCACGATGTAGATCGGCGCGCCGAGAATGCCCGCGATGGCAATCACCCGATTGGCCGCCTCGCCCTCCACCTCTGGTGGACGCGACAGCGCGTGACCTTCCGGCCCGGTGATGCCGGCGGCCATCAGCTTCTTCTGCAGATGGAACACCGCGTCGCCGTTCTCCGCATGGATGTTGCAGATCGCGCCCAGTTCCAGCGCGCGGCCGATCGAGTGCAGCAGCACCTCGTCGTCCACCATGATCGCGCCCTTGTAGGCCATGAAGTGCTTGAAGCTGTTGACCCCATGTTCGCGCGTCAGAACGCCCATCTCCTCGGCGACCTGGTCCGACCACCAGGTGACCGCGACGTGGAAGCCATAATCCGCCGCGGCCTTTTCCGACTTCGCGCGCCAGGCGTGCCACGCCTCGATCAGCGACGTGCCCGGATTGGGGATGACGAAATCGATGATGCTCGTAGTTCCGCCGGCGACGCCGGCCGAAGTGCCGGTGAAGAAATCCTCGCTCGCCGTGGTGCCCATGAACGGCAATTCCATGTGTGTGTGCGGATCGATGCCACCCGGCATCACCAGCATGCCGCCGGCATCGACGATTTCGGCCCCGGCCGGCGCCTCCAGCGCCGGCCCGATCGCGGCAATCCTGCCGTCGACGCACAGCACGTCCGCGCGGACGCTGTTATCGGCAGAAACAACCGTCCCGCCGCGCACCAGTACTGTCATGCCGACCTCCTTCGTTTCGCCGGCGGCGTCCGGACGCCGCACCCCTTCAGCACCAGGCCGACGACGGTTTCCGTCGCCACCGCGAATTCCGCGTCGTCCACTGCGACCTTGCCCAGCACGGCGCGGATTTGCACGTCGAAATCGGCATAGGTCTGGGTCATCGCCCAGATGCAGAACAACAGATGCGCCGGATGGATCGGGTCCATCAGCCCGGCGGCGCTCCAGCCGGCGATGACGGGCGCCAGTTCCTCCACCCGCCGCCGCAGCTCCAGCCCGAGATAGTGCATGATGCGCGGCGCGCCGCGCAGCAGCTCTCCGGCAAAGATACGGGACGCCTGCGGACGGGTGCGCGTATGCGCCATCTTGGCGCGCACATAGCCGGCGAGGCCATCGGCCGGATGGCGATCCGGCGTGATCCAGGCGGCGGCATCCTCCAGCCATAACGCCAGGATGCCTTCCAGGACGGCGCAATACAGCCGCTCCTTGGTACCGAAATAATAGTGCAGGTTGGCCTTCGGCAGGCCGGCGGCGGCGGCGAGCCTCATCATGGTGGCGCCCTCGAAGCCGTACTGGGCGAAAACGTTCTCCGCCGCGACCAGGATCTGGTCCACGCTGACCTGCCGGATGGTGCCAATCCCTGTATCCATTTCGAGCAGTTACGGTCCTGGACCCGTTGGTTGCTCGATTTTTGGACAAACTTGCCCGATTGGTCAAGAAATCCGTTGACAGCCAAGCTGGCCCCGCCGTTACCTTCCGGCCCGTCGCCGAGCAGGAGGCGGACCAGTGGGCGGGACAATGGGCGAGCCAGCGGGCGGGGCAACGGCCGGTATCGGCGATATCCAGGCCGGCCGGTTGGATGCCGCGACGCTGGCCGCGAATTTTGCCGACGCGCATCCGCCGTTGACCCCGGCGCAGGCCGTCGTGGAGGCAAACCGCTGCTATTTCTGCCACGACGCGCCCTGCGTCGAAGCCTGCCCCACCGGCATCGACATCCCCGGCTTCATTCGCAAGATCTCCACCGGGAATCTGCGCGGCTCGGCGCAGACGATCCTGGAGGCCAACATCTTCGGCGGAAGCTGCGCCCGCGTCTGCCCGACGGAAGAGTTGTGCGAGCATGCCTGCGTCCACACGGCGCAGGAGAGCAAGCCGATCCAGATCGGCGCGTTGCAGCGCCATGCCGTCGACTGGCTCATGGCGCGCGGCACTGTACTGTTCACGCGCGCGGCGCCGACCGGCAGGCGCGTGGCCGTGGTGGGTGCGGGGCCGGCCGGGCTGGCCTGCGCCCACGCGCTGGCGCGGCATGGCCACGACGTGACGGTATTCGAGGCACGCGCGAAACCCGGCGGCCTGAATGAGTACGGCATCGCCGCCTATAAGGTGCCCGATGAGTTCGCAAGGCGGGAGATTGATTTTATCGTCGCGATCGGCGGCATCGGCATCGAGCACGGCAAGGCGCTCGGCCGCGACATCTCCCTGGACGCGCTGCGGCGGGAATTCGACGCGGTATTCCTGGGGCTGGGCCAGGCGGGGGTGAAGGCGCTCGATCTGTCCGGCGAAACCATGCCGGGCGTGCGCGACGCGATCGACTTCATCGCCGAGGTGCGGCAGGCGCCGAAACAGCAGATCCCAGTGGGGCGGCGCGTGGTGGTGATCGGCGGCGGCAACACCGCGATCGATGCGGCGACCCAGGCGCGGCTGCTGGGGGCGGAGGATGTCACCATCGTCTACCGCCGCGGTCCGGAGCAAATGACCGCGACGCACAAGGAACAAGCCTGGGCGCGGACGCATGACGTGCGGATTCGCCACTGGGCGGCGCCGGCACGGTTGATCGCGGAAGCGGGGGCGCGCGGGGTCACCGTCGCCGGCGTCGAGTTTGCCCGCACAAGGCTCGATGCGGCGGGCCGGCTGGAACTGACCGCGGAACGCTTCGTCCTGGCCGCCGACATGGTGTTGAAGGCAATCGGGCAAAGCCTGGTGCCCGGCCCGTTGGACGGGCTTGTGGCGACGCGCGACGGCCGGATCGTGGTGGACGCGGACCGCCGCACGTCGCTGCCGAACGTCTATGCCGGGGGCGATTGCGTCGCCGGCGCCGACCTGACGGTGGTTGCGGTCCAGGACGGCAAGCTCGCCGCCGCCGCGATTCATCGCCAACTGAGCGGAGCTGCGTGATGGCCGACCTGCGCACCACGTTCGCCGGAATCGCCTCCCCCAACCCGTTCTGGCTGGCCTCCGCGCCGCCGACCGACAAGGCGTACAACGTCGCCCGGGCTTTCAAGGCGGGATGGGGCGGCGTGGTGTGGAAGACGCTCGGCGAGGACCCGCCGGTCGTCAACACCGCCAGCCGCTATGGTGCCGTCAGCTATAACGGCGTGCGCATCGCCGGCTTCAGCAATATCGAGCTGATCACAGACCGGCCGCTGCAGGTGAACCTGGACGAGATCAAGGCGATCAAGCGCGACTGGCCGGACCGTGCCGTGGTGGTCAGCCTGATGGTGCCGTGCACCGAGGAAAGCTGGCAGCGCATCCTGGCGCGGGTGGAAGACACCGGCTGCGACGGCGTGGAGCTGAATTTCGGCTGCCCGCACGGCATGTCGGAGCGAGACATGGGTTCCGCGGTCGGCCAGGTGCCCGCCTATGTCGAGATGGTCACCCGCTGGTGCAAGCAGCATACGCGGATGCCGGTGATCGTGAAGCTGACCCCGAACGTCACCGACATCCTGGCCCCGGCGGCGGCGGCGCAGCGTGGCGGTGCGGACGGCGTGTCATTGATCAATACCGTGCAATCGATCACCGGCGTCGATCTCGACCTGATGGCGCCAGAACCGGTGGTGGACGGCAAGGGCACGCATGGCGGTTATTGCGGCCCAGCCGTGAAACCGATCGCGCTGCGCATGGTTGCCGAGATCGCCCGCGCCCTGCCGGACTTGCCGGTATCGGGCATCGGCGGCATTTCGGTCTGGCGCGACGCGGCGGAATTCATCGCGCTGGGCGCGCATAACGTGCAGGTCTGCACCGCCGCCATGCATCACGGGTTCAAGATCGTCGAGGACATGATCGACGGCCTGTCCAACTGGATGGACGGCAAGGGCCATGATGCGGTCGCCGCGATAACGGGACGCGCGGTGCGCAATTTCGTGCACTGGAACGACCTGAACCTGAACTACAAGACCGTTGCGCGCATCGACCAGTCGCTCTGCATCAAATGCGGCCTTTGTCATATCGGCTGCGAGGACACGTCGCACCAGGCGATCGCGGCGCTGCGCGTGGACGGGCAGCGGCGCTACCAGGTGATCGACAGCGCGTGCGTCGGCTGCAATTTGTGCTATTTGGCCTGCCCTGTGGATGGGTGCATCACCATGGTGAAGCAGAAGGTTCCGGGTGGCGTCCTGACCTGGGCGCAGCACCCGAACAATCCGCTGCGCAAGGAGCCGGCGGCATGAGCGAGTCGGAACCCGTGGTCCCCGCCGGCAACATCGCCATCGACGGCGATCGGATGTGGGACACGATCATGGAAACCGCGCAGATCGGCGCCACGCCTAAGGGCGGCATCTGCCGGCTGACGCTGACAGATCTGGACCGCCAGGTGCGCGACTGGTTCCGGGCGAAATGCGAAGCCGCCGGCTGCACGGTCACCGTGGACGACATGGGCAACATCTTCGCCCGCCGACCCGGCCGCGATCCGTCGCTTCCGCCGATCGCCATCGGCAGCCATCTGGATACCCAGCCGACGGGCGGCAAATACGACGGCATCATCGGCGTGCTCTCCGGCCTGGAAGTCCTGCGCACGCTGAACGACCAGGGCTATGAAACCAACGCGCCGATCGAGGTGATCGACTGGACGAACGAGGAGGGCAGCCGCTTCGCCCCCGCCATGCTGTCGTCCGGCGTGTTTGCCGGCGTGTTCGACAACGCCTTCGCCTACGCGCGGGAGGATCGCAGCGGCCAGAAATTCGGCGATGAGCTGGTGCGCATCGGCTACAAGGGCGACGTGCCCTGCGGATCGCATAGGCTGGGCGCGCATTTCGAATTGCATATCGAGCAAGGCCCGATCCTGGAGGATGAGGCCAGGACGATCGGCGTGGTGACCGGCGTGCAGGGCATGCGCTGGTACGAGGTGACGGTGACCGGCACCGAAGGCCATGCCGGGGCGACGCCGATGCGGTTGCGGCGCAACGCATTGCTCGCCGCCAGCCGCATGGTGGCTGCGATCGACGCGATCGGATGGGCCCATGCGCCCGATGCGGTCGCCACGGTGGGATTGCTGGAGAATCGCCCGAACAGTAGAAATGTCGTGCCAGGATCTGTGTTTTTCGCGATCGACCTGCGGCATCCGAGCGACGCGGTAGTCGCGGCGATGGAAGTCGAAATGCGGGCGGAACTGGAACGCATCGCCGCGCAGGCCAATGTCGAGATCGCGATCGAGTGCGTCTGGGACTCTCCCGCGGTGCGCTTCGATGCCGACTGCATCGCCGCGGTGCGCCGTGCGGCGGAGGCGGGCGGTTACGGCCATCGCGACATCGTCTCCGGCGCCGGGCATGATTCCGCCTATATCGCGCGCGTGGCGCCCACCACCATGGTGTTCGTCCCTTGTGAAAAGGGGCTGAGCCACAACGAAGCCGAGCATGCGGAGAAAGCCGACGTGATCGCCGGCGCGAACGTGCTGCTGCGCGCGGTACTGGAGACCGACCAACGCCTGGCAGACCGTGCGGACCGTGGCGGCTGAGGCGCCCGCCTGGCCGGATGCGCCTGTGCTGCCCGGCGAGGCAGCTCATCCCGAGATTGCTCATCCCCAGGCAGCTCATCCCGGGGCTGCTTGTCCCCAGGCAGCTCATTCCGAGGCTACTGATCCCGAGGCAGCTCATCCCGGGCCGTCTCCCGCTGGCGAAACGGTCATCGAGGCCCGCAACCTCGGCGTGACGTTCGCCGCGCGCGGCCACGAAAC